>Ga0207646_10005855_pt1 | contig 12846 bp, 13 predicted proteins | sample KBSK5502metaG_FD_184343 | JGI IMG/M metagenome (GOLD analysis project Ga0207646, IMG submission 184343) | Corn, switchgrass and miscanthus rhizosphere microbial communities from Kellogg Biological Station, Michigan, USA - KBS K5-50-2 metaG... | ecosystem: Host-associated > Plants > Roots >...
CTCGAACAGCCGGAAGATCCCACCCCGCTCCAGCGCCAGCGCGCTTTCCAGTGGCATCTCCAAACCCTGCTTGGCGACCAGCTTGATCTCCCCGATGGCGACCGTTGGGCCGGCGGCCAAGGTCGCGGCGAAAGCGATCGCTTCGGCGAGTAACCGGTCCGGCGCAACCAGGCGGTCGACGACCCCCAGCGCCGCGGCAGTCTTGGGGTCCAACGGTTTGCCGGTCACGAGCAATTCCATCGCCTTCTGCCGGCCGATCAGTCTCGGAAGGCGCTGGGTGCCCCCGTTCCCCGGCAAGAGGCCGAGCGTGACTTCGGGGACACCGAGCCGGTACTCGCCCTCGGCGGCAAACCGGAAATCGGTGGCGAGCGCGATCTCGAGACCGCCGCCCAGACAATGGCCGCCGATGGCGGCGATGAAGACTTTCGGCGTGTGCTCCATCTTGAGCAGCACCTCGTGCATGTGCAGGATGGTCATCGCCCGTGCCTTGGAGCTGACCGTCCGAAACATGTTGATATCGGCCCCGGCGCTGAAGAACTTCGGGAGATCCGACACCAGGACGGCGGCGCCGATGGATTCGTCGAACCGGATCTCGTCGATCGCGGCGTTGAGGTCGTCGATCAGGCCGCGGTCATAGGAATTGGCGGGTGGACGGTTGAGATGAATCAACGCGACGCCATTCCCCTCGCGCGTGACCGACACAACCTTCGAGGTGGTCGCTTGCTCCATCGATCCCTCCTTTGTGTACCCTGAAGTCTAGTTCGCTCGCCAATTAGGGGCCCCGCTCCGGCGTGAAAAAGCGGGGAGACAATTTGGAGGAATGCCAAGCAGATGAGCACGATGGTGATTGACGGCAAGCCGGCGTCCGCCCGGTCGGGCGCGACCGTGGAGATTCACGACCCGGCGACCGGCGAGCTGGTCGACAAGGTCCCGCAGGCCGGGGTCGAAGAGACGCGCCAGGCGATCGATGCGGCGCATGCGGCCTTCCGCGGCTGGGCCGACACCCCGCCTCAGAAGCGGGCGCAGATCCTGATGAAGGGGGCGGCGCTCGCCCGCCAGCACCTGGACGAGGTCGCCACCCTGCTGACCCGCGAGCAGGGCAAGCCGCTACGCGATTCGAAGATCGAGGCGGAGCGCTTCGTGGAAAACATCGAGTACTACGCCATGCTCTCGGCGTCGGGGGCGATCCGCGGCAAGCACGTCCAGCTCTCGGTGCCGGGTGCCTTCGGGCTGGTCGTCCGGCGCCCGCTCGGCGTGGTCGGCGCCATCATCCCCTGGAACTTTCCGCTGACCCTGCTCGCCAACAAGATTGCCCCGGCGCTGGCGGTCGGCAACACCGTGGTCGCCAAGCCGGCCAGCACCACGCCGCTGTCCACCATCCGCCTCGTCGAGCTGATGAACGAGGGCGGCTTGCCGCCGGGCGTCCTCAACGTCGTCGTTGGCCCCGGGGCCGTCGTCGGCCAGGAGCTGATCAAGAACCCGAAGGTGCGCAAGATCGGATTCACGGGGGAAACCCAGACCGGCAAGCAGGTGATGGCCGAGGCGGCCTCCGACCTGAAGCACGTCACCCTCGAGTTGGGCGGGAGTGACCCGGCGATCGTGTGCGATGACGCCGATCTCGAGCAGGCGAGCAAGGCGATCGCCATCGGCCGTTTCTTCAATGCCGGCCAGGCGTGCCTGGCCGTGAAGCGCGTCTACGTCTTCGACTCGGTGGCGGACCAGCTGATCGAGAAGCTCGCGGCGCGGGCCAAGAAGCTGAAGGTCGCTCCCGGGAGCGACGCCACCTCCCAGATGGGTCCGATGCACACCGCCGGCGGACGCGAGGGCATCGAAGCGCAGTTGAAGGATGCGCTCGATCGCGGGGCGCGCCTGGTGGCCGGCGGCAAGCGGTTGAGCGGCGCACCATTCGATCGCGGCTACTTCTTCGAGCCGACCATCGTCACCGACGTCCCCTGGGAGGCGCGGGTGTGGCGCGAGGAGACTTTCGGCCCCCTGCTGCCGATTGCGCGAGTGAAGGACCTCGACGAAGCCTTCGAGCGGGCCAACGACTCGGAATTCGGCCTCGGCTCGTCGATCTTCACCCGCGATCTCAAGCGCGCCCAGCTCGGGATCGACCGGCTCGATGCCGGCTACACCTGGGTCAATACCATCCAGGTGGCGTACGACGAACTTCCTTTCGGCGGCACCAAGCACAGCGGCTTCGGTAAAGAACACGGCGTCGAGGTGCTCGACTTCTACACCGAGCAGAAGAGCGCCGTCGTGGCGGGCGTCTAGCGGATCACGAGCTCGTCGAGAGCCGGGACGGTCGTGTCCTCACCCTCCGACTGAACCAGCCGGAGGTCAAAAATGCGCTGAGTCCGGCGATGGTGCGGGCGCTGCACGCCGCCCTGGCTCGAGCCGGTGACGACGACGCGGTCGGCGCCGTCATCATCCTCGGCAGCCGTGACGCCTTCAGCGCCGGGGCCGACTTGAAGACCTTTCTTTCCGCGGACCCGCCGCTGTCCCAGGCGCTGGTCCGGCGCGAGCTTGGCGCCCTGTTCTTGCTGATCGAGGCCTACCGCAAACCGCTGGTGGCCGCGGTCAACGGCGACGCGCTCGGAGCCGGCTTTGGGCTGGTGGCCGCGGCACACCTGGCGGTGGCGATCGAGACGGCCCGCTTTGGGCTGCCCGGGGTGCGGCTCGGGATCATGCCGATGACGATCATGCCGGCGGTCTTTCGGACCCTGCCGCGCAAGCTCGGCCTGGAGCTGATGCTGACCGGCCGGCTGATGGATGCGCCCGAGGCGCTGGAGCGCGGCTTCATCAACGCGATCGCCCCGGGCGATGGACTGGTCGAGGCCGCGGTCCGGCTCTCCCGCGGGGCGTCTAACACGGCTCTAACAATTGAGGGGTCTAACAGGCCTTTAACAATTGGGGTGTAGTGATATTTGCTACTGTTTGAACGTCGATTTCGACGAAAGGAAGGGAGGTAAACGTATGACCCAACGAACTGGGTGGAAAGCATTGTCCGGGACGGTGCTCGTGACCTTGCTCTTGGCGGCCTGCGGCACCGGAAGCACCAGCAGCTCAGAAAACCTGGCAGCCGATCAAACGATTCGGTTTCCGATCAACGATGATATCGGGACCTTCGACCCGGCGCACCAGTCCGCGCTGGTCGACTTCGACTTTGCACAGAACGTTTTCCAGGGGCCGGTCAAATTCGACAACGCCGGCAAGATCGTGCCTGACCTGGCCACCAAATTGCCCGATGTCTCATCTGATGGCCTGACCTACACGTTCCATCTGAAGCAGAACATCAAGTTCTCCAATGGGGACCCGGTCAAAGCCGACGACCTCATCTACAGCTGGAACCGGGCGGCCTTAGCCGGGGACGCCTACGCCGCCAACTTCTCGCCGGTCGTCGGGTACGACGCCATTTCGGCCACGCCACCGACAGCCAAGACGCTGTCGGGGCTCACCAAGACCGATGACTACACGGTCGTCGCCAAGCTCTCGGCACCTGCCGGCTGGTGGCTCTCCGCACTGGCACTGGGCGGCGTTTCGTGGGTTATCGACCAGAAAGTCGTGACCGCCAAGGGTGAGGACACCTGGTGGACCACTCCGGACGGGCTTATCGCCACGGGTCCGTTCAAGATGACGGCTCGCGTCCCGAAGGCCAGCCTCGACTTCGCCCCGGTCGCGAACTGGTGGGGTGGTTCCACCGGGTCGATCAAGCACATCCATGTGGACGTGATCGCCGACCAGGCCTCCTGGGTGACCAAGTACGAACAGGGCGGCTACGAGATCATCGGCTACGCGAACATGTCGCCCACGGCGGAAGACATCCTGCGCTACCAGGCGGGAACCCACAAAGCCGAGCTGACGTTGAATCCCTCGGTCCGCTCGAGCTGGGTTGGCTTCAGCTTCGTCAAGGGACCGTTCGCTGGCGACGCCGGCAAGGACGGCCGCATGGCCTTCACGCTGGCCATCGACCGCGCCCAGCTGGTTGACGTCGCCTGCGCCAAGGGCGCGCAATGCACCCCGGCGACGGGCGGCCTGATTGCCAAAGGCCTCAAGGGGTACTTGGGCGATGGCGCCGATTCGACCTCGAAGTTCGACGCCGCGGCGGCCAAGGCCCTCTATCAGAAGTGGGATCCGACCGGCTCCAAGGTGAAGGGGCTCAAGTACACCTACAACGCCACCGCTACGAACAAGCTGGTGGCCGAGAACCTGCAGGCGCAGTGGAAGCAGAACCTGGGTGTCACGGTTGACCTCGAAGCCCTCGACCGGCAGACCTTCTTCAGCAATCGCGACAAGAAGACCTACGTGCTCTTCCGGCACAGCTGGTCCGCCGACTATGACCACCCGCAAGACTGGTTCGACAACCTGTTTACCTGCAGCGCCGGCAGCAGCGGCAGCGGCTACTGCAACAAGACGATGGACGACCTGGTGACCAAGGCCGACCAGAAGCCCATCGACCAGTCGCTCAACGATTACATCTCGGCGCAGAAGATGATGATCGCCGACGTCGTCGGCGCGCCCCTCTTCTACTCGATTCAGCCGTACCTGGTCAAGCCCTACGTCAAGGGCGCCGGCGGTAACGCCTTCTTCGACTACTACTGGACCGCGCTGAGGGTCCTCCAGCACTAGACCGGTTTAACGGCACAGGAAATGGAAGGGCTCGCCGCCACGCGAGCCCTTCCACCGTCTAAAGAGGTACCGTTGACAGCATGACCCGCGGGACGCTCATCTACATCGTCCAGCGCCTTCTGCTCATCAGCTTTACTGCGGTCGCGATTTCATCCATCGTCTTCATCGGTGAGCATGCCCTCCTCCCCGGGGATGCGTTCGTCTCGGAGCGGCCGCATAACCCCCGCGAGCTCGCCCTGCTGCTCCATCACTTCAACCTGGACCTGCCGCTGCCGCAGCAATACCAGTTGTGGGTCACCGGCGTCCTGCACGGCGACCTGGGCGAATCGCTGGTCAACCGGGGGGTCCAGATCACGCCCCTGCTGGTTCGGGAGCTCGGCACCAGCCTGGAGCTGGGCGCGGCCGCCCTGATCTTCACGGTCGGCGTCGGCCTGACGCTGGGGTTGTTCGCCGCGCTCAAACAGAACACCTGGATCGACTATGTGGCGAGCTCTAGCGCCGTCGTCGGCTACAGCATGCCCAGCTTCGTAATCGCCACGCTCCTTGTCCTTGTCACCGGCAAACTGTTCTATATCTGGACCAACGGTGCCTTCTACTATGAGATCGGCTGGGGCAAACCGACCCAGATCCTGGTGCCCGCCATCGCGCTGGGCTTTCCCTATGCCAGCATCGTTGCCCGCCTCACCCGGGCCAGCATGCTGGAGGTGATCCGGCAAGACTATGTTCGAACCGCGTGGGCCAAAGGGCTGCGCCCGCGTATCGTGATCATCCGGCACGCGCTGCGCAACGCCCTGATTCCCGTGATCACCATCCTCGGGCCGCTGGCCACCGGCATTCTCACCGGCGTCGTGGTCATCGAGAACATCTTCGGCATCCCGGGCCTGGGCAAGGAGTTCATTGATAGCATCCTCAACCGGGACTACAACATCGTGATCGGGGTCTTCACCTTCTATGCCGCGCTCGTCGGGCTGGTCAACCTCGGGGTTGACCTTCTCTACCCGGTTCTCGATCCGAGGATCCGGTACTAATGGCCTCTGTTCCCGGCGTCGCCCTCCCCGAGGAGTACGTCAGCGACGTCTTCGAGATGCCGGAGCAGGTCACGCTCTGGCAGGACGCCTGGCGGCGGGTCCGGCGCAATAAGCTGGCGCTGGCCGGCGTCACCATCATCGGCATCCTCGTCCTGATGGCGGTCGTCTCCGTCTTCTGGACGCCGTACCCGATCTGGAAGCAGGCGGTCGGTCCCACCTACGCGGGCATCAGCGCCCAGCACTGGCTCGGCCTCGATGCCTCCGGCCGCGACATCTTCAGCCGGATCATGGGCGGGGCCCTGATCTCGCTCCAGGTGGGGGTTGGGACGATGCTGATCGTGTCGGCGATCGGGATTGTGATGGGCCTGCTGGCGGGCTTCTATCGAGGCGCCATCGATGCCGCGATCTCGCTCGCGATCAACATCTGGTATGGCATTCCGGACTTGCTGGTCGTCATTCTGCTGGTTCTGCTCTTCGGGCGCAGCCTGGCCAACATCGCGTTCGCGATTGCGATCACTCGATGGATGGACATGGCCCGCCTGGTGCGCGGCCAAACCTTCGCGCTTCGGGAGCGTGAGTTCGTCGAGGCGGCGCGCTCTACCGGGACGCGCAACCTCGTCATCATCTTCCGCCACATCTTTCCCAATGCCCTGGGGCCGATCCTGGTGCAGGCCACCTACGCCGTGCCGCAGGCAATCCTCTTCGAGGCCTTCTTGAGCTACCTCGGCCTGGGCGTGCCACCGCCGACGCCCTCGTGGGGCGCCATGGCAGCCGACGGTTTTCACGCTCTCGAGCTGGCCCCTCACATCGTGCTGGCCCCGGCGATCGCCCTGTCGCTGACGCTGATGGCCTTCAACTTCGTCGGCGACGGGCTGCGCGACGCGCTGGACCCCCGGATGAGGAGGTAGGGTCTCGACCAGTCTGCTGCGCGTTGAAAACCTGAAAACCCAGTTCTTCACCTCGACCGGACTGGTCAAGGCTGTCGACGGCGTCAGCTTCGAGGTGTCAGAGGGCGAGACCGTCGGGATCGTGGGCGAGTCCGGCTCGGGAAAGTCGGTGACCGCCCTCTCCCTGCTGCGGCTGGTGCCGGAGCCGGGGCGGGTGGTGGACGGGCGGGTCATGTTCCGCTCGGCGGATGTGCTCAAGATGGACCACGAAGAGCTCCGGGAGTTTCGCGGCAGCGACGTCGCCATGATCTTCCAGGACCCGATGTCGTCGATGAATCCGGTCCTCCGGGTTGGCTTCCAGATCGAGGAAGCGATGGACGCGCACCAGCGCTTCACGCATGAACAAGCGAAGCAACGCATCGTCCCGATGCTGGACACGGTGCGCATACCCGCCGCCGGCCAACGCGCCAAAGACTACCCACACCAGTTCAGCGGTGGCATGCGCCAGCGGGCCATGATCGCCATGGGACTGTCGAATGAGCCCTCGCTCCTGATCGCCGACGAGCCGACCACCGCCCTCGACGTTACGGTCCAGGCCTCGATCATCGAGCTGCTGCGCGATCTCAACCGCGAGCGGGGGATGGCGATCATCCTGATCACCCACAACCTCGCGGTGGTCGCCAGCCTCTGCACGCGGGTGATCGTCATGTATGCCGGTCGCATCGTCGAGTCCGGGACAACCCGCCAGATCTTCAACAGCCCACAACATCCCTACACCTGGTCACTACTTCGCTCCTTACCGCGCGTCGACGAGCTGAAGCATGACCGCCTGCTCAACATCCGCGGCCTTCCGCCCGACATGACCAACCTGCCGGCGGGCTGCAAGTTCAACCCGCGTTGCCGCTTCCGCGTGGAGCGGTGCCTCCGCGAGGAACCGCCGCTGGAGGAAGTCGATCCGGGCCAGCTCGCGCGCTGCTGGGTGCTGATGCGCAACGCCCTCAAAGATGAAGGCGGCGGCTGAGTCGCCCGCGCAACCCGTCCCCGCCACCGGCGGGGAGGTGCTGGTCCGCGTCCAGGACGTGGTCAAGCACTTCCCGGTGGGGGCCGGCCTTTTCGGCGGCCAGGTGGTTCACGCTGTCGATGGGGTCAGCTTCGAGATCCAGGCGGGCGAAACCCTCGGCCTGGTCGGTGAGTCGGGGTCCGGCAAATCGACGCTCGGCCGCGTGATCGTCCAGCTGCTCCCGGCCACCTCCGGCTCGGTCTTCGTCGAGGGCCGCGAACTCACCACGCTGCACGGGGAAAAACTGCGGCGAGTGCGGCAGCGGATGCAAATGATTTTCCAGGACCCTTATGGCTCCCTGAATCCGCGGATGACCGTCGGCGCGATCATCGGCGAGCCGCTACGCAATTTCGGCCTCGGCCGCCGCAAAGCGGTCGAGCGCGCCGTGCAGGAGGTGATGCGGATCTGCGGGCTGAATCCGAACTTCGTGAATCGTTACCCGCACGAATTTTCCGGCGGGCAGCGGCAGCGCATCGGCATCGCCCGCGCGCTAGTGCTCCGACCCAGCTTCATCGTGGCCGACGAACCGATCTCCGCCCTCGACGTCTCGATCCAGGCTCAGATCGTCAATCTGCTGGAAGACCTGCAGGCACAGTTTCACCTGACCTATCTCTTCATCGCGCATGACCTGTCCGTGGTGCGCCATCTAAGCGACCGGATCGCCGTCATGTACCTGGGCAAGATCGTCGAGCTCGCACCCAGCCGCGAGATCTACACCAAGCCGCTGCACCCATACACCAAGGCCCTGCTCAGTTCGATCCCGGTGCCGGACCCCGACCTGGAGGCGCAGCGCCGGCCCATCCTGTTGAAGGGCGAGATCCCGTCCCCGGTCAATCCCCCGACCGGCTGCCGTTTCCATACGCGCTGTCCGATCGCCAAGTTCCCGATCTGCGCCGAGCAGGAACCGCCGCTGGAGGCGAAAACACCCGGGCACTGGGCGGCCTGCCACTTTTCCGACAGAGTGGCGGCGTTCTAGTCCCTCGCCAACCAGCCATCCATGATCGCGCCCGGCCGGCGTCGCTCCTTCCAGCGTCGGGTGCTCGCCTGGTATGCGGCGCACGGTCGCGATCTCCCCTGGCGCAAGACGCGCGACCCGTACGCCATCCTCGTCTCCGAGATCCTCTCCCACCAGACGCAGATCTCCAGGGTGATCCCGGTGTACGAGACCGTGCTTGCGCGCTACCCGACCGCGGAGGCGATGGCCGCGGCCCCCGTCGAGGCGGTGAAGGCGATCACAGATCCCCTCGGCTACAAGATCCGCGGGCGCTGGCTGCATTGCGCCGCCCTGCAGGTGGCCGATCGATTCGGCGGTGTGATGCCGCAGACGCTGCCGGAATTGCAGCAGCTTCCGGGCATCGGGCGGTACACCGCGGGCGCCATCATGAGCTTCGCGCACCAGCGGGATGCGCCGGTGCTGGACACCAACGTCGCCCGGCTGCTGCGGCGCTATTTCGGCGTCGTCGCGACGCCGCGTGCCCGGACCCGGGAGCTCTGGTCATTAGCCGCCGCCGTCATTCCTAAAGGGAAGGGCTACCTGATCAACCAGGCGCTGATGGATCTCGGGGCGATGCTGTGCCGGGCGAAAGGGCCGCGCTGCGATGCCTGCCCGCTGCGACGCAGTTGCGAATTCCGGCGGAAGGCACGGCAGGGGTCACGGCGACCCCTGCCCTGACGCATCGTTCGCTAGGTCCGGACCGGCCGCTCCTACCGCGTTCGGGCCACGTCTGCGTCGTCGAGGAAGATCCGGCCGGTGTCGGCAATTCGCTCGGGTTTGCGGGCCACGAAGTAGATCAGCAAGGCGATCCCGGCGACCATCCAGATGCCGATGATCAACGGAGCCAAATTCGACGGCGGTGAGAGCGCAACGATTCCCAAGCCCGCGAAGTCGATGCCAAAAGCCGCGATCAAGGCCGGCAGGAAGATCAGGCTGCCAACGACCGGCACGATCCCGTTCGACAGAAGGTTGAACTCTCCGCGACGCTCGCGGAGGTAGAAAACCAGGTTACTGAGATTGGTGAGGATGTAAATGGTGACCACGACAATGGTGGCCACGGTGCCGAGCAGGGCAAAGGCAGGAAGCGCACCGCCGGCCAACAGCCCGAGCCCGATAGCCAGGACGATGCCCCCAACGGCCTGAACGTTGACGGCGACGTAGGGAGTGCGAAAGCGCGGGTGCACCTGCTGCAACATGCGAGGCAGCAGACCGATCCGCGCCAGGGAGTAGCCGACTCGGGTTGCCGCGTTCGCGCCGGCATTGGAGTTGGCGATGGCACTGTTCAGGACGGCGAGAATCACGATGATGAGGCCGGGACCCCACACGGCCTGGGCCAGACCCGACCAGGGATCACCGCCGTTGAGGAAGACGAAGCCGTTTTTCGGATCGGCCATCTTGCTGGGACCGAAGTAGACGGTCGCCGCGTAGTAGCAGAAAAGATAGAAGAGACCGATCAGCAGCGCTGACAGAAAGACGGCACGGGGAATCGTCTTGCGCGGTTCCTTGACCTCCTCAGCCAGCGGCAGCGACGCCTCGAAGCCGATGAAGGCGAGGATCGCGAAGATCATGCCCGGAAACACGGATCCCCAGCCCTTTGTATTGCCGGTGTTTGGGCCGAAGACGGACAGGGTGTTGTTGCTTCCGGCGGCAACGACGAGCGTCAGGGCAAGCGCGAGGAACACGACGATTTCAAAGGTACCCAGCGCCACGCCGGTCCGGGTCGAAAGGCGGATGCCTCGATAGGTGAGAAACCACACGATCAGGCCGGAGCCGGCGGCGAAGGGCGCCCAGAGCCAGGTTGGCCAGCCGAAGTGCGAGGTCAGGTTGGCCGCCAGCTCATTGCCAAAGATGAGGTACAGGAGCGGCGCCACGAGCGGCTCCGCCAGCATGAAACCCCAGGCGACCAGGAAACCGACGTAGGGATGAAGGCCACGGGAACTGAACGTATAGAGGCCCCCGGCCGAGGGTAGGTGACGCGCCAGTTGTCCAATGCTGACGGCGACGAGCAAACAGGCGATCAACGCCAGCAGCACCGCGAGCGGGATGCTCCCACCCGCATACGGAACACCGACGATGATGGAAAACGCGACCGCCGCGGCCGGCGCCATGTGGGTGATGGACTGGAACAGGGTTGGCGCCAGCCCGACGGCGTTTCGCTCCAGTCGATGCGCGTCGACAGTTGTGCTCATGAGTCCCTCCTCCTTTTAGGCGCGAACATAGCATTTCGCCGCGAGGCGTTGCAACGCCGAGCCCGGTTAGCTGTCTGTCCGAGTCTCGGCGGCCTCGTGCGCCAGCGTCGCCTCGGCGTCGGCGCGCGAGATGGCGCCCAGGAGGCGGCCTTCGGCGGTCGTCACCAGGCTGTTGGTCTGGATCTCGTGGTCCCGCATCGACTTGAGCAGTTCCTCCAGGGTCACGTTCGGCCGGAAGGTCTTGGGGCCGGGCCGCATCACCTGTTCGGCGGTCGCCTTTGGGTCGGCGTCGAGCTCCTTCTTTCGCAACAGCCCGAGCACCACCCCCTTTGAATCGACGACGACGCAAGTGTCCCAGCCCCCAGTGCGTCGCCTGATGTCACCGATGGTTTCCGTCAGGCTGCAGGTCGGCACCTCCGATCCAGCCACGTCGCCGATCCAGATCTGGTCGACAGCCTTGCCTTCCCGTGGCTCGTTTTCCTCGTACCAGGCCTGTTTCCCGGGCTTGTAATCGATCACCCTCTTGAATCCGAGCGTCTCGAGCCGCGACGCGGCCCGCGGCGAGAGGTCTCAGCCGAAGTCATTGCAGTAGACGATCACCGGCCGGTCGCGATCGAGTCTCGCCGCCGTCGTCGCGTCCAACCGCTTGAGCGGGATATTGATCGCACCCGGGAGGTGATCGTGCTCGAACTCGCCTTCGCTGAGCACGTCGACGAGCTGCGCCCCCTGGTCGAGCAGCTTCTTGACCTCGGACACGGAAAAGACCTGTATGGACATGGGTCTAATCTACGCGGCGCCTCCGCCCGGCGGGCTCAGCGAGCTCGCATTCGGTTGCTTTTCGGAAGGTGCTCAGCTCGTCAGCGCTGCCGAGCGGCATGCAGTCACCGCGCTGCTTCAGCATCTTGTTCAGGTCGTCCAGGCCGCGAAGCTGATAGCGGACTTCGGTCTTTCCCACCTGGACTTCCTCCCTCAGCGAGCCCAGACACCGACTGGCTTGAAGTCTAGCGGCACGTCGACCAGGATCAGCTCGCTCGGCTGCGTCGCCCGCAGCCGCAGCTCCGGCTCCTCGCCAATCTTGACGGCATCCCCGGTCGACAGTTGGTCCTGGCCGACGATCAGGTTGCCCTCGATCAAGTACAGATAGCCGCCACGCCCCGTGGGAAACCGGTGCGAGACCTCGGTGCCGGACGGCAGCGCCGCCACGTAGACGGCGGCGGCGTCCTGGTGCACCGTCAGGGCATCCGCATCGGGTCCGATCACCTGCAGCAACCGACCGGTGCGCTGCTCTTTTGTGAACTGACGCTGCTGGATGCCGGGTGGCAGGCCGGGGGTGTCGGGAAGGATCCAGAGCTGCAGGAACTCCATCGGCTCGGTCCTGGATGCGTTTTGCTCGGAATGGAGAGCCCCGGAGCCCAGCGTCATCAATTGGACGCCGCCCGGTTGCAGGACGCCATCGTTGCCGAGGCTGTCGGCATGCCGGAAGCTGCCCTTCCAGACGTAGGTTATGCCCTCAACGTCGGCGTGCGGATGCATCGGCCAGACCGCGCCTGGAACCAACTGATCGTGGTTGAACACCCGAAGCGGTCCGACGCCCATCTGGCGCGGGTCCCGGTAGTGATCGAAGGAGAAATGCCAGCGGGCCACAAACCAGCCGCCTTCTTCGCGGTGGATCTCGCGGTCGCGCCGCAGCTCCAGCATGCGTTCCTCTAAGGGATCTGAATCGAACGCTTGGACAGCCCCATCCAGTAGCCCTCGATGATGCTCGGCAGTGGCTCCCCATTGCTGTCGCCGGCTCCCAGCGTCACGAACAACGGCGCCAGGTGCTCCGTCCGAGGATGCGCGTACCTGACGGCAGGCGCGCGATGGACAAAGTCCGACAGTTCATCGACGTCGCCATGTTCGAGCGCCTGATGGGCCCAGGCATCGAACTCGCTTGACCATGCCGGTGGCGTCGCATCCAAGCGGAAGTCCCGGATGTAGGGCAGGCCGTGGGTGAGAAAGCCGCTGCCGATGATCAGCACACCCTGATCGCGAAGCGGTCGCAAGCGGCGACCAATAT
>Ga0207646_10005857_pt1 | contig 12843 bp, 7 predicted proteins | sample KBSK5502metaG_FD_184343 | JGI IMG/M metagenome (GOLD analysis project Ga0207646, IMG submission 184343) | Corn, switchgrass and miscanthus rhizosphere microbial communities from Kellogg Biological Station, Michigan, USA - KBS K5-50-2 metaG... | ecosystem: Host-associated > Plants > Roots >...
ACTTGACGCCTATTGGGCAGGGCTTGCCCCTGCCCTGTAGGCGAGCCCCTACGCGTTATGCTAAAAGTAAGGATCATCATTTTCAGAGAAAAGATTCAGTGGTAAGGAGCCGAGTGGGCCTCCTTCCAGGGCCTCGGCCATCATACGCAGCAAGCCATTTCCTAGTGAGCGATGCATGAAAGCTCGCATGAACGGCTGCTCTCGTACCGCCAGGCCAGAATCGGGATGAAGGGCAGCAGCAACAGCGCTCACCAACGAAGCATCATCAGTTCGTCCCACGAATTTGTAGAGCGCTCCCTGGCGACGTAAGTGAGCCTCGTATGTTAAGCGCCATTTATCATCCACGACCTGGTCAAGCACCTCGCTCACTAGTGTTTCCTGGTTCGTCTTCTGTACTGCCATCCTTTGACCACCTTTACGCCTGCGCCCATGCGAGGAATCGGCAGGACTAAAAGCTCCGATGTAGGATTGGACATATGGCTGTATGCTTGCAAATGGCTCGAACGTCCAGGACTCAAATTCTGGCAACTGCAATAGCTCATCGCCACGTTGAGCTAACTGAGCAAGAGCAGGGCTAAAAGGAAGTGGCTCCAACCTGACAGGAGGAGTTTCCTTTGCTGATGGGTCATTGCTTTCGATGAAAGAGCGCCAAACTGCATAAGCAACAGGCAATTTGTGCCGTGTGCGTTTATTCGAAGCACGAGCATCAGCAATTAAAGCACGGCAATAATCAAGCGAAACCTTAAAACTGCCAAATCCCTGCTCTTCCATGCTCTCTACCAGCTCCGACCAGCGCTCAACCTCCATCTCATCGGTCCCATAGCAGTCCTTGATGCCCCAGTTGTCCTGGCAAAGTACATTAACTCCCTTGAGCAACCCATCACTGCGCTTCCAGGACAGCATAATCATCTGAGCGCCCGATCCATCAACGAAACTCACGCGCGCTTCATAGAGAGGTTGTGGCTGCAGGAGAGTCTGTTGCATCGCAGCATCTTCCGTGCCAGGCACAGACTGCATGGTCAGGCGCCCTAGAGCAGCCCGTGCCTGCTGTTTCAACTGGCGATTTGAGCTGCTGGTAAGCACGTAATTCAGAGCGGGTATTGTTTGCTGCGCGGCAATTGCCCCTAACTGTTCGAGCGCATCAATCGTTGCCGTAGCGACTTTGCCGGATTGACTCTCAAGCAAGGGAATGAGTAGTTTGGCTGCCCGCGGGTCCTGGCTACTCCCCAGCCAGTTAATGAACCCCAGGCGTCGTTCCACGGGCATAGAGAGCACATCTTCCAGCACCGATTCCACGCCAAGTTCGCTCTGTCCCACTAATTCGAGCAAGCGCATCTGCATCTGTAGCATCGCAGCTTCGGGATCGTTCAGGTATTCGATGATGCCATCGTCAGCCATTTCTGAACCTAGCTCTTTTAGTACAGGAGCCAGTGTAAGTTTTGCCAGGTCGCCAACGGTTGGATCGGCTACAAGGTCTTCCAGTTCCTCCAGGTCAAAGTTAGTAGCCAATTCGGAAAGAATCAATACAGCAGCGGAGTGTGCGGCAGCATCGTTCGTGTGCAACAGGTGCAGTACCTTATCTCGCGCTCCATCCGCCCATTCTTCATCCAGGCGATCAAAATAATGCGAAAGCGTTTCATTATCGATATCAGTGCGCCGGCTTAACGCCAGCAGGATGCTATCAATGCTATCTTGTGGAGGTCCTTTGCGTCCTCGCGGCATAAATGTTCTCCTTACTTATTTTAGGAGTATGGAAGTGCAATCTTTTCTAATCCCCAATTGCAAGGCATTGTACCACGAGGATACATACAAGTCTATGGAGAAGGCGGGCTTTCGGATGATTTTCGTAGGTAGTACCTATTACCCCTCTTCTTGACTTAAAAACTCTTCTTCTACTACACTCAGGCTATGGGGAATATACAAGGCAAGCGCGATGGTGGCTTTTAGGTGTTTTCTTTCGCTAAAGCACGTCGTTAAGGAATTTTGTTATGAAACACGGTGCGAGATTTACGAGGGTTGTTCTCATCGTCGCCAGCATTATGTCGTGCCTTGCAGTATTGCTCTTTAGCGCGTTACATTTTATCTCACCGGCACATGCGTCAAGGGCTATTGTTAAGGCGAGTGTAGCAAGCAGTCCATCCTCCGGGCCGGTAGGAACAACCATCACGGTCAGTGGTTCGGGCTGGACAGAGCCAGATGGGACGCAAGTGTCCTTTGGTTACATGACCAATTCATCCTGTTTGACTGTGACCGATTCTCAAACAGGAACACTGGCGGGTGGAAATTTCAGTGGCTGGTTTCACTGGCCGCAAGGGACGCCGTTAGGCACGTACATCGTGTGCGCTGACGATGGGGCTACAACCATTACTGACAATACTTTTACGGTTTTATCCGAATCAGCAGCGCAAATCTCTATTTCACCTACTACACTGACAAGGGGGCAGCAGGCAACAATCACAGGATCGAACTTTTTTCCGGCGGGCACTACTGTACAACTGTCCTGGGAAACAGCGAACGGCAAAGTTGACTTTGGACTTAACTCCGCAGTTTCGAACAATAACGGTAATATAGTAAGGACTTTTACCGTACCGGCTACAACGCTTCCAGGCGGCTCATACATGATTAAAGCTATCGTGGGAGGAGGCCAGCCGCCCACGCTTAGTGCTTCAGCAACATTCACCTATAAAGCTCCGGTACATAGCCCCACCCCCACCCCCAGCCCAAGTCCGGTATCTAATCGCCCCTTACCCCCACAACCATCCCCCACAGCGACTGCGGCTGCCACACCAACCGCGGCAACAACCGCAAGTCCATCGGTACCGGCAGCAACACAGACTTCTAACACCGGCCAGACGCCAACTTCAAATACGCCTACGAACACTTCGACCACCTCGAACAATAGCGGCGGGGTGACTTCTACAAACCAACCAGGCGGCACATTTCTCATTGCAGGAGCCTCCGGCTCCCTCCTCCTTCTGATCGCTCTACTCGCCGCTGCTTTGCTGGTCAGGCGCAAGAAATCTCGCTCCGGGATAATGACGGGACAGGCGCATCCCGCAGTCGGACCCAACACAAATGGTGCAGTGTCCTGGCAGAATGGCTTTGGTAACGGCGTGCCTTTAGCGGTGGATAATACAGCGGCCTCGCCCGCGTCATCCTGGATAATGCCGCCAGCGAATGGTGGACAGGCAGATCCTTATGCTGTAAGCCAGGTGGCCCCAACGCATAATGGGACGCCGCCTATGGGAGAGCAACCAGCGCAGCTTTCATCAATACCATTGCCATTCACGCCATATACGCAACTTCTGCAACAGCCCGCTGGAGATAGCGCTGGACCAAATGTGAGTGATCCCGTGCTGGTTCTATATGATCCTACGTTAGAGGCAATGAAAAAACAGGCTCAGATGGGTTTATTTGCCGTGCCAGGGCAGCGCAAGGATGAAATACCCACACCTGGTTGAGGATGATATTTCCACCAGAACTGACCCAATCAACGGGCTGGAAAATCGGCAAGCCATATGCAAAAATGAAGCGCTATCCCTGCACCGCGACGAGCGCGTGTGCGCGCCCAATCCGTATGTCAGCGGGCCAGGCAATGGGCAGTTCCTCCCAGGTCGAACCGGCATCGGCCGAGCGGAAGAGGCCCTTGTTGTTCGCCGTGTAGAAGATCCCGGGTTCAGCCTCGTTGGCGGCCAGCACGGATGCCAGCAACCCACGCGCAGGGGGCAATCCCTCGCGCACCTGCTGCCACTGGCCGTCACCGGACCGGCGATAGATCGCCGACTCTGCAGACATCGGATTGTGGGCCTCTTGTGGGCCGCGGGCTGCTGAGATCACGAGCATATCGGGATCAGCAGGGTCAGCCGCCACACTCCAGAGGTAGTGGTAGTCGAGCCCCGCATCAGGTCGATACCAGGTGTCGCCCCCGTCGTCGCTCTGGACGAAGCCATTCCCCGGATGGAGGAAGCCATCACCCGCCGCCGAATACAGCCGGTTGGGCGCGAGCCGGTGCATGACCAGGGTATGGGTATCGAACGGCCCGCTGGGCTTGCGATCCTCCCATGTCTGGCCCCCATCCAGGCTCCGTACGAGTGCGCCCGCCTCTGCCGCAGCGAAGACGCGGCCAGGCACCAGCGGATCGGGCGTAATCCAGCGGATATGCGAGGTCCAGGGGCGTGGAGGAAAGCTCCAGGTCGGAGCTGAGGGGAGCGTTCGCAGTGCGGCAAGCTCCAGCCACGAATGCCCCTGGTCCTCCGAGCGGAAGATCGCGCTTGGCTCGGTACCGGCATAGACCACGCCAGAGCCGCTCACCTGCTCCGCCGCGCTTACGGCGACCGACATCACCTGCTCGTGCGCGATACCTTCGCCGGCAGGCTCCCACGAAGCACCTGCATCGGCGCTCCGCCACAGCCCCTGATCGAAGGTGACACGGTAAACCTGCTCCTGGTGCAGCGGATCCACAGCCAGGCACTGCGGATGGCTGCCCACCAGGTGGAGATCAACACCCCATCCGCCGTTGCGCCGGCTGACCACTGCCAGCGCCCTATCGATGGCAACATAGAGAATCGTCACGATGTGTTCCTTTCCATATATCAGATGCCCCGAGAACGAGAGCCAAACCACCGCCTGGTGCCCGGGTATGTGGCAAACGCCCCGTTTCTGTTTCCCGGCCACCTTCGCGGTTACCCCTCTTCGTCCTATGAAGCAAGAACTGAGTGTACATAACATCTTTTATACATATATAGCATAACGCTGGACATTTGACCATGCCGTCGTCCAACGACGGCTTCTTCCCTGGACTGCAGTTGTGTAGAACGAGATGAGCTCTTGAAACAACGGCAATGGTTGTTGAAACACACAGAGAAAACACCATGGTGTTTCTCACGCGCTACGAGCAATCTCCAATTGGACAAGAATGAACGCGAGTGACTGTCCAATACCTCTAAAAGAGAGTATTTATGTTAAAACGGCCACAATTATTATTGCTTATCTATAGAAATTTTATATAATATGTGCTATACTTCATCCAGGACGAGTTCACCTGGTGCTCGGCAGTCTCACAAAAGCAGAGGAACGGTTCCTCACACGCGTTGACCTTCTGAGGAAAAGAAGATGCCATGGGTCTGTTACGTCTAGCCGTGCTCGGCCCGCCCGAAGTCTATCATGACGGCGGCCGCCTCTCGTTTGCCTTACGCAAGGCGCAGGCCTTGCTGCTCTACCTGGCCGTCGAAGGCGGCCTGCATCCCCGCGGCAAACTGGCCGCCTTGCTATGGTCTAACAGTGAGGCCTCCGATGCACGCAGGACCTTGCGCAATGCCCTTGGGCTGCTGCGCAGCTTGCTCGCCGACTCCGACTCCGCTCCTGCTCAGCACACCCATCTGCTCAGTCAGGGGGAGCTGATCGGTCTGAACCCGCAGGCGCCGCTCGAGCTGGACCTGGCGGTGGTGCAACAGGCCTACACCGCGGCCCAGCGCTTCTCCACGCTCCCCTCTGAACCGCAGCGCGCCGCCCTGGTCACCCAGGTCCAGCAGGCCCTCGCCCTGGTGCGCGGGCCGTTCCTCGACGGCTTCTGGCTACGCGAGGAAGTCCCCTTTGACGCGTGGATCCAGCAGCAGCAGCAGCAGTGGCAGGTGCGCTTGCAACTGCTCTGCGATCGGCTCTCATCCTGGCAGGAGGCCGGCGGGGAGCTGGAGCAGGCCCGAGCCGCCCTCGCCCGCTGGCTGGCGCTCGATCCGCTGCAGGAGGAGGTCTATCGGCGCCTCATGCGCGTGCACCTGGCGCTGGGCGATGCGACGGCTGCCTTGCAGGTCTATGCCACCTGCCGGGCACGCCTGGCCGACGAGTTGCAGGTCGAGCCCTCAGCGGAAACCGTCGCCCTGGCTGCACACATTCGCACCACCGAGGCTCGCCGCCAAGGAAGCTCCCTTTCCCACTCCGCCATGGCGGAGAGCCGGCCGCCAAGCGAGCTGGTCACCCCGCTCGTTGGACGGGCCGCGGCTTTCAGCCAGCTCGTCGCTCGCTACCAGCAGGCACGGCAGAGCCAGGCGCAGGCCGTGCTGGTGGTGGGCGAGGCCGGTATCGGCAAAACGCGGCTGGCCATGGAGTTTGTCGCCTGGGTCAAGGCGCAGGGCGCCGATGTGCTGAGTGGGCAAGCTTTCGAGATGGGGGGACGGCTGCCCTATCAGCCACTGGTGGAGGCCCTGCGGCCGCGGCTGGAAGAGGAAAACGCCCCGGAGGATCTGCTGGACGATCCATGGCTGGCCGAACTGGCGCGCATCCTGCCCGAGCTGCGGGTGCGCTATCCAGATCTGCCGGCCCCCACCGAGGATGAGCTGACGGCCAGGATGCGCCTGTTTGAAGCGGTGGCGCGTCTGTTGGACGCCCTGGCGCAGCGCGCACCGCTGGTGCTGCTGCTCGATGACCTGCACTGGATGGATGTAGCCTCCCTCGACCTGGTGCGCTACCTGGCACGGTCCTGGAAGGGGCATGGCGCGCGGGTGCTGTTGCTAGGCACAGTGCGCAGTGAAGGGTTGGAGCCGAAGTCGCAGCTTTCCGCTCAGCTGGCCGACCTGGGACGCGACCTGCCGCTCACGCAGGTCCCCTTGCAGCTGCTGAGCCAGGCGGAGACCTTTCAGCTCATTGAGGCCATCGCAGGAGAGGGGGACCACGGCATGGTACTGCCCTCCACCGCAAGGGCATCGCCTGAGCGGGAGGCCCCGCTGGTCGCGCTGGGCGACTTCCTGTTTGCGCAGACGGGGGGGCAGCCGTTATACCTGCTGGAGACGCTCAAGCTGTTGCGAGAGCGGGAGCTGCTGGTCCCACGGCTGGATGCGGATGGCACCTGGAGCCTGGAGCCGTCCGTGGACATGGCCACGGCTGTCGCACAGGAGCGGTCGCGGCGCGCGCTGTTGCCGCCTTCGGTGCGCGCGCTGATCCAGGCGCGCCTAGCCAAGCTGGCGCCGGCGGCACGCCAGCTGGTGAGGGCCAGTGCCGTGCTGGGGACCCAGGCGACCGCCCAGCGCCTGTGGCAGGTAGCCGAACTAGGGGTGCAGGCGGGCGTCGAGTCCCTGGAGGAGGCTGTCAGCAGTGGCATCCTGCGCGAGGAGGAAGCAGGAGTGGGTCGTCTGGGCGGTTATCACTTCGCACATGACCTGATCCGCGACGTGGTCTACACCGAGCTGGGCGAGGCGAGGCGGCAGGTCTTGCACCAGCGCGCCCTGGCGAGGCTTTCCAGCGAGGGAGCCCCGGCCGCCGAACTGGCGTACCATGCGAGGTCTTCGGGAGAGGTCGAAGCAGCCTATCGCTCCAGCGTGCAGGCGGGCGTTGAGGCGGTGGCTGTCTTTGCCGTCGAAGACGCCATCGGGCACTACGAACAGGCGCGCGCCTTGCTGCAGGAGCACCCGCGGCTACTGACGGTGCTCGGGGCACCAGAGGTCGACCACCTCTACGTCTCCCTGGGGCGGGCTTATGCCTTCCAGAACGCCTGGCAGCAGGCCCAGGAGGCCTATGAAGAGCTGTTAGCCTATGCGCAGCAAAAGCCGCTGCCCATACTGGTCAGCATGACTCTGAACCGCCTGGCGATCCTGGCAGTCCAACAGTCGAACGATAAGTCACAGGTGCGCGCGCTGCTGGAGGAAGCCTGGCGCTTGGCCGAGACCGGTTACGATCAGCGGACGCTCGCGGAAACGGAGTGGAACTGGGCCCAGATCACGGCCATCGTGTGGGAGGACCCAAAGAGTGCCTTCCCGCATGGAGAGCATGCCTTGGAACTGGCACGAGGAATACACGACCAGGAACTGGAAGCCAGAAGTCTCTCCTTGCTTGGATGGATCCATCTGCTTGGGGGAGACTTTGAGGAGGCGATGCACTGTGTGGAAGCGTCCCTGGCGCTGTATACCGCACTGGGCAACGAGCCGATCGCTTCGCGGGAGCTTTCACTTCCATTCTATCTGATTGGCGCTTCGCTCACCCAACCCTTGACGAATCGCGCGTCAGAAGCCTTGTGCTGGGTTCTACTGGCTTACGCGCAAGTGAATGGTGGGCAGGTGCAGAGTAGCATTCGCAGTGGCCGCAGGGGGCTCGCGCTCGCACAAGAGAGCAAGAGCGTCTGGGTACAAGTCAGCAGTACGATCTACCTCACGTATGGCTTGCTGGAAGTGGGGTCCTATGAAGAGGCGCTCGTGCTCACGCAAGAAGCCATGGCGCTTGTGCGGACCCTTCCTCCGACGATAATCTTCCAGCGCTTTCTCATTGCCCTGGGGAGTACGTATCACGCCTTGCAGCAGTGGGAAGAGGCGCACAGCACGCTCGAAGAGGCAGAAGCTGTTGCAGAGGTGTTAGACCTCGGACTATTGCGCGTGCTTGCCCTTTCGCGGCTGTGCATGCACTGTGCCCTGGCAGGGGAGTGGGAAGCAGCCTACCGGTATGCCTTGCAGGCCATCGCCCTACGCAAGAGTTCTGGTGCGGCATTGATCGTGTGGGATTTCTCCCAGCAGTATGAAACGGAGGCTTTGCTGCGTGGGGGGGATGAACGCCAGGCGCGAGCTGAAGTGCAACGACTGGGAGAACGTGTGGGACCCAATCGGCGCTTCCGCATTCCCTACCTGCGGTCGTTGGCGGTACTGGCAACCTGGGATGGGCAGAGCGAGCAGGCCATCAGCCACCTGCGCGAGGCAGCAGGGCTGGCCGCAGACATTGGGTTGCCGGGAGAACACTGGCAGATCCAGGCGGCGTTGGGAAGCTTGTATGAGGGCGGGGGTGAGCTTGCGCAAGCGCGCACCGCCGTTGGGGAGGCAGCGACGATCATCCAGGGGCTGGCGCAGGGCATCGGGGATGAGGCGCTGCGTGCGCGCTTCCTGGCTGGGCCACAGATTCAACCAGTGGTGCAGCACGCCCGAGACCTCGCCAACCCGGTGCCGAAAGACCAGGAGTAACCCTTTTTTATTGGTTGGTGTATTATTGAGCACGGCACAGGTTGCTAAACATAGTAGAATGGAGGGATGAAGGAAGAACACGAACCACAGGATTGGAAAGAAGGCCGACGTTTGCGAGCCTGGGAGTTGTGGCAACAGGGTTGGAAGCAGAAAGACATCGCGACAGCGCTGGGTGTGAGTAAAGGAGCGGTGCGTCAATGGCTCACTCGGGCTAAGGTGGAGGGAAGAGAGGGATTACCAGGTGGTAAGTTTCTATCGGTTGGTAGAAGAATATCCACATCCGCTGCCTTGCTCGTTCCCAGGCGGTCATTCATCTTCATGACGCTACTCATGACGTTTTTATGACACTTCCTCCTTATACTAGGACCAGAGAGGAAACAAGCAAAGCAGGGGTTGGCTGTGAAGACTGATCAGATCTATTTCTGCTCACATGCAAAATAGATCGCGTGTGCTTCCTCTCCCATCTAATCTACGTTTGTTGAACGCGTTCATAATGACTGCCGTTAGAGCATGCATGTGGAGCGTGCAACACTTTCGTCTGTCGACAAGAGTAACAGTGAGGAATAGATCACGATTGGAGGAACAATTGAGCGACCAACGTAAACAAAAAAGACCAATAACGACGACTGATGCCGGCATCCCCGTGCCGAGCGACGATACCTCGCTCACGGTCGGCCCCAACGGCCCCGTGCTGCTGCAGGATACCTACCTGATCAAGAAGCTGGCCCACTTCGTCCGCGAGCGCATCCCCAATCGCGTGTACCACGTCAAGGGCAGCGGCGCCTTCGGCTACTTCGAGGTGACCGCCGACGTCACCCAGTGGACCAAGGCCGCCTTCCTCAACAAAGTTGGCAAGCGCACGCCGATGCTCTTGCGTTTCTCGATAGTGGCCGGCGAAGAGGGCTACCCGGACACGGACCGCGACGTGCACGGCTTCGCCCTCAAGTTCTACACCGAAGAAGGCAACTACGACCTCGTCGGCAACGACACGCCGGTCTTCTTCATACGTGACCCCATGAAGTTCCCTGACTTCATTCACTCGCAGGAGCGCATGCCCGACACCGGCCTGCGCAGCAACAACATGCAGTGGGACTTCTGGACACTCTCGCCCGAGTCGGCCCACCAGGTGATGATCCTGATGAGCGACCGGGGCACGCCGCGCACCTACCGCCACATGAACGGCTACAGCAGCAGCACCTACCTGTGGGAGAACGCCGCGGGCAAGAAGGTCTGGGTCAAGTACCACTTCAAGACCGAGCAGGGCATCGCCAACTTCACCGACGCCGAGGCCGAGGCGATGCGCGGCAAGGATCCCGACTACCACCGGCGCGACCTCAACGCGGCGATCACCCGCAAGGACTACCCGTCCTGGCGCCTCGAGATGCAGATCATGCCGTACGAGGACGCGGCCAACTACCGGTTCAACCCTTTCGACCTGACCAAGGTCTGGCCCCACAAAGACTACCCGACGATCCCGATCGGCCGGATGGTGCTCGACCGCAACCCCGAGAACTTCTTCGCCCAGATCGAGCAGGCCGCGTTCGATGTGGCGAACTTTGTCCCGGGCATCGGGCCCAGCCCGGACAAGATGGTGCTGGCGCGGATGTTCGCCTACGCCGACTCGGCCAGCTATCGCGACGGCGTGAACTATGAACAGCTGCCGGTCAACCGGCCGCTCAACGAGGTGCACAACTACAACAAGGACGGCACGATGCGCTTCCGCGACAATGGGAACCAACCGGTCTACGCGCCGAACAGCTATGGCGGGCCACAGGCCGACCCGCAGCGCTACCACGATCCCAGCTGGTTCGTGGAGGCTGGCGAGATTATGCGCAGCGCGTATACGCCGCACGCGGAGGACAACGACTTCGTGCAGCCGGGCAATCTCTACCGCACCGTGATGTCAGCGACGGACCGGGAGCACCTGGTCAACAATATCGTCGCCCACATGAGCCAGGGCGTCGAGCGCTTCATTCAAGAGCGCGCGGTCAAAAGCTACTTGTACCCGGTCGACCCCGATCTGGGAGCGCGGGTGGCCAAGGGCCTCGGTTTGGAGATCACGCCTGAGCCAGGCACCGCGGCTGTTGGGAAAGGCCAGCGCAAATAGTCGCCGGGAGAAGGGTCTGGAGCGTTCTGGGAATGCCAGGGCAGCTTGAAGAAATAAAAGAGGGTATGAAGAGCGGTCTCCTCATACCCCCTTTTCCTTCAGGTGACGGCCCTGTTTAGCTTCCTATGCAGAGATCAATAGTTCTACTCGTTGGAGCTCACAGGCTCAACTAGCACAATCTCACTATTGGATGCTACAGCCTCTACGCCGTAGGATGTTATACTGAAAGGAACAGGATGAAACAGGGAGGGCAACGCATGAATGAAGACTGGTTAACCGCATCACAGGCCGCTCAAATCATTTCACAGCATAGCGGTAAAGAGGTATCGTCCGACTACATTAACCAGCTAGTACGGCATGGGAAGTTGACGCCGCGCAAATTAGATGAACGTACTAACCTCTACAAACGGGAGGAAGTAGAGAGGATTGTTGTTGAGGATCAAAGAGGCAAGGGTGAACAGATGCGTAAGCGTACTAAGCAAGCAGACAAACAACGTAAGATTATGCTGATCGACTCAAAATACCGCTCGAAGAAAGCATGACCGGCACCGTTTTGTCACCGGCCTGATGCTCTATATAGATCGGAGGCGTTTCTACCTCAGCAGTGCGCCGATAAAACACCCATCAAAAAGGCTTGACGTACCGCCTGCGGTTTGATATACTCGTGTTGGGTTCGTGCAGTTAGTGCTTGTAGTGCGGCGGTTATGCTTCGTTTTGAGTAAAGGCTGTACTTCAAGAAACGGCTTGTAGACCTGGTTTACGGAGAGGTCGCATAGTGGCCTAGTGCGGCGGTTTGCTAAACCGCTGAGGTGGAAACGCCTCCGAGAGTTCGAATCTCTCCCTCTCCGCCATAGGGGTGTAGCTCAATTGGCAGAGCAACCGTCTCCAAAGTATGTGCGCCTTTGTGGTGCATTTGTTCTTGCTGTGTTAGTACAGCATCACTGAAGCGCAGGTGATTAAAGCGCGAATCTCACCTAATCCCGAAAGGGTAAGGGGACAACAGCATGATTCGAAAAGTCTGGTCTTCTAAATTGGGGCCAGGCAGCTAGGCCGGATATGGTGAAAGCTGGATTGCCTGAATCTCAGTCGTTACTCGTTAGTTCAGGGTTGTCAATCGCGTTTTGGAGGATTGGCAAGCGTTTCCCCTGAGAGCAACGGCGAACGAGGCACCTAAACCTGGACCAGAACAAATGTACAACCTGGGGATCGCCTAAACATTGAAATGTGCATGGCGACGGAGTATCCATAGTACTCAAATGATCGGGGTAATGCCCGATACACTAATAGTATAATTTAGGGGCGTAGCTCAATTGGCAGAGCACTCGACTCCAAATCGAGCGGTTGGGGGTTCGATTCCTCTCGCCCCTGCCTTGTAAAGAAGCACCTGGACCTTGAGTATCCGGGTGCTTTGATTCTATCTTAGGCTCTATATCTGTGGCTCTAATCCGGTTCCTCTTCTACCAGTTCAGTAACTTCAACATTCAATACCCGAGCGATCTTCACGAGCACTTCATAGGTCACTCTTCTGTATGGGTCATGCCATATACCACTCATAGTCCTACTGTTTACGTCGGCAGCACGTTGCAGTTTCGCCTGCGTCCATCCCCGTTGCTCTGCTATCTCTCTTACTCTTAGGCGCTGTTTCATATGAGAACTCTCCCAATTTTTGTTTAGTCTAACATGTCTTGACATCACTTGCAAATGCACTATATACTAGTACTTAGTAAATGCTTCTATAGCTATTACTTAGCGCTTTTACATCGGGCTAGCAGAAAGTGAGTTACTTATGGCTATTCAAGTGAG
>Ga0207646_10005858_pt1 | contig 12842 bp, 8 predicted proteins | sample KBSK5502metaG_FD_184343 | JGI IMG/M metagenome (GOLD analysis project Ga0207646, IMG submission 184343) | Corn, switchgrass and miscanthus rhizosphere microbial communities from Kellogg Biological Station, Michigan, USA - KBS K5-50-2 metaG... | ecosystem: Host-associated > Plants > Roots >...
GGTCACCTTGTCCACGCCGAGCACCTCCGCCACCGTGCCCCACAGATTCTCGTTGAGCGTCACCTTCAGGCCGGTGCGATCCGACTCCGTACTGTCCGGCGTGACCGTCCACGACCGCAGCTGCGGATCGAGGTAGGGGTACAGCACGAACGTGCCGCGGTCCACCATGGTCATCACGGTGTCCAGGTGCATCATGGCGCGGGAGAATGGCAGCTCGACCGCGATCACCGCGCTGACCTGCCCGCTGCGGAACAGGGCCTGGGCCAGCAACTCGACCGCCATCGGCGTCGTCCGCTCGCCCATCCCGATCATCACCGCGCCGTGGCCCAGCACGTGCACGTCGCCGCCCTCCACGGTGGCGGGCATGTGCTTGGCGTCCGTGTCGCCGTAATGCCAGGTGAACTCGGCCCCGGCGAACATCGGGTGATAGCGGTAGATGGCGCGGCTGTGCAGCGACTCGCGCTGGCGGGCGGGCTTGGCCATCGGGTTGACCGAGACCCCGTGGTAGATCCAGCAGGAGTTGTCCCGCTGGAACAGGTGGTTGGGCAGCGGCGGCAGCACGAAGTCATCCGCGTGCAGCACGTCCCAGGTCAGGCTGTGCGGCCGGGCCGGGTGCAGGTCCGCCTTGAGCACGCCGCCGACCAGGAACTCGGCCAGCGCCGGACCGTCGAGATCGTCGAAGAGCCGCCGCACCGGTCCGGTCAGGTTCGGGCCGAGCATCTCGGGGACGCAGAGCCGGTCCAGGACGAAGGCCCGGCCGCCCGGCACCTCGAGCGTCTGCGCCAGCAGCTGCCCGTAGTAGTGCACCTGCACGCCCCGGGCGCGGAGCACGCCGGCGAAGGCGTCATGCTCTTCCTTGGCCCGCCCGGCCCAGAGCACGTCGTCGAAGAGCAGCTCGCCGACGTTGCGCGGGGTGAGCCGGGAGAGCTCGAGCCCGGGCCGGTGCACGATCACCTGACGGAGCGGGCCGACCTCGGAGTGGACGCCGAGGCTCACCGCGGTCTCCCGTTACCCCGCCAGGCCAGCAGTGACCACTGGGACAGCGCGGACAGCACCGAGCCGACGCATCCGACCGAGCCGACCGACAGCACCGACGCGAGGCACCCGGCCGAGCCGATCGACAGGATCGAGCCCGCCGAGCCGATCGACAAGATGGACCCGCTCGAGCCGATCGACAGGATCGACCCGCTCGAGCCAATCGAGCCGATCGACCCCGAGGACCCCGTAGACCGCGGTGAAACCTTCGTGTTCCGCATGGAGCCATTCTCGCAGCGAGCCCAGCCACCAAGACAGCAGCCACCAAGACCGGGCACGCGAGACACTTGTCAGCATGGTGCAAGAGCGCCCCCCGGTGTACGCGCTGCTGGCCGACGGGACCACGGTCGAGATCCGGCCGGCCGTCCCGGCCGACTTCGACGCGGTCAAGGCCATGCACGAGGCGATGTCCCCGGACAACAACTACATGCGGTTCTTCAACATGAGCCGGCTCTCGGCCGAGATCGAGGCCCGGCGAATCTCCCGGAACCCGCCCCTTGGCGGCGCGGCGCTGCTGGCCGTCGCGAACGGCGAGGTGGCCGGCGTGGCCAGCTACGTGGCGCTCAGGGAAGACCCGAGCACGGCCGAGGTCGCGTTCGCGGTGGCCGACCACATGCACCACAGGGGCATCGCCACCCTGCTGCTCGAGCACCTGGTCTCGCTGGCCAGGAGCCGCCAGATCACCACGTTCACGGCCGAGACGCTGACCGAGAACAAGGCCATGCTGGGCGTGTTCGCCGAGGCCGGCCTGCCGGTGCGCCGCCGCTACGGCGAGGGCGTCATCGAGCTCACCTTCCCGCTGCCCGGCGAGGATGGCCGGGACCGGGACACCTACCTGAACGCCGTGGCCGAGCGCGAGCGCCACGCGGACGTGGCCAGCCTGCGGCACATCTTCGCGCCCGAGTCGGTCGCGGTGATCGGCGCGAGCCGGCGCCGCGGCACCGTGGGCCGGGCCATCGTGGACAACATCCGGGCCGCCGGGTACGCCGGACAGGTCTACACGGTGAACCCGCACGCCCGCCAGGTCGGCGCCGAGCGCTGCCTGGCCTCGGCGCTCGACCTGCCCGCGGCGGTCGACCTGGCGGTGATCGCGGTGCGGCCGGCCGCCGTGCTCGCAGTGGCCGAACAGTGCGGCCAGCGTGGCGTGCGGTCCCTGGTAGTGATCACCTCCGGGCTCGCCGCCGCGCAGAGCGCCGAACTCCTCGCGGTATGCCGCAGGCACGGCATGCGGCTGGTCGGCCCGGACTGCTTCGGGGTGGCCGTGCCCGGCCTCGGCCTGGACGCCACCTTCGCCGCCCGTCCCGCCAGGCCCGGCGTGACCGGACTGGTCATGCAGTCCGGCGGGCTCGGCTTCGCCCTGGTCGACCACCTGTCCAGGCTCGGCGTCGGGATCTCCTCGTTCGCCTCGGTCGGCGACAAGCTCGACGTGTCCGGCAACGACATGCTGCTGTGGTGGGAGCGCGACGACCAGACCAGGCTGGCCGTGCTCTACCTCGAGTCGTTCGGCAACCCGCGCAAGTTCGCCCGGACGGCCCGCCGGGTCAGCTGCGCCATGCCCGTCCTCACCGTGCTGGCCGACACCGTGCTGGCCGGCCAGACCGCCATCCAGGAGGCCCTGTTCGATCAGGCCGGCGTCATCACCACCCGCGGCTTCGGCGAGCTGATCGAGGTAACCGCGCTGCTGGCCTCCCAGCCCGTCCCGGCCGGGCGCACGGTGGCCATCGTGTCCAACGTCCGCAGCGCCGGCCAGCTGGCCGCCGACACCGGCGCCGGCCTCGGCCTGTCCGTGCGCGGTCCGGCCGAAACCCCCGCTCCGGTGTCGGCCGAAGCCTTCCGCGAGATCCTGGAGCGGCTCGCCGCGGACGACGAGGTGCACGCCGTCGTCGCGATCGCGCTGCCCACCGGGGCCACTGGCGACCTGGAGGCCGCGATCCAGGCGGCGGACATCCGGAAGCCCCTCGCCGCCGTCGTGCTGACGCAGCCCGAGTCCGTTCGGCTCCTAAAAAATCGGGTACCGGCCTACGGCTCGCCGGAGGCCGCGGTGCGGGCCCTGGCCCGCGCGGCCGGCTACGGCGCCTGGCGGGCCGCACCCCGTGGCCAGGTCCCTGCCTTCCCCGACGTCAGGACCGCCGACGCCCGCACCCTGGTCCAGACCCCCGGCTGGCTCGGCCCGGCCCAGGCCGCCGAGCTGCTGCGCTGCTACGGGATCCCGCTCGCCGATCCATCGGGGGGGTTCGGGGGGGTCGTCCCCCCCGGAGCCAGCAGAGCCCTGGCTCCGCCCGGCCCGCGGGTGGCGGTGCGGGTGGCCGGCGACCGCGTGTTCGGCCCGCTGGTGAAGCTGGAAGCGGGCGATTCATACCGAACGGCCCGGTTTACTCCCCTCACCGACGTCGATGCCGCCTACCTAACTAGCCGAGACAGGTCGCGTCCTGACCTCGACGTCCTGGTCGACCTGCTCCTGCGCGTCTCGCGGCTGGCCGACGACCTGCCCGAGGTCACCGAGCTCGACCTGGACCTGGGCGGCCCGGCCGTGATCAGCGCCCGGGTCAAGGTGGAGCCCTACCAGCCGCAGGATCCCTACCTGCGCAAGTTGCGCTGAGGTGTCCGGCGGGTTAACGCTGGCTCCCCGCCTCCGTGCGGCCCGGGCCCGGTCAATAGCCTAGGACCATGACTGAGCGGGAACCGCTGACCGAAGCCGAACTCGACGCGCTCGACGCCTGGTGGCGCGCTGCCAACTACCTGTCGGTGGGGCAGATCTACCTGCTCGGAAACCCGCTGCTGGCCGAACCCCTGCGGCCCGAGCACGTCAAGCCGCGGCTGCTCGGCCACTGGGGCACCACGCCCGGCCTCAACCTGATCTACGTGCACCTCAACCGGGTGATACGGAACCAGGACGTGAACGCCATCTACGTCTGCGGGCCCGGCCACGGCGGGCCCGGGATGGTGGCCAATACCTACCTGGAGGGCACCTACAGCGAGCTCTACCCGGCCGTCACCCAGGACACCGCGGGGATGGCCCGCCTGTTCAGGCAGTTCTCCTTCCCCGGCGGCATCCCCTCGCACGACGCCCCGGAGACGCCCGGCTCCATCCACGAGGGCGGCGAGCTCGGCTACTCGATGGTGCACGCCTACGGGGCGGCGTTCGACAACCCGGACCTGATCGTGGCGTGCGTCATCGGCGACGGCGAGGCCGAGACCGGGCCGCTGGCCGGCAGCTGGCACGCCAGCAAGTTCCTCAACCCGGCCACCGACGGCGCGGTGCTGCCGATCCTGCACCTGAACGGCTACAAGATCGCCAACCCGACGGTGCTGGCCCGGATACCCGCCGCCGAGCTGGAGTCGCTGCTGCGCGGCTACGGGTACACCCCGTACACGGTCGAGGGCGACGACCCCAAGCTGGTGCACCAGCAGCTCGCCGCGACCATGGACGCGGTCATCGCGGAGATCCGCGCCATCCAGCACCGCGCCCGCGTCGACGGCGACCTGAGCCGGCCCGCCTGGCCGGTGATCGTGCTGCGTACGCCCAAGGGATGGACCGGGCCCAAGGTGGTGGACGGCCTGCCGGTGGAGGGGACCTGGCGGGCGCACCAGGTCCCGCTGGCCGAGGCCAGGCAGAACCCCGGGCACCTGGCCCAGCTGGACGAGTGGATGCGCTCCTACCACGCCGAGGAGCTGTTCGACGCCGACGGCGCGCTGGTCCCGGAACTGGCCGCGCTGGCCCCCCGCGGCGACCGGCGGATGAGCGCGAACCCGCACGCCAACGGCGGCCTGCTCCTCCGCGACCTGCGGCTGCCCGACTTCCGGGAGTACGCCGTGGACGTCCCCGCCCCCGGCGCGACGACCTCGGAGGCCACCCGGGTGCTCGGCGGCTGGCTGCGCGACGTGATCAGGGACAACCCGTCGAACTTCCGGCTGTTCGGCCCGGACGAGACCGAATCCAACCGGCTCACCGAGGTCTACGAGGCGACGAGCAAGCAGTTCGAGGGGCAGATCGTGCCGGGGGACAACCACCTGGCCCAGCGGGGCCAGGTGATGGAGGTGCTGAGCGAGCACATGTGTCAGGGGTGGCTGGAGGGCTACCTGCTGACCGGGCGGCACGGCCTGTTCAACTGCTACGAGGCGTTCATCCACATCGTCGACTCGATGTTCAACCAGCACGCCAAGTGGCTGAAGGTCACCCGCGGCATTCCCTGGCGCCGCCCGGTCGCCTCGCTCAACTACCTCCTGTCCTCGCTGGTGTGGCGGCAGGACCACAACGGCTTCAGCCACCAGGACCCCGGCTTCATCGACCACGTGGTGAACAAGAAGGCCGAGGTCATCCGGGTCTACCTGCCGCCGGACACGAACACGCTGCTGTCCGTGGCGGACCACTGCCTGCGCTCCCGGCACTACGTCAACGTGATCGTGGCGGGCAAGCAGCCCCACCCGGACTGGCTGTCCATGGACGACGCGATCATCCACTGCACCCGCGGCGTCGGGATCTGGGAGTGGGCCTCGAACGACGCGCCCGGCGTGCCGGACGTGGTGATGGCCTGCTGCGGCGACGTCCCGACGCTGGAGGCGCTGGCCGCGGTGACCCTTATCCGCGAGCACCTGCCCGAGCTCAAGGTGCGGGTGGTGAACGTGGTCGACCTGATGCGGCTGCAGCCCGCGACCGAGCACCCGCACGGCATGTCCGACCCGGAGTTCGACGCCCTGTTCACCACCGGCCAGCCGGTGATCTTCGCCTACCACGGCTACCCGTCGCTCATCCACCGGCTGACCTACCGGCGCGGCGGGCACGACAACTTCCACGTCCGCGGCTACAAGGAGGAGGGCACCACCACCACGCCCTTCGACATGGTCATGCTGAACGACCTGGACCGCTACCACCTGGTCATGGACGTGATCGACCGGGTGCCCGGCCTGTCCTCCTCGGCCGGCCACGTCCGCCAGCTCATGGTCGACAAGCGCATCTCGGCCCGCGCTTACACCCGCGAGCAGGGCGAAGACGCCCCCGAGGTCGCCAACTGGAAGTGGCCGTCCGCCTAAGCGGCCAGTAACAGCCGAGCCGATCAGCTGTATCCAAAACGACCGGGATATCCCGGCGCGGTTAACCAGCCGCACGTGCTTCGGCCAGGATCTCCTCACAGACCGCGGGCATCCCGGTCTCGTCGGCGGCCCGCTGGGTGAGCACGACCACGGTCAGATCCTGGTCCGGGACGTTGGACCAGGCCGTGCCGAGCCCGCCCTCCCAGGTGTAGCCCCAGTCGGTCACCGAAACCCCGTACCCCCAGCCGCGGTCGTCCAGGAAGCTGAAGCCAGGCCAGACCCTGGCCCGCTGCGCCGGGGTCAGCTGGTCGCGGGTCATCTCGGCGACCGTGGCTGGCTGGAGCACCGGGTCGCCGCCACGCAGCAGCATCCGGCCGAACGCCAGCAGATCGCCCGCCGTGGACACCAGCCCGCCGCCGCCGTCGGGAAACCGCGGCGGCTTTGACCACTCCCCGTCCGGCGGGTCGCTGACGGCCAGCTCCCCGACAAGGTTCTCGTAAGCGGTGGCGAGCCTGCTGGTGTCTCGCGCATGGAACGCGGTGTCGCGCATGCCCAGCGGGCCGAGCACCCGCTCGCGCATGACGTCCTCGAACTGGCCGCCCGCGGCGCGGGCGGCCAGCACGCCGAGCACCTGCGAGCCCGCCGAGTACAGCCAGCGCTCGCCCGGCTGGGCCAGCAGCGGCAGCTCGCCCAGCCGCGCCATCCAGGTGTCCGGGTCCGGGGTGGTGCCCGGCTGCGGCGGACCGAACGAGCCCAGCTCGCGCTCGGCCGCCGCGATCACGATCGGCCACGCCTCGGCGGCCATGAACATCGCGCCCTGCATGCCGAAGCCCCAGGTGAATGTCAGCAGGTCGCGTGCTGTCACCGCCCGTTCGGCTGGCACCGTCTCGGTGAGGGGCCCGTCCGGCCGGCGCAGTACCCGGCGGTCGGCCAGTTCCGGCAGCAGCCTGTCCACCGGCCCGTCCAGGTCGAGCAGGCCGTCGTCGACCAGGCTGAGCACCACCGCCGCGGTGACCGGCTTGGTGATCGAGGAGATCCGGAACACGGTGTCGGGCCGCATCGGCGGCCCTCCGATCGCCATCACCCCCGCCGCCGCTACATGTGTCTCATCGCCCCTGGCCACGGCCGCGACCACCCCCGGCGCGTCCCCCCGCGCCACGGCCGCCTCGACGATGTCCTCCAGCCTCTCCCCGTCTGTCATCTCCTCAGCCTACGATCGAGCCGTGACCGCCAGCGGACTCTCACCTTCCTTCCTGACCTCCGGGGTACTCCGGTGATCGGCGCCCAGGCCCTAGTCGCCAGCCTGACCGGCGCGGGCGTCGACGTGTGCTTCATGAACCCGGGCACGTCGGAGATGCACTTCGTCAGCGCGCTGGATTCGGTGCCGGAGATGCGCGGGGTGCTGGCGCTGTTCGAGGGCGTCGCCACCGGCGCCGCCGACGGGTACGCCCGGATCGCCGGGAAGCCCGCCGCCGTGCTCCTGCACCTCGGACCGGGCCTGGCCAACGGGCTGGCCAACCTGCACAACGCCCGCCGCGCCCGGACCCCGGTGGTCGTCATCGTGGGCGCGCACGCCACCGGCCACGCCCGCTACGACGCGCCCCTGCAGTCCGACATCGAGGCCCTGGCCCGAACCGTGTCCGGCTGGGTGCACTGCAGCGGCACCACCCGCGATCTGGCCCAGGACGCCATGCGCGCGGTAGCGGCGGCAAGGTCCGGGCAAATCGCCACCCTGGTGCTGCCCGCCGACGTCTCCTGGAGCGATGGGGGAGCCCTCGCCCCGCCACGCGCCCCCGTCTCACCGTCGACGGTCGACCATAGTCATGTATCCACGATAGTCAGCCTGCGGTCTCCCCAGGCGATGCTCCTGCTCGGCGGGACGGCCCTGTCCGAGCGCGGCCTGCGGGCGGCCAGCCGGATCAGCGTCGCCACCGGGGCGCGGCTACTGGCCGAGACGTTCCCGGCGCGGATGGAGCGCGGTGCCGGGGTGCCGGGCGTGGACCGGCTGGCCTACCTGGCCGAGCAGGCCGAAGTCCAGCTGGCCGGGGTCGCACACCTGATCCTGGCCGGCGCCCGCTCGCCGGTGTCGTTCTTCGCCTACCCGGGCCGAGCCAGCGACCTGGCTCCAGATACCGTCACCGTCCTGGCCGAACCCGATCAGGACGTCGAGGCCGCCCTCGAACTCCTCGCGGACCTGGTCGCGGCCGGCACCAAGCCGGTGCTTACCGAGGCCGCCCCGCCCTTGCCTGCCGACCCGGGTCCGCTCACCGCGATCAGCCTGGCCAACACGATCGCCGCGTCGCTGCCCGAGCACGCCATCATTTCCGACGAGGCCAACACCTCGGGGTTCGCGCTGCCCATGGCCCTGGCCGCCGCACCGAGGCACACCCTGCTCACCCTCACCGGCGGCTCGATCGGCCAGGGCATGCCCGCCGCGACCGGCGCGGCCATCGCCGCGCCGGACCGGCCGATCCTGTCGCTGGAGGCCGACGGCAGCGCGCTCTACACCCTCCAGGCGCTGTGGACCCAGGCGCGGGAGCGGCTCGACGTCACGACCGTGCTGATCAACAACGCCGCCTACGCGATCTTGCGGATGGAGCTGGCGCGCACCCTGGCCGACCAGACGGGCGCCGGGCAGGCGGGGGAGCGGGCCGGACGGATGCTGGACCTGTCCCACCCCACCCCGGACTTCACCCAGCTCAGCGCCGGCCTCGGCGTTCCCGCCCGTCGCGTCACGACGGCCGCCGAACTGGACCGGGCGCTGCGCGAGGCCTACGCCGAGCCGGGCCCGCACCTGATCGAGGCGATCGTCCCGCCGGTGGTCCCGCCGCCGTCCGCCGGCGCCTGGTGACCCCTTACGCCTGGCTGAGCAGTTCGGTCAGCTCGGCGTCGAAGTCCATGTGCTCCGACTCGTCGCCGTCCGGGTGGAACGCTATCTTGACCGCGTACGGGTCCTGACAGCTGTAGTACAGGCTGGCCATCAGCGGCACGATCGTGCGCTCCGGGCCGACTAGCCCTAGGCCGAGTTCGGCTGAGACCGCGGTGCGGCTGTTGCTGCTCATCTCCTGCCACCCCCAGTGACATCGGCTTGTCGGCCCATACCCGTTACGATTCCCCGGCCGGGTATCCGCGCGGGTCCCCGGGCAGGTGCAGAACGGTTGCAGCTCACCGTGTGCTTTGATGTCCAGATGACCGCCTTCGGGGACTATCAGCTGGAGATTTACCTGGCCGGGCTGGAGGGGGTCCTGCCCAGCTTCCCGATGGCGTTCGCCGAGCTCGAGGAGCGAGCCGAGCGGGCGCTGCCGCCGTCGGTGCTGTCCTACGTGGCCGGCGGCGCGGGCAGCGAGCACACCCAGCGGGCCAACGTCAGCGCGTTCCGCAAGTGGGGCCTGATCCCGCGGATGTTCGTCGGCGCGGCCCGGCGCGACCTGTCGGTGGAATTGTTCGGCATGACGCTGCCGTCCCCGCTGCTGATGGCGCCCATCGGCGTGATCGGCCTGTGCGCCCAGGACGGGCACGGCGACCTGGCCACCGCCGACGCGGCCGCGCGCACCGGCGTCCCGATGATCGCCTCGACGCTGTCCGCCGACCCGCTGGAGGACGTGGCCGCGCGGTTCGGCGGCACCCCCGGCTTCTTCCAGCTGTACACGCCGACCGACCGGGACCTGGCCGCGAGCCTGGTGTCCCGCGCCGAAGCGGCCGGCTTCCGTGGCATCGTGGTCACCCTGGACACCTGGGTCACCGGCTGGCGCCCGCGCGACCTGGCCGCGAGCAACTTCCCCCAGCTACGCGGGCACTGCCTGGCTAACTACTTCACCGACCCGGTCTTCCGGTCTCTGCTCGGCGAGGATGCTGGCCCGGCGGCCGCCGTCAGCTTGTTCGCCCGCCTCTTCGGCAACCCTCTCACCTGGGACGACCTGCCCTGGCTGCGCTCGCTCACCACACTGCCCCTGCTGGTCAAGGGCATCTGCCACCCCGACGACGCCCGCCGCGCCCGGGACGGCGGGGTAGACGGGATCTACTGCTCCACCCACGGCGGGCGCCAGGCTGATGGCGGCCTGCCCGCCCTCGACTGCCTGCCCGCCGTGGTCGACGCCGTCGACGGCCTGCCCGTGCTGTTCGACTCCGGCGTCCGCTCCGGCGCGGACGTGATCAAGGCCCTGGCCCTCGGCGCCACCGCCGTCGCCATCGGCCGCCCCTACGCCTACGGCCTCGCCATTGGCGGCGCCGACGGCATCGTCCACGTCCTGCGCAGCATCCTGGCCGAGGCCGACCTGATCATGGCCGTGGACGGCTACCCCACCCTCGCCGACCTGACCCGCGACACCCTCCGCCGCACCTGCACCTGCCACCACGACTGACGCCCTCGGCCTTGGCCCCGCCCGCGTGGCGAACACAACCACGATGATGTGGCATTGTCGTGGTTCCGTGGCGGCGTATTCCCGGGTCAGGGCACCGGGCCCCGTTTCCCTGACTACAGGACACGCCCTGACCGCGATTCCGGCGCTCCCCGGACGTCTTGCCCCTGCCCCCCTTCCCAGGCGTCTTGCCCCTGCCCCACCCTTCCCGTGCGGGCTCGCCCTGCACGCCATCGGGTCGTAGTCCCTACCTCGCTCACCCGGGTCCCAGGCGTCTCATGGCACCCGGTCATCTCATAGCTATCTTTTTCGATTCATGTACTCCTAACAGCCGTGTGTCTCCCCGAAAATGTCCCCGCCCGCTGGTAGAATCGAACTAGTCGATCACCCCGCCGACCCGGGCGCGTGCAGCCCGGGGAGAGGAGTCCGTCCGCCGGTCCGCGAGCATCGGGAGGAGGTGACACGTCACGATGAGCAGCGTGGTGTCGCCCGCCAGCACCGGACAGGCGCTGGAGATGCTGACCTCCGCGATGGGCTACCTGGCGGCGGCCGATGCCACGGCGATGACGGCCGAGGAGCAGGCGCGGTGCCTGCGGGTGCTGGAGGGCGTCAATTCGGTCGGCACCGCGGCGCGGACCTCGGTGCTGGGCGCGTTCACCTCCGCCCAGGGCTATGGCGCGGACGCTGAGTACAGCCCGCGGGCCTGGCTGATCCACAAGACCGGGGTGACCAAGGGCGCGGCGGTGGCCTACACCGCGTGGGTCCGGCGGGCCGAAGACCACCCGCGGGTCTTCGCGGCCCTGGCTGCGGAAGATCTGTCCGAGTCGGTGGCCAGGATCTTGTGCCAGTGGACCAACCGGCTGCCGGAGGACTGCCGGGACCTCGCGGACGAGAAACTCGTCGCCGCGGCCGCTGCGGGGATGAGCCTGCGGGACCTGGCCGAGCTGTTCGGGGAGATCTACGAGCAGTCCCGGTCCGGATCCCCTGACGAGGACTCCGGCGAGGTGTTCGATGACCGGGCGGTGCGGCTGGTGACCACGTTCCAGGGCGCCGGGGTGATGTCGGGGGACCTGACCCCGGAATGCGCCGAGGCCGTCGCCGCGGTGCTGGACGCGCTGTCCGCCCCGGCCGGTGCGGAGGATGACCGGACCCAGCCGCAGCGGTACCACGACGCGCTGGCCGAGGCCATGCGGTGATTGTAATTTTGCATCGTGATACTCGTCACATCCATGGGACATCCGGCATCGTTGTGGGATTTGCGGCGGGATGCGGAAGGCGACAGACCCGGCACCGCTAGGCATGCCCTGCATGCAGGCGGTTGAGCGGTGGCTGGACAAGGGCTGGTCACCGTGGCGGATCGGTGTCGGGACGCTGGGCCTCGTCAGCCTGGGTGTGACTGTCTACGGCTACAACCACCGATCTCCTAAGCTACTCTCAAGTTGTTGCGCTGAACTGCGGATACTCCTGTCATCGCCGCTGGCCTCGATCGCTAACATGGTGCCGAGTCACCACGAGCAGTACGAGACAGTGCCGTCATTGGGAGTAGCACGCACGGGGGCCGGCCGAGCCGTGCACCGCCTCGGAGAACGCGGTCACCAGCGTCGCGTCCAGATCGACGGTGACCAGCCCGCCGCCCGTGCATGGCGTGGCGCCTCCGGCTCCGGAGGTCGGCGTCGGCGGGGCGGTGGCGAGCCTGCTGCACCCAACACGAAACCAACACCAGCTCGGGTGCAGGAGAAGATCAACTCCGGCTATCTCGCCATAGGCGCGTACGATGCGTATCTGGGCGGCCTCGGCGAGGGTGGGTGCCTGATGGCTAGGGTCGAGTCGTGTTTGCGCTCACGACGGTCTCTGCCGCCCCACACGTCTCGCTTACCGAGGTGCCCGATCCCGTGCCTCTGCCCGATCAGGCGCTGGTCCGGGTCCGCGCGTCTTCGCTCAACCGGGGGGAGGTCAGGTCTTATGCATCGTAGCGCTCGCTGGCCTGGAGCCCCGGGCCGGGGGCTCTGCCCTGATCTGGCTGGACGCAAGGCGCTAAAAGAGCGCGACACCGGTGAGCGCGGCCAGCCGGTCCATCAGCTGGTCCTGGAAAGCCGGGTCACGGGCTCGTGCGGCGGGCGGCTGTCGCTGCCGGTGGTACCAGTAGCCGCCGCTCACGGTGGCGGCGGCGTCGTTGCTGACGGCCAGCCAGGTCTGCGTCAGATGGCCCATCTGCAAATCGCCGGTTGCTGCGGGGCCGCCCATTTTGGTCGGAATCCAGCCCGGATCGACCGCGTTGCTGAGCACGTCCGGCCACACGCGCGCGAGGGTGAGCGCGAGCGCGGTCACGAAGAGCTTGCTCTCGGCGTACGCCTGTGAGGCGTTCCAGGGCCGGCTGGTCCAGTCGATGTCCCGCAGGGACCCGCAGCTGCGTGATGC
>Ga0207646_10005859_pt1 | contig 12840 bp, 9 predicted proteins | sample KBSK5502metaG_FD_184343 | JGI IMG/M metagenome (GOLD analysis project Ga0207646, IMG submission 184343) | Corn, switchgrass and miscanthus rhizosphere microbial communities from Kellogg Biological Station, Michigan, USA - KBS K5-50-2 metaG... | ecosystem: Host-associated > Plants > Roots >...
CTGGAGTACGTGACCACCAAGCTGGTCATAACAGCCAGCCAGGAGATCCAGCAGGGGCGGCTGGAACGACTCCTGCAGCATGGACTCTCTCAGGCCCAGGCGAAGGAGTACGTGCGGCAGACGCAGGAGCGGTTGCTGCTCGCCCCGCTGCTGGCGGGCCTGCAAAGCGTGGACCATGCGGGAGCTGAAGTGGAGGCGCGGCTGTGCGAGCTGCTCGATGGGTTGCGCGGACGGGCCCAGGGGTATGGACCGGCCAACCTGGTGGCGCTGCTGCGGCTGCTGCGCGGGCACCTGCGTGGGCTCGACCTCTCGCAGCTCGCCCTGCGCGGCGTGTATCTGCAAGGGGTCGAGCTGCAAGACGCGAACCTGTCCGGGGCGCTGCTGCGTGAGAGCGTCTTGACCGAGGCCCTCGATGCCATCTGGACAGTGGCCATCAGCAAGAGCGGGCAGTACTGGGCCACGGGCAGCAAGCGGGGCGAAGTACGGGTGTGGCGCGAGGCAGGCCAAATCTTGCACCTGGCCTGGCAGGCGCATACGGACATCGTGGTGTCTATCGCGTTCAGCCCAGACGAACGCGCGCTGGCCAGCGGGAGCCTGGATGGCAGCGTCAAGCTGTGGGAAGTAGAGAGTGGGGCCCCGCTCTGGACCGTTGGGCCAATCAACGGCTTGCTTAGCCTGGCCTTTGCCCCCGATGGACGCACGCTGGCCAGCGGTGGGAATGAGACGACCGTCCGGCTCTGGGATGCGAAGCTGGGCACAGTCCTCGCGGATCTGCCGCATCCTGGTGCGGTCTTCTCGCTGGCCTGGAGCCCGGATGGGTGCCTGCTCGCCAGTGGCGGCTTTGATGGACACATTCGGCTGTGGCGGAGGCAGCAGACCGGACCCGCTCTCTGCGTGCAGACGCTCGCAGAGCATAGCAACTTGGTGCGCGGACTGGCCTTTGCCCCCGACGGCAGCCGACTGGCCAGCGCGAGCTGGGATAGCAGCGTCAAGCTGTGGGAACTCGAAAGCGGACGCTGTCTGCAGACGCTGGTGGGGCATACGCAGCGGGTGCAAGCACTGGCCTGGAGTCCGGATGGGCGCACGCTGGCCAGTGGCGGCAGTGACCACACGATCTGGCTGTGGGATGCCCACCAGGGCAGCGCTCGGGCGACGCTGCAGGGACATACCGCTGATGTGTACGGCCTGACCTTCACCCCTGACAGCCGCTACCTGCTCAGTGGCAGTGACGATAGCACCCTGCGGCTGTGGGAGGTGGAGCATGGCGAGTCGCTGCGCGTCCTGCAGGGCTACGCGGCCGCCCTCTACGGCGTCGCGTGGCGTCCTGATGGAAGCCTGCTGGCCAGTAGTGGGTGGGATAATGCCATTCGGCTGTGGGACCCAGCCACCGGGAACTGTGTCCAGGTCATCCGGGACCTCGACCACCCCGAGACCCTCTTCTTCAGCGTGGCCTGGAGTCCCGATGGCACGCGCCTGGTTGGTGGGGGCCAAGATGGCAACGTCTATGTGTGGGACGCCAAGGGTGGCACGCAGTTCTTGCGGCTGCCGGGGCATCATGGGGTCATCATGAGCGTGGCCTGGAGCCCCGATGGCACGCGGCTAGCCACGGGCTCCAGCAGCCGGGGGCAGGGAGACAGCGGAGAGGTGTTTGTGTGGGATGCCCAGAGTGGGTCGCGCCACCCTGCCTGGGAGGCAGGGAATAGCGCCTTGGGGGGGCAGTCGGGAGTGGTCTCTGCGGTAATCTGGGCTCCCAGTGGGCAGAGGCTGATCAGTGGAGACAGTGACGGCAGGCTGCGCTGGTGGGAGGTCGAGAGTGGGCAGTGCGTGCGGGTGCAACAGGCGCATCAGGGGACCGTGCAGGCGCTCAAGGTGAGTCCCGATGGGAGCAGGCTGGCCAGTTGCGGCGATGATGGGGCCATCAACATCTGGGACCTGGAGCGTGGCGAGCATCGGCGCACACTGCGACGCGACCGCCCCTACGAGCGGCTCGAGATCACGGGGATCCGGGGCTTGACCGAGGCGCAGAAGGCCACGTTGCATGCTTTGGGGGCCATTGAGAATGCTGCCGTGGACAGCCCCTAGCAGAGAGGTACCTCACATTGGGGCGAAAGATCTTTCACAGTACAATATGGGGTTGAAGTTTCGGGAAAGTTGTCCCATACTCCTCATTCATTAGCTAGCATGGAGCAACCTCATCCCGCCTCCACCTGGCGCAACTGTTCCAGGTGCATCTGCCTGTCGGCCAGCGCCGCCAGTTCGGGGTCATGCGTGACCATGACCAGGGTCTGATGACCGCTGCGCTGCAATGCGCGCAGGACCTCCAGCACTTCCAGGCCGGTCGCAGGGTCCAGGTTGCCCGTTGGTTCATCTGCCAGCACTACCTTTGGGTGATTGATGAGGGCACGCGCAATCGCTACGCGCTGCTGTTCTCCACCCGAGAGCCGCGCGGGTGGATGGCCCAGCCGATCTCCCAGTCCCACACTCTCCAGCAGCTCCCCTGCTCGCTGCCTCAGATCAAAGCCCAGTTTCCGGCGATAGGGCAGCAGCGGAGCCATCACGTTCTCTAACGCCGTCAGGTTGGGCAGCAGGTAATAGAGCTGGAACACGAACCCGACCTGTTGGCGCCTGAAATCCGCCGCCTCCAGCCCGCGCAGGCGATGCACAGCAATCTCTTCAAGCCAGATCTCCCCGCTGTCCGGGCTATCCAGTGCGCCCAGCAGGGAGAGCAGGGTGGTCTTGCCAGACCCCGATGGCCCGGTAATCGCGATAAACTCGCCTTTTTGCACCGCTAAATGCACATCCTCCAGCACCCGCAGCCTGCCGTTCGGGAGCGCATATGTCTTGCTCAGGTGCTCGACCCGCAAAATCGTCTCGGGCTGCTCTTCAACCTCTTCTCCGGCCTGTTCCGTTTCGCGCTGTTCTTCCATGGCTTCTTTCCTACTACCTTGTTCTCGGTGAGGTCCTCTCTTTAGAGAAGTAAGTCCCAGCTCTTAATCGGCTGAAATATGCTTGCCAGCGCCAACAATCGCTGCACGGGTAGCTTGCTGGTTATCTGGCATACCATGCCATGTTGATACCACTGCAGCGCATTATTGCCTGCATCATCTCGGAACAACTGCCCTTCCATCGTGCCAATGCGTACCGGTTTCGCTATCGATGATGAAAATGGTCCATAGGATGGCTGTTCGTATAGTAACACATCTTGTCCCGCTATCCGGTAGTCCGCCACAAACGTCACCAGGACATTTGGATCGCTCTGATCGGTAATCACACCATACGCTGCTCCCTGCGTATCACTGGGAAGTGCCGCTGGCAGCAGTGGCAGTGGCTTCAGACCTGCATGCGGACGCGCCAGCGTGGCCATAGATACGACGTTGATCTGATCCAGTGAGGTCGAGGCGTGCCATGCTCGCGTCGCACCTCCCCAGACTGCCTCCAACCCTCCCGCGCCTATCACCCCCACGACCAGCGCCACAACCAGCAGGGTAGCAACGAGTACAGCTAATCGTAGGTGATGCACGGGTCTACGCCGCGCCCTGGCATACTTGACCCGTAAATGTGCTGGTAAGCGTTGATGGTGTATCTCGGCTGCCCTGCGTATCTCTTGCAGAGGAGCAAGCGCCGTCACCAGGCGCGTCGCAAGCTGGAGCAGCTCGTCATCGCCGGCAGATGGAACGCTCTCTCCCGAGGCTATCGTGTCCAGTTCCTCTAGCCACGCCTCTGTATCTCGTTCACGATGCTGCTCCATCACGCCCTCCTTCCACATCGAGTGCAGCACGCAACCGCCGCAGCGCCCGGTAGAGCAGCGAGCCAACCGTTCCCTCCGGTATCTGAAGCACACGTGCAATTTCCCGGTTATGCAGGCCCGCGACAAACTTCAATCCTATCGCCACGCGCTCGCGCTCGGTCAGTTGCTCGAGATGCGCAAGCAGATACCCCTGTTCCTCGCTCGCTATCGCCGCCGCCTCTAAAGACTCCGCCTGTGGGTGCTCTTCCGTAATCAACTGTTCTAGCGAGACAATTGGCTTGCAGCGCCGGAAGTAATCCGTGGCACAGTTGCGAGCTACGCGAAAGAGCCAGGGACCGGCGGTATCGGGCGCTTGCATATCTGCCAGGTGCACGAGTGCCTTCTCGAACACCAGCGAAGCCAGGTCTTCCGCGACCTCCGGTTTGCCGACGAGAAAGCACAAAAAGACCAGGATGCGTGGATAATATTGCCGGTAGAACGCATCAAAATCCGTATAGTGATCTCCTGCGATCGACTCGCTCCACTCTTTCTGCCTCACAAACGACGACCATGCAGCGGAGATGGCTATTCTTTTCATATCCATAAGCTACTCCTCCCTCTACTCGGCCCGCAGTACGTCAACGACCTGTACCCGGTTCATCGCGCTCAAAGCAGGGAGAGCCGCCAGAGCCGAGACACCCATCATGAGGAGCACTGTGCCGAGCGCTAGCAGCGGCGCCGGTACAAGATGCTGCACCGAGTGCTGCACGCTCAATATCCACTGGGCAGCCAGCACTCCCGGGAGCGTGCTCAGGATCGCTAGGATCAATCCCTCCTGCACAAACAGCCGCCGCACCATCCCTGGCCGCCAGCCTACTGCCTGCAACAGTCCGATCTCCTGCTGCCGTTCCCGCACCTGGAGCAGCAGCAGATCAGCCACGCTCAGGAACGAGAGCAGCACCGCCAGCACACACCCGGCGATCTGTGGAACCGCCGTCTGTAGCAGCACGAAATCCCCCAACAGCGTGCCCGTCAAGGTCTGGCGCAGTGCGAGTATGCCACTAAACATCACGACCAGCAGGATGGCCGAAAGGAAAAGGCTCACGACCGTAATCAAGGTGCGTGGGCGCGAGCGTGCCAGGTTGCGTAAGACTAGTGCCCCGATGGGTGGGACAAACGACCAGAGAGGCAAACTCAAAAATCTGCCCCTGGCAGGAGCAATAGAGGTGCCTGCCCGCAAGATCTCCGCCGGGTGGATATGCCAGATTTGCCAGAGCGGGTACAGCGAACTCAGCAGCGCCATCACCAGCATAGCCGGTAAGGTCCACGCTACAATCGGCCAGATCGGAGTGGCATCCAGCACTGCCGCAACCAGCAGCGCGAGCGTCAGGCCCACGATGCCCCCGCCAAGTCCCAAAATCAGTGCCTGCCCCAGGAAGAGCCGCGCGGGCTGCCAGGGTGGCCAACCAAGCGCACTGAGCACCGCGAACTCCCTCCGTTGAGCCGTCACCATTGCGCTGAAAGCCACCACGAGGTAACCCAGGCATACCGCCAGCACCGCTCCTAACAGCAGCAGCCGCGTCGCTCCTAATTGCGCTAAATAGAGGATGGACACGCCAATGGCAATCCAGCGTTCTTCCACCCAGCCTACCGGATCAATGCTATGCGTCGCGCCGAACTGTCCTTGTTTGACCCCCGGCACATAGACTAACGTCGGCCTGGGCGATGATCCTAGCGTCACCAGTACCCGCAGGTGCGTACGCTGCTCGATCAACGCCGCGACCTGCTGAATGCGCTTCCAACTCGCCGGATTGGCGGCATCTACCCCGCTTACACGCACGCGGATAGCGCTGATGATATGATCCCCTCGCAGGCGCACGGCAGCAGCCAGGGTAGTGAGCGCAAGCGGCGGCTGGAGCATAAAACCGGCAGGATTGGTTGTCGGTAGCAGGTTCGCAGGCGTCACAGGATTACCCTGGGCATCGTAGCGCAAGACAGTAGGCGGCGAGGTATACGTATTCTCCGGCAGCCAGTTCAGTGGATTACTAAACTGCGCCGCCAGAGTATCTCCGGTGAATTTACCAACGGATTTAAAGAAGTAGAAAGCAGTGGGAAAAGGATATGGTTTCGTTGGCTTAGCACGCGCTGCTACGCGCAGGGCATGGAGGGCCCGGAACGCCACTTCGGGTCCCTGGATGCCAGCCGGAACAAGGGTATAGGCAGAGCCTGCCTGCCCATCCGGTGGGGCAGTTGATTGGTAAGTAAGATCTGAAGGAGCATACAGAAACTTCAATGAGGTGATACCAGGATCAATACCGAAAAAAGGAGTATAAGGCTGCCAGCTATGGCCATCCCAGATGAGGGTATTTACAGAAAAACGCTGGGGGTCATTTTGCACCAGCGGAACTACCCCATCAAAAATTGTCTGCTGTTTGGGCAGGTGTGTCAGGTATGCGGTACCACCCTCAAGCACTGCTTGTAGATCTACCGTGAGAGGTGCCATGAGGGTCAAGGTGCCCTTGAGTGTGATCTGTCCAGGAAGCTGTGTTTGAAAAAGCACAGGTATATCATAGTTCGGAACTTTACTACACTGCGATGGGTCTGAATGCTCATTTGGGCAGTCCAGCGCATGACCCAATTGCGGGTTGACATCAACTTGCACCTTATCCTGGGATGTGAGCATGCGCCCACTAGTAATGCTCTTATCGAGGTGTACAAGCTGATTTTCTGCTGCCGGGTCGATAGCTGCCAGCAGGAATGTTCCTGTATCTACCGTAGTGAATGCCGAATAGGAACGAAATGATGGGATGCAAAATATAGAGATACCTTTCTTACCCAGTGCAACGACCGTAGCAGAAGGCAGGGTATCCGTATCACAGGAAGTCACATAATAGTATGAACTCTCTTGTCGTTCCACTATCTGGTGTTTACCATTAAACGCCGTCAGTGTCCAATCGAGTCGATAGTAGCCAGGTGTAAGAAATTGAGTAGAGAATTGGATCTGCGGCACGGGCATCTGTACATAGCCCACGAAAGCAATCGGTGCAGCGACCTCCACTCCTGGAAGATTCTTGATCTGCTGGTACTGCGCTATGCTAATCCCGCCATCGTAGCCTTCCAGCAGATCGCCGGGGATAGTCTCTTTCGAGGGAATTTGCGCATTTGGGGGCAGGACATCCAGGTCGTAGCTAGAACGCCAGCTCTGGCTGATAATCTGGTTGGCCTGCACTACTGTGGTCTGCGTTGTGGCGCTCAAGAGAATCAGGGCACATGCCGCCAGCAGAAAGCCGCTGCTTGCCAGGGCACTTTTACCGGGCTGCCGCCTCAGCAGGAGAAATACATATCGCCACATCTGCTCAACCTCTCGATGGAGACGCGATGTAAAGTCTTCTACATTACATACGCAAAGAGAAGGAAAAGTATTGCAGATGTTTGCTATCCCTAGCCGGTCTTCACTGCCACGTCTTGCGCCCTCTTCACCGGCCTTGTGAAATTCCCAATCTCGACCCCGGGAGCTTCACGCTTGATTACCTCAATCATCATGTGCATCCCCAAAGGCTTACCCATCGAGTCCAGTGCGGGCATGCGCGGCAGCAGTACCTCGGGATCAATATTCAGGTTGCGCAACTGGATCAGCCGCAGTCCCGTTTCTTTCACAAACGCCAGCAGCGCCTCGACTTCTCGCTCGCGGTCGATCATACCGGGGAAACAGAGCAGGTTGATAGAGCTGTAAACGCCTGCATCACGCGCCCGTTTCAGCGACTCTTTGACATCTTCAAAACTATACCCGATTGGTCGGTAATAGGCGGTATACGTCTCCGGGTGTCCCGAAATTGTGCTCGCACGTATTGTATCCAATCCGGCGTCATAGAGCCGCTGCAGCCAGCGCGGATTGCTGGCATTGGTATTAATATTGATAACCCCCCTGGTGGTACGCGCACGCATAGCCCTGATCGCCTGTTCGATGCGCCGCCACTGCAACAACGGCTCGCCCTCGCATCCCTGCCCAAAGCTCACAATCGCATCCTCAGCCTGCTCTAAATGGGGTATCGCTACTTCAAGTATCTCCTCTACCGCCGGTATGAAGGTCAGGCGATCCTGCGGCGAAATCAGGTTTTCCTCTTCCTGTTTGGAAATACAGCCAATACAACGCGCGTTGCAGCCCGGCGAGACAGCTATCGCCATCTCCCAACGCCCGAAGAACAGGTTGCTCGCCGTTGGGCAGGAGTAGTCGAGCGCACAATGGGCGTGCTGAGCCACAACACGATTATTGGGAAACGCGGCCCGTTTCTCACGCACCAACCGCTTCAAGGCATGTCCATTGAAAGCGTGTGGATGCCACTTGCGGGGATCATCGGTTCGCAATGCCGCTACATACAGGCGGCCATTCATACCGGCTACGGCACTGTAGCCGAAGAAAGGCAAAGGTTCGGTATCCGGCACTTTTTCATACGCAGGCAGGAGGGTGCGCGTATACCCGATCGGCAGCAGAGCAGCAGCGGCCCACCCGCGCGATCTGGCAACCACCTCTCGCTCGCCCGTTCTCTTCTCTCCAACAGCCAGGCGATCAGGCATCATCGAGAGCGTGGCTCCATCAGGCAGAGGAATAAGATCGGTGGGTTCCAAAGGTTGACCGCCAAAAGCGAGTGCATGCAGGCGCGGCTCGTCCTGTATCTCCCCATCTGGAGTACAGTAAATCACATATGGGATCGCCATTATAATCCTTACTACCGGTCGGTTGTGGTCTGGCAACGTTCAATTGACGAGTGGCATATAGTGGAGCACCCTCCGGGGGAGGATTAGTGCCCCCTTGCGGGAATGGAAGTCCCCCGGACTTCCATCCAGATTCCCCAAATGCAGCTTGAAATGATGAACACAGCTAGTGTACGGCTGGTGGCGCTGCCGGAAGGTGTGAACCTGTAGGCCGTTCATCCAAAAAGTCATCTTCAAAGTACCTGGAAAGTTTCGCGGCCTGCGCCTGTGTAGCCACACGCTGTTCAAGCTCTTGTGTTACTTCGTAAACAAAGCTGAGCAAAATATGATCACCACGCAAACTCTGGCTTACATGGCGGATTCGCGGCTGCGCCGACTCCATCCAGGCATTGACCATCTCCTCAAGTGCGGGCATACTATCTCCACATTGAGCGCTATCAAAGCCCTTAAACCTGTACACGTTCCGATCCTTTCAGCTTAAAAGTACAATCGAGCTACGCAAATCGATTTTTCCCCTATCGAATGCACGTCATTGTATCACCACCGTCACTATTTTACCATATGGGGTGTATGAAAAAGTTGTAACAATCGAGCAAGCAAGTCAGGCCAGCTTTGCCGGGAAGGAGGCCATTACTTCGAACGAAAGTCGCACAGAGGTTCTCCCATTGCTTCCACCAATGTAGCAGATTGCTTGTATTCGACAAGCTCTCTGCTCACACCAATTAGTATATGAGTCGCTTGAAAAGGATGATAATGTCACGTTTTGCGGAGAGAAACGATATGGTTAGTGAGATCTCACAAGCTGAGGGAGAGCAAGTTGCAGCAACATAACCTGACGACCAGAGGCCAGACAATGGAAGAGCTGTTTGAACAACACTCGGAGAAGCTTTTCACTTATCTGCGCCAGCACACACAATCGCGGGAAGATGCCGAGGATATTCTGGTGGAGACCTTCATGGCAGCTCTGGGAGAGACAAAATTCGCGCATCTGTCCGAAACGGCGCAGATCGCCTGGCTCTGGCGGGTGACGCGCAACAAGGTAGTAGATGCGTTTCGCAAAGCTGCCTTCCGGCGCAATGTGTCTTTGGAGCAGGCGGACGAGACGATCTGTGAAGACGAGGGGCGAGATCCTGAACAGATGGCACTCAGGCAGGATGAGGAACGCGAGATACACGATCTCTTACACTCGCTACCAGAACTACAGCAGGAAATTTTAGGGCTGCGCTTTGGTTATGGACTCCACTGTGGAGAAATCGCAGCAATCCTGGGCAAACGCGAAGACGCTGTACGCGCGATGCTTTCGCGAACCATGAATTCCCTGCGTCAATCGTATGCGCAGCGCTCACCCATTTCTCAACACAGCAAGCCAGACAAACACGGCTGGAATGTGGAAGAGAGATGAATAAGGAGCAGTTTATGACATCCAACAATGAGTACTTCACCTCTGAGCGGGTCGATGAACAGATAGAGCAACTCCATCAGACAAGCATTCTGGACAGATCAACCGGCGAGGCACAACTGGTAAACGTACTGCGGCGCTACTACCGGGTTCCCCTTTTCGCCGAAGATCGTGCCGCGCTGGAACACGCCCGGCAGCGCATTACAGGCAAACAGAGCGATGTAGATACCCGTGATGATGCGCCGGTCGGCACTTTCCACCCGGCTGGCCCGGTTGCACATCCACGCAGCACACGCTTTATGCGTATGTTGAGTGGTCTAGCCGCCATCATTCTGGTTGGCATACTGATAGGAGGCTGGTTAGCAGTGACGCACCGGGTCGGCACTCCACCAACTTTATCGTCTAACGGGCCGAGGGATCTTTACATCATCCATAACGAAATTGCCTATCGCCTCGATGGAAGCAGTGGAAAGATGGTCTGGCAACATCGAGTATCAACAGGCAAGCAGCCTGACCCACGCGTAGGAAGCAGCGCGTACTTGCAGGTTGTTCACGGCGTTGTGTATGCCGTGCTCGACTTTGATATCTACGCGCTCGACGCCAGGAATGGGAAGCAGATCTGGCACGTTATCAATCACACCAATAAATCCTACTTCTGGTTCGTGGTGGACAATGGACGTCTGTATCTCTATTCACTCGACTCCACCTTCAGCGCGCTCAATGCCGCCGACGGCTCCGAACTCTGGCACAATACCACCTTCACGACAGAAAACGGGTACGGCTTTAGCGTGCGCAATGGGAACCTGTATACCCAGAACAGCGCCGCCAATCAACTCGATACACTGGATGGCGCGACCGGTAAGATACGCTGGAGCGCGCCTATGCCACAAGGCTCTCTGTCAGACGCACCCCTGGTAGAGCATGGGGCCGTTTACTTTTCATCGGGCAACCAACTCTACGCTCTGAACGAGCAGAGCGGGGCGAGAATCTGGGAGCAGATGGTTCCCGCCGCAGGAAGCCTTACAGATGCGTATCTTGCTGGCGGCACGCTCTATGTCAATGGCTATTCAATGATCATGGAATCCAGCACCGACACCAGGAACATTTTTGCGCTCAATGCCCAGACAGGGCAACTCCTATGGACCGCTGATCCGGGGTACAACATGCTCGACATGCCCATCACAGACGGTCTGCTGCTGGCTGCGCGCGAGCACAATGGAATCTATAGCATAGCGGGGCTAGACCCGCACACAGGCAAAGCGGCCTGGCAAGTGCCATTTCAGTGTGCTGTCAATCACTTTGGCCCGCAGTTGACATATCCAGGCTGTGGCGCACTGTGGACGGAAGACATCAACGGGAATTTGTACTTGCTGGAGTCAGCCGGCCTGCCGCAGAATAAGATGGTCTACACCCTAAAGAGCTTTAACCCGGGCACAGGTCAGCTGCTGTCCGAGCATCAATTAGCGATTGAGCAAGACAATCCGGTAGCAATCGGGGCTAGCAACGGACTCCTCTACGTACAGATCAACGTGCCGCGTATAGCGAATACCATTTCGTACACGGATTACGTTTTTGCGGCCTACCGTCTCAGCAATGGTGCGACTGCGTGGAGCCACGCGATGCCACCATTCCCAGCACCAACGAGCGCTAACACTGCGCCCGGCACGTCCGAGCCAGTCCTGGCACCGTGATACAAGGAAAAGCCGTATCTGGACCCAGGACAGGTCGTATAGGGTTAAACCTCCCTCATACTGAAAGCCAGGGCGATTGCCTCGCTTTCGCTAAGCGCCCGCCCTACCCCGTAAGCGCTTTTCCAGCGCGGTTTGTCCACGCGGTGGCGAATCTGCTGGGACGCTTGTATGGCAAGCGCAAAGGCATTCAGCCAGGGTGTAAAACCTATCGCATCCTGCAGGCTCACGGCTGCCCCCCACAACTGTGCTGCCTGTAGACTTGCCGTTTCTGGATCCGGCTCCTCTCTGAGTCCGACTGCAAACCCTAACATTCCTATAGCTGATGTAATGAACTGCTTATGGCCCAACTCATGGCTTAGCTCAATACTCTTCAACAGGCAGTCAATGGCTCCGGCATAGTTGCCCTCCAGGACCAACATCCCACCCAGGTCTTTCACTACATCGGCGACCGCACTCTTGTCACCTACTTGCTCGAATAGCTTCCTACTTTGGGCATAGAAAGACCGCATCTGCTCAAAGTCAGCAGTGAGCCCTGCCGCCGCGCCCAGGTAAAAGAGCAACTGGGCACGCAGCCATGGGTCATCAGTGAGCTGCAAGCCCTCCTCGTACAGGCGTTTTGCCAGTTCATGTCCGCCCTGGACATGAGCTGCCCATCCCCGGTAAAACAACGCGGTCGCCAACCCGTGTGACTCGTCCAGTTGCCGCCAGAGAGCGATACTTTCCTCGGCCAGTTCTACCGCCCTGACCGGCTCGTTTTGCAAGCATACCAGGCGGGCGGCCTCGCTCAACGCCCTGGCTCGCGCCGCAAGCACCGTCTTCCCAGCTTTTTCCTCGAGTGGTATCTCCAGGACCGCGTCCAGAAAGACCCGCCCTTCAGTCAGATAGCCCTGCCACTCCCAGTAGGACCTGAGAGCCGCCACCAGGCGCAGGCACACTTCAACAGCGGGCAACTCGCTGCTTAGCATCATCCTGGCCCTGGCTCGTTGGAGGGACCACCCCAGGGCCGCCCGGAGATTATCCCGCTCCGCCACCAGCCGCGCCAGCCACACCAGCTGGTTCTCGCCTTTCAAACCTGCCTCGGCTGCTTCGGCAACCCCCAGGTAATAGTAGGCATGCCAGTCGCGCAGCCACTCAAGCTCCCCGTGCTCAACCAATCGTTCCAGCGCGTATTCGCGCAGCGTCTCCAGCATCGCAAAACGCATCTGCCCACCCACCATCCGCAGCCGTATCACCAGGCTTTTGTCCACCAGTTGCTCGAGTATATCCAGGAAAGAAGCAGCAGCAGGCATACTTCCCCGTTCCGCCGCTCC
>Ga0207646_10005862_pt1 | contig 12833 bp, 12 predicted proteins | sample KBSK5502metaG_FD_184343 | JGI IMG/M metagenome (GOLD analysis project Ga0207646, IMG submission 184343) | Corn, switchgrass and miscanthus rhizosphere microbial communities from Kellogg Biological Station, Michigan, USA - KBS K5-50-2 metaG... | ecosystem: Host-associated > Plants > Roots >...
CCATGTCTCAAAGGCGAGCAGCAGGAAGATCGCACCGAAAAACGCGGTGACGGTCCACGAGAACAGGTCGCCGATTGCAGCCATCATCAGACGTCGCCTCCTTGCACCTTCAACGAATCCGGCCAGAGCGAGGTTATCGAGATTCGAACACGTAAAGCCGCTGCAGCCTCACCGTTTCCGCGTCGGGGCCGCCGCGGTTGTCGATGTAGAAGTCCACATAACCGGAGCTCTGGACCCGCGATGTATCCGCTTGGGTGACGCCCCTGCCGTTCAGGTAGACGCTCACGTGCCGGCCGTTCAGCCTCAGGATCATCCGGTTCGGCGCTCCGGTACGAAACGTCAGTCCGAACGCGACGCCTTTCGTCAGCGTGTCCCAGCCATCGTTCGGCCGTCCCTCGTGGAGCGAGTAGATACCCTCGTGGAACATGGTTATGTCGACGCAGCTGGCGCCCTGGGAGCACGCCAGCTGGATGCCGACCGAGCCAGCACTCGCGTCATATGTGAAATCCGCGACGACAACCGTCGTCGGAGGCAGCTCGACAGCCGAGTCGAAGCTGACATCGACGTCTGGCGGGGCGGCCAGGCTGCATCCATCGGGGCCTGTGGTCACGGTCGTCTTGGCCCAGTCGCCCTCGATGGGCTTGTAAGACTTCCTCCACACCTCGATTCCGGACGGCGCGCCGTCGGTTAGCGTGCAGTCGGCCAGAAGGTATTCACTGCCGAGCGTGCCGCCGCAAAGCGACTTGCCCTCGGAGAGGGCGGCCCCGGGCTGAGCCAGGGCTGAATTGCATCCGGGGAGACCGCCCGACTGGAGGACTCGCTGCGAAGCCCGCGTCACGAACCCGACGGCGAAATACACGCCGATGCTCGCAGCCACGAGCGCCACGATCGTGCCGCCGGCGATCAGCCAGGGCAGTCGGGAGGGTCGGGCTCGGGGTGCGGCTTCGCCGGCCGGACGCCACGCGGATCCATCCCACCGCCACGCACCATCGGGCGAAACGGCGCTCAACCAGCGAGCGCCATCCCAGTAATAGAGCCGGTCCGGGCTCAGCTCTCCGGCCACGGCGGTGAGTATGCGAAAACGCACCGCGGTCCGGCTATATTGCCGCGCATGCGTTGGTGGGCGATGGTGGCGCTCGTCCTATTGTGCGCATGCGCAAGCACCAGCACAGGGTCATCGACGTCACCGAGCGCATCACCCGCCGCCAGCCCAACACCATCCCCTAGCCCGTCGCCGGTGGCGACGCTTCCGTGCAAGATGCCGGCCACCGTCGGAATAGCAGGCGGCGGGTACATCGCCAAGCTCGGCTGGATCACGCTGCCAAGCGGCGCCATCACCGTCGACACCACCAATGAGATCGACGGCAGCAACCAGCCCATCGGCATCATCTGGGCCACGAACCACTCTCCGCAGCGCTTCGGTGTCGGCGAGGGCACTTACTCGAACGTCGCCGGCGGCTGGCTACCCGTACCGCCGCAGCTGGTCGCGCCGGACGGCCTGCATTACACGTACCTGCACGCCGACGGGACCATTCGCGTCTCGAACCAGAACGGCCAGGAAGCGATCATCAAGAACCCGAACAAGCTGACCCCGCTGGCGTTCATTGCGACGGGAGTCGTGCTCACCAGCCAAACCGTCGACTCGAACGGCCTGTGGCTGCTCGACACGACGACGCAGACGATCGCGCCGATCACGCCGGTCGCCGGCACCGACAACTGGCTCGAGGTGGTGCATGGGACGGCGTGGGGCGTCGACTCGCCGGGCGTCCTCGGCTATCCGGCGCCGACCAAGGTCCTCACCGTCAGCACCGTGCCGGGGTCGACGCCGACCGTCGCGTTCACCGCTCCTGGCGGCGACTCGATCGCGCTCATCGCCACCGACACGCAGGGCGGGGTGATGATCGACCTCGCGGGATCGACACCGGGAATCGAGTACCTCTCGTCCAGCGGCGCGACCTCACAAACAGCGGCGCCGAACGGCACTGCGCTCGCACGCATCGGCCCTCGGCACCACGCCGACGCCCACGGCATCTGGTTCATCGGCCAGACCGGGATCTTCCTGTTCGGGCAGGGCGCTGGCCTGCAATCGCTGGGCCCTGGCCAGACCATCGACGTAGTCCCGGGAGGCGACTGCGTCTAGGTGCTCGACGGCCCTGCTCGAGACGTCCTAGTCACCCGCTGGTGGAGAGGGTGCGCTGAAATGGCCGGACTCCGACACATAGACCACCCCACCTGAAACGCTTGCGTGCACTAACGGATAAAGGCCTGAGCTGGGCATTGGTTTCTCCCAGAGCTCGGTGCCGGTCACGCTATCCAAAACCACGATCTTTCTCCCGGAGAATGACGTCAACACCAGCACGACAGTGTGCCCGTCTGCGTCGACGGTCATTTCACAGGCCGGCAGATTGTCGATGAGCCACCGAGGAGTACCGCTCTTCGAATCCACGGCGTCCAGCCGATTGGTGGGGCACTGATTCAGGGCGCTGCTCGGCTTGGTTTGCTCGACATAAACAGTCCCGGGAGCTGCGACAGCTGGAATCGAGAGCTCCGTCGAGACGGTCTGCCGCCACAGCTCCATGCCTGTCGCGGGATCAAGCGCGCCGATGGCTCCCGGAGGCGGAACCGCCGGGGGCAGCTGGCCGGGGGGCGGCGGTAGCTCCACGTCGACGCTGAACACCGCGACGTCGCCGAGCAGCAGCCTCCGGACCTGGCTGCCTTTACCAAAGTCGGCCTGCCACAGCCGGCTGCCGGTGGCCGGGTCGAGGCGGCTCACGAACGAGCTAGCCTGCCCCGGTCCACTACAGCTGCTCGGGTTGACATCAGCCGGACTCGCCGAGGTGAGACAGCCGTACCGCTGAACCAGGGCGACCTGACCGTTGACCAGGGGCGGGATGTTCGTGACCGTGAGACTGGCTTCCCAGACCTGGTGACCCGTCAGCGCATCGAGCCCGCGGACTTTGAAATCGCCACTTGGAGCCTGGACGATGAGGAGGACCGTGCCTGAGCCTGCCGCGGCCGCCACGCCCGTGGTCGTCCAGAGTTCGCGGCCGGTCTTGGGGTCCCGGGCACTGACGAGCATCTGCATTGAAGGTGGTGGACCCACAGCTCCGATGCAGCCGATGACCAGGAGGATCGCCGGCCCCACCGAGGTTTCCCCGCAGATAGCGGGCATCCCCATCCTCCAGATGAGGTGGCCGTTCCCCGAATCGAAAGCGGCGAGGATGCTGGGTGGCCCCCCGTAGCTTCCGTGCACAAAAACCATGCCGCCGGCAACGACTGGTTGACCCATGTCCGCCATCGGTGCCTCGCTGTGCCACAGCGAGTTGCCGGTCTTGGCGTCGAAAGCAAACAAGCTGCCGTCCGTGGTCCCAGGCGGTGGCGACAATGGGGGTTCGAAAGGTGTGTACGCAACGGCAGATGGCTGCTGTTTCGAAGGGAGCGTCGACCCTCCGTAGGTGATGGTGCCGCCACAACCGACCAATCCAGCTGCCAGCAGCCAAAGAGCAGCGGCGCGTCGCAGGAAGCTCATGTGGTTGGTTGCCAACCTAGCCCCGGCGTGCCGCCGTCGCATCCTGGGTGGCCCGGATTCGCGTCTCAAACATAGCTCCGAAGTCACGAGGAACGTAGGTAATTGAGGACCGCAAGCACACGCCGGTGATCGCCCCCCGATGGCTCCAAACCGAGCTTCGAGTAGATGGTGCCGATGTGAGCCTCGAGGGTCTTGGGGCTGATCTTCAACGCCGAAGCGATCGCATCGTTGGATCGGCCTTGGGCCATGAGCTCGAGAACCGATCTCTCGCGGTCGGTCAGGTCTTCGATCAGGTCACGGGAACGCTTGCGACCCATCAGCTGCGAGACCACGAGCGGATCGAGTGCTGACCCGCCGTTGCCAACGCGGCGCACCGCGTCGGCGAACTCGTTGAGGTCCGCAAAACGATCCTTCAGCAAGTAGCCAACGTGGTCCGGGCTCTCGCCGAGGAGCTCGAAGGCATGGTGACTCTCGACGTACTGGGAAAGCAGCAACACTCCCATCTCAGGGTGCTGGCGCCGAATTCGTTTCGCAGCGACGAGGCCCTCGTCCGTCTGGGTGGGCGGCATTCGGATGTCCAGGATCACCACCGAAGCGTTCTCCTGGGCCAGGATCCGGTCCAGCTCGGCAACATTGGACGCCTGGCCTACGACCTCGAAGCCCGCGCCTTCGAGGACCCTGGTCAACCCTTCTCGAAACAGGAGGGAATCGTCGGCGACGATTACCCGCAAGGAACCTCCGCATTGATGGTCGTGCCTTTGCCTGCGTCACTAGTGACCACCAGACGCCCTCCGACGGCGGCGACCCTGTCGGTGAGTCCCAGCAGGCCCGATCCACGAGAAACGTCGGCGCCACCCACACCGTCATCGGAAACCTCGATCGTGGCCAGTCCAAGGTTCCGGCCAACCTGGACGCGCATGCGCTTTCCCTTTGAATGTTTCACCGCATTGGTGATGGCCTCGGCCACGACGAAGTACAGCGCGGCCTCAATTGGAGGCGCCAGCCGTGTGTCACCGAACGCGCCTTTCACGTCCACCGGGATCGGGCTTCGATCGGCGAGGGACTGGATGGCAGGCATCAGTCCGGCCTGGCTGAGGATCGTCGGATGGATGCCGCGCGCCAGCTCGCGAAGCTCGTCGAGTGCCTCCCTCAACGCCGAGATGTTGGCGTCGATCAGCTCGGCGACCCGGCGGTCGCCCTGCTTGAGCGCTTCGGCCTTCGCGGCCTGCATCGAAAGGAGGAGGGTCACCAGCTGCTGCTGAGCGCCATCGTGGAGATCGCGCTCGACCCGCTGCCGCTCGCTGTCCGCGGCTTCGACCAGGCGAACGCGCGACTGCCGGACCTCCTCGAGCTGCGCGCGCAGCTGGACCTGAAGGCGGGCATTCTCCAGGGCCATGTTCACGGCCGCCGCGGCAGTGTCGAGGAGTTGCCCCTCATGGACGAGGGAGGACTCGTAGACGAGGGCAGCCACTGGCGCGGTAGGGTCGCCGAGGACGCTGACGGCGCGTTCCGAATCAGGGTCCGGAAGTTCCACGCGCCTGCCTTCCAGGTCGGCGAAGAAACCCAACGTGGGCAGCCAGTACAGGACTCGTAAGGAGGGGTCCTGCAGCGCGCGCGCCAGCGCCGGCTGCAGCTGATCAGGGGTCAGACCGCTGGAGAGCCTCACCACGAGGTCACCGATCGACGACATGTCCAGCCCGGTCCTCAGGAGCCCGATCAGGAACCCGACCGGGAGGGCGATCAGCAGCAGAGGCGACAGGTGCGCCGCCGTCGACAGGGGATCGAACAACGCCGCCGCGCTGCCTTTCCCCTTCAGCGAAAGCCCGCCGGCAATCTCGATCACGGACCACGGCAAGAACGCAAAGACGACAGGGATGACGGACCAGAAGACCGGTGCCAGCGATCGGCGCCTGGCGCGTCCTCCCAGCAGCCAGCGACGGATTACCAGCGCCAAGCCCAGCACGAGGCAGGCGAGGTAGATGAGGTTGGGCACTGTGTTGGCGTACACAAAGATGTTTGAGCTGAATGCGACTCCAAGAGCCTCAGGCGAGACGTTCATCGCGGCCTCTCCCAGCACGGCCGCCAGGGGCAGAAGGATATAGAACGACCGCACGAGCGCCCGATCCACGCCTGAGACGAGACGTCCGCCGGGGAACGCCAGGAGCAGATGAATGAGCATCACGACGCCCAGTGCGCCGACGATCGAGAGAGCGATCGAGACCCAGGGATAGTCGATGGCAGGCCACGGACTGAGGATCTGGGCAAGCAGCTCCGAAAATGCCGGCGAGCCCTTCGCACCCGGCTGGACCCCGACCAGCAGGCCGACTCCCACCCCCATCATCAGCAGGCCAACCCGGTTCCGTGGGCGCACCGACCACGCGATCAGCCCTGAGAAGGCGAATGCCAGTCCCGGCGTGATTTCGACGAGCACGTCCGGCCACTGACGGAGTGAGAAGGACCGTATGAAGCCACTTCCGAGGACCACATCCGGGCCGCCTGGGAGCTCGAGCTGCCAGAGGATGCCGCCACGTATCGGAAAGATGTAGAGCACCTCGGCGAGGCATGCGAGAGCAACCACCGCCAGCACCCCGGCCTGGATGACCCGCCGCTGTACCGCTGTCATGCTCCCAGCAGAGCCGTCAGACTCTCCGCGGAAAGATCCGCTTTGGCGATGAAGCCTAACGCGCCGCAGCCGTCAAGGCGTGGACCATAGTCAGCGGCCTCGCGGCTGGAAATCAGAACCACAGAGGGAGGCTCTGGATCGGAGCTCAACGATTTAGCTACGGTCAGGCCATCCAGGTCGGGCAGCTGGATGTCGAGGAGGACGAGGTCGGGCTTCAACCGCCGCGCTTCCATGAGCGCTTCCGCCCCGGTGCCGGCCTCACCTACGACCACGTGTCCGATCTCCTGGAGAAGGCGGCGGGCCACGCCGCGGAACGCGGCGTGATCGTCGACGATGAGCACGCGGTCGGGCACCGGCGCATCTTCTCACCGGCCCCGCCGCGTTCGAAACAGGGCTAGCCCCTACTCGCGGAGCGGCCGTGCCCCGATGCGTACCGGTCGATCCGCACAGTAGGGTGCCGCCATGCGCGCTCGCGGCCGTGTTGCGGATGCGGCGGCAGTCGCGGGACTCGTCGCCGCGATAGCGGCCCTGCTTGCCCTGGGTCTGTTGTTCGGCGGCGACTCGTTGGTGACGTGGCTCCAGGGCCCAGCCCCTTGCGGTGTCAAGGGATCTCTCCCGAACCCACAACCTGACCCAGCCTGCTTGTCAGCCCATACGGAGTATTACCAGTTCGACCCAGCGACCTACTCCTGGACGACGCCCGAATCGCGGCTTTCGCGTAGCGTGGATCCGATTGCCTGGCCTGCTTCCTTCCTCTTCGCGCTCGGCGGTGGATTGATCGGTTGGATTGCCCTGGCTATGAGCACTCGCCGGCGCCGCACCGCAATCAGCGCCTTAACCGTCAGCTCAGTCATCGTCTTGGGCATCGCGGGCCTCTTTGTTGGGCTCGCCGCGGGCGGCGGCGACTGACTCAGGGTTAGCCCTCACGAAATTCGAGGCGATACCCCGATGTGACCGCAATTGGCCGGGCATAGGGTCCTGCCATGAGTCCGACGATCGCGTGGCTGCTAGGTCTTTCGGGTTACACCCTGATCGCCGTCATCTGTGGCCTGATCGCGCTCGAGGAGCTGGGCATACCGATGCCCTTCATGCCCGGAGACTTTCTTCTGTTCCTGGCGGGCGCTTCGATGGCAGCAGGACACCTCAACCCGTTTCTCGTGGCTACGGCCGTGTACTTCTCGGCGCTCGTCGGAGCCATCGGTGGGCGCGACCTCTTCGTGCGCATCGGGGGCGCAGCAATGCCTCGAGTCGTGGCCTTCCTCCACATCCGTGAGCGATTCGACCATCTGGCGGCCAGGCTTCGCCGCGGCGGTTCGGCTGCCGTGTTCCTCGGCCGTATCACCCCAGGCCTCCGGGTTGTGACAACCCAGCTCTCGGGCTTGGTCGGCATGCCACGCCGCGCCTTCCTGGTCGGACTGGTCCCCGGCGTCGCCGCCTACCAGGCCGTGTTCATCACCCTCGGCGCTGTGCTGGGCAAGCCTGCGTGGGTGACCATCGAGCACTACTCGAAGAACCCGACCGTGCTGGCGCTGGTGGTGCTCACCGTCATCGCATTGGCTCTCGCCGGGCATGCGCTGTCCAGCCGCTTCCGCCATGAAGAGCGGCGCCCGCGGACGCGCACGGCGACGGCTACTCTGGCCTCGAGGCCCTCAATATCCTGATGACCCGCCTCGCCCGGCATCAAGAATCCGTGCCTCTGTACGCCGACCCGGTGCGTGCCGAGCTCGTTGGAAGAGGAATCTTTTACGGCCTCCTGGCGCTGCCCCTGTCCCTGATCCTGGCGCTCGTTGGCCTGGTTATTACGAGGCGACAGGCCGAGCCGGAAGCCGATGACGAATTCGCGGTTCGGTTCCGGGACCTCGAGAACGGCATCCTCAATGCACACGACGGGCAGCCGGAGACCCGGAAGTGAGCCGCACCGCGTCAGGTGGCAGGTGGCTGCGCTGGTTCTCGGTACTGATCAGCGCGCTGCTGGCTGCGATGGGAACCTGGCCCACACCAGGCTTGCTCTGGGAGTCCGCCAATGGGCAACTCGAGTCGCCTGAAGACTCCGGAACAGATTCCTCATGAGGAGTCCTACCCAGGCCACGACCGGATCGACGATCGCGGGTGTCGCCTCGATCGTGGTGGGCGTGGTTGCGGTAGTCACGGCCTTGTACGGTTTCGAGCAGGACCCGCTCGGGACGGCGCTCTACAACGGGCTCCGCGTCGGACTCGGAAGCGCAGGTCCGATACTTTTGGCGGGCACCGTTGCGGTAATCGGACTTGCACTAGCAACCTCCGGCCTTCATGGAACGCCCCGGTGGCCGGCCATCGCCGGCGTTGTCGTCAACGCGAGCGCAGTGGTTATTGCATTCCTGATGAGGCTTGCCGTCGAGCATGGCTTTGGCGCATGAGGCTCGGGCGGATGAGCTCTGGCGCGCGCAAGCGAAAAGGTCGGCGGCCTTTGGGCAGTCTTGTCCTGAACAAGAAACCGCCTCTTAATCCGGCGCGCTTACTTTCGAGCAGTTGGAAACGGAGTCCAAAGGAGGAAAGGAGCTTATGAATCGATCGTTACGACACCTTGTCGCGGTCACGACGGCGGCATTGACTGCGATGTGCGCCGGGCCCGCGTTGGCGGACACCGGAGACAGCGCCAGCGCCTTCGGCAAGATCAACCACATCGTCGTCATCTACGAGGAGAACCACAGCTTCGACAACCTCTACGGGGGTTGGGAAGGCGTGAATGGGCGCGTCACCGCCGACCCCTCGCACACCCTGCAGATCGGTCAGGGCGGCGTGCCGTACGCGTGCTTGCTGCAGAACGACGTCAACCTCGCCTCACCCCAGCTGGCGGCGACGTGCAGCGACATGACGACGGCAAAGCAGTTCTCGAGTGCCTTCACCAACCAACCGTTCGGCATCGAGGCCAACATACCGGCGAGCGCGCGGACGTGCCCGCAACCCGGAGCCTCTTTCTCCGCGGGCTCATCACTGCCCAGCCCGAGCAATCTACCGGGAGGCTGCACTCGCGACATCGTGCACCGCTTCTACCAGGAGCAGTTCCAGCTGAACAATGGGGCCCAGAACCGTTATGTCACCGGCAGCGACGCGGTCGGGCTGACCATGGGCTACTACGACACCACGAGCCTGCCGATATACGCATATCTGCACTCTCCCGCGCACCCGCACTACGCCATCGCCGATGACTTCTTCCAGGCCGCGTTCGGCGGATCGTTTCTCAATCACCAATGGCTAATCGCCGCTGCAACGCCGACCTATCCCGGCGGCCCCACGTCGCAGCATTCGGTCCTCGACAGCAACGGGATGCCGAACAACTACCCGCTGTACGCCGCGACAACAAGCGTCGCGGACAAACCATTGACGCAGCTATGCGGGCTACAAACCACCGATCCAAAGGTCGCGTGCGGGGATTACGCCGTCAACACGATCCAGCCCGCGTACCAGCCGACGTCATCCAACCCTCTGAAGCTTCCGCCGCAGACCGGCATCACCATCGGCGACGAGTTGAGCGGCGCTGGTGTCAGCTGGGCCTGGTACTCAGGCGGCTGGTCGAACGCCGACGGCGACGTCGGCGCCCCCGGCTGGACAAATCGCACCAGCGGAATTTGTGTCGACCCTGACTCATTCGCGAACCCGACCTACCCGCACTGCCCGAACAATGTCTTCCAGTTCCACCACCAGCCGTTCAACTACTTCGCCGCGTACGCTCCAGGCACCCCCGGCCGGAAGCACCTGCGCGACGAGCAGGAATTCATCGATCTGGCCAACGCATCGGGCAGTGACTGCAATCTCAACTCGGTCAGCTTCATCAAGCCGGTCGGACTGGAGAACGAGCATCCGGGCTACACCAGCGAGACCCGCGGCAGCGATCACCTGGTCGGTCTGCTTCAAGCGATCCAGGGCAGCAGCTGCCGCAAGGACACGATGGTCGTTGTTACCTACGACGAGTTCGGCGGCCAGTGGGACCACGTGACCCCACCAGGACAGGGCAGGACCTCGGGCGCCCACGACCAGTGGGGACCCGGTACGAGGATCCCCGCGCTGGTGATCGCTCCGCGCCTGCAGGGCAACTTCGTCGTCGACAACACCCAGTACGACACCACCTCGATCCTCGCAACGATCGAGCACCGCTACGGCCTGGCCCCGCTGGGTCCCCGTGACCGCGCGGTCAACGATCTGTCGAACGTGTTCCTGGCGATTTCACCTTTCGACTGATCACCGCCCTTCGCAACAAGGCTCGGGCCGAGAGTCGGCCCGAGCCTTCTCCGCGGGGAATCAATGGCCCCGGAAGGCTTCCTCGAGCCACTCCGCGATGACCGTCGGCACCACCTTCGCGTCCAGGAGCAGCGGCTTGGGCCGGCCGCGATGCAGCCAGTCAGCAACGACTTCCAGATCGGCGAGGCTTCGGATCGTCGCCGCCTCCAACCCCACGGCCCTGGCGACGGCCGCGAAGTCCGTGTCCGGGAACCGGACCGTATCCATGGCTGCATGCTCGGGTGCGAAGTGGTGCACCTCGGCGGAGTAGGCGGCGTCGTTGTAGACGACGACCAACGCATCAAGTCGCAGCCGGCCCAAAGTCTCGAGCTCGGGCAAAGCCATTAGAGCACCCCCATCGCCGAGGGCGATAACCGTTACCTGCTCCGGTCGGGCAATCGCTGCACCGAGACCCGTGCCCAGCCCGAGCCCGATCGACATGAAGGACTGCGTGAATATGAAGGAGCGCCCATCCGGAACGTCCATGTACATGGGCGCCCATCCCATGAAGTGCCCTGAGTCGACAGCCAGAGTCCGCTCCTTTGGCAGCAGCCCGTGTAACGCGATGCTTAGCGTCCGCGGGTCGATGCGGCCGTCGCCCGACAGGTCCTCGAATGTGTGCTCGCGCCAGCTGCCATGCCGGATCCGCTCGGCCATGTCATCCGTTCGCCTGCCCTGCGAGTGATGGGTGCCCAACGCCTCGCTGAGCGCTTGCGCGGTGGCGCCGCAGTCGCCGACGAGCGGCGCGTCGACCGGCCGGTGAGCGCCGATGGCCGCTCGGTCGACGTCCACCTGGCCGACCTTTGTCGCCGGCCCGATCAGGTGGCCTCGACGCGTGGTCCACATGTTGAGTGAGGCACCAAAGGCGACGATCAGGTCGGAGCCCTCCATCAGTTCCGCGGTCAGGGGTGAGGAAAAGCCGCCGCTGATCCCCAGATACCAGGGATTGCCGGCGAAAAGGCCATAGGCGACGGCCGAGGTCGCAAGCAGCGAGCCGGTCTGCTCCGCCAGCTTTTCGATCGGTCCTCGCACGTCGGACAGCACGGCGCCCCGCCCGGCCAGCAGCAGCGGCCGCCGGGCGGACGCGAGCAACCGCGCCAGTGCTTCGACGTCGGCTGCAGGAGCCGGCTGACCTCCGGGCACAAGCGGCTCGCTCAAGCCCACCGGCGGCTCGCTCTCGCCTGCCTGCACGTCCAGCGGCATCGAGAGAAGGACGGTCTTACGCTCCACGACCGCGATTCGAGCGGCTTCGGCGACCTCATCGACGGCGGCCTCGGGCGAGGTCAAACGGCGGTGAACGGCACCCGCAACTTCGGCCAACCGCGCCTCGTCGATGAAGAAATTTGAGAGCGGCGCGGTGGCTTCAGCCGCCAGCAGGAGCAGCGGGGTACGGCTCTTGGCGGCCTCGGTGAGCCCGGTCAACGCGTTGGTCACGCCGGGCCCCTGATGAACTGTGCAGACGCCCAACCGCCCCGACGCGCGGGCGTACGCATCGGCCATCGTGACCGCCCCCGTTTCGTGGCGAGCCGCCACGAAACGCGCTCCGCTCGCCTGAAGAGCGTTGGCCAGGTGGAAGTTCCCGCTCCCGACCAGGCCGAAGAAATCGCGGACACCCAGCTGCGCCAGGGCCCGACCCACCGCCTCGGAGGTTCGCGTCGCGCCCTACCGCTCGACGAGTGCGAGCACCCGCGCCGGGCTTCCTGAGCCGCGCACGATGGGCAGCGGCCCGGCGATCACGACGGCCCCGATCGGTGGCAGTTGGGCGAGGTTCGCGAGCTGAGTGAGGCCGTACTTGCCCGCGCCGAGCATGTATGCATGGCACGGAAAGGCGGGGTCAAAGCTATGGGCCGTGCCGGCGTCGGTGCCGACCGTCTCCACACCGACACCGATGATCGGTGCCTCCGTGGCCAGCCAGCGGGCGCACTCGACCGAGATGCCCGGCGTGTGTGGCCCGGTGGCGTCGGCGTTCAGAAACTGCTGTTGATCGCCCGCTCGAGAGTCCCAGCCCGTGCGGTAGAAAAGCCAGCCGCCATCTGGCAGCGGGCCATGTTCGCGCTGCCACTCCTCAACGTCGGAGACCTGGAGCAAGTAATCGGGGTTATCCGCGCACTCGCGGCTCTTGTCGATGACCACTGCGGCGGCGATCAGCTGCCGCGCGGGTACCTGCGAGACGTCGATCCTCTCCCGTCCGGTCACCCAGTGCACTGGGGCATCGAAGTGAGTTCCAACGTGTTCACCCGTGGAGATGTCGTTCCAGTACCAGGCCGGTCCACGCTCGTCGTAGCTGCTGATCTCGGTCAGCTCGAAAGGCCGGGTGTTGGCGAAGGGCGGCGGCAGCTGGATGATCGGCGTCTTTTCAGACAGCGGCGCCGTCAGGTCGACTACCTCGATTCTTCCGTCACCAATGGCGGCAATCAGGACCTT
>Ga0207646_10005866_pt1 | contig 12824 bp, 10 predicted proteins | sample KBSK5502metaG_FD_184343 | JGI IMG/M metagenome (GOLD analysis project Ga0207646, IMG submission 184343) | Corn, switchgrass and miscanthus rhizosphere microbial communities from Kellogg Biological Station, Michigan, USA - KBS K5-50-2 metaG... | ecosystem: Host-associated > Plants > Roots >...
ATGAGGGTGCCGGCGCGGCGAGGCCGTGGCGTAGCACACTAGGACGACGGGATGGTCCTGGAGGTTTCCACCGACCCCGCCGATGTCGGCGACGGGGTCGATGCCCAGCGCCCGCAGCTGCCCGGCCGGGCCGATGCCGGACAGCATGAGCAGCTGCGGTGAGCCGACCGTCCCGGCGCACACGATCACCTCATCGGCGGTGCTGGCCTGGGCGGGTGCCCCGTCGCGCAGGTAGCTGACGCCAGTACAGCGGCCGTGCCGCACCTGCAGGCCGGTGACCAGGCAGCCTGGCTGGATGGTCAGGTTGGGACGGCGCCGGGTGGGCGTCAGGTAGGCATCGGCTGGGCTGACCCGCTGCCCGTCGGCGATGGCCAGGTCGGCCCAGGCCACCCCTTCTTGCTCCCGGCCGCTGAGGTCATCGGTGGCCGGGCAGCCGATCTGGGCCAGGGCTGCGGCGAACGCGGCCGCGACCGGGTGCCGGTCCGCCTCTGGGACGGAGGCGACCCGGACCGGGCCCGCGGTGCCGCGTAGCACCGGGTCGCCGCCGGCGCGCTCGCTGCGCCGGAAGTACGGCAGCAGATCCGCCAATCCCCAGCCGTGCGCCCCGCTCTCAGCCCAACGATCGTAGACCGCGCGGTGGCCGCGGACGTGCGCCATGGCGTTGATCGCGCCGGACCCGCCCAGCACCCGGCCCCGGGGATAGGTCACCGGCCCGGCGTCTGCCTGCGTGCTGGTGACATCGGCCCAGTCCACCGCGGTGCCGAGCAGCTCCGGCCAGGCGTCCGGCACGGTCAGGCCGCGGGGCCGCGCCGGACCACCCGCTTCCAGGAGCAGCACCCGGGTGCTGGCGTCTTCGCTGAGCCGGGCGGCCAGCACGCAGCCGGCCGTTCCGGCCCCGACGACGATGTAGTCGAACTCCGTCACGTCATTTCCTTCCCTGCATCTGCGGGACCGGTCACCGGGTCGTCATCTCCCCGGTCATGTCGGCCAGCGTCTGCCGCAGCGCCCGGGTCAGCGGGTCGCCGGGGGACAGGGCCTGCTCGCTGCGGGCGATGGCATCGCGCAGCAGGGTCATCGCCTCGCCCGCCTGGCCTGCAGCGGAGTAGGCGCGTGCCAGGTCCCCACGGCGGGCTAGGGTGTCCGGGTGATCGCCGCCGAAGACGCGCTCGTAGCCCGCGCATACCTCCTGGTGGAATTGCAGCGCGGCGCTCATCTGCCCGGCGGCGTCACAGGCGGCGGCCAGGCCGGCGCGGGCCGCCAGCGTGTCCGGGTGGTCCGGGCCGAGGGCGTGTTCCCGGCCGGCCAGGACGGTCTTGTGCTGGATGATGGCGTCCTTGGTCTTTCCTGCGGCCAGGTACGCGCCGGCCAGCCGCAGCCTGATGGCCAGGGTCCCGCGATGGCCTGGTCCGCGGAGGCGCTCGCTGTCGGCCAGCAGCCGCTTGCAGCAGCGGATCGCCTCGCTGGTCTTTCCTGCCGCCAGGCACGCGGCGGCATACTCTTCCCGCGCGGCCGCGGTGGCGGCGTCGCCGGATCCGCGGGCACGCTCGCTGCAGGCGGCGGCCTCCTCCAGCCCGGTGATGGCGTCGCCGGGCCGGCCGGCGGCCACCAGCGCGCGGCCGAGGCTGACCTGGGCCGCGATCGCGGCGGGGTGATCGGGCCCGAGCATGCTGGCGCGGCCGGCCAGCAGCCACCCGAACCAGGTCACCGCGTCGGCCGCCTGCCCGGCCGCCAGCAGCGCGGCGGCTAGCAGACCACCGGCCAGGACCGTGTCCGGGTGGCCCGGGCCGAGGATCTTGCCGCTATCGGCGGCCAGCTGGCGCCACCAGGTGACCGCGGGGCCGGCCAGCCCGGCGGCATCCAGGCTCTGCCCGGTGGTGAGCAGCACCCGGGGACAGCCGCCGGCCCACAGCGCATCGGCCGCGTTCTGCCGCAGGTTCGCGGCGCATGACCGCAAGGCCGCGGCCAGCGGTGATTGCGGATGATATTCCGGCCATGCTTCCAGCAGCGCATCGGCGGCCGCCCGGGCCGCCTGGTCCAGCAGTTCCGGCGGCGCAACGGCGCGGGCCGCCGCCTGCAGCGCCGGGCTCACCCACACCGCCGGCGGGGTGCCCGCCGCGTCGATGGCCAGCAGTCCGGCCCGTTGCAGGGCCAGCAGCGCCGGCCAGGCCTGCTGCGGATCGGGCGGGTCCGCGGTGTCCTGGCCGGCCAGGTACCGGCAGGTGGCCGGCGCGGTGACCACCGTGCCGGGGATGCCGTGGCCGTCCAGCAGCGCGGTGAGCACCAGCAGCCGCCAGGTGCCCGCGCCGGGCACGAGTTGCCCGGCATGGCTGGCCGACACCGTCCAGGTGAGCGCTGCCGCGGCTGGCAGCGAGCCGGCCGCCGCCGTCAGCTGCGCCCGCTGTGGGGCGAGGAAGTCCCGGTACTCGCGGCAGCGGATGCCCGAGCTGATGATCACCGCGGCGGCGTGGGCCAGCGCCGACGGCTCGCAGCCCAGGTCGGCGGCCAGGCCGATCGCGCCGCTGCGCTGGTCCGGGTCGGTGCTCAGCCGCCCGTTCAGGTAGTTGAGCGCCTCGCGGGTGCTGAACCCGGGCACCGGGAGAACCAGCACCTGCGGCTCACCGGACACCGCTGCCGCGTCCGCAGCAGTGATCAGCACCCTGCCCGCCGGCCCGGCCGGCCACAGGCCCTCCAGGTCCGCCGCATCGGCCAGGTCATCGAGCACCACCAGCCACGGCCGGCTCGTCCCGTCCAGCCAGGCCGCAAACCGGGCCGCCACCGCCCCGGCATCATCACCACCGTGGTCCAGCCCCAGCTCCGCGGCAGCCTGCCCGTAGGCCGACAGCACCGACGCCCGGCTGGTAGCGGTCACCCAGGCCAGCAGTTCCACCGTGCGCGACCGCCACAAGAAGTCGGCCACATGGGCCGCGAGCTGGGTCTTGCCGGACGAGATGGACCAGTCCCGCGTGTCCCCGCGGGCCTGGCCGGGGACCAGCGCGACGGCGGCACCGGGAGCCAGCGCCGCCTCAAGCCCGGGCACCGTATCCGGCCGGGGAATGAAACCCTCGGCCAGCGGCGGCATCAGGCCCGACCGGACCGGCCACGCCACGCCTCGCATCCGCTCCCCGGCCGGCCCGGCTGGCTGCGCCTGGCGATCCACGGGTACTAACCCATAACTGTCCGTATGCACTGGAGCCTCCCGTCAGCTTCGTCCCAGCCGCGCGTCCCGTCACGGGCAGCGACAAGGAACGGCATGAGTGCTGCTGAGCATTCGTGTGCCTGCTTAGCCCGGGCACGGTCACCGGATCAGGCAAGTCGCCGTCCGGGGTTGTCCTGGCCCGGCGGCGACCCGCTGCGGCGCGGGCGGGCAAAGGTCGCATGCGGACAGGACCGAACGAAGCCAGGCCCAGGCATCCCCGGCCGGAGCGTGCATCGGCTGGCCGAAGTCGCACCAGACCACCCGAGTCCCGGACAGGCGGAAGCTGCCCCACCGGGCGGCGAGCGAGTCGATGACCTGCAGTCCCCGGCCGCCTTCGCCCAGGCCGGCATCCCGGCGCAGCCGCGGCGTGCCGGGCCCGCCGCCGTCGCAGACCACGACCCGGGCGCCGCCGGACCACAGGCAGTAGCCCGCCAGTACCCGGCCGCCGGCCGGGCCGTGCATCACGGCGTTGGCATACAGCTCGCTGACGGCCAGGGCCGCGTCCGCCGCGTCGACGGGACAGTCGTGCCGGGTGACGGCAGACCGGATCCAGTCCCGGACCTGCCTGCCATGTCCAGGATCGGCGTCGACCACCCGCCATCCGGGCCCGCGCCAACCGCCGGTAATCACTGGTGCCTCCCTACGGCCTGCTATTTCCCAGCGGCGCCGGTTCTGGCCTCTGAGTTTTCTTACGCCTTGGCGGCCTGCCTCCGGACCTTTCTCCTACGTTGAGCCGCGATAAGAGCGGAACGATGAAATAGCAGGAGCAGAAGCGCGTATGACGACTGCATGCTGGCCACCAGCACCGATGTGGTGGTGATCAGCGCAATTGGTGGCATCCGGGTTACTCATGCCTGCGATGGTAAGAGGGCCGCGAGCACGCGGTCCACGATGTTGCGAATAGTTGCGCTAACTTAGCTCGTTCAGGGCCTTGACGATCAACGCCCGAGCCGCCGTCCCGTAGACGGCGGCGGCCTTGAGATGCTCGAACATCCTGGCGTACAGCTCGATTTCCTGCGGCCGGGTGACCTCGATGCTTGCTGTCGGCGTCTCCAGCGCAACCAGAGACTCGTCGAAGATCCAGAATCCTGCTGAGGCGACTGCGGCCCGTTCGGCCATCATCGGAATGATCGCGAGGGAAACGGTCGGTATCGACATCGCCTCCAGCAGTCGGCCCAACTGCCCGGCCTGTATCTCGGCAGATCCGAACCAGGTCCGCAAGGCCTGTTCTTCCAGGACGACGACAAATCGCTTGTCGGCTTGATAGATGACTCGCTGCCGTTCCATGCGGGCGGCGACAGCGGCATCAAGATCGTCCGGTGCGTCCAGGAAGTCGATCCAGAACGACAGCATGGCGGCGCAGTAGGCGGCGGTCTGGAACAGGCCCGGTATGACGTTGTGCTCATAGATCCGGAACAGGCTGGTCCGCTCGTACAGCGACACGGTGTGAGCCCCCAGGACACGCTTCATCCCCGCCCGGGCCTGCCGTCGGAATTCCAGGTATGCGGACTGGACAACGCGGGCGGTGGCGATCAGATCGGGGATCTGCTCCTCGGTCCCGCAGGCTCGGCACCAGTCGTGGATGTCCTTATCGGACGGGGCCTGTACCCCGTGCTCAAGCTTGCTCACCCTGGTGAAATGCTGACCGGTCTCCGCCGCCAACGCTCGGGCCGAGAGACCCGCGTCCTTGCGGATCTCCCTGAGACGGGCGCCGAGTGCCTCCTGAGCCTGCTTGGCGGAGCTAGACGGGCTTGTACTCACTGTGAGGTATCGACAGCTTCCAGATGGCCTCGAATGCGGACCGGCACAGCCGGATGTCAACAGGGTCAGCCGAACTGAGCTTGCCTGTGGCCAGGCCGTTGCCCGCATAGAGGAGGAACACGGCCAGTTGGCCGTCGAACAGGTAGAAGTCGTTTCCGGGCAGTGGGACAGATGACACCAGCCGCCGGGGCACCCACCGGATGTCCTCTCCGGCCTCCACCATCGGATGAGCGATGCTGTAGGACCAGCGCTGATAGTCACTCAACGGCTCAGAGACGATCCGCGCCCTGCGGATCGACTTCCCGGCCTTCACATGCCTGCCGAGTGTGGCGCACCACCCCTGAAGCCACTGCAGGTCATCGGGCTCTCCGGCCGCCCACTGGGCCATGTGCGGCAGTTCTACCGCTGTCCCGTATGCATCGCGCATCTCCAGGTGGATGGCTTCCCTCCTGAAACTGATCAGCAGCTCCTCGAACTCCTCATCTGTTACCGGCGTCACGGTCCTCCTGCCTGAAGAACTGAATCATCCTGTCCGGGATCTCCACAGCGGTTTCCCCGCCAGGAATGTCCATCTGTGCGAGGGCCTCGACGTCGGTGACGTTCCAGCCCTGTACGATCCAGCTTCCCCGATCGGTGCGGTACACCGTGGGCGACCCGGTCGGGTTGGAGTCCGGGTCTTTGCCGACGAACGTTAGGCGCATGGCCGTCTCCTTGTCATACAAGTTGCCGAATGTTGCGTTCTTAAGCGTTACATCAGGCCTTCGGAACGTCAAGGGCTTTCGTCTCTCACATATCGCGTGCTACGGCCGATGGCCCAGGATGAAGCCGACACACAGGAGACCAGCGCATACGAGTCCATCGTCGCAATCTGCTGTATCGCAATTCAGATCAACGGCCAGCGGAGCAGGTCTCGCTCGATCGCCTAAATAAGGCTCTTGGCCGGGAACTGCCCCGGCGGGATGTCGCCATCAGTTCGATCAGTCTCATCTCTCAGGCTCCCGAGCACTTGTGGACCTGGCACTTGGTTGCTGACGTGCAGTTTGGGGGCTAACTCGGGCCGCCCGGGGAAGGCCCTGAGCGGAGCCTGTGCGGTGCTGGTCGCGGCCGACGCCGATGCCTGAGCCCAGGGCCGGGCCGAGGTGGGCGCCGAGCACCTGCTGCTCGGGCTGTTCGCCGAGCCAGGGCCTGACGGCCAGGGAACTGACCGCCATGGACATCACTCGCACCCCGGTCGAGGCGGCTACCGGCGCGCCGCCCGCGCTCGCCACATCCGCGCCTGCCGGACCCAGGCCACGTCGGCCGGAGACCACCTGCCCTACTCCCGCCGGTCTGGTCACTCGCCGTGGGCGCAACCGGTCCGGTGTGGGGAGTCGGCGGGTGTGACACATCTGCGGATGCTTACTCACGAGCCTGTCGCTCACGACGAGTGATGTAACAGCTTCCCAACCTGCCTGCCACGGCGAGATGTTCGGCGTGTCTTGGTAGATACGGTCTGGCTACCTGGCCGAACCCGCCGATCCCGTAGTGACGCCAGCAGGTCAACGGACATTGAGTTCTCGTGACCGTCGTCACCAGCACGGCCCGCACACGTCCCCGGGCTCCGCCGGGAATTTCTTGCGCGATCTCTTTTCCGAGGTCACCCCACCGATTATCTCACCGTCATATATCACCGTGATATTGGGGTTGCCCTTTCCGCCGGCCTACCATCACTCACATGATTCTCGGTACGGAAAAGGGAAGTGGTCCCACGGCGGACCGCCCCATATCAGATGACCGCAAGAGGGTGAGCTAAATGACCCTCGCCATCGGAATACTAGCTCTAGCTGTATTCCTATCAGGAGCAGTGACTGGTGTACTCGTCATGCTCGTCATCAGCATCCGCAGAGCCGATCGAGCCCGGCACCTAGCTGACGAGCCAGGTACGCATGTGGATGCCATCACCCGCCGCATGCTGGGCGTTGGCGTGCGCAGCGATTGCCCCGCATGCAACGGCCGCGCCGAAGGAGCATGACCAATGCATGCTCTAAATCGCAGTGACCGCGCCATATCGGCAATCGCGGGGAACTACCTTCGCCAGCCGCCGGGTGATGAGCGGCCAGGCCAGGCAATGATGCCACATATTCTCATCCCGCTGCCCAATCTGGCCCCGTCGCTCATGGCACGCCTGGATGAGGTAGGAAGAATTACTGGCGACCGCCCCCGGTGGAGTGCGTCCGCCCGAGACCATTCCGGTATCTGGCTGCGGAATGCCGCAACTGGATTGTGCGTGCTGGCTGCGGCTGCGGCGGTGGTGAGTTTCACTGCGCAGTACCGGCTGGTCTATGCCACCCGGCGGCTGGCGGTGGTGGCCGGGCTGGAGGCCGCGATCCCCGATGCCGCCGCCCTGGTGTTCGCCTGCCTGGGGATCGCGCTGGCCCTGCACGGCAGGCGGGCGGTCCGGGCCCGGATCTTGAACCTGGCCTCGGTCGGCACCAGCGTGTTCATGAACACGATCGCGGCCGCGCCGGGCTGGCGGAACCTGGCCGTGTGGGCGATGCCGCCGGTCGCCTACGCCCTGGCCAGCGACACGCTGATCGGCGTCGTCCGGTCGGCGGCGATCGCCCGCCACCAGGACCTGGGCGCCGCGATGGCCCCGGAGGAGCGGACGCTGCTGGCCGCACTCGGCGGGCTGGTGCTGTGGCTGCTGCGCCTGGCCCTGGCCCCGGTCTCCACCCTGGCCGGGTTCCGCGCCTGGGTGGTGGGGGAGTGCCCGGTCGCCCCCGGCCGCCGCCCGGCCCCCGCGCCCGGGCCGGCCGGCTCGCCGCACCCGGCCGGGGTCGCGGAGAAGGTGACCAAGACGGCCCGGTTCCTGTCCTTGGTGACCGAACGGCACGGGTCTCTCGCCTCGATTCCGCTCGATGCCGTCGCCGGGATCGCCGCCACCCTCGCGCCCCTCGCCGAGCTGAACACCGGTTCCGCCCGCACGGCGCTGCGCAAGGCCGTCCTGGCCGCCCGGAACGGAGGCCTCCGATGATCATCAAGCTCGCCGTCCTGCTCGCTGTCGTGCTCATCGTGGCGGCGTTCACCGCGTGGGCATTCCTGCCCGCCCGGTACCTGCCCGGCAACCGCGCCCGCCACCTGCGCATCCGGCTGCACCTGCGGCTGCACCCCGGTAAGGGCTTCGCTCACGTCTTCAGCCTGTGGCTGCGCTGGAGCCGGTTCGCGGTCCTGCGCCGGTCCGGCCAGATCCGTCCCGCCCTGCCCTGGCGGTACAGCCTGCTGGACCCGGGCGAGCAGTCGGTGTTCCTCGGCCGCGCCCAGTACCGGCACGGGCTGCGCGTCCCGCTTATTGGTAATCAGCGATATCAGGACTTGCTGAATGTGCGGCGGGATACCTGTGCGGCGTAGGCGGCTTGTGAGCCGGCTGTTCGTTCGGCCCAGGCTCCGGCGGTGGTGATGTGGATGCCGAGCAGGCGGGCGAGCGCGGCCGGCGGGATCGTGGCGGCTAGGTCCATGAGGGCGGTGTTACGCCCGGAGCGGCCGTGTATGCCCAGGGGCGCGAGCCTGGCGCTGAGGCGGGAGGCGGAGATCGGCTGTGCTGGTGCTCCTCCGGGGAACAGCCACGGGTGGTCGCTGGTGCGGCCGACGGCGGCGTGTCCGTGGCGGCGGTCCAGCAGCTGGCGGGCGAGCTTGTCCAGGGGTGCGGGCAGGTCCAGGGGCGTGGTGCCCAGGACCAGCTGGACCCGGTCCGGGGTGAGGGTGATCTGGTTCCGGGTGAGGCGGGCGATGCGGGCCAGCGGCTGTCCGTAGAGCAGCACGAGCAGGCCGGCCAGCCGGTCTTCGGTGGCGTGGCGGTCGTCGTGGAGGAGGCCGCGGGCCAGTGCCCACCGGTGGTCGTCTTCGATTTGAGTGATCAGGTCGCTGCGGACGCGCGCGGGTATGTCCAGGCCGCGGGTGTGGCCGCGTGCGGTGGCCCAGGCTACGAAGGCGCGGGCGTGGTAGCAGGTGGTTGTCCCGGTGGCGAGCCAGGTGTCGATGTCGCGCTGGGTGCAGGTGGCCAGGGTGGTGCCGGTGCTGCGCAGCCAGCTGATCAGCCGGGCCGCCGCCCGGATCTGGTGTCGCGCGTGGCCGGCCTGCCCGGCGGTGATGGGGTGCCGGCCGGACTGGCGGCGGAGCCGCCGCAGGTGGTGCCAGGTGGCGAAGCTGCGGAGGATCTGCCGTTCGGCGGGATCGCTGATCTGCGCGGTGGTGTGCGCGGTCCATCGTTCGAGGTCGGCGAGGTGTTCGTCCCGGGGAGGCAGGACGCCGCCGGCCACCAGGATGGTGCGCAGGTGGCGGGCGGCGCGGGAGGGCAGGTGGCGGTCGAGCGTGTCGTGTCCGGGCGGCTGGCTGGCGCGGCTGATCTCGGCGAGGATCGCCGGGGCGGCGGAGCCGCTGGTCAGCCAGTGCATCAAGGGGACGGGGCCGCTGGCGGCCAGGGCGTGGTAGATCGCCTCGGCGTGCGGGTGAAGGCCGCCGTGATCGTGGGACAGCAGGGCGAGGAGGTGCTGGCGGCAGGCGCAGCGGGTGCACAGGCCGTGATGGTAGAGGCGCTGGGTGGTCCCGCACTCGGTGCAGGGCCGGGACGAGGCCGGGTGCTTGCGGTAGCACGTGCTGCACAGCGGGCCGGCGGGCAGCCGGGCGGCGACGGTGCGGGTGCTGCCGCACCCGGTGCACGGCACCCGCTGCCGGCTGCAGGAGCCGCACAGGGGCCGGCCGCCGGCGGTGCGGGCCCACACGGCCCGCTCGCGGCCGCAGCGGGCGCAGCAGGCGCGGCGCATCTGCCGGGAGCAGTCATGGCACCGCGGTGTGCCGGCCGAGGCCAGGTAGCAGGGCTTCTCCCGGCCGCACAGCGTGCAGGTGGCCAGCGGCGGGCGGTAGCAGCGCCGGCATCGCAGGCTGCCGTCCGCCCCGCGGATGACCTGGGCGGTCCGGCCGCAGGCGGCGCACTGGCCGTGGTTGGCCGGGTCGGCGCGGAAGCACCTGCTGCAGACCGGCTGGCCGGCCGCGGTGCGGCTGGCGACCTGGGCGGGCTGGCGGCAGCGGCTGCAGGCCTCGAGCCGGGTCCGGACCCAGCAGCGGCGGCAGCAGCGCGCCGGGCCGAGCCGGTGGCTCAGCGGCACCGTCTGGCCGCAGGACGGGCAGGCCGGGGCCACCACGCCGGCGGCGCCTGCGGCCAGCAGCGCCTGGATGAGAGCGCCGGCCCGCGGCGAGCCGTGCGCGCCCTGGCCGGTGAGCAGCCCCGGGCACCGGTCCAGTTCCCGCAGCACCTGGTGGAGCTGGAACGGCCGGGGGACCGCTTCGGCGATTACCTCGAGCAGCCTGGGGTGATCCAGTCCCGGGCCGAGGCGGCTGACATGGGCCGCGATCTGCCCGGCGGGATCGGGGCTGCCGCAGGGACGGCACCGGCCGCAGCGCGGCCGGCCGTCCCGGTCACGGGCACGGACCTGCCTGGTGTTCCCGCAGATCGCGCATGGCTCGGCGGTGCCGCGCCGCAGGCGGTCGCACGACGTGCAGATCCGCAGCATGCCATCACGCTGAACCAGCCGCCGGGGCTGACCGCAGCCGCCGCACCGCGGCAGGACCAGCCGCCGGGCCCCGTTCTCCCGCAGCACCCTGATCAGCAGCTCGACCTGCGGCGGGCCTTCCGGCCGCCCCGAGGTCAGCAGGCCCGGATCGGCGCTCAGCGCCGCGGCCAGGCGCCGCTGCTGAGCGCGCGACGGCGCAGCCCGCGCGATCGCGGCCGCGATGTCGTCCCGGCCCAGCCCCGGCTCGGCACCGCCGACGATGCCGGCGATGACCGCGCCGGGGTCGGCCAGGAACCCCGCCCCCGCCGCTGGGCCCGTCACGAGGAGGAGCCGGGAACGATCCGTGCCCGCCTGGGCCGGAAGCCGCCGACGCCGGGCCCGGGCCCGGGGCTGTGGCCGGCGCTGTTCTTCGCCCTGGCCGCGGGAGCGGCGACCGGCACGATGAGGTCGTCCATCTGGCAGCCCAGGATGTCCAGCAGCGCCATGAGGACCTTGAGGTTGAGCCGTTCCGGCTTGTCGGTCACCAGCCGGTAGACCTGGCTGTCGGACAGGCAGATGCCGCGTTCGGCCAGCCTGGGGCGCAGGTGGGTGGTCTGGAACAGGCCCCGGGTGGCCATGACCTCCCGCAGCTTCCAGGCGTAGTCCAGCTTGGCGGTCATCGCCCGTCCTCCTCATCGGCAGCGAACGCCCTGTCCAGGGCCTTGCGCATCATGGTGTTCATGAAGTCGCCGCTGACGCCGCTGTAAATCGCCGTCGTCGACTGGTAGCGGTGGCCGACCTGCCGCTGCACGAACACCGGGTCGGCCCCGTCTTCGATCTGATGGGTCACGTGCGAATGCCGCAGGCAGTGCGGCACCAGCTCGCCCGGCAGCCTCAGCGCCTCCCGGTAGGCGGCGAAACGCTCCTCGATCTGGCGGGGCCGCAGCCGCCCGCCCCGCTCGGTCAGCCACAGCGCCGGCCGGCCGGCAAACCCGTAGCGGGGCCGGATGCTGACCACGTAGTCCTGGACCGCCTCCGCCGCCCACGGCATCACCGTGCACACCGTGCGCCGCCGCGGCGGCGACCCCCGCGACGCCTTGCCCCACCGGACCTCCAGCTTCCCGAACCTGCCCAGCTCGGGCGCTTCCGGGCTGCGGTACCAGTCGGTGACATCCAGCTTCGACGTCTCGGTGCACCGCAGCCCCCACCCGTACATCACCTTGAACACCGTCGCGTCCCGGTAGGCCGCCAGCGCCCCCTTGCGCCCGGCCCGCACCGCCGCATCCACCTGGCCGTCGGCGTAGTCGAAGAACCGCTGCAGCTCCTCCCGGGTCATCGGCCGCCGGCCCGGGCCGCCCTCATAGTCCACCAGGTGCGCGGCGGTATTGGACTCAAAGCAGATCCGCGCCGGATGGGTGCCGAACCGGGCCTGGCACTCCTCGGCCCACCGGTACTGCGGCGCGACCAGGTAGCCCTCGAACGAGCGGACCGCGTCGTGATAGCTGCGGATCGTCGACTTGGCCTTGCCTGCCACGCTCACCAGATCGGCAGACCAGTCATCCAGATGCGCGGCGGCCCAGTTCCACGGGTACTCGCCCGCATGAGCGAGGAACTGCCGCACCACCGCCTGCCGCTGGCTGACCGTCCTGGCCGACAGCCCGCGGCCGCCGAGCTGCTGCCGGGCCCAGCCCGCCAGCATCGCCTCCAGCACGGCGTCCTCCTCGCGCAGCAGCGCGACCCCGCTGACCAGCTCCAGCCTGGCTGAACCTACAGGCTCACCGGCCCTGCCCGCCCCACCCGCCACCACAGCCTCCTCGCCGGACAACGGGAGAATCCTGCATCAGACGACAGGACCAGCGCAAGTCACCCGGTCAGGCCCGCACCGGTCACGCTTGCCGCCAGGCATCGTCTTCGCAGCCCCGCAGGTCACAGCAGGCCGAATCATGCATCCGACGAAATTCAGCGGAGAACGAAGAGCACGTCCTGGTGATGGCCCCGCCGCGGACCTTCAAGACGGCATTCCTGGCCGATGTCATCCTGCGCTACCCCGGCCCGGTCATCGCCACCAGCACCAAACCGGACGTCTACGCGCTGACCAGCGCGGTCCGCGCCCGGAATCGGCCCGGTGCACGTGTTCAACCCGCAGCACATCGGCGGCGTCCCGTCCACCTTCTGCTGGTCCCCGGTCGACGGCTGCCAGGACCCGGCCACCCCATCCGCCGCGCCGACGCGTTCGCCTTCGCCGTCTCCCAGAAGGGCGTCGAGGACGGCACCTTCTGGTCCGCCAAGGCCTCGGACTACCTGCGCGGCTACTTCCACGCCGCCGCGCTCGCCCAGTACGA
>Ga0207646_10005868_pt1 | contig 12824 bp, 8 predicted proteins | sample KBSK5502metaG_FD_184343 | JGI IMG/M metagenome (GOLD analysis project Ga0207646, IMG submission 184343) | Corn, switchgrass and miscanthus rhizosphere microbial communities from Kellogg Biological Station, Michigan, USA - KBS K5-50-2 metaG... | ecosystem: Host-associated > Plants > Roots >...
CCCTCCAACTACCCGGAGTGCACTGGCCAGCGCCGCCCCCCCTCGCCTGCTCGGCAGCACTTCGCGCTGGCTCTCTCTGGGCATCGGCGTGCTGGCACTAATCGTCTTCTTCTCCGTAGCCAGCGAAGATTGGCTGACGACCGTCGACTACACGATGATAGCGGCTATCGCGGCGCTAGGTTTGAACGTCCTATCCGGTTACACGGGCCAGGTCTCGCTGGGCATCACATTCTTCATGGGTATCGGTGCATACACGGCAGCTGTGCTCGGCGGCACGCCGCCCACGACTCCATTAGATCCACAAGGTCTCGGCCTGTCGTTCCTGATCTGGCTGCCAGCGGCCGGCATCGCAGCCGCGCTGGTGGGCGCCCTCATCGGCCCAACTGCCCTGCGGCTGAGAGGTTTCTACCTGGGTATTGTATCGCTGGCACTGGTTTTTATAGGGCTTTATATCTTCAAGAATGCCCGGGCTATAACGGGCGGCCCGCAGGGACGTGCCTTCCCCGTACCAGCTATAGGCGATGCCTCATTCAGCCAACAAAACGCAATCTTTGGCATCGCACTCACCGAGGGCCAGCAGTATTTCCTGCTGATCCTGCCCATCCTGGTGCTGTCGGCGCTTTTTGTCGGCAATGTGATGCGCTCACGCGCCGGGCGAGCTTTCCAGGCCGTACGCGACAACGAAGTGGGCGCTGCTATCATGGGAGTCAATCTCTTTGAAACTAAGATGCGGGCGTTCATCCTCTCTTCGTTCCTTGCTGGCATCGCGGGTGCTCTCCTTGCCTCCCTCACCAGCTACATCGTACCTAGTTACTGGGATCTCACGCTCTCAATCCAATTCGTCGCTGCCATCATCGTCGGTGGCCTCGCCAGCGTGTGGGGATCGATCCTGGGCGCGGCGTTCGTCTTCATGCTTCCCCGCCTGATTGACCAATTCTCGCTGCTGCCGCCAGGCAACAATACGAATAGCCTTTCGGGTGGCGACCTGAACGCCATTATTTATGGCCTCTTGATTGTTGTGTTCTTGCTCTTTGAGCCAGGAGGAATTATAGGACTGGTACGCCGGGTGCGGGTACTTTTCCATAAGTTTAACAGGCATGGAGAGAAGGGAGGTGAACAGGCCGAGACAACCGACTTGCCCGCGCCTGATGCCGGCGCACAAGGCGAGGAGGAGAGCACGGCATCCATGCACAGTGAAAGCACGTAGCTTCATATCTCCAAACGTAGACCGGAACAAGTATTTACGAAGGAGTGAAACTGATGACTATCAAAAACAAGTTCTATGCAGGTGTAATTATCATGGCCACGCTGCTGGTCGTTCTATCCGGATGCGCTAGCTCCAGTAGCAGTAGTAGTTCAAGCGGGCTTAAATCCGGCCCTGGCGTCGATGTCACGAACAAAACAATTACGCTTGGCATCCTGTCGCCATATTCGGGGCCGGTTGCACAGCCGATAGGCATCCCCCTGGCCAACGGCGTGAAAGCCTACTTCGACCATGTCAACGACAATGGGGGCGTTGATGGATACAAGGTCAAATTTCTTGAAGAAGACACGCAGTACAACCCGCAGCTCGAGGTGCAGAAATACAGCCAGATTCATAACCAGGTCTTGATGATCGCCGACAGCCTGGGGACGCCGACGACGTTCGCAATTAAAGACCAGGCTACTGCCGATCATATGCTGGTGTCCGGCGCCACCCTCTCCTCCGCCCTGGCGCGTGAGAAGTACCTCGTCCTGGTGGGCACGCCCTATCGCTTGCAGGTCGAGAATGCCTTCGATTACGTCGTCAACAAGCTCGGCGTCAAGAATCCCGCGACTGGCATCATCTATCAAGACGATGAGTACGGACAGGATGGCCTGACAGGATACAAGGAAGCAAGCAGTGCCTATCATCTGCATAATGTGGCTCAGGTAACGTATGCTGTCACCGATACCGACTTCACAGCGCAGGTTTCGCAGTTGAAAGCCTCGGGCGCAAAGTACGTCTTCATCACTGCCATTCCGACTGCTACGGCGGGTATCATCGCTACCGCGTATAAGTTGGGCTATACCCCCCAGTGGATCCTACAAAGCCCGGCATTCGCGCTAGGACTGCTGGCCGTCCCGGCCCTGAAGCCATTAATGAGCAGGGCCTGGGTTGTAGCTCAGGGCGCAACCTGGGGTGATACGAGCGTGCCTGGCATGGCGCAGTTGCTCCAGGACGTCGCGAAATATTTCCCGAATCAGAAACCGGATGGCTATTTCGAGTTTGGCTATACCGAGTCGTTGATTACCTATGCCATTTTGAAGAAGGCCCTGGACAACAACGACATCACGCGCGATGGTCTCTTCAACGCTTTCGAGTCGCTGAAAACCGTTGATCTGATGGGATTATATCCTCCGGTGACCTATGGTTCGTCGCCGAACGCGCGCGTCCCAACGCGTGATTCGGTCATCTTCCAAATCGATGCGACACAGCCGGCGGGCGTCAAGCCGCTCACGCCCGATTTCACAGGCTCTGCCGCGATGCAATCGCAATTCTGACGAAAGCATAGCCTCTCTATCCATAAGCCTGGACTTGCAAGTCCAGGCTTATGGATAAGCTTCTCCTTCGGGAGTACACACGAGAAGCTCACTTAGAGGCGGCTCACCGAACGGTGTTGGTAAGATTTGCACCTGTCAGATCAGCTCCCTGAAGGTCTGCCCCCGTCAGATTGGCTCCCTGAAAATCCGCTTCTCTCAAATCTGCCCCACCCAGGTCTGCTTGATTGAGGTTCGCTCCACGCAAGGTTGCTCTCCCCAGGTCTGCACCGCTGAGGTTGACCCTGATGAGCAGTGATACATCGAGATGAGCATTAGAGAGATGCGCCCCACTGAGGTTTGCATCGCTCAGGTCGGCTTCGCTCAGGTCGGCTTCGCTCAGGTTCGCCCCAACCAGGCTTGTCTCATAGAGGTGCGCCTGGCTCAGGTCTACCTCGCTCAGGTCGGCTTCGTTGAGGTTGGCTCCATCGAGATAAGCACCCGTGAGGTCTGCTCTGCTCAGGTGTGCCTTGGTGAGATCCGTTCCATTGAGGTGTGCATGACTGAGAATTGCCTTGCTGAAAAATGCCCTGCTCAGGTAGGCCCCGCGGAGGTCCGCATTCCTGAGGTCTGCTCCACTGAGGTGCGCCATACTCATGTAGGCCCCACTAAGGTCTGCTCCACTCAGATGTATCCTGCTCAGATGTGCTCCCGTGAAATCCGGCTGAATCTGCTGGTGCTCTTGTTTCCATCGATTCCACACATCTACTCCTTGCTTGAGGAGAGCAACGTGCTGTTGATCTGCCATCCAGGCTACCTCCTTTCATCGTTGTCATTATAGGCATCCATGAGATAGTCTATCAAGAGGATATTTTTCTGATCAACTTTCACACAAGGAGCCTTTATATGAATGATGCCAGTAGGAATTCCGTGTCCCGGCCGTCCTCTCGCCACTACGATCTTGCCATTGTCGGCGCGGGTATTGTCGGCCTGGCTACTGCACGCGAATTCTTGATCCGCCAGCCTGGTTGGCGTGTAGTGGTTCTCGAAAAAGAGTTGGCTCTCGCCAGCCAGCAATCTGGGCACAACAGCGGCGTGATTCATAGCGGCATCTACTATACTCCTGGTTCACTTAAAGCCAGGGCTTGCGTGGCTGGTCATCAAGCGATGCTGGCCTTTTGCCGCGAACAGGGGATACCGTTCGAGTTATGCGGTAAGGTCATCGTGGCGCTAGACGAAAGCGAGCTGTCCAGGCTAGAGGACCTTTACCGGCGAGGCGTCACAAATGGGGTTCAAGGGCTGGAAATGATCGGACCGGAGCGGCTGCAAGAGCTAGAACCGTATGCAGCGGGCATAAGAGCCATCCATTCGCCAAATACAGGGGTCATCGACTTCGTAAAAGTAGCTCATGCTTACGCGCGGATTATCCAGCACTACGGCGGCGAAATAGTCACTGGCTGCAAGGTGACTGCTCTTGCCAACAAGGGAGGCCAGATTCTGCTTTGTACACAACCACAACTGCAGTCCGCGAACGCAGGAACCGAAATAGAAGCTCGCTTTGTCATCACCTGCGGAGGACTTCAGGCAGATAAACTCGGCCAGATGAGCAACAAAAATAAGGAGATGCGTATTATCCCCTTCCGAGGCGATTACTACGTGCTGCGTCCAGAGAAACGCCATATGGTAAGAGCTTTGATCTACCCGGTGCCCGATCCCCGCTTTCCGTTTTTAGGCGTCCATTTTACGCGGCGGCTCAACGGTGAGGTCTTGGCCGGTCCAAATGCAGTACTGGCCTTTGCTCGCGATGGATACCAGCGCTGGAAGATCAATCCAAAGGACCTGTGGGAGATGCTGAGCTACGGTGGCTTCTGGAAGATGGCCGCTACATACTGGAAACTGGGGCTGGCAGAGATGTACCGTGATTACTTTAAGGCAGCCTACCTCAAGGAGGTGCAACGCTACATGCCCGGGCTACGGGCGGACGATTTACTGCCCGGCCCCAGTGGAGTACGGGCCCAGGCTTTAACAGCCGGTGGCCGCCTGGTTGATGATTTCCTGATCCAGCATGCTGAGAACGTGGTGCACGTTCAAAACGCCCCCTCCCCGGCAGCCACCTCCTCGCTGGCGCTTGCTCAGATGATCGTTGATGAAGCCCAGCGTAGTTTTGGCCTGGCGAAATGAGTGTAAAATTGCTGAAGACCGGAAGGCTGGGCTTGTATAGGGCCACTGCACAGGCCGAGCGGAGCCGGGAAGTTCCCCGGCTCCGCTCGGCCTGAAGTCGTCTCTGGTTGTCATTTCTCCGTCCTCCCGCTTGCCTACTCTCCAACATGCGGGAGGACTTGTATTTGGGCCACCGGTAACTCTAGTGGCTCAATGCGCTCAAGAAGGAACTCGTCGGCGTCCCGAGGCCCGTCACGTCGTCGTAGCCCGGGGTCGTCTTTAAGCTGAGCGTCTGGTTCATAGTCCGCAATACGTAGCTCAGTCCGTTGCTCGCGTCCACACCGTTCTTGTAATTCGTCCGCACTACCGCGACAGTGGATGCTGGGCTCACGATATCCTTAAAGGAGGCGGAGCCCGCAAGGCTGTAGAAGACCGGGTTCGCAAACCCGTGCGGGTGCCCGGCAGCCTGGTCAGCAAGTGCCATGATGCCAGCCATGATGGGGCTGGACAGGCTGGTGCCGCCAATGCGGTACTCCGAGTACTTGACGGTGCCGTCTGGGAACGTCTGGGTCTCACCGATCAGGTACCCGGTGTTGGGATCGGCAAAGGCAGCGATATCGGGTACGGCTCGACCGGTGCGGCCCTGGGCCGCGAACACGGAGGCTGGCACGACACCATCCTGGTAGGACGGCTCGGCGAAGATACGGCTGACTCCACCGCCTGCACCGTAGAGCCAGTGACCAGGCGGGGTTGGTGACCAGGCCGTGCCCGCCCACGAAGAGGTGGTTGAGCCCCAGCCAGTCTCAAAGAGATAATTGTTGCCGGCGCCAACCGCCAGGCTGGTGCCACCGACGGCTGTTACGAACGGGCTCGAGGCCGGCCAGTCAGTCGTCGTGTAGCCATCGACCAGTGACTCGTCGTTGTTATCGCCCGAAGAGAAGTAGATCCCGATCCCCTCGGTTACCCCCTGGAGGATGGTGTCCTCATAGGGCTTGATGTAGCCAGGGGGCAACACCTCGGTGTTGAAGCCATACGAGTTAGTGACAATCTGGGCCAGGTCCCGGTCAACCACGTGATTGAGCGCCGCGTCGAGATCCTGGAAGTTGTTCGGTGCGCCGACGTAGACGATGTTCGCAGCGGGTGCCATGCCGTGGACGGCTTCGACGTCCAGGGTCTCTTCGCCGTACCACCCCTGCGGATCCTGCTTGCGGCCACTTTCGGGGTGGTGATACGTGCCGGGTGCCACGACTTGCGTGAACTGGTTGGACTTCATCGTCGGCAGCCCGCGATTGATTGACCACTGGTTGACGTCCTGGGCAATAGTGGGCGCGGCATAAGCGTCGATGATCGCCACCGTCTGGCCGCTGCCATCATAGCCGGAAATACCGTAGGCGCCCTTGACCTGGGCAGGCGTGTAGCCGCACGGTGCGTAGGGTAGCGTGCCAGCTCCATATGGATTGGTGAAGCCTACAGCCTGCTTCTCTCCCCAGTACGTTGAACATGGTTGCGCGCTCACGAAAGCGGCCGGCGGCGGTGCGTCACCAGTAATATGGTTGGTAAATACAAATTGGGCGCTGTCATCGAGACCGATGACGCCTGAGACGCTACCTGCTAGCGAACTGGGGATCGAGACGTCCGAGGAAGGTGAACGCACGGTCAGACCCTGGACCGAGTACATCCCGAAACTGGCCCCGAACGCCGCCTCTGCCTGGGCTACCGTGCCCTCAGCCGAGACGTAATGGCCGTTGGTGGGCGTGTACTCGACGCTGAAACCCTGGCTGCGCAGCCAGGACTGAACTGCACCCACCTGCGCCTGCGACGGTGCGAACCGCTGGCGGAATTGGGCAGGTGTGAGGTACTGCCCGTACGATGCGTTGTGCGGATCCGATACCACCTGAGCGAGAGCCCCGACTGCAGAAGGATTGTTCCAGCCGAGATAGAGGCGGAAACCAATGTCGGCGCTTGGATCGGCCTTACCCACATAGTTCTTCGAGTTCGCCCACGACGGTGCGCTCCCTTGGAGGGTTGTGCGGGCTGACGAAGCGGCATGGGTCGAAAGCATGGAACCACCTAGCAGCGTAAAGCCGACCAGTGCCAGCGCAGCGACGATCCCGAAAAGACGTCTTCTGCTTCTCAAATCTTTTCTCCTGTCTTTGTGTTCTTACTGTCCGCGTGTCCCTGGTGTCGCCCCTCGGCCTGGAGCAAGTTATGATCGTCCCCATAGGAAATAGCCTCGCTTCCCTCTCCGAACGGGTGACCCGGGTGATCTAAGATTACACCGAATGCTAGCTAAAGTCAAACAGACACACCTCTTGAGGTGTACGAAATAGTTGTAGGCAAACGAGCAGGCGAGGCGTGACTCAAATAACCTGTAAAACGGTCGCCAGTATTCATATCAAGCGGGCTAGAGAGAAACTACCTTCTCGCTTTCTAACGACCGAGAGCCATCTATCCTGGCTGTACTGTGAACGCACGTAGAGAAAGTGGTAGAACACCCATGTCTTCTTGGGATATTGGTATCATTCTTCCTGATCGGAAGCACCAGGAGAAGCCGAGCTATTGTTTTTTCCGTCATGTTCAACTGGACGTATCCACAGTGAAAGATGTGTGGGCTGCATCGTCTCCTGAACCACAGTCAGCAGATGCTGTTTTAACTGGTCTAGATCGACCTCACTACGTAGCGTCGCACTGAAAGCGGCAAGGGTGAGGGCTGCATCGTATTTACTCCGGTAGAAGCGTCTATCGATGATCCTTTGGATATGCCTGCGTAGCGGTTGGAAGAGGGCGGCAATCGCTAGTGTAGATACAACAACAATCAAGGGAGATTGCGACGCTTGCCCGGTCAACGCGCGCGTAAGCGCCTGGAGCACCACGACAAGCCCAAAGTAGACCAGCGCCAACAAGGCTGTCAATGTGCCGTAGACCAGGGTACGGTTGATAATAATATCAATGTCGAAAAGATGATGGCGCAAGATAGCTATGGCCAGGGAGACGGGGAAAGGCAAAACCAGCAGCCCAAGCATGTTCACGCTGATAATTGAGTGCCCCAGGATATCGGTTGGAATCATCCACAAGAGGATGCCGGCGATTCCGCACAGAGAGGCGATAAATACCACCCAACGAATCTTTTGACGCAGCAGAGCATCATGGCTTGTCCGGTAGCCTTGAATGATGGCGCTTACCGCTAATGCAAGGTAGACCAGGCTCAGTACCCCTTCACCTGCACTCCACCGTCCGAGCCAATCTAACGTGTTCGCCGAGCCAAACCATGTCAGTGCTAAGTTGAGGGGATAGAACACCAGAGAAACCACGTAGATGAGCCAGATCAGCCACGGACGTCTTAAGACGCTGGAGTGCGGATAGGCAAAGCTCAAAGTAAAATGCAACCCGGCAGCCCAGAAGAGCTGGTAACACCCATAGGTTGTCGCCTGAAAGAGCCAAAAACCGATGCTATTCACGAGATCGCTCACCTGCAACCCAAATGACCAGGTCGTAGCTGCTAGCAGACCTGAAGCACCCAGGAGCATCGTTCTCGCCACTGTCTCAGTCGGACGATGCAAAAATACGAAGACAGCGACAAATTGAAATACCAGGGCTAAGAGGATCGTGCCCCAGGCCTCTTTCAGGATGCTGATCAAAGGAAAGTGTCCCAGTCTCACCGGGACGTCGAGTTGTCGCCCGTCACGGATCACTGTATAGGTCACTTCCCGGCCAACTTGCCAGCGGGAGCCAGGGTCGGAGAGAATTGGCTCAAAAAGGTTTCTCGCCAACGCTTCGATATGTGTCCCATCGATAGCGATCAACAGATCGTTGGGATGGAGAGCGCTGCTGCCTTCCTGGAGCGGAGTCAGGAGAACTCCCCTGGTACTCCAAACTGCTTGTCCAGGGTCCAGACGTGCCCCATCAGAGGGACTAACAAGGTGCAACAAGACAAAGGTGACGCCAAGGGCGGCCACGCCCATCGCAATCAGGAGCATTCCTAGACTGGACCTATCCAGATGTTTCATGTGAACCTCCGATGCTATTCTGTTCGGGTACGCTCTCTTGTTGCCCTGAGTGCGTCATGGGTGTTTGCCTGATTCATTCTGTTGACGATGAAATTGCCCCTTTATTCTACTCGATGGGTCATCCTTTTGCCTAGCAACTCTTCTTCCTTTCAAGCCTATCGTTCCATCAGCACTTCTTTCGCCCCTCCCTGAGTAGTGTAATCGGGGAGCGTCTCGACAGCGTTACGAAAAGTGTTACGAACTAACCCCTCAAATCTTACTGCAATCTAAAAGCAGAAACAGACCCTGCTTCTTGACATCCCACGTTTTCCATGGTATGCTTTTCCTAGTTAATTATGCAGATATCCGCATAAACAAATAAAAGGAGCATCTTGATGTCTTTTCTGCTCTCATCTCGTCAGTCTGTGCCTGTTCGTGTCGCCCTTGAGCCGGTGTATAATGCGCTGAATAGCTTCTCATTGCTCACCGCGACCGAACAGCTGTCCGGTCTCAACACGTGGGTGGCGCAAACTGCAACAGCACTCACACCTGAACGTCGCCATGCCAACCGGTTGGTGTTCGAGGGTCTGCGTGATGTCCTGACCCCAGAGCAGGATGTGCTCGACTTTCCTACCTACTTGAATAACTTGACCGGGCAGGACCCCTACGCGTTACGTGACCAGGTTCTTGAACGCCTGCGTTCCCGGTTCTCTCGCCGTCTTTCATCTGAAGAGTCATCTCTAGCGCCAGGTCCCGCGCGCTTGCTCAGCGATATGCAAGCCTACCTGACCTGTGTCGAGTACGTACAGGTTGACGCTCCCTTTGACCCGGCGCTCCAGACCGAGGTCCATGCATTGCTCAATGACGCGCCGGCCATGCATCACTTGATCATCTCGCATCTCGAAGAGCTGTGGAAGACGACGTTCGCCGCTGAATGGAGACGCGTGCAATCCTCCCTACGCTGGCAGGTCGAGATGTTCACACGCAGTCTCGATGAGGAAGCAACCATTGCCGAAACCTTTCACACCTTTACCGGGCGCGAGCTTCCTCCCGATCTCCCTGGGCGGTTGACCGGTATCGAGGAGATCATCCTTGTCCCTTCGTGGCATACGGGACGACAAGTCACGCTCTGGGAGAGTGTGGCGCGTGCCCGGGTGTTCTTCAGTGAGCCACCCAACTATGATGTCGCAACGCTGCGTTCTGCTCCTGTGGGACGCGCCGAGCTACGAGCGCGGCTCAGTGCTCTCGTCGATGAGACGCGCCTGCGCATTCTCGACCTGCTCGCGCAACAGGATGAACTGCACGCACAGGACATCATCGCAGCTCTAGATCTCAGCCAGTCGAGCGTCTCGCGGCACCTCAAGCAACTCGTCTCCACCGGGTACCTGTATGAGCGACGGGGTGAGGGAGCCAACAAAACCTATCGCCTGAGCTCTGTCTACTTTGAGCGAACTGCTCGTGCCATTGAGCAACTTGTGTCAGGGGAGGATACACGGACCAGGCCCCCGGCAGAGGCTTATGATGAAACGCAGCCACAGGAACTGAAACGTTTCCTGGATAGAAGCGGCAGGCTGACTATGTGGCCTCCATCTAAGCAGCGGGATAAACTGCTCATTCTGGAATACCTGGCGGGTTTCTTTGAGCAAGGGCACATGTATACCGAAAAAGAGGTAAACGATTTGCTCCTCCTACACAGCACCATCAACGATAATGCAGCCTTGCGACGAGCATTATACGACTATCGCTTCATGAACCGCACTCGTGACGGTTCACACTACTGGCTGATTGGGTCAGAGGTCTTTGAGCCTGAGGACACAGGAGAAACAACATGATAGAACTTGAAAGTCCACTCATTAGCTTTTAGCAATATATGATCTAAAATTGGCCGAGGTTTCCGCCATGCTATCTCCTCCGAACTTCTCCAGGCATGCCTCGGCCAGCACAATCGCCAGCATCGCTTCGCCCACCACCCCGGCGGCTGGCACCACACACACGTCACTTCGTTCGTAGCGGCCTTCGCTCACATTCTCACGCGAGTGTATATCTACAGTCGGCAAAGGATGGGCGAGTGTGGAGATCGGCTTGACTGCGGCTCGCGCGATAATTGGCGCGCCATTGCTGATGCCGCCCTCTACTCCACCTGCATTATTTGTGAGGTGTTGCCAGCCTTCGGTATCACTCCATTGCACAGTATCGTGCACCTGAGAACCCTGCAATGTGCTGGCCTCAAAGCCCGCCCCAATCTCAACGCCCTTGATCGATGGGATACTCATCAACGCCATCGCCAGCCTTGCATTGAGCCGCCGGTCCCACTGGCTGTAACTCCCCAGGCCGATGGGCACCCCCGTGGCCAGGACTTCAAATACCCCTCCGCACGTCTCTCCCCGCGATTTACACTGCTGGATATAGTTGATCATCTCCGCCCCCAGCTCACGCTTGCCGCAGCGCACCGGCGACTGCTCAACTTGCTCCCAGTACTCCGCCGTAAAGGCATTTCCAAGCGCACTTTGTTGAGCATCCCTGTTACCCACCGGGCCTATAGAGAGCACATGACTGTGTATCTCGATGCCGAACTCCCTCAGCAGCGCCTGGCACACCGCGCCGACAGCGACCCGCGCAGCAGTTTCACGCGCGCTGGAGCGCTCAATCACATTGCGGATATCTTGATGACCATATTTTATGACTCCCGCAAAGTCCGCGTGCCCTGGTCGCGCCAATGTCACTGTTTCGACAGTCTCGTCCACCGGCGTAACACTCATCTTGACCTGCCAGTTTTGCCAATCTCTATTCTCGATTTCAAGCGTGATCGGCGAGCCGAGCGTCAGGCCATGGCGTATGCCCGAGCGAAAGGTCACCCGGTCCTGTTCTATTTTCATCCTCCCACCACGGCCATATCCTCCCTGCCTGCGTTTTAGATGAATGTCAATATCCTCAGCTGAGAGCCTCAGACCCGCAGGAATGCCCTCGAGAATCGCTGTAAGCCCTGGCCCATGTGATTCGCCAGCGGTGAGAAACCTGAACATACTTTACCTTCCCTCAACAAGCCCGAGTGCCGCGCGCATCTGCTCAACCGGCGCAGCACGGCCCGTCCATAATTCAAACGCCAGAACGCCCTGGTACAACAACATTGGTAGCCCATTTAAGACACGGCAACCACGTGCACGTGCAGCACGTAAAAGCGGCGTCTCAGGAGGGTTAAACACTATATCCACCACAAACGCGCTGCTTTGCAGCAAGTCGACATCAATCAGCAACATTGCATCATCTGCCCTCAAGCCCACCGGCGTAGCATTAACCAGCAAATCCACCGAACATAGAAATCTTCCTACATCAGGACTCCCCAATAAAGCCCCTTGGATTCGCGTAGGGGCGGGGGTGGTATGGATGTGGGGCGGGGACGCTTGCGTCGCCCCGGCCAGCCTATCATCAACCCCCTTTACCCCCCGCTTCCCACTAGAATCCAATGCGCGTAAATGATTAACCAATCCATCAATATACCTGTTTGTTCTCCCAAGCAGTACCAGTTCCTCCACCCCGCTTTCCACGAGAGCCACAGCAGCAGCCCGCGCAGACCCGCCTGTGCCCAGAATCACCGCCTTCTTTCCATGGCTATCAAACGCAGCATCCGCCAATGCCTGTATAAAACCGGGAGCATCCGTATTGGAGCCTACCAGGCGGCCATCGCGATTCACAATCGTGTTGATAGCTCCAATTTTAGCAGCATCCGGGTCACATTCGTCAAGCAGCGGCACAACGTCTTCTTTATAAGGGATGGTGACATTCGCGCCCAGGAACTCAGGAGACCGCAGCGAGGTTATTCTTTGCGCCAATGCGCCCGCCTGCGTTTCCCATAGGAAATAACGCGCTTCTATACCCAGCGCATCAAATGCTGCCTGCTGCATTTGCGGGGAGAGTGAATGAGACACCGGATACCCGATAAGACCCACCTGTTTCACGATGGCGCCTCCCCCTCTCGCAGTAAACCAACAAGCGCCCGCAAGGCCAACAGATAACCTCGCCAACCCAGGCCGCAGATCTGGCCGCGGCAAACGGGAGCAATCACCGATTCGTGGCGGAAAGGTTCGCGCGCATAAATATTGGAGAGGTGTACTTCAACGGTTGGCTTCGCCAATCCTGCAAGCGCGTCCCGCAGGGCAATACTGTAATGCGTCAATGCCC
>Ga0207646_10005869_pt1 | contig 12823 bp, 6 predicted proteins | sample KBSK5502metaG_FD_184343 | JGI IMG/M metagenome (GOLD analysis project Ga0207646, IMG submission 184343) | Corn, switchgrass and miscanthus rhizosphere microbial communities from Kellogg Biological Station, Michigan, USA - KBS K5-50-2 metaG... | ecosystem: Host-associated > Plants > Roots >...
CCGACCGCGCCTTCACGGTCGCCACGAGCCCGACCGCGCGCGCACGCGTGGTCCGCACGCGGATCCTGCCGCGGGTGTTTCCCGTCGCGGTCCGCCTCCCCAGCGTTCGGCGTCTGATGTTCCGCATCGTCTCCCAGATCGCCATCCACTATCGGGGCCAGGCTCTCAGCGCGGGGAAGGTAGGCTCGGTGGAAGGCGGGGATCGGCTGCCCTGGGTGGAGCTGGACGCCGGCTCGGGCCGGACCGACAACTACGCCGTCCTGGACGGCCGCGAATGGCAAGTGCACGTGTATGGGACGCCGGCGGCCGGGATCGCCGAGGCCAGCGCGGCGCGAGGCGTGGCCTTGCACGCCTTCGGATGGCAGGACGCCATGGCCAAGGCGGGACTCACGCGGAATGCGGTCTATCTCGTGCGACCGGACGGCTATGTCGCGCTGGCGGACGACGGGACGAGCCCGGCTCCCCTGATCGCGTGGGCCGATGCCCACTTCGGTGAGCGCGTCGTCTAGATGTATTTCCGTTCCGGCTTCCGGGGCGTCCAGAATGGAAACGGTCGTCACAAGCGGCGGGAGGGCGGGCCGTAGGCCATATGCTTCAGCTGGCCCTTCACCTCGACGTGGCGGCCCTGCCGCCAGACGATCACCGTCGCCTCCGGGCGGTCGTCGAACGTCCACAGGAGCCGGTACTGGCGCTCGTTGTGGACACGGTACCCGTTGAGGGCCACGACCACGTCGTCCTTCAGGAGGCCGAAGCGCGTGTCGCGCTGCGAATCGCCCGGAACGCGCACCGGGTGCACCGCGTCCCGGAGAGTCGGTGGCCCGTGGAGCTCGGCGAGCGAGACCCGCTCGAGCCCGTCCGGGAACACCCTCGCTACCGCGGCCGCCGCCTCGCCGCCGAACCGGCCGTCGCCGACGCGGTGGGCGTAGCGGATGTAGAAATTTTCGAGAGGTTCGCGGGTGGCCCCTCTCTCTCCGTACCGCTCGACGATCTTCTCGTACCAGTCCCGGGCCTCCCCGTAACGACCCATGCGCTCGAAGAAGTAGCCCATCGTCTGGAATCCGGTGGCGGACCCCACGTCGGCCGCGATCTCCGCCACCGCGCGGGCACGGTCGGTGCGCGACCGATCACAGTAGTACCCCACGAGCCATCGCACGCCGTTGGATACGCCCACGCGGTCGCCGGCCTTGGCGATCGCCTTCTCGTAGGCGGCGGCGGCTTCGTCCTCGAAGCCGGCGTCGACGAGGTAGTCCCCCAGGTCCAGGTATTCGTCCGGCACGAGCGCCGCGATCCTTTCGTAGAGGGCCCGAGAGGTGGCGCCATCCGCCCGCCGCGTCCAGGCCAGGAGTTTCATGACCTGGATGTCGTATTCGGTGAGCGGACCGTACAGGCTGGTGACCTGGTCGGCCGTGGCCTCGTCCCGTTTGGGGGCCAGCACGCTGAGCACCTTCGTATCGAACGGGGCGAGCTCGTACAGCGCGCCAAAGACCTGTCGGGCGTCGGGTTTCTTCTCATCGACGTCCGTGGTGCGCTGGCGTAGCATGAGCGCGGTGCCGGCGGGAGTGAGCGTTCGCATCCACTGCCCCTGATCGGGCATCGACCGGTCGTCCCTCGCCTCGCGACACTCACCGTTGAGCTGGCTCCAGAAACGGGACGGGACCCTCTCCGGCGCGGTCTGCAGGAGCGGAACGCCGCGGGCACATGCTTCGCGACGTTTGGTCTCGTTGTCCGGAAGCCGACCGCCCGGCGGGGTCGGGCCGGGCGGAAACGTGTTGCAGAGGAGGGTTTCCGAGGGCCAGAGCTCGAGAGGGGAAAACGCCTCGTCGAAACCGGCGCACCAGCGTCGCGCGTCGTCCCGGTTGCCGAGCTTGCCTAGCTGGAACCGCACGGAGGACTCGTGCGCGAACACAAGATGACGCTGGAAGAACCGCGCCCATGTGCCCCAGCCGATTACGTGCGGGGCCGGACTGGGCGCGCCGCCGGCCGAGACCAGCCGCTCCGGCGGCGCGTTCAGCGCCTCGATCATCTTGTCCTCCGGCGGGGGGGCGCCATGGAGGATGCGCCAGACCTCGGCCGCCTCGTTGAGCTCGAGGGTGGCGAGCGAAGCGGAGAAGACGTTCCCTTCTTCCACCGAGACGCCGATATGGAAGGCCACGCGCCCCCAGTCTCCGATCGGCTCCGGCCTGAACGAGCGCAGGAAGGTCAGGGCGTGCGAGGCGTCCAGGCTCTGCTGCACGGCCCGGAAGTGCTGAAGCCTCTCGACGAGCGTCGCCCGGCCGGGGTCCTTGAGAATGCGCCAGTCCCGCGTGATGCGGATCCGCAGTGCGCGCAGCAGCGCCGCTCGATCCGTGGCCGGCTGGGCCCGCTCGAGCAGATCGATCCGGGCCAGCGCGTCCTTCTGCCGGTTGGCGAGCGTGAGGAGCAGGGCGTCCGCATCACTGGCGGTCAGGGACGGCGTCCCGCGGCGCAACGCGCGTGCCACGGCAAGGTGCGCCGACATCCGACAGAGCTCGTGCCGCACGTCCGTGAGTTGCCCGGCGGCATCGCGAAGGGCGAGCGCGCCCACGATCAGCGCGGCCTGCTCGTGCGCGCCGGCGTCGAGCATCGCCGTCTCCAGGCGTTGTGAGACCCGTTGGCTCTGCCGCGCCAGCACCCCGGAGAGCGGGTTGGTGAGCGCCTCGCTTGCGAGGCGCTCGGAAGACGGCGTCGCCGGGGGCAGGGACACGGCAGCGAGGACGGCGGCGGCCAGCGGTTCGTAGCTCTCCGGCGCCCAGATGTACGTTGCGAATCCGAGCGACTGCGTCTTCGGCATGCCCGGCGCCGGCGAGAAGGCGACGACGTAGCGCGGGGGCGTCGCGGATGCGGCGCCGGGTGCGGCTTCGGACGTCACCGAGAAAGCGAGTCGTTCGCCGGAGGGCACCGAGTGGTCCCGCGCGTAGAGGATCATCTCCACGATGTCGCGCGAGGTCTGTCCCACGATCCACGCTTCCTCGTTGGCGTAGGCCCACCGCGGGGGGATGGGCAGGGAGGGCGCGGGCACCGGGGGGGCTGTCCGACCGGATGCCGCGCGCGTGGGCGTACGCGGCTGCGTGAAATGGACCACCAGCCAGGCCACGACGCCGCCCGCGGCCAGCGACCCCAACACCAGACCCATCGCTCGCTTCATCGTTGTCCCTCCCTGGCGCTGCGGGCGATCAGAATCCGGAGCCGCCTCCCGCAATGACGTCCATGCGCCCATCCGGTTGGAGTCGCCGGACATAGCCGGCCCAGTCCGTGACGTACAGCGCATCCGCCTCGGCGAGGAGCATGCTGGTCAGGGACACTCGAACACCCTCGCTCCCATCGAAAATCGTCACGACCTTCCGCGTGGCCGCGTCGATACGCCGCACCCGTGTCAGCTCTTCAACGTACAGGTTGCCCGCCGCGTCCGCGGCGATCGCCTGCACGATTCCGAACGACACGCCGCGAGCTTCGTCGGCCGGCCCTTCGGGAGGGCCGAGGCCGCGACCGGCCACGACCGTCGCGATGCCCGTCGCGACATCCACGCTCCACACGCGCGGCGACGCCTTGTCGGCGAAAAGGATGCGGCCTCGCCGGCCGATCGCGACCGCGCTGATGTCCGGCATACCCGATGTCGCCGGGGCGCCGTCGGTCAGCGGTGGGCCAAACCGCCTTCCCACGATGGTGTGCAGCCTGCCCGCGCCATCGATGCGATGGATGAATCCGCCCTGAACGATGAGGCTTCCATCCGCGTCGACCGCGATGGCATTCGGGACGCCGATCGGCGTCGTCAGCGCCGCCGCGCCTTCCTCGGGGAGCCCCTCGGCGCCGGTGCCGGCGATCGTCGTGATCATGCCGTCCGCGGCCACGCGGCGGATTCGACGATTGCCGCTGTCCGCGATCAGGAGGCGGCCCTCGCGATCGAACGCGATGCCGCGCGGCCGGTCGAGGACGGCCTCGACTGCCGGTCCACCGTCTCCGGAAAACCCCGGCCGGCCGTTCCCCGCGACCGTGGAGATCACCCCCGACCGCACGTCGATGCGCCGCACGCGGTTGGCCATCACGTCGGACACGAACACGTTGCCGGCGGCATCGCGGGCCACGCCGGCCGGGCTGGACAGGTACGCGGAGGTCGCGGGCCCGCCATCCGCGACGTACCCGATGCCGCCGTTGCCCGCGACGGGCGTGATCGCTCCCGTGCGGCTCCGCCGGAGGACCCTCCCACGGTCCCTGTCCGCCAGGAGGAGCGAGCCGTCGGCTGCGACCGCCATCGCGTTGCAGGCGATGTGTTCGAGGCCCGCCACCGTCGACACGACACCGGTGGCCTTGGCGACGCGCCGCACGCGCGTATTACCGAGGTCCGCGACGAACACGTCTCCGCCCGCATCGACGGCCACGGCGACGGGATCGCGGAGACGCGCGGCCGCAGCCCGGCCGCCGTCTCCGGAATCCCCGGCGAAGCCGTCGCCGATGATCGTCGTGATCGAGCCCGTGCGCGCGTCGACCCTGCGCACGCAATGGTTCCCTCGGTCGGCGATGAAGAGGTTGGCGGCGCCGTCGAGGGCGATCCCCTCGGGAGAGGAGAGGCGGGCCTGCACCGCGGGTCCGCCGTCGCCGACGTAGCCGGGAACGCCGCTGCCCGCGATCCTCTCGATCGGCGCGCTCCGCGCGGCCGGCACGCGGAACACCGTGTGAGTCGCACGATCGGCCAGGTAGAGGTTGCCCGCGGCATCCGCGGCCAGGCCCGATGGTCGCACCGGGCCTTCCACCGCGTCGGCTCGGCGGGCGGAGTCGGGCGGCGCCGTCGACGGCGGTCCGGCCTCCGGAGGCAACCAGTGGGGAACGGAAATGGGCGAGCGGAGGGCCGTGGTGATGAGCCCCGTTCCGCCATCGATGCGGCGGATCACGCGATCCTCGTCGTCGGCGATATACACGTTGCCGTGGCCGTCAACGGCCACGGCGATGGGAGCGAAGAGCAACGACCCCTGCGCGGCCCCCGCGTCTCCGTTCGCGATCGCCTGCGCGTTCACCGGGACCGGACCGAGCGGGCGCTTTCCGCCGCCCGCGGCCACGCGCATGTCACCGGCCGCATCGACCATGAAGACGCGGCTCAACTCGGGCGCGGCCACGTAGACGGTGCCACGCGCGTCGCTGGCGACGGCGCTGGGCCGTCCGATTCCCGCGTCCCGTGCGCGGAAGGTCGCGAAGGCGGCGGCCGGCGGCGGCTCGGTTGGGCGTGTCCAGGGAGGTGGCGTCGGTGCTCCCTGCGCGATCAAGAACGCGACCGCCGCGGCCATCGACCGGGTCAGCATGGTTCCCTCTAGGAGGGGCGGGAGATCGGGCCGTACGCGATTCGCTTCAAGCGGCCCTTCACCTCGACGTAGCGCCCCTGCCGCCAGACGATCGCCGTCGCCTCCGGGCGGTCGTCGAACGTCCACACTAGCGAGTACTGGCGGTTGTTGCGGACACGGTACCCGTTGATGGCCACGACGAGGTCGTCCTTGACGAAGCCGAAGCCCGTGAGGACCTGCGAGTCTCTCGTGATCCGCACACCCTCTTCCCTCGGTGGCGAGCTCAGTTCGCCCAGCGAGACGCGCTCCAGCCCCGCCGGGAACACCTTCGCGAGTGCGGCCGCGGCCTGGCCGCTGAAGCGGTCGTTGCCGACGCGCCGCGCGTACCGGATGTAGAAATTCTCGAGCGATCCGCGGCTCTCTTCTCCGTACCGTTCGATCATCTTCTGGTACCAGGTCTCCGCTTCTGCGTACCGGCCCATCCGTTCCGAGAAGTAGCCCATCGACCGCAGTCCCCCGCTGGAGTACACATCAGCCACCATCTGCGCGACCTCGCGGGCGCGATCGATGCGCGCGTGGTCGCAGTAGTACCCGACGAGCCATAGCAGCGAGTGCGAGACGGCGATGCGGTCGGACGCCTTCGCGATGGCTTTCTCGTAGGCGGCGGCGGCTTCGTCGTCGAGCTCGACATCGACGAGGTAGTCACCGAGAGTGAGGTACTCCAGGGGCGCGACGGCCGCGATCTTCTCGTACAGGCGACGGTAGGTGGCCACGTCCGCGCGCCGCGTCCAGGCCAGCCGCTTCATGACCGCGAGGTCGTATTCGGCGAGGGGGCCGTAGAGGGCCGCCACCTGCTCGAACGTCCCTACCTGTGGGTCCGGCGCGAGTGCGCCGAGCGCGGTGGGCTCGAACGGCGCCAGCTCGTGGATCGCTTTGTAGACCTGCGGCCCGTCGAGCGTGCGGTCCAGCAGGACCACCATGCGTTGCCGCGGCATGAGCGCGGTGCCCCAGGGCGTCAGCGTCCGGAGCCATCGTCGCGCCTCGGGCAGGGACTGGTCCTGGCGCGCCTCGTAGCAGAGATGATCCAGGCTCATCCAGAAATAGACGGGCACCCTCTCCGGCGCGTTCTGGACGACCGCGACACCGCGTGCACATTCCTGCCGGCGAAGGTCCTCCCGCTCGCTCGTCGGAGGGCGTCCCGACAACGACCCAGGCGTCGGGATCGCCGCCTGGAGGCTCTCTACAGGCCAAAGCTCGAGGCCGGAGAACGTCTCCTCCAAGGTATCCGCGCGCTGAACGTCCTTGGTCAGGGCGAGCATCGATCGCCGGAACTCCGCGGATGTGTCGGCCGCGGACATGAGATTCCGCTGGAAGAACCGCGCCCACACGCCCCACCCGACCACGTGCGGCGCCGGTCTGGCCGCGCCTTCGGCGGAGAGGAGCCGTTGCGGTGGTGCGTTGAGCGCGTCCGTGATCTTCCCCTTCGGCAGCTCGGCGCCGTGAAGGATGCGCCACACCTCGGCCGCCTCGCCCATCTCGGTGCTGGCACGCGAAGCGGCGAACATCTCTTTCGCCTCGACGGTCGCCCCCGTATGGACTGTGGTCCGCCCCCAGTCGCCGATCGGCTCGGGCTTGAAGGACGCAAGGAAGGCCTCCGCGTGCTCGTCGTCCAGGGACTGCGACAGGGCTCGGTAGTGCTGCAGCCTCTCGACGAGCGTGGCCTTGGCGGCGTCCGGGAGGATGCGCCAGTCGCGCGTGATGCGGATGCGCAACGAGCGAAGGAATGCGGCCCAGTCGGGTGCGGGCCTGGTCCGCTCGAGCGCCTGGATGCGGGCGAGGGCCTCCTTCTGCCGTTGCACGAGGGTGAGGATCAGCGCGTCCGCGTAGGCGGCGGTCGGCGAGGCCGTACCCCGCCGCAGCGCGCGCGCGAGGGCGAGGTGGGCCGCCATGCGACAGAGCGCCTGCCTCACGTCGGTGAACGGTCCGGCGGCTTCGCGGAGGGCCAGCGCTCCGACAATCAGCGCCGCCCGCTCATGCGCGCCGGCGTCGAGCATCGCCGTCTGCAGGCGTTGGGAGACCCGCTGGCTCTCCTCGGCGAGAACGCGCGAGAGCGGATTCGTGAGCGCGTCGCTCACCAGGCCTTCGGGTGAGGGGTCGGCTGGGCGCAGCTTCAACGAGTTGATCAGGCCGGCGGCCAGCGGCTCGTAGCTCTCTGGCGACCAGATGTAGCTCGCGAACCCGAGCGCCTGCCGTTGCGGCATGCCGGTCGCGGGTGTGAAGGCGACGACGCAGCGCGGGAACGGCCCCGGGGCCGCCTCCGCGGCCACCGAGAAGGCCAACTGCTCGGCGCTGGGCAGCGAGCGATCCCGCGCGTAGAGGACCATCTCGACGATGTCGCGCGAGGTCTCCCCCACGATCCAGGCTTCCTCGTTCTCATACGCCCAGCCGAGGCGGACGGACTCCGGACGCACGGTGAACCGCCAGGTCTTGAGGGCGGCGCCGGTCGCGGGATCGAATTTTTCCACGACGTAGCGAAGCTCGTCGCCGGTGTAGAGCGAGTGGCTGTTCCTGAGCTTGGGTTCGGCCAGGTCATGCCCTTCGCGGCGCCTATTCTTGAGGACCGGGCAGTCGCCTCCACCGTCCGTGTCGCCGAGCGCATGAAGCTTCTCCTGCACTTCCCTTTCGTCACGCGCGCCCATGAGGTCGCCAAAGCGCCTTTCGATTTCTCCGCACGCGGGCGGGAAGCTCGATACGGGGAACGGCCGGTACTCCATCTTCTTCATCTCGTATTCGCCGTGCAGGCCTGCCGCCGGGGGCCGACTCGGCGTCTCGGGGTCGATGATCCAATCGTAGATGACGCGATACGAAGCACCGGGAACGCGACCCTTCAGGGCAAGGAAGAAGAATTGGGCGCGCGGAACCGTCACCGCCAAGGGTTGGTTGCCGGTGGCCGCGACCAGGTCGAATGCGATGGTGGGCATCTCTCGCGCGGGATTCGGCGCTCGCATCGGGGCCGGCGGGGGGACCTCCCCGGATGCCGGCTGTGCCGGGCTCGGCGCCTGCGCGGAGTGGACCGCCGGCAAGCCAACGCTGAAGACGGCGGGAAGGAGCACCGACGCCAAGGCGATCATTGGTCTCATGGTTCTCGCTCCTTCGGGTCTCCGCCGCCCCGGGCGCATTGAACCACAGGCTTTTTGTGCTTACCAATGAGACATATGCTCGTGTGAGTGCGCTCACCTTGAGCGCCACTTTGGGGGGAGCCACCATGGTGGAATAGTTACGCTATGGTGTAATATGGTCGCGCGAGGATGCCCATGCCGCTGAACATCAAGGACCCCGAGACGGAACGACTCGCCGCCGAGGTCGCCGCGCTTACGGGCGAGAGCAAGACACGCGCGATTCGTGTCGCCTTGCAGGAGCGCAGACAGCGTCTTGCGTTCCGCGTCAAACGGCGGAGCCGCAAGGAGGAGATGCTCAGGTTCCTCCAGCGCGACGTATGGCCGCGCGTCCCTTCCGAGGAGCGCGGGCGGCGCCTCGCCCGCGAGGAGGAAGACGCGATCCTCGGATACGGTCCAGAGGGCGCATGATCCTCGATAGTTCGGCGCTCGTCGCGATCTTCACTCAGGAAAGCGGCCACGAGGGTTTGATCGACGCGGTCGCAGAGGCGCCGGCAGCCGGGGTGGGCGCGCCCACCCTGGTGGAAGCGGGCATCGTGCTGAGCGTGCGCATGCGCCTGGATTCGCGTCCACTGCTCGCGCGGTTCCTGCACGACTTCGGGATCATCGTGGTTCCCTTCGGTGAGGACCACTGGCGCGAGGCCCTCGACGCGTTCAACAGGTTCGGGAAAGGGAGGCATCCCGCGGGCCTGAACCTGGGCGACTGCTTCAGCTACGCCGTCGCCAGCCTGGCCGAGCAACCGCTGCTGTGCATCGGCGACGACTTCCGCAAGACCGACGTGCCCGTCCTGCCGGCCTGATCGAACGCAACGTCGCGCTCCACGAGCTCTCGGCCGCGTGCTATGTTCCTCGCGAGGCGAACTTGAGTACTCCCGGCCCTGAACAGCCGCCCGCGCCCCGCGTCGAGGCGGTGAGTTTCACCGTGGACGCGCTCGTGGTCCACCTCACCGACGGCCGCGCCATCAGCGTGCCCCTGGCCTCCTTTCCGCGGCTCCGTGGCGCGACCCCCGCGCAGCGCGCGCGCTGGCAGCTCACCGGCGGCGGCGTCGGAATCCACTGGACGGACCTCGACGAGGACATTTCGCTGGCCGGGCTCCTCGGCGCCGCCGACCGAAAGGAGTAGCATTCCGCGTCGAGTCGCGCCAGGCTGGTGACGAGATGCGTCCGCCCGTCGAAACGGCGTCGGGTCTGTCCGCGGTGCTTCGCGGCGTGGTCGCCGACATGCAGCAGGCCTCCGGCGCGGACATCGTCTCCGTCTTCCTCTACGACGAGTCGACGAGGACGTACTACGCCCCCTTCGCCGTCGGCCACCCCCAGGAAGGCCTCCTCGGCTCCCTGGCCGACATGCGCGAGCAGATGGCCCGCTACCTTCTCGACGCGGGCCAGGGCAAGGTGCCCGACGAGCTGAGCGTCCACCACTACGGCTCGACCGTCTGGTTGACGGTGACGCGACAGAAGCTCGTCGCCATGGACGCTCCCGCGGAGATTGACAGCACGTTCATCCGGCGCTATCTGATCCAGTCGACGATCGGGCTCCCGCTGCTCGCCGGCAACCGGCTGCTGGGCTTCGTCTACTTGAACTACCGCGATCGCAGCCATGCCCCCGATGCGGAGCGCCTCGCCGCGCTCGAGGCCCAGGCCGCGGCGGCCGCCTCCGCGGTCCAGGCGGCCCTCGCCGTTTCCGAGCGCGCGGCGCTCGAGGGCCTGGGCCGGCTGACCACGCTCTTGACCACGCCCGTCGGCGTCGCGCGCGCCGACGTCAAGGAGGTGCGCCGCCTGCTCTCGATCGCGCTGGCGGACATGCTCATGGCGAGCGACCTCGACGGCGCCGCGGTCTACCAGTTCGGCGCCCAGCGTGCGAGCCTGGAGCTGGTGACGGCGCACGCGGCGGTGGCGGCGCCGGTGCGCGTCGGCCGGCCCGATCCATCGGTGTCGTGGGAAGACGCCGTCAACCAGGCCGTCGCCCTCGTCTCCGCCGAGGCGGAGATGTATCCCGTGGCCACCTATGCGCTGGGCGGCTCGCCGGAGCCCAACGGATACCTCGTGCTCGTCAGCCGCGACCGCCTGGCCGCGGCGCGCCGGGCGCGGGCCACGGACGTGCTGCTCAAGGCCGGCGCGGAGCTGATCGGCGGCGCTCTCGAAGGACAGCAGCTCATGGCCGGGCTGGAACACAGCAACCGTCTCCTGGGGGCGCTGGGCGACATGACGGCGTCGATGCTGCGGCCGGGCGCCTCCCGGCACGAGGTCATCGACTCCGTGGTCGGCCATCTCACCGACGCCGCCGTCCCGGAGTTCGATTTCCACTTCGCCACCGTCTACCTGCTGGACGAGAGGGCGGACGGGACGATGCTGGTACGGATGGCGGCCGGTGCGGCCACCGCCGGCGCCATCGACGCCGCCGAGAGCTCCCGGGGCAAGGGCGCTCCGGCCGCGCGCGTGCCGCGCTGGGCCCTCCAGGAGGATCGCGACCTCGCGAGCGGCGACGTCCTCGTCCACGTCGCGCGGAGCTGGCAGGCCGTCATCGTCGGTCCTCTCCCCATCGGCGGCGTCATCGACCGCGCCGACGTCTTCACGGGCACCATCCCCGGCGCGTCGAGCTGGACGGAGGTGCCGATCGTCCGCAGTGATGGGACGCGGCTGGCGACGGTGGCGGCCTGCCTGATCGGCGAGGGCCGGGAAACGTCCTTCACCCTCGCGGGCGAAGTCTTCGAAGCCGGCCGGCATAGTGAGCTGATCCGGATCTTCATGCCCTTCGGCTCGGACCGCGGCCTCCGGGCGACCGGCGTGCTCGAGGTCGGCTACCACCGCTCGTACGAGCGCCGCCCCGACTGGGGCCAGGTCGAGGCCCTGCGCGCCGCGGCCGCGCTGGTGGCGGTGGCGGTCGAGACGGCGCGCCTCTACGAGGATGCCCGGCGCCATGCCGAGCAGCTCGAGCTGAGCGCGGACGTGAGCAAGGCCATCGCCTCCTCCATCGACCTCGACCAGACGCTGAGGCTGGTCGCCCAGAACCTCGTGCGTCTCGTGCACGCGTCCCTCTGCCAGATCGCGCTCTACGAGGAGGACCGCGAGGGCTGGTTCGGCGCCGCCGCCTCGGACCGCGAGGACCTCTGGCGCCGCCAGCACGGCGAGCGCTCGCAGCCCTCGTTCCTCTTCGACGTGCTCGACCGGGGCGAGCCCGTCGTGATCGAGGACGTGAGCGCGAGCGACCAGGTGAGCGCGTCCTACGCGCGCGTCTTCGGCATACGCTCGCTGATGGCGCTGCCCCTGGTGGCGGACGGGCAACCGATCGGCGCGGTCGTGCTCGCGGAGCGGGACCATCTGCGCGCCTTCACGAAGGAGGAGGTCCAGCGCGCCCAGGGCCTCGCCCTGCAGGCGGCGGTGGCCATCAAGAACGCGCGCCTGCATGCGCTGGCCGAGGAGGAGCGTCACCTCCAGAAGGATTTCGTCCTGGTGGGCTTTGGCCAATGGGGACAGAAGGCCTACCAGCACCTGCTGACGCTGAAACAGTTCTTCAACTTCCGGACGCACGTGGTGCAACGCGACGGGCCCGGAGCCCGCGAAGCCCTCGGGGCGCGGGCGGAAGAGATCAAGGGGCGCGGCGATGCCTTCTACTGGGACGGCCCGGGTTCGCCCGCCCACGATCAGCTCGAGCGCGAGCTGGAGTCGAGCTCGTACGTGATCACCTACATCGCGACTCCGGCCGCCACGCACCTGCCCACGCTCGAGCTCTACTACGGCCTCAGCGACGTCGTGCTCATCGAGAAACCCCTGGGGGCGCCCCCGGAGGCCTATCGCGAGTTCCTGGACCGGGCGCCCGGCGGCGTCGAGATCGTGGCCGCCGACCACTACTACTTCAAGCTCGAGGTGCGCCTGCTCCAGCTCCTGCTCACCGAGGAGCGCACGCTGCGCGACTTCCTGGACAACGTGGAGGAGATCCGCGTCGAGATCCTGGAGGAGCAGCCCCTGGCGGGTGCGGCCGCGCACATCGGGGTCATCGCCGACCTGATCCCGCACGCGTTCGCGATCGTCTCCCTGTTGACCCCCATCGACCGCATCGAGCTCGACGCGGAGGCGCCCCTGCGCGTCGGCCGGCACGAGGGGTTCGAGGGCCGGCGCGAGAGCTATGCGCGCATGAACGCCCGCTTCGCCTACCACGGCCGGTCCGTCCGCCTGGTCATCGACGTCGGCAAGGGTGCGGACAACGCCAAGTGGATCAAGCTCGTCGGCGAGCGACGCGCGGCCGGCCGGAGCCCGAGCTACAAGTTCGACTTCGGAAAGGGCGAGGCGATCGACGGAACCCAGGCCACGGTGAGGGCCGCCGTGCGGCGGATCCGCGAGCCGGGCGTGCCCGACAACGCG
>Ga0207646_10005870_pt1 | contig 12821 bp, 12 predicted proteins | sample KBSK5502metaG_FD_184343 | JGI IMG/M metagenome (GOLD analysis project Ga0207646, IMG submission 184343) | Corn, switchgrass and miscanthus rhizosphere microbial communities from Kellogg Biological Station, Michigan, USA - KBS K5-50-2 metaG... | ecosystem: Host-associated > Plants > Roots >...
TCGGGAAGGAGAGTCGCGTCCCCAAACCGGCAGAACATGGCGATTGCCTCGGCACGCCGTTTGTCACGCTCGATGATGGCAGCCTTTCCTCCAGTTCGAGCATCGGCGGCAGCAACCGCCAGCGCGTCGATGGCAGCCTTCAGGCCGGCCATATCGACAGTCGGGTCGGAATACGACGGGGTATTCAACATCCCGTCGTGGAGAGCATTGAGATGTTCGAGCAAATCATCGTCCGACAAGCCCGTCACATCCAATGCCGGTTTAGCGTTGGTCATTGTTTTTTTCATAGTTCACCTCTGATTGTTTGTAAGGGTTTCGCCCTGAATTCATTTGAGACTTAGAGACAGTTCGGCCGCGGCAAGAACTGGAATCGGCCGAGGCCGTTCTTGTGAAGCACGGAGACTGTGAATCACGAAGATGCCGTTGCCGAAGGACAGCCCGGCAGCGGCTTAAGGAATCGATGTAGGCCGTCTGATTAACGGCCTATAGTATGTAGAAAGGGTTTGAAACGACGAGTGGACACAAGAAAATTTCGAAGTGGCACCAAGTCTAATGACAACAGCCGGTTGCCGCCGAAAAAACTCTGCCGGTCTTGCACGAATTCCGGGGTTCTGTGGGAGCTTCGTCCGTGCCCGCCGGAGGAATTGAGCTCTTCTCGCAGCTTTGTCCATTCTTTTGAGAAGAGCCGAGTGATTCCAAAAAGAACGGCATACTTTTTCAGGAACGCCATTCTCCAGAAAGTTATTCGAATGATTTTGCAGGAAGCCGCTTCTCTTGAAAATCCATTCGTCTCTTTTTCCGGGAAGCTGAATTCTTCCACAGGAATTCAGCTCTCTGGAAAATCACGTCCATCTTTTTACAAGAAGGGTCTTCTCCTGCCAATCCATGACTCTCTTTTGCCGAGAATGGTCTTGTTTTCCAGATCCTGGTCCTTCTTCGTCAAGAATACCCATTCCTTTTTCAGGAATGGCCCTCTCCTGAAAATCAGTCGCATATCTCAGCAGGAAACGGGCTCTCCTGAAAGATACTTGGTTTCTTTTCCGGAAATGGTCAGTCCCTGGAAAATCCAGCCTGTATTTCTACAGGAACTCGCCATCCTGTAAAATCCTGCGCCTTCCTACACAGGAATCCGGCTCTCTTTAAGATCCTGCCGTTTCTTTTCAAAGAACCCCCGTAACCTGCTTGAAGATGCGCGGTTCGCGTCGGCTTCGATCAAGATTACTGCGCTCGGATCATCCGCAGTCGATGCGGGCCTTTGTGCGCATGAGCGGTTTCCCGCTCTACTGACGGAGTTTTGAGATTCTTGATCATTCGATTCGTACGGGTAAAACGACAACTGATGAAATCACGCCCGGCGGGTCGTGGGCCTACCTGGCCAATCATCCTGAAGAAAGCAAAATTCTTGATGAGGCTATGATCGGCAAAGCCCAAGGCCAGATCGCCGGCCTTCTTGCGACTTATGATTTCAAGCCATTCAAAACCATCGCCGCTATCGGTGGTGGCCGCGGTCATTTGCTGGAGGCAGTGCTCAGCGCGGCGCCCCAGGCAACCGGAGTGCTTTTCGATCAGCCTCATGTCGTCAACGATCCCGTTGTGAAGGCATCCGCTCGCATGAAGCTTCAAGGCGGGGATTTCTTCAAGGACGTGCTCCCGGTATGCGACGCCTATCTGATCATGCAGGTCATTCATGATTGGAGCGACGATCAAGCTCTCGAAATCCTGAAAGCCATTCGCCGATCAGCGCCGCCACATGCCAGGCTGCTGCTGATCGAAGCGATCGTTCCTGACAATGCACACCCCAGTTGGATCAAGATGCTCGACATTGGAATGCTAACGATCCTCAACGGCAAAGAGCGCACGCGTCCCGAGTTTGAGAAATTGCTCGCGGCATCTGGCTTCAAGCTGGAAAGGGTGATGGATGTTGGGCTGGGTACGTCGATCCTTGAAGCTTCCTGCACGTAAAAAACACACAGACACAGAGCCTCTGTGTCTCCGTGCGTTGACCTACTGTGGCTTACTTTCGATTAAGCGGCCTGCGTCTTTTTCGTTCTCGATGCAAATGTAGTCGATGAGTTCTGTATCGAGGACGATGTTGTGCGTGAGCTTGATGGTCCACGGCCGCGTATAGGCTTTCGGATCATCGACAGTGATTTCGATTTCCATCTTTCCGAAATTCAAACGGCGATACCGCTCCGTATCATCAGGAGCTTTTTATAATCCCGACCTGCCAGGTTAGCCCAACTTCCACACTTTTCAGAGTCTGATGCTGTGTTTTCTATAATTTAAGATTTTTTTCGTCACTACTTTCCTTCAGAGACCACGCTTTGATGGGTTTCATGACGTCGGGCGGAATGCGAAGCGTGGAGTAGATTTGGCGGTGCTCGGGTTCGGGAATGGTGGCTTTGCGGATTCTCAGGATTCGGCCATGTTCATCTTCGGGCAGAACGATCGTGACGACCTGATGGGTGCTGAGGTGTTGGCGAATGGTCCACCAGGAGGTGTGAAGTCCAGCTTGCAGGAACCGGTGCTCGATCGCAGCCAGCAGATGGTACGCCAGCACACAAAGGAAAATGTGAGTTTGTGTCCGATCTTGCAGATGATGGAAGATCGGCCGCTCCATTAATGGACTCTTGATGTCGCGGAATGCATCTTCAACGCGAGTGAGCAGAATGTAGGTACGCCAGATTTCATCAGCGGTCAGATCCTGCCGATCGGTTTTGAGAACATAACTGCCATCGAGTTTCTTGGCGACGGCCTTTTTGTCGGCGAGTTCTTTCCAGGAGAGGTTCGGATTGGCGGAATCGTAGGAGATTTCATAATAACGCGCCACCCGCGGATAACGCTCCTGCAGCCGGCCGATCGCCCGCTGGATTTTGTTTTCCTCTTTCAGCCGGCCTTTGGCCACGCGCTGCTGCAGCTTATTCAGATCGGCGATCAGTTTTGTTTCTTGCGTTTCTCGAATGGCGCGGTCCTTATCTTCACGTCCCTCGCTGCGGCAGAGAATGTAAACCACGCCGTCCTTGTGCTCGCGTTTGATTTCGACCTTCGTCTTTTTCTGAAGTGGATTGCGCGGCGAAGGTATCCGAACGATATTTTCCCAACCATTATCGTCTTCGAACTCATCGAGCCATTGGTTTCTCTCCGGTTGCAATCCTGCAACCAGGTAATGCAGCCCACGCTTTCGAATCTGCTCCAGGTTTTCATCAAACGCCATGCCCCGATCGACTATGACCGTGGCGCCCGGTCGCTTGCTCGTGCGCTTTTCCAGGACATCCAACATCTTGTCCAGACTGCGCCGGTCTTGAATATTGCCGTCGAAGATTTCGTGCGCTTTGGGAAACCCTTCACGATCCAGCACAAGCCCCACCACGACTTGCTTGCAATCGGGACGCTTGTCGCGCGAGTATCCCCGCTTCGCTTGCGGATTGGCCTTGGCCTGTCCTTCAAAATACGTTGAGGTCAGGTCGTATAGATAAACGGTGTCGTCCAAGTCGAACATCGTCTTTTCTTTCTCGGCTAGTCGGCGTTCGATATGTTCGCGGTTGGGATGCAGCCGGTCCAGATTCCGGTACAACGCCTCATCTGGAAGCCTTGAAAAATCTTCCTTCAGGATATCTCCCAACGCCGTGCGTCGAATCCAATCCGGCATCGCATGTTCCGATAGAGGACAAATCAAACGGTTCAATGTCATCACTTCGGTCAATGTGCATGCACGTTCGGAAAGTCCCGCCTCCCGCAAGATGCTGTTCATGCCGAGTTGGTTCCACAGTTGATGCCCGACATGCACTGGCCCCGCTTCGCGGGCCTGCTCGATTTCAATCTCGTTGGCCGCCACCGCGATCATCGAAGCCGAATGGCCTGCAGTGGTTCTCTTTTTCTTCTTCGCCTTCTCGACCCATCGTTGGATTTGCTCCGACGACTCCGGCAGTGACTCTTGTCCCTGCAGTGCCGATTGAAGTTTGTGTGCCAGTCCAAGCCACTCTTCGGCTGGACCAGGTTCAAGGCTGCCTAAGGAACAGATGATGCGTTGGCGTGGACCTTTGGGCGTTTGGATGGATTCGACAAGCAGGTAATTCGTGTAGATTTTTCCTTTGTACGTTCGCGTCGATTTTCGAATGTACATTCGGCTACTACATGTAGCATTTCAATCCCATTTCTACAACATAAATAGTAGTTACTTTAGTCACTATTCAAGATCATCAAAACCGCTCACTCACTTCGCGAACGAAAACTCACGATTTCCCAGAAATGGTGCAAAAAGCCGTGGAAGTTGGGTTAGGTCCCACGATCGACGAAAATCAGCGTTTGCGCACTAAATTCCGAACCTCGGTCACGCCAGTCCTCGGTTTCAGCAGCTATTTTTGCGACGAAAAGTAGCTAGGCCGACTCATTCCTTGAAGCCGCTTGTACGGCGCTTTCGCGAAGGAAACGTTTTCCTGGACGGTAGTTCGCCAAACCCTGTTGGCATACAGCGGATTGACCTTGTCGCACCCGTCGTCAAATACGCTCCGCATTGCAGTCACGACGAATAAAATAAACTTCCTCTTTCAGATTAATTACACCGTTTAAGAGCGGGAATGTCAGGAAGGTGACTGAGCAGCCGTTACGAATTCGTCAGGACTCCCTATATATTTAAGGATGTACCGTGCAAGTGTTAGCTGTGGGCGCCTCAGACTAAAACAGCGAATGACAGCGTCGTAGCAAGGTTGCGAAATTCAAGAAACGCAAATAGCAATCCGCCAGGGACACGCTGAAAAAGAGATTTGCGTCCAGTTTGTGCCCGCATCGATGGTCTTCCGACCGTCTTGACCAGCCACTCGTCCACCTTCGGACCCGTAAGTTATGGATACGCGCCGCGCTCGTCGTCGACGCAGACGAAATTCTGCGCGTCGTTGGTGTTGCCGATTCCGGTCCAGAGGGCGACCTGCGGATAACGACAGAGCGGGCGCGTCATCGCCACGCCATTCGCCGGATTGTCACCGACGAACTTCGTCGCGATGATGCGCTCGGGCGCGACGTCCTGCTCCACCCAGCGCTCGAGCGCCTTGATGACGTCGTGGTCGGCATCGGCCTGCGGCGTATCCTGGCCGAAAACGTTAGGCCCCGGCCCGCCGGAGCAATGGAGCATCCCCGGAGCCAGAAACAGCCGGTAAAAGTCCTGCGTGCGCCGGAGCCCCACCTCGTCCTCGCCCCTGCCCCTGCCTCTGCCCGGACGCTGGGCGAACGCGACGCTCTCGTAGTAGTTGACGCTGTTGCGCGCTCCGATCGCCGGGTCATTCCAGCCATGGTAGTGGATGAGCTTGCCGCCACGCGCTTGGAACGCGCGGAGGTCGGGGTTCGTCGAGTTCAGGACGTCGCTCAGTGGCTGACCGTTCACCAGCTTGGAATCCGTGAACGCGATGTCGCTGTCGAAGTTTAGGTTGCGGATGTCGTATCTCGGGTCATCGAACACCATATAGCGGTAGAAGTTCGTCGCGAACTGGTTGAGGAACGCGTTGCCGATCTGCGCCAGCGACGGCCCCGTCTCCCATTCCGTGAAGGACGCGGTCGGCGCCTCGGCACCCGCCTCGTAGCCAGGGTGAATCCGTTCACCGGTGCGCGGGTTGCGCGGGCCGGCGTAGATCTTCTCGATCGCCGTCACCTGCGGCGCGGTGAGGCAGGCGTTGGAATCGGCGCCTGCGCATAGCAGCACCGCGGGATCGAAGCGGCAGTCCCGCGGATCACCCACGATGCCATCTTGAATGCCATCCTCGACTAGGTCGCATGCAGCGAGCGCCGCGTTCTGGATGGCCGGCAGCTTCGCCGGCGGGATGTAGCTATCCGGAGTCTCGAGGAGCGCTTGCTGGGTGTACGTAGCGGCCGCCAGCAGATGCGTCCAGAAATTCGCGGGCGCCCCAGCCACGATACCGTCGAAGTCGTCGGGGAAGCGTTGCGCCTCCATCAGCGCTTCGCGCCCGCCGTCTGAGCAGCCGACGAAGTAGGAGCGCTGCGGGTCGCGATCAGTGAGAGCGGCGATGATCGCCTTGGCGCTGTCGGTCGTTTCCTTGAGGGCGCGGTATCCGAAGTCGATAATCTTCTCCGGGTGACCGAGCGCCCACGCGGCGTTGCGGCTACCCGCAAAGTGCCCATCATCGGTGCCGGCCGCAGCATAGCACCGCCGGATGCCGTTGGCGATGCCGCCATAGGTAATCGACCCGGCAAACCCGCCGTTGCCGATCTGTAGGTATTTGCCGTTCCAGGCCGCGCCGGTCGGGATCCATACCTCGAAGCCGATGTTCGAGTCACTCGTCGGATGCGACACACCGACGACGCGACAGAACACCGGCAGCCCGGTCTGCGGCGCGCCGCCGGGTGGGGTGAACGTGCCCGTCGTGATCAACTGCGCCGTAGTGATCGCGGTGTGTGGCAGCGAAAGCCCGGTCAGACTCTCGCACGTCCCCGCCGCGACCGGTGTCGCCTGCAGCGCGATCGTAGCGAGGAGCGCGACGGCCGCGAGGCCGATCAGCCATGTCATTCGGGATTGAACGATGTTGTTCATGTGTTCTCCCTCGTTAACGAAATGCGGTATTGGCGCGCCAGCTGCCGAAGATGCGCCACTTGATTTGCGCCCTTGGCTGCCACGAGCGTCCTGGAAAGCTCCAAGGCTTTCGGCGAGCTGGAAAACACAACCTGGGCTTTGCGCAATCCCGCCATGCCCTTCGGGCTGCTTCGAAAAATCCGGCCAACGGGCGTGCCGAAGGAATGCAAGTAGACGATATCGACGCCGGCCTCCAAAGCTAACTGTACCGCGCCGGCCGAAATAGAGGAAGGGCGCAGGATGATGATCTTCTCTGATGCCCTGACAGGGTACTCTTTCTTTATTTTGTACTTCGCTTTGTCACTGGGCAGGGCTAGCACCATGCGCTCACCGGTGCTGCGGATTCTGGTGCCAAAAGTATTGATGAGCAGATCCATTTAAGCGGGGATCAGCGCTAGATGCAACACCATAACAGAGATCCGGCGTAGCTTTCAAGACGGGGGAGGGCGCCGTCTTAGGTAAAGCGTCTGTGTATATTCGACGCGCCCTTGCTCCGCCGCCGCTTCCGCTGTAAGTGCTTCGGGCGCGGGCACCACGCAACCAAGCTCTGGAGGCTGAACAGGCCGCGATTCGGGAGCATCTTTGCCGAGCGCAAGTTGAGTGCGCGAGAGTCTGACTGCCGGCACGGAGCCCTCACAGAAGCCGGCCCAACCGCAATTCCGCATCACGCTTAACTGGTTTGAGGAGCTGAAGTAGTGCCAGCACTAGAGGCGTCAGAGAGGAACAGGGAGTCTGTGCAAAGTCAATCTTTTGCGAGTTCGCCATCAACCTTCCGACCGCTGTCGCCTGCTTTTCGCATAAATCATCTACGACATGCGCGCTTGGAAGTTTTCCGCATGTCTTCCGGATTCTGGAACATCGCTGCCGATATCCAAACACGCAGGAGACCGACCTCGACTGACCTTCAGATCTCCTGATTTCAGGGAATTCAGGATGAGCCGATTTTAAAGATCAGGGTCAGATCGGTGCCGGGAAAGACGGTTTGTGTTTCATTGAGCGCGTCGCAAAGTTTTTCAAGAACCTGATCGTGAGCGGCCTGGGTGAGATGGTGAATCCGAACGGTGAGTGTCTTGTGCGCCGGGTCGGGTAGTAAGTCGGCTTCGGTTTCGAAGATTTGCCGAACCAGAGTGCGCGCATCGTCAGAACGCGCGAGGTGTTCCCGAAGAATCGACACCAAACTGGTTTCGGCGCGGTACGCAATCAGTTTAATCGTATCGAGGAAGTGCTTGCGCTCGGTGCGCAAGCGCGTAAAGCGTTCTTCTTCCGGCAGCGATTGCACCGGAATGTGATGATCGGTTTTTTTGCGCTGCTCTTTCAGATCGTTGATCTCCGCGCGCCCGAACGGATCGTCATAAACCCACCCGAAGGTGACATAAGAGGCAACACTGTGACAGTCGGCGCCCCCCGATACATGCGGCACCCCATTTGAAGCGCCTATCCTCTTGAAGCGCCTATCCTCCGGGCGGTTGGACGGTGACTGCCGACGGCAAACGCTTCCTTGTGGCCATGCCGCTTCCACAGGGCACCACACTGGTGACGCCAATCACGGTGGTGCTGAACTGGGAAGGTCGCTGACACTAATGTGCAGCGTCCAGCAAGCGACGGGCTTCGTCGGTCCAGTTCAGCACAATGCGCAAAGCTGAAGGAAAAATCTTTTTGTCGCGTTCTTCGGCTGGTTCAGAGATGGCCTGATTCAGCAGAAAACGTCCATCGGGAGCGACGTCGTAAGTAGCGCGAACAGTCGTCCCGGTGCCGAGTGCAGGTTGGTCAAAAAGCATCACGGGTCTTTCAGCAACGAAGTCTGTGCCGGAAATTGTGAATCGCACCGACATCATCCGTGTTCGCGTTCGATAGAACAGTTCGTTGCTGTTCTTCGACCATGCAGGTTCCTGAGCGCCTTCGCGTGTGATGGTGACCCGCTTGCCCGGACCGGGAAAAGGCAGGACGTAAAGTTCCGCGCGGCCGCTTTCGTCTGAACAATACGCCAGCCACTTCCCGTCGGGCGAGAGTTCAGGAAAGGACTCCGTCGCCGCGGTTGCAACAACGGCGCGAACGTTGCTGGGCTGATCCGCGGAAACCACGTAAATGTCCGTATTGCCGCCAGTCGCCGAGAAGCCGCGAGTAAAGATCAATTCCTTGCCGTCGGGCGTCCATGAACTCGGCACGTCCAAGGGTCCGGACGTAATGGGCGTAACGTCGCGCGACGCCCAATCCTTGCTGAGGTAGATTCGAAGCGGCCCCGACCTGTCGGAACGAAACGCCATTCGCGAACCATCGGGCGACCAGATTGGAAAAGCGTTTTGACCCTCGTAGGTCGCACGATCCTCTGTTTCCCGAGCCATATCAAAGACCCAAACGTCTTTGTTGACGTAAAGATCACTGACCGCGATGCGTTTTCCGTCTGGCGAAAAGCGCGTCGCAAAATGGAACATCGGTTTCATGCCCGGAAGCGGCGTTACCTTGCCCGTCGTCCGATCCACCCACACGAGAGCAGACAGCAGTGGTGGTTCGATTGAACCGGGCGCATAGAACAGCGTGCCGTTCTCCGTAACGCTAAACTGCGCGGCACCCGTCCATGTGACGGCAGCAGATCCGTACAATGCCTGCGTCACACCATCCAATACCTGTATGGGTTCGCCGGTCACGGACAAGCTTGCCGGGTCGAAACGTACTGCGTAGAGCTTGCCTTGGCGCGCAAAGATCAGGGAGCCATTTCCTGCGTATCGTGCATCCAGCGCATTGTCGATCAGAAGTTTGCGTTTTCCGTCTTTGAAGGACTTCACCCACACTTGAGCGCGTTTCCAGTCCGGAGAGATGGTCGTGTAATGAAGCACCGTGAAAAGCACGGCGGTGCCGTCCGGAAGGAAGTGCGGAAGTCTGTGTGAAGATTCGTTAGCCGCTGTATCCAGTGTCGTGAAGGGCTCGGGCTCGCCGCCGGAATCGCGAATTGTGGTCAGGCCTACACCCAGACTCTTCGGGAAAACGATCATTCCATTCTTTCCCCAACTCATTCCCGGTGCTGCCCAGTCGCCGCTCGGAACCTTAAGGTTTTCCACCAATGTGACGGGAGCTCCGCCAGCAATCGCAACTTTCTGGATTTTTTGCTCACGCTCGAATCCGATCCACCGTCCGTCCGGAGAAAAAAACGGATTCTGCGCGCCTTCTGTTCCCGGAATTGGAATCGCTTCAACCTGATCGAGGTCCCGAACGTATATCCGACGTTGGGCAGGCGGATTGGATGGGACACTGGCAACGAATGCAATTCGCCGCCCGTCAGCCGAAAGTTCAACACTGTGCCTGTAGTTGTGAGCCAACCATTGATTGCCCGGCAGCGGATACTCGTACTGGTATGAGTCGTTCCTGGATGGCACGACTGACGGCTTCCACATTAGGCCGAGGATTAAGAAAAGCGGGGCAGCCGCCCAGGGCAGCGCCCTTCTCCATAATGGATGGGCTGACGGTTCAGAGAATTCTGTATGCGAGGAACCGTCCGCAATCAAATCTTGCAGCAGTGTCCGCGCATCGCCGATGGCCTGAAGGCGGTCTTTGGGGTTCTTGACCAGGCAACGCTGGATAAGTTTCCGGAGTTCGACCGGTAGCCGTGGTGATAACTGGTTCCAATTGGGCTCGCCCTCCAGAACTTTTGCGAGTGTTTCCGTAACTGTTTCGCCCTCAAAAGCGCGTTTGCCAGAAAACATTTCGAAGAGCACGACACCGAACGCCCAGATATCGGCGCGCCTGTCGACTGTCTTGCCCCGCGCCTGTTCGGGCGCCATGTAGCCGGCGGTTCCCAGAATGAGGCCGATCTCAGTCGCTGCAATATTGACGGTCGGGGACTGGGATAGTGCTGCTGACGCCGGAACCTCGTTTTCCAGCGCCTTAGCGAGGCCGAAGTCGAGCACTTTCACCATCCCCTGTGAAGTGATTTTTACGTTCGCAGGCTTGAGGTCACGGTGAATAACATTTTTCTCGTGAGCGGCCTCGAGCGCTTCTGCGATCTGCAAAGCAGTTCTTAAACCTTCATTTATCGCCAGCGCTCCTTTATTGATTCGCTCGGCGAGTGTCTCACCATCAATATATTCAAGTACGAGCGCAGTCCGGCCATCGCATTCCTCGACTCCGTAAATCGCCGCTATGTGGGGATGATTGACCGATGCCAATAATTGCGCCTCACGCGAAAATCGCGCCAGCCGCTCACGATCCTTCTCAAACGGGTCGCGAAGTACCTTCAGCGCAACTTCGCGGCTGAGCCTCGAGTCGCGGGCACGATAAACTTCACCCATCCCACCCGCGCCCAGAGACGCGATGATTTGATACGACCCCACTTGCATTCCTGTCCGCAACGGCATGGGGGCAATTATACAGGCGAACGCGACAGAGCGTTCTCAGATGAGGTTCTTCCAATGGAGAAGCGATCCCTTTTCGTAAGCTGAACAAACCCACGCCAGTCTCCTTGTCAGAGTCCCCAGTTTATTTCCCAATGAAGCTGTTCGGACCCTGGTGATGGATGTCCGCCGTGTCGATACGGAGTGCCTAAATTGGGCCGGTCCCTCCGATCTCATCCGGCCAGGCCATGGTCTTTAAGATTCTCCGCAGCGACCTGGGATGGATATCCAATATCTGTGCCGCTTTCGTTTGGTTTCCCTTCGCGGCAAGGACCGCCTTCGCCACATATTGACGCTTCACTTGCTGAATGGCTTCCTGCATCGTCAGTTCTTCCGGGAATCCGCAGAGTTCAGCGAAATCCTGCGGTTCGATATATTCGGATGAACCCATCGTGATCGCACGCTGAATCACATTGCGGAGTTCACGGACATTCCCCGGCCAGTGATACTGAAGAAGGACCGCCATCGCCTCATTTGTAATTCCAAGCGCAGTCCGGGAGCCTTTGTTCTGGAAACTCGAAATCAGGTGCCGGGCCAGCGCCGGGACATCCTCGAGGATAGGCGTTTCCTGTTACTGGCCAAAACGGAGGGATTGTCACGTTGGATGCAACGAGCGCCCGTTATCAGCCTAGTGGCTGGGTCGGTTCCACAACCATGCAGGTGTCAAGGTTGGCGCGGCCACCGAAACTGAAATGAAGGAAAAGAAGGCGCGAGTCGAAGACGCCATGCATGCGACTCGAGCTGCCGTGGAGGAGGGTATCGTTCCCGGTGGCGGCATCGCATTTCTGAGGGCAATTCCAGCGCTCGAACGGCTTGAACTCGACGAGGACGACGAGAGAATCGGCGTGACTATTGTGAAGCGAGCACTCGAAGAGCCCCTGCGTCTCATCGCTTCCAACGCTGGGCATGAAGGCGCTGTCGTTGTCGGGGCAGTCCGCGATTCAAAACAGGCAAACTTTGGGTTCAATGCCGCAACTGAAGAGTACACGGATATGATCTCTGCAGGAATTCTCGATCCAGCCAAGGTTACTCGTTCTGCCCTGCAGAACGCAGCGTCCATCGCGGGCTTGATGCTCACCACGGAAGCGCTCGTATCGGAAATTCCAGAAGCGGAAAAAAAACAGCGCCTGTGCCGGGTGCTGGTGGCGCGTCGATGTACTGATCGCCGGCACTGGAATGCACGCTACAATCGGAAAGTATGAACATTTCCAAGGCTGATGCCATTGCCCATCTTGCAAAGTGGTTCGACGCCGGGGCGCAGGTGCGGGCGACCTACAGAACGATAACGGGGAATTCTCTTATCATTGGAAAGATAGAAGAACTCAGCCCCGCAGCGATCAAAGTCACTGGTCGCGGCTGTGAAATGATGCTCCATTTCAGGACGACGTCGGAGTATGACTACAAAGACATCCGGCAACCTGCAAGTGAAGACACCAAGAACAGGGAGAACAAATACCCTACGGTTATCGATGTGAAATTCAGCAACGGTGACCACTTGGATATTGCGGAGTTTTTCGAAGACCCGCACTAAGCCGAGCGGCGCGGCCAGCTGTTTTGGTTATTTTGCCAACCCATTGATCGACACGTCGGTGGACTGAGTCAACGGCTGACTTTGCCGCCCCCAGAAAATCGTCCCGTTCCCCCAAAAGTTCTCAGAAAATGCGTTATACGACGTCCCGGGACCCTCTGAACGGCGCCCCTATACTTGCGACACTCCGTTTAAATCTTCTATGCTCGCAACCAATTGATAAAAGGGGCGTTCCATAGTTGGGCAGCCGCTGGAGTTCCGGCCTCTTCAAGGCCAGTTGTCGGCAAGGATTGCGTCCGCCAACGGTTTCAGAGAATCCCCCACCAAATCT
>Ga0207646_10005871_pt1 | contig 12821 bp, 8 predicted proteins | sample KBSK5502metaG_FD_184343 | JGI IMG/M metagenome (GOLD analysis project Ga0207646, IMG submission 184343) | Corn, switchgrass and miscanthus rhizosphere microbial communities from Kellogg Biological Station, Michigan, USA - KBS K5-50-2 metaG... | ecosystem: Host-associated > Plants > Roots >...
GTCGAGGTCCAGGACGTTGATGTCAGCCAGCATCCCAGGGCGCAGCGTTCCCCGGTCACGCCAGCCCACATGGCGGGCCGTGTCCCGGGTTATGCGGCGCACCACGTCCTCGATGGCGAGGCCGTCGGCACGATCCCTGGCCCAGAGGGTCAGGTAGCTGGTCGTGAAGCTCGCGTCGCAGATTGCCCCGCAGTGCGCGCCAGCGTCGGAGAGGCCGAACAGCGATCTGTCCGCTTGGATCATCTCCCGCACGGCCGACAGGTCCCGGCCCGCGAAGTTGAACAGCGGGGTATAGATCAGACGGTGACCGCCGTCTTCCAGCAGCGCGTCGTACACCGACCCGGCCGCATCCGCGCCCGCCCGGGCCGCGCCTGCGGCTAGCGACGTATCCGGCCGGATGTCGTAGTCCACCGGGTCATCGAGGCGGAACATTACATCGAACCCGCCCATCACCTGACGCGCAAAGCCGGAATCGGGCAGCTGCTCCACGAACCGCCGGTGCTCCTCGAGGATCCGGGAGCGCAGCTCCGGCTGGGACAGGACCCTCACCCGGTCGTCCACGTCCAGATGGGCGACCTTTATGTAGCTCGGACACTGCGAGAAGGGATTCACGCTGGCCGACAGGCCCATGAGCACCCCGATGGGCCGGGGCGCCACCTGGGTCCACACGGCGAGGCCGCGGGCCGCGCAGTCCGCCGCCCACGCCTGCAGCTCGCGCCACCGGTCCGGCACCGACGGCGGCTGCTGGACGGAGACGCTCAGCGGCCGGCCCGATGCCTCGGCCATGGCCTCCATGAGGGTCAGCTCCGAGGCCACGTACTGCGGGTCGGTGGACTGGTAGCAGTCCGACACCAGCTGGAGCACGGCGTCGGTCTCCCGCAGAGCCCCGGCCAGCGCTACCATCTCCCGGCGTAGGGCCCGCAGCGTGCCCACCGGCGCCCCGGAGCGGGTACGGTGTGCCTCGGTGCGCGAGGTGCCCAGGCCGAGAGCGTCGGCGGCCACGCCCTCGCCCAGCAGGCCGACCATGCGGGCCAGCTCCGCGTCGTCAGGTGGCTCGGTAGGCTCCGCGCCGCGGTCCCCCATGACGAAGGCGCGCAGCGCTGCGTGCGGCAGATGGGCGCCGACATCCAGGACGCGGGGGACTCGGTCCAGGGCATCCAGGTACTCGGGAAAGCTCTCCCACTGCCACGACAGGCCCTCAGCTAGCGCCGAGCCGGGGATATCTTCGACCCCTTCCATCAGGCCGATAAGCCAGTCGTGGCGATCCGGGCGAGCGGGCGCGAAGCCCACGCCGCAGTTGCCCATCGCCACCGAAGTGACCCCGTGCCAGGCCGACGGGGCGAGGATCGGGTCCCAGGTGGCCTGGCCGTCAAAATGAGTGTGAACATCGACGAAACCCGGGGTTACGAGGAGACCGTCGGCATCGATCTCGCGCCGCGCCCGCTCAGATAGCCGACCCACCTCGGCCACGCGGCCGTCACGTACCCCAACGTCGGCGGTAAGCGGCGGGGCGCCGGTCCCGTCGACGACAGTCCCCGCCCTCACGATCATGTCGAACAAAGCGCCTCCAGCTGGGCTTGCGCAGGGACGGGATGTCAGTCGAAGGTCAGCATCCCGCGGATGATCTTGCCGTCCCTCATGTCCTGGTATCCCTCGTTGATCTCGTCGAGCGGATACGTCCGGGTCACTAGCTCATCGAGCTTGAGCTGGCCGACTCGGTACAGCGCCAGCAGGTGGGGGATGTCGAAGCGAGGATTGCCGGAGCCGAAGAGCGTGCCCTTGACTTCCTTGTTCGACATGGCCAGCTCCAGCAGGTTGATAGCCGCCTCGGCCTGGACCACCGGGGCGACGCCGGTCACGACGCAGGTGCCGCCCTTACCGGTCAGCGTCAGGGCCTCGGCCATCAGCTCCCCGCGCATCACGCTCGGTACCATGATGACCCGATCGGCCATCTCACCCCGGGTCATCTCCCGGACCATGTCGATGGCCTCGGTCATGCTGGCGGCCGAATGCGTGGCGCCGAGCTGCAGAGCCATCTCCCGCTTGAACTCCACCGGGTCAACCGCCACCACCACCCGGGCTCCCGCCATGGCCGCGCCCTGCACGGCGTTGATCCCGACGCCGCCGACCCCTACGACCACGACCACGTCGCCGGCCGTGGTTCCGGCCCGGTGGACGGCCGAGCCCCAGCCGGTGGCCACTCCGCAGGACACCAGCGCCACCGCCGTCGCGGGCAGGTCTGCGTCGACCTTGATGACGGACTCCTCCGACAGCAGGGTATGTTCGGCGAAGGTTCCGCACTTGGCATAGAGGTTGAGCGGCTCACCACCGCAGAAATGGCGCACGACCCCGTCGACCATCTGGCCTGGCAGCATGAGCTGAGCCCCCTGGTTGCAGAGGTTCTGCCGCCCGGTGACGCAGTAGCGGCAGCGCCCGCAGGCCGGGATGAATGAGCACGACACCAGATCCCCCGCCGAGACCGAACTCACCCCGGCGCCGACGTCGACGACCACTCCGGCGCCCTCGTGGCCACCGATCATCGGGAACGGGCTCGGCATCCCGTACTGCAGGCGCTGCTCCTCGGGCAGCACGAAGTCCCCCGTGACGAAGTGCTCCTCGGAGTGGCACAGTCCCGCTGCCTGCCACTTGACAAGCACCTCCCCCGGCGCCGGGTCGTCGATGTCGATGTCCTCGACCTTCCAGGCCTCTCCGATGCCCCACAGCACGGCGGCGCGGCTCTTCATGGCATGCTCCTCTCGTTGGTCGCCCCGGCTAGGCTGTGCTCGGACCTGGCCGACCGCGAAAGGCCGGCAGGCTCGACCCGGCCGGCCCGGCGCCGGGCCACCAAGGCGGTGATCTGGTTGCGGTTCTGGGCCAGCAACCCTTCGGGGTGAGCGACCAGGTTGAGGACGCCCAGGGCGATAAACACGGGTTGGAGTCCCTCGACCACTGTGGTGCTCGTGATCCAGACCGGCAGCAGCTGGTAGAGGACGACGTAGAAGATCGCGCCGATCATGGCCCCGGGGACACTGGAGAGGCCGTAGATGGCCAGGATCAGCAGAGCGGTCATGGAGGTGGTGTAGTTGAACTGGCCGGCCCCGACCTGGCCCAGGACCGCGCCGTACAGACAGCCTGCCAGGCCAGCCATGCCAGCCGACATGGCGAAGACGGTGACCTTGGCCCGCACCAGGTTCAGGCCCAGGGCGCTGGCCGCGGCCGGCGCATCCCGCATGGCACCCAGGGCGAATCCGAAGCGACTGCGGCGGATGGCGTAGATGATGACCATATACGCGGCCATCACGAGGGCGATGAGCCACAGGATGCTCCGGCCGGTGCTGAGCGCATGCCCGGCGATGCCCGGGAACGGGATCAGAACAGACCCGGTGGCCGCTGGTATCAGGTGGGTGTCGGGGAAGAAGATGCTGTCCATCATGACGGCGAAAGCCAGGGTAGACAGGGCCAGGTAGAGACCCCGCAGCCGCAGGGCAGGCAGCGCCATCAGGGCACCGGCTCCAGTCGCCGCCGCGACAGCGAGCACGACCGCCGCCAGGTAGGGCATGTGGTTGCTGAGGTGGGGCAGCAGCACGGCCGACAGGCCGGCGAAGGACAGCTGAGCCAGCGACACCTGCCCCGCCATGCCAGTGATGAGCACCAGGCTCAGCAGGATGCAGGCATAGACCAGGCCCAGGCCGACCACCAGCGACTCGAAGTCGCTCAGCGCCGGGCTGATCGCCAGGGTCGCGGCCACGATGCCCACGCCGACCAGGAGGGTCGTGCGCAGCCGCGGGGGCGCCGCCTCAGGGAAAACGTCGACCTTCTCGAAGGAGGAACTTCGGTCGCTGCGCAGCACGAGCAGGGCGACAAGGAGCACGATAAACGGCATGGCGGGCCCGAGTCCCTGCACGACCTGGTTCGTGGACGGGAGGTACCCCACAACGTAGGACGCCAAGAGCCCCAGTCCGAGCGACCCTGCGAAAGTCATCGGAAGGCTCGCGAGCCGGCCCACTATTGCCGCGGCGTAGGTCGAGACCACCAGGATGCTGAGGGCCTCGATGTTGAGGGTGAGCGAGGGCGCCACCAGAATGGCGGCCAGGCCCGCCAGGGAACACCCGAGAGCCCAGGAGAACGACGTCACCCGGGCGGTGTTGACCCCGTTCATCTCGGCCAGGACCCTGTCGTCTACCACCGCGCGCATGGTGACGCCGAGCCTGCTCCGCCGGAGGAACAGCCCCAGGCCCACTACCACCAGCACGGCGATCACCACGATCGCCAGGTCATCCCAGGTGACGTACACCCCCGACACCGGGCTGAACGTCCCCAGGCTGATCAGCGGCGGCAGGCTGCGAGCCGTGGACCCCCAGATCAGCACGGCCACGCCGGTGAGGAACGCGAAGAGGGCCAGGGTGACCATGAGGCGGACGGCCACCTGCACCCGCTGCAGGCGGCGCATCAGGGTGACGTCGAGGATGACGCCCATGAGCGGGGCGATCAGGAGCAGCGACACCGCAAGGGCGGGGATCTCGGGCACGCCGGCGCTGACCCGGAGGGCGTAGTAGAGGAAGGCGACGACCATGCCTACCGCGCCATGCGCAAAGTTGAATACCCGGCTGGTCACGTAGGTCACGACCAGCCCGCTGGCCGAGATGGCGTATATGCCGCCGATGACCAGGCCAGAAACGGTGTAGATCAGGAAGTTGTGCATGGCTCAGACCGCCCGCGACGGGTCATCGCCGCCGGGGGCGGCCGGCTGGCACATGCCGCACGGCGCCGCAGCGGACGTTGCAGGGCGTACGTCCGCCCGGTTGGCCACCACCGGGCAGCCGGGCAGATGGCTCAGCGTGCCCCGTGGCGTGGCGAGCAGCGGGCCGTCCGGCCGCGAGCCGCCGGGCACTGGACCGCCGGGAACTGGGCCTGCGGGCACTGGGCCTGCGGGCACTGGGCCTGCGGGCACGTCGGAACGGTACGCGGTCTCCGCGGCGACCACCCCAGCCGGGACACGGGCGTCGCCGGCAAGCCCCGTCTCCCCCAGGTAGGAGGCGACGATGCGCTCGTCGATATCGGCCGGCTGGCCCACGTCAGTCACAATCCCCTGGTTGAGCAGAACGACGTAGTCCGCGATCTGCATCGCGTCGGCTACGAGTTGCTCGACCAGCAGGATGCTGATGCCCTGGGAGGCTAGCGTGCGCACCACGGTGAACAGCTCCTCGACGACCAAGGGGGCCAGGCCCATGGATATCTCGTCGAGGAGCAGCACGGAGGGCTCGGTGGTGAGCGCCCGGCAGAGCGCCAGCATCTGCTGCTCACCCCCGGACAGGGTCCCCGCCACCTGCCCGGCCCGTTCGAAGAGCCGGGGGAAGACAGAGAAGGCCCGCTTTTGCACGTCGGCCAGTGCGCGACGGCCGCGCAGGTGGGTCTGCAGAACCAGATTCTCCCGCACCGACAGGCTGGGGAAGATACCGCGACCCTCGGGGATGAGGCACAGCCCACGGCGTGCGAGCGCCCGCGGCCCTGCTTCAGTCATGTCCTGGCCATGGAGCATGACCTGGCCAGCGCTCGGTCGCAGCAACCCGCCGGCCACCCGCAGGGTAGTGGTCTTACCCGCTCCGTTGGCACCCAGCAAGGCGACCACCGAGCCCGCGGGCACCCGAAGGTCCACGCCGAAGAGGACCTTCATCCCGCCATAGGCGGCATCGACCGAGCACAGCTCGAGCGCTGCCGCCGCGTGGCTCGGTCCGGCGGCCGGGGGACCGTCACGACGCCGCAGCACGCGCGGTCCCGAGGTAGGCGGTTTGCACTGCGGGGTCGACGCGGATCTCCGACGGCGGGCCATGGGCGATCAGGCGCCCGAAGTCCAGGACCCATACCTCCGAGCAAGAGCCCAGGACCATATCAACATGGTGCTCGACCAGCAGGATGGACGTCCCTGCCCGGACGACCTCAGCCAGCTTGCGGACCAGAGCCTCCGACTCGGTTTTGTCCAGGCCGGCCGACGGCTCGTCCAGGAGCACCAGGCGCGGTCTCGACGCCAGCGCCCTGGCCACCTCCACCACCCGCCCCAGCCCCGAGGGCAAGGACGTGGCCCGGGCAGTGGCCACATCGGCGAGGCCGAGCTGCTCGACGATCTCGGCGGCCACGGCAGCCGGGCGCAGGTCGGCCTGCCACCGGGCGGCGAATTCCGCCGCCGTGCGCACGTTCTCGAACACGGTCATCGATTCCCAGAGCTCAAGGTGCTGGAAGGTGCGCGACATCCCGAGCGCGGCCCTGCGGTGCGGGGCCACCGCGGTGATGTTGTGGTTCCGGAACCGGACCCGCCCCCGGTTGGGGCGCACCATACCCGACAGCACTCCGAGCAGCGTGGACTTGCCTGCGCCGTTAGGGCCGATCAGCCCGACCATGGTGGCGTCCGCCACATGAATGCTCACGCAGTCCAGGGCCCGGACGCCGCCGAAGCGCACGTCAATGTCCTGGGCTTCGAGCAGCGCCCGGGCGGCGGTCGTCATGTCGCTCCTCGGCTCGTCATTCCCTCGACCCGCTAGCGCGGCCCCGCGGAAATCCGCGCTAGGACGGCACGCCGGGAGTGTCGAGGATCTTGGCGCCCGGCACGTTGCAGTCAAAGATCCCCGCCTGCGCGGGTACCAGCTGCTTGTAGCCCGACGCAGTGCTCTCCACTATGAGCGCACAGTTCGAGAACGCCTTCTGGCCGATGTCTTGGGGAGCATCGAGTCCGCCGGCGTCGAAGCTGTTGAGGTTGTGGATCGCGGCCAGCAGGCCGGTCCTGGTGAGATGCGGGCCGGCATTGATCAGCCCCTGCACGAAAAGGGCGGTATTGGTCCAGCCGAACATGGCGAACAGATCGACCGCCTGGCCCGGGTTGGTCGCGGCGAACCATTTGTTGAATAGCTTGCCGCCCGGGGTCGCCGCAAGCGCCTGGCTGTCAAGGAACGGCAGGTACAACAGCGGTTCCACCCACCCGCTGGCGGCCGCGCCGGCGAGGCTATGCCAGCTGCTGGCGTAGGTCACCACCGACTCGATGAACGCGGGCTTGTAGCCCTCCTGGGCGAACGCCTGGGACATGCGGGACTGACCGGGCTCGCTGCCCGCGTCGTAGAACACGGCCTGGGCGCCGCTGTTGGCGACGGCGGCAGCGTAACTGGTGAACGACGGCAACGTTACGTTCACGCCCTGCTGGTATACGATCGTGTACCCGACCTGGCGCAAGCCCACGGCGATGTGCGCCATCGCCTGGGAGTTGCCTGGCGTCGTCTCCCACAAGACGGCCACCTTCTTCACCTGCGGGAAGAGACGCCTCATCTCGATGTACGAAGCATCAGGCAGCTGAGTGGCGGGCCCGGCGCCCATGTAGTAGACGTTGGGCAGCGGCTCGAACTGCGGATCGAACGCGAACTGCACCCACGGGATTCCGCTGGATTTAACCGCCGGATAGCAGCCGGCGTCCGCCGTCGCGAACCCGCCGACGATGGCGAAAAGCTTCGGGATGATCTGGGCACAGTCGCCAGCCGCCTTGGTGGGATCGAACCCATCGTCGTACGGCGTGATCGTGAGCTTGCGGCCGTAGATGCCGCCGATCGAGTTGATGTAGTCGATGTAGGCCTTGGTCCCCCGTAGCTCGCCGGCCGTGGCCCCGGGATTCGGCCCCGTGATGCTGTAGAGCAGCGCGGAGTTGATGGCCGTGGCCGTTACGCCGGTCGCCGTGGCCCCGCCGTTGCCGCCGTTCGGCGCCGGGTACGCCGCAGACTTGGCCGGTGCCGTGGCTGTGGACGGCGATGCCGAACCACACCCGGCCGCGATCAGGGCCGCACCCGCCGCCAGGGCGGTGAGCACGTTGGCCCGGCGTAGTCCTGTGCGGAGAGTGTTCACGTGGCCTCCCAACCAGGCCGTACTCCTTGATATTGACCGGATCATGCTCGTAGAACGCCGTACTTGTCAAGAGTAAAGCGGCGCAGCGAATCTGGAGAACAGGGTTTTCGATCGAAGGGACCAGGCCGTTCATCCCGGCTCGGCGATGCTCCAGTCCGCGCGGGCCCGGAACGTCCTTAACCAGGGCCCGCAACGTCATCAGCGAGCGCGTGCTGGGGATGCCGCGCGAGCTGCGAGCCGGCCTGAAGCCGTTCAAGGAGGTGCCGCGAGGCCCGCTCGCAGGTGCCCGGGCCGACGGCTGAGCCTGCGAGCAGGCGTGCGTCTCCGGACAGGTACTCGTCCAGCCTTCGGTGCCCGAGGCCGGGTCAGCCGACGCGGCCGTCCCAGGTGCGCGCGTCCCGCATCACTTCGCTGAACGGCTTCCTGGAGTCGAAGCTCGGCTCCCGCGGCAGGCCAAGGACGCGTTCGCCGATGCCGTTGCGCTGCATCTCGTTCGTGCCGGCGGCGATGGAAGCCATGCGCCCGTTCAGGTAGCTGACGGCCGGCCGGGCGGCCGTGTCGGCATCGCCTCCGGCCCAGACCAGTGCTTCGGCACCGCCGACCTCGATCCCGATGCGGGCCCGGATAGGCGAGAGGGTGCCCGCAGCGAGCTTGCCGTAGGCGGCGATGGCCGGCTCAGGGCGGTCGGAGAGCTGCAGTCGCGCGGCGATCCGCCTGCCCAGGTGGAACTGCGCGTAGTCATTAATGTGCGCCCGGGCCAGAGCCTGCCGGACGACAGGGTCGTCGGCGCGGCCCGCCTTCCGGGCGAGCGCGACGAGGTCGGGTGCGAGGTCGCGCGGTTCCGCCGGCATGCCGCCCGACTCGCCGGCTCCGCGCTCGTAGACCAGCATGGTCTGCGCGACCGACCAGCCCTGGTTGACCTCGCCGATCACGGCGTCTCCGGCGACGGCGACGTCGTCGAGGAACGACTCGCAGAAGCCGCTCTGCCCGTTGATCTGCCGGATGGGACGGACCGTGACGCCCGGCGCGTGGGTCGGAATGGCGAACCAGGTCAGCCCGCGGTGCATGGGCGCCCCCCAGTCCGTCCGGGCCAGGCACATCGCGTAGTCAGCGTGGTGCGCGCCGGTGCTCCAGATCTTCGAGCCGGTAATCACCCAGTGATCGCCATCACGAACCGCCCTGGTCCGGATGCCGGCCAGATCCGAGCCGGCCTCCGGCTCCGAGTAGAACTGGCACCACAGTTCCTCGCCCTTCAGCAGCGGCGGGATGTACCGCTGCAGGAACTCCGGCGAGCCGTGCGCGAGCATCGACCGGCCGATCGCCCCGAACATCACAACACCCGCGCCGCCGAAGTCGGGGACCTTGTACCGCCGGGATTCTTCGCGGAACACGCGTTCATGCGCCGGCGTGAGGCCCTGCCCGCCGTACGCCCTCGGGTACGAGATACCCGCGTAGCCGCTGTCGAACAGCTTGCGCTGCAGCACGCGGCTCTCGGCGATCTCTTCCGGCGTCTTGTCCTCACCGCCCCTGCGGCCTGCCTTGGCCGGTCTTCGCTCGAGATTGCCCTCGAGCCAGGCACGGACGGCGTTCCGGTACTCCTCGAGATCCGGCATGTCGGTCGTCATCCTCGCAACTCCTCGGCTCGCGGCTACACGCCGGACAGCTGACACAGCCACTCCCGGTGCCAGGCGGGATCGCCGAAGACGGCTGCGTCGGTCGTCAGCCGGCGAAGGTACAGGTGCTGGTCATGCTCCCAGGTGAAGCCGATCCCGCCGAAGATCTGGAGGCAGTTCTGGGCGAGATCAATGCCGCAGTCGCCGACGAATGCCTTCGCCATGCTGGCGGCCTGCGGACCGTAGCCGTCATGCTCGCCGACCCGGTCCGCAGCCGCCTTCGCGATCGCCTTGCTCATCTCGAGGAACAGGCTGGTATCCGCGAGCACGTGCTTCACTGCCTGGAACGAGCCGATCGGACGGCCAAAGGCGATACGGTCTTTCGCGTACTGCAGCACCATCGCGAAGTCCTGGTCCATTGCCCCGACGGATTCGGCGGCCAGCAGGGCACTCGCGACCGCCAGCTGCTCTTCGATGGCTGCCGCCGCCTGGCCGGCCTCACCCACCAGCGCGGACCCGGCAACATCGGCGCCGTCCAGCCTGAGCTCGACGTAGCGGCGCGTGATGTCAAGCGACTCCACGGGTTCACAGGTCAGCCCGGAGGTCTCGGCGGGCAGTAGGAACTGCGAGGGCCCTTCCTCCGACGCGGCGGTCACGAGTACCCAGCCACCGGGCCCGGGGTCCTCGACCAGCGTGCAGCGGCCGGCCAGCCGGTAGCCGCCGCCGGCCGACGTCGCCAGCACCGCGCCGTTCACTGCCGGCTGCCCCGGCGGCGGGGTGACAGCCCAGGCTGCCAGCGATTCGCCGGCCATCAGCGCGGGCAGGACCTTCGCGCGCTGCTCCTCGCTGCCGGCGACCGCGAGCGCGTGCGCGACCACGTTCGTCCCGACGAAGGGACCGGGCTGCAGCAGGCGTCCGCGCTGGTAGGCGATGACTGCCGCGTCGGCAACGCCGTTGCCCGACACGCTCCCCCCGCCGAGTTCCTCCGGCACGAGCAGGGAGTACCAGCCCAGCTGCCCGGCTCCCTGCTGATACCTGGAGGCGAACTGACCGTCAGTGTCATAGGTGCGCCTGCGCACCGCCTCCATCGGGTATTCCCGCTCGGCGAATCGGGCCGATGCGTCGGCCAGCATTCGCTGGTCGGCGGTCAGGTTGTCGTCCACGTGATGCTCCCCCTCAGGCGAACGACGCCAGGTCAGTTTCGGCGCCGCCGTAAGGCGCCGCGCTCGCCGGTCCGCTCACCATGTGCGCTCGATCCGCGTGTCCGGTCTCGCCAGCTCTGCCCGCAGGGCCTGCTTGGACGTCTTGCCGGTCGCAGTGCGCGGCACTTCGTCGGTCAAGTACAGCGCCTCCGGGCACTTGAATCCGGCCATCCGGGCGGCGGCGAACGACCGGAGCTCGCCCAGGTTCAGGTTCGCGCCGGGCCGCGGCACCGCGACGACGCAGACCCGCTCCCCCATCGCATGCTCGGGTATTCCGATCACCGACACGTCGGCGATGTCGGGATGCTCGAACAGGACGGCCTCGACCTCAGCGCAGTACACGTTCTCGCCGCCGCGGATCACGACGTCCTTGATCCGGTCGACCACGTAGACGAAGCCCTCCTCGTCGAGGTAGCCGACGTCGCCGGTGTGGAACCAGCCGCCGACGAACGACTGCCGGGTCGCGGCCGGGTCGTTCCAGTAGCCCTTGACGACCTGCGCCGAACGGAAGCACAGCTCGCCCACCTCGCCGGGCCCGACCGGCTTGCCATCCTGACCTTCGATGCGCAGGTCTGCCGTGATGACCGGGCGTCCGACGCTGTCGGGATGCGACGCGTACTCGGCGCCGACGTTCGTCACGACTGCGGACGACGTCTCGGTGGATCCGTAGCCGTTGAGCAGCTGGATCGAGTCGCCGAAGACCGCGACCGCCTGGCGGACGAGGTCGGGCGGCACCGCGGCACCGCCCATGGAGAACGTCCGGACCTGCAGGCCGAGCTTGCCGATGTCGGGGTGCTCGAGGATCTGGCGTGCCATCGCTGGTACCCCGCCGAAGCTGGTGACACCTTCGCGCACGGCTAGCGCGAGGGCCTCGTCAACGTCCCACTTGCGCATCAGCACGCACTTGGTGCCCGACATCGCGCCTCCCACGACCACGGCGACACCGCCGATGTGGAACAGCGGCGCGGCTGAGACTCCGGCACCCTGGACTGGCGGCCCCGGGTCATGTCCGCTCAGCAGGTAGCCGCGAGTGGTGGAGAATCCCATGGCCATCAGGGTCGTGATGTGGTTGCGGCTGGTGCCCAGTGCGCCTTTCGGTCGCCCTGTCGTGCCCGACGTGTAGAGCAGCGTCACCGGATCGTCGGGGTCAAGCGACACGATGTCCGACTCGCTGAGCGGCGTGCCGGCCGCGAGTTCCTCGTACCGGACGAAGCCGTCCGGCGCTGCGGGCACCCGGGTGCCGACGATCTGCGCGGGGCAGCCGACCGCCAGCAGGCGCTCGGCGCGCTCAGGGTCGGCGAACACGACCTTCGCGCCACAGTCCTGGATTGCGTACAACAGCTCGGGTCCGGTCCACCAGGCGTTGAGGGGAACCACGATGGCGCCGAGGACCGCGGCGCTCCAGAAGCCCACCACGAACTCCGGGAGGTTCCGCATCGCGATGGCGACCCGGTCACCCCGGCTGACCCCGAAGTCGCTGCGCAGCCGGCCGGCGATCGCCAGCGCCTGCGCTCGCACCTGCGCGAAGGTCAGCCTCTCGTCCTCCAGCACCAGATGGGTGAGATCGGCATGTGCCTTCGCTATCTGGAAGGCGTCCACGATGGTGCGGGGGGCGCGCACGAACGACCGGAGCGAGATGCCGTCGAGAACGACTTCCCGGACTTCGAACGGCCCGCCCGGCCCGACGAGACCCCGCAGCCGCTCATCCGCGGCATACGCGGCGAATGCTGAGGTATCCAGAGCGCCTGGCGTCGCCATCACCACGATCCCGGTCCTTCCTCGTTGCTCAGCTTGCTGACGTGTCACGACTGCGCCGGATCGGCGTGCCTGGGTGTTCGCGCTCCCAGAACGGGATCCCGACCTTCTCCGCTGCTAGCACCGCGTAGGCCACGACCGGCAGCCCGATCGCGATCTCCTCGGGTGAGCAGTCAGTGACGTTGCCGAGCATCCTCGGTCCCTCGTCGAGCTCGATGACGGCGACGATGTAGGGCAGCTCAGCGTTGAAGGGACGTGCACCGTTCTGCCTGATCACGGTGTAGGTGTAGACAGTGCCGTGGCCGGATGCCTGCTGCCACTCCGGCGTCCCGCCGCAACGGGTGCAGAGCTGACGGGGGTAGAACTGAAGGTG
>Ga0207646_10005873_pt1 | contig 12819 bp, 12 predicted proteins | sample KBSK5502metaG_FD_184343 | JGI IMG/M metagenome (GOLD analysis project Ga0207646, IMG submission 184343) | Corn, switchgrass and miscanthus rhizosphere microbial communities from Kellogg Biological Station, Michigan, USA - KBS K5-50-2 metaG... | ecosystem: Host-associated > Plants > Roots >...
CACCAGCTCGGCTTTCGCTATGCCGCCGTCTGGCGCGGCGTCCCACTCGAGATCGATCGCGTCGCCTTCATCTGGGAAGCCCCCGATGGGAGCCGGGTCCTCACGGCCTACATGGGGAATTCCTACGCGCAGGGCGTGGATCTGCCGACCGACCCAGCCGCCCTAGCGACGCGGGTCGCCTCGGCGCTGGAGGCGATCGAGCCCTTTCGTCCGACGACAAACGTGCTGCTCATGAACGGCAACGACCACGTCCTGCCACAGGCCGCCCTGAGCGCCGCAGTGCGGGGCGCCAGCGGCCGCCTCAACGGCACCGTCATTCGGCTCGCCCGCCTCGACGATTACCTGGCGACGCTTCCCGCGGATGGATGGCCACACTGGCGCGGAGAACTGCGCTCCTCGGCACGCGCGAACGTTCTGATGGGAACGCTTTCCGTCCGGGTGCCCGACAAGCAACGTCACTTCGCGGCCAGCCGGACGCTCGAGCGGCTGGCCGAGCCGATCGCGGCCCTGACCGGAATCGAGGCGAAGGACGCGCTCGATCAGGCCTGGACCCTGGTGCTGCAGAACGCCGCCCACGACACCGCGTGCGGCTCGGGCATCGATGCGGTCGCCGACGCCGCGCGGCGGCGGAGTGTCTCCGCCTTGCAGATCGCCGAGGCGGTCGTAGAGCGCGGTATAGCCAGGCTGGCGGGCGAGGGACAGGTCTGGAATCCCAGCCTGTTTCCGCGGCGAGGCCTGGTGGAGGTTGACGGAGCCCTGGTCCTGGCGCCCATCGTGGCCGGCGGTTCGGTCGCGTCGCTCACGACGCAAAGTCCTAACCTCGCCGTCACGGCCGCCACCCGCCGGCTGGAGAACTCACACCTTACCTGTGAGCTCTTGCCAGACGGAACGCTCACGATCCTGGACCGTCAAACGGGCCTGCGGTACCAGGGATTGCACCGACTCGTGGACGAAGGCGACGCGGGCGACGAGTACAACTTCTCACCGCCCGCGCTCAATCCCCAAACGGTCGATCCAATCCGCAACTTCAGCAGCACGGTCGCGGAAACCGGGCCCCTGCGAGCCAGCCTTGAGGCACGCTTCGGCCTTGCCGTCTACGACGGCCTGCGTGCCGACCGCCGGGCGCGCAGCGATCGCGAGATCACGCTGCCGGCTCGTCTGACGCTCTCGCTCGAGGCCGACACCCCGCGCCTGGACATCGAGCTGGAGATCATCAACCGGACGCCCGACCACCGGCTGCGAGCACACTTCCCGCTCCCATTTCAAGTCGGCGAGTCGGCTGCCGACACGCCCTTTCACGTCACCCGCCGCCCTGCCATCGGTGCGCGGCGTGATCCCGGCGCCGCGGAAATCGAGCTGCCCACGTACCCCATGTGGTCATTCGTCGACGTCAGCGATGGACGAGCGGGGCTGGCGCTGATCGCCGACGGGCTGCACGAGTACGAGGTGCTGCCTGGGAATCCGGCGGAGCTGGTCCTGACCCTGCTGCGCTCGGTCGGCTGGCTCTCGCGCGAAGACCTGACCAGCCGCACTGGACATGCGGGCCCAGGCATGGAGACACCAGGCGCACAGGTGCTGGGCGGGCACCGGCTTCGCTACAGCCTGTTCTTCCACGAGGGCAACTGGGAACGCGGTGGCGTCTGGCGAGCCGCGGAATCGACCCTCACGCCCCTGGTCGCGGGGCACGGCCGGGCCATTACCGCGGCTGCCCCACGGATCGAGCTCTCCCCTGACACCATTCAGATGACGGCTTTGATCCCGCGCCCCGATGGGTACGAGCTGCGCGTCGTCAACGCCTCCGACAGCCCAGGCGATGCCAGCATCCATCTCGAACCGCAGCCTGCCGAGGTCACCTCCATCACGCTCGCCGGCGACCTGCGGGAGTCGCTCGCCTTTGCCGACCGGGCGGTCAGGCTCTCGCTGCCCGCCTGGGGGATCGCGACGCTTCGGGTCCGGATCTAAGCGGCGGCGAACGCTTTCTCGCGGTTGATCCAGCGCGGCATGGCGGTGAGCAACGCGGTGCCCTCTACCTGCGTTTTGATGACGTACTCCAGCGCCCCGAGTTGGATGGCGCGCTTGATCAGGGTCGGCTCGCTGAAGTTCGACATCACAACCACCGGAGTGTTCTTCGTTTCGTCGGAAGCGCGCAGCGTCTGCAGCACCAGGATGCCGTTCTGGCGCGGCATCATGACATCCAGCAGGATCACCTGCGGCAGGACCCGGGTGCACAGGTCGACGCCCGACACGCCGTCATTGGCGACCTCGACCCGGTAGCCGTTGCCGCGGAATAAGGTCGCGTAGTAATTCGCCGCCGTTTCATCGTCCTCGATGATCACGACAGTGCCCGCATTCCCACCGTCGCCGGAGTCCGTCGCGGGGCTCTCGGGGTCGTCGACCGCGGCAGCCCCGCCCGTATCGACCTTGGCCGGTTCGGATTCGGCAGCTGACTCCGACGCAAACGACGACTTCCACGGCGCAAATGGCTCGGCCTCATTGGCTTCGGCGACTGGCGCAGCCGCGGCGGCGTCCTCGACCGGCGCTGTATCCTCCGCGACCGGCTCGACGGCAGCCGGTTCCGGGGCCGCGGCCCCCTCGTCGGGCGTCCACGCGGTCTCTTTGGTCGGTTCCCAGCGGGTCGGGCGCCAACTCCAGTCCGCCGGCTCCGGTTCGGGCTCGGATCCAGTTGCTGCAGGGGTTGGCTCGGTCCCAGCCGCAGCCTGAGCTTCCTCGCCAAACAGCATGTCGCGCATCAACTTTCGAGCTTCTGGAGTGGGCGGGGCAGCGGGTGGCGTTTCCGCCTCGACCTCGGCAACCGGGGTCTCGTCCTCGACGGCGGTGGTCGGTTCCTCGCCATCGGTAACGACGATCGGCGCTTCCATATCACTGGCTATCGCCGGCTCTTCGGCTTGCTCGGCGAGTGTCGGCTCCTCGACGTGTTCCTCGACCTCGGTCGGGCTCGCTGGCTTGATCGCCTTCGGCGCGTCGGGAGCGCCTGGGCCGAACGGCAACGGCAGCGCCTCCGTCGGCGGCTCCTTGACAGGGCCGACGGCTTCGGGCGCAGGCGGTGGGGCGATCTTCAGTTCCGGGGGCGCCCCGATCGGCGGGACCTGAGCGAACGGTGCAACCGGCGCCCCGGGCGCTGCCGCCGGGGGTGTCCACCCGGTCGGCGGCAGGGGCTCAGACCTCGCCTGCACGATCTTCTCGAGGTTCTCGAGCACGTTGAAGTTGAAGCGACGCCGTTTCGGTTTTCCTCGGCGACTCCCTTCGGAAGCGGCAGGCTCGGGAGCGGGCGCCGGAGCAGCCGGTTGGTTGGCGAAGGGCGGCACCATCGGCGGCCCGAGGGGTGCGACGGGTTGGGCGATGGGGGGCGCCGGTGACGGCGCTGGACCACTGGTCGCCGGCGCGAAGGCGGGATGCGAGAATGCCGGGGAGCTCGGCGGACCGAAGAAGCCAGGCGCCGAGGGCGGCGTATTCATTGGAGGCGGTGGTACCGGCTGCTGCTGTGGCGGCGGCGCCTGGGGCTGGTAGAACGGCACCTGCCCCGGCGACTGTGGAGGCCGTCCGGGAGCGCTCGGGTAACCCCATGCCGCTTGCTGCTGTGGGGCCGGCGCACCCCATGGGGTGTTCGGCGGAGGGTACGGCGCCCCCTGTGGCGGCTGACCCAGGCCCGGCTGGCCGGCATTCGGGCTAGGCGCCCAGCCCTGCGGTGTGGGTGGTGAGTAGATTTGCTGGCTCGACGAGATCCCAGCCTTCGACAACGCGGTGCCGAGGTTGCGGGCGTAGGTGCGGCCGCCCTTTACCGGCGGCAGTGCCCCACTTTCAGCGGGAGGCTCTTCGGCCTGGAGGCTTGGTGCGTAGCGACGGCTGCTCGAACCGGATGGAGCGGACTTGGCCGCTGCCAGGTCGCGTTGCAGGCGTTCGTTGCGCCAGCGAGCGACCAGGAGCTGGATCGTAAACCAGCCGAGAAGGATCCCCAGCCCGACGATCGCTTTGTCCCGGTTGGCAAAGAGGAGGTGGCTGAATGGCGCGAGGAAGTCCTGAAGGCCGCTCATGCGTGACTTCTGACTCCATCCGGGCGACCAGATGCGGCAGAACAGGGGCGCTGGCTGGGCGCAGGCACGCTAGTAGAACGGAGAGTGGCAGAAAGGCTGTCACTCGGCGGAAGCGGAAGTTACCGGACCGTCACGTAGAACGGTCAGCCACGGTCGGCAAGGCGGCGGTAACCCTCTTGCACCCGTGGGATCAGCTGGCCGAAGTTCAAGGCCCAGCCGATGCCGACGACGCGGTCGGTAAAGATGCGCGGATCGTCGGGATTCCAGTAGGCGTCGCGGAAGCGCTTGAAGGTGGGAAAGCGAAAGTCGTAGGGGACACCAGCCACCCGCCCATGCCAGGTGCGCTGACCCTCCGGTTTGTTCAACTCCTGCGCGACCGCGGCCAATGTGAGGAACAGAACGGCCGCGCGCAGCAGACGATTGATCCGCATCCTTACTCGGCCCTTCGTCCCTGGAAGCCCAGGCTGGGCAGGTCCTCGCGCAGGCTCTCCATCGATTTGGCGTAGATCCAATAGTCGAGTGCGGCTTTGGAAAAAACGGTCCGATCACCCACTTTCGTGAAGGGAATGCTGCCTTTCTCGACCATCCTCTCGATCAAATCCGACGGCACGCCGAGGTAGCTCGCGGCCTGGAGCGTATTCATCACGTAATTGACGCCGGTTGGATCGAGGATCACGTCTATCCTCCGAGTGCGAGAGTTTCGCTACCTATAATAGGTGCCGCGCTGCACGGCCCGTTCGTCTAGAGGCCTAGGACGCCGCCCTCTCAAGGCGGAGATCAGCGGTTCGAATCCGCTACGGGCTACTTAACCGAACACTATTCGAACGCCTTCTTGAGTTCTGGCATCTCTCCAAGAGTGATAACGAACCTCTCTATGTCGTTGATCATCGGCTCCTAAAAGAGGATCTGTGGTGATCCTCTTGCCATTGCACCGGCCACGCAGGTTGTTCCAAGGACGCCGATCGTCACCAATGATCTTGCGACGCGCTCGCCCACGTTAATGCCTAAAGCCCGGCGGGAGGCACTGACCAGCAGCGCCGGGCATCATCAACCACCCAGTACAAGGCTGGAGGATTCCAGCCAGGCCAGCCGGTTGAGCTAACGGTCAATTCCAGCGGATACGACTTCCTGACAGGGTAGTCTTTGCATCCTTCCACGGACACCGTATAGCGGCCCGCCGGGAGCTCAACAACAAACACGCCATTGTGGTCTGCGTACGCGCTGAATGTTCGACCAAAGAGCTTGGCTTCCTGAAAGTTGATCTCTTGACCGATCGCCGGCCGCTCTGACGGGCAAAACGCCTCGGAGGGCGATCCGCCCTGCATTGGTGCGACACACACCGAGATTCGGCCGTCCTGACGGAAGGTCGGCGGGGATGGTTGCGTGATGATGAAGGCAAGCCCAAATGCAGCTACCAAAGGAATGAGGATGAGGGCGTACCTTATCGGCTTCCCCGTTCGGGCGAACACCTGACTGGCTGATGGCCACCCCGAGATGCCCCGCATACGTGTATGACGCAAGCAGCCTTGGTGCCTTTCTCTGGCCGTATCGCGGGGCGACGGAGCGTGCTGGTTGCTTGCCGCCATATCCGCTGGATGCAATGTTCGGATAGTGTCCGCCAGGGGCTACGACCCCTCAAATCAACCTTCTCAACGATCCTTCGGTGATATCGAACTGATCGGCCAAGCTCGGGGCCTGCTGCTTGAAGGAAGTGCTCCTCGGCGCGCGTTGCAACTCCTAGGACCCCTGCCAATGAACAACAACCCGCGCTTCGTTCTCTATCTCGGACTGGTCGGGCTCCTCACGGCCTGCAGTGCTAGCGTCTCGGTTCCAGGCGTGTCACCTAGCGCCGCACTCGCGCCCACAGCAGATCCCGCGGCTGACGCCCGAGCGGTTCAGCAAATTCAGTTAATGACAAGCGAACTGCAACCGCTCATCAACTTCTCCAACGCTCAGGGCCAGCGCGTGCGCGTCGATCCGCTGGCTTGGACCATGATCGACGACAGTCCGATGACACTCACCTCGATCCAGCCCGGCTGCCTTGCTCGCCTTCCACATTACCTGGCGGGCCGGTACCGCGAGTTCAGTTACGGACTGGACGCCAATGGCCTCGAGGAAGGACACGCCCTTATTAGTGTGATGGCAGGCGACTCCGCCACTGATATGGCCCGCGTCCAGCAAGATGTGGCCTCGATTACATATATCGATTGCTTTGAGAAGAGGATTCGGGACGACCTTGCTGCGTTTCCGGGCGTCACCCTGACCGGGGATACCATCAGGACGCTGCAGACAAGCGACGTCGGAGTCCCCAACCTGACATTCGTCTTCAGGACTCCGTACCAGTTCAACGGTGCAAAGGTTTTGAACACAACGGTGAGCTGGATCTCGTATAGCCGCTACCGCGCCATCATCCAGGTGCAGGTCTGCGAATGTAAGGGGCTGTCGAGCGTCGAGAATGAGAATGTGCGGCCCGATGTCATCCTCGTTGCACAGCGAATGCAACGGATCGCTGACGGCCGGTAGCCTCGGAGTCACCGACTTAGTTGCCCGGTACACAGGCGGAGGAATCGGTTCGTCTGGGCAGGACCTGGTGCCGAGGCGGACCGAATCGCGGAGAGCTCGGTCAATCACTTCCAGTTGATCGCCTGTCAGAGAAGGACGGGTTTAGCAACCCGCTTGGTCGCCGACGCAAGCGTTAGGTGCGATGAGGCAGCTGCCCGAGAGAAACTAGAGAAGTGGAAGAAGAAGGTCGGGAACCCGACGGCTTAACGACGGAGGAGCAACTCCGTACGGTCACGATCGGGGAGCTCGTGCCGCTGTCCGCTCCAGTCCGACTTGTCGAATACGATCCCGATTGGCCACTGCGGTTCAGGCGTGAAGCCGATAGGATTCGCGCCGTACTCGGCGATAGAGTCCTCCAACTCGAACATGTCGGCTCAACTGCAGTTCCGGGACTTCCCGCGAAGCCGATTATCGACGTGCTTCTTGTCCTCACGAACTCTGCGGATGAGCCCACCTACGTCCCTGCGATGCTGGCCGCCGAATACGTTTTGCGCATCCGCGAGCCGAACTGGAATGAGCATCGGCTGTTCAAGGGACCGGACTCGAACATTAACCTGCATGTCTTTTCATCGGGCTGCCCGGAGATCGCGCGCGTGCTGGTGTTTCGTGGCTGGCTGCGTATCAACACATCGGATCGCGACCTCTACGCCCGAACGAAACTCGAACTCGCCAAGATGAATTGGAAGTATGTCCAGAATTACGCCGACGCCAAGACCGCCGTCGTCGAGCAGATCATTGCTCGCGCGCGCGTCTAAGGGCCTTCAGGACTGCTAACCGGCCGAATTCGATGTTCGATTAGCGTCCGCCACGGGCTCAACAAATATCGGCGCAAAGGACGGCGTGCGTGTGCCCACCCGCGAGGACGCCGCAAACTTACATGGACCACAGGGTGAGGGCTAGCTGGCCGTTCTAGGGGCCATTAGGCAATGCAGCAGGCAATATCAGCTGGACGCCCACGAAATCTCAGCGTATCGGTGTGGGGCAAGGTCGCCGTTACCGTCACCTGCCTACTGATCTGGCGGATCCTGGCGGCGATTCCCCTACCAATCGCTACTCCCCAACTCGCTGCGCCCGAGTTCCAGCGAACGACCGGCCACGGTCTCCTTGCACTCTTAGCCGGTCCGCCAATCGAGCGGCTGAGCGTTGTTGCCATGGGGCTCGAGCCTTTCCTCGATGCTTTCGTCATTTTCTGGCTCCTTGGCATCGTTTCTTCGGATGCGAGGAAGGCGCGGAACGATCAGAAAAAGTTGTGGCAGTACCTGGCGTGGCTGACGGCGGGGTTGGCTTTTACGCGGGCCTTCGGCCTCACAACCCTGCTTCTGCGCGGTCACCCCGGGGCAGTGACATCGAGCGCCGGGCTGACCACCATCTTTGCCTTGGTTCTTGGTTCTATTGGACTTTTCGGAATGGGACGCTTGATCGATCGGCTCGGTTTGCCAGCAGGATATGGCGTCTGGTTCCTGTTCGGAGTGGACGGCCTGCTGACGGGCGTTCACTCAATCCTGCAATTCGTCGAGAAGGATGCGGCTGATCCGATGCTTCCGGCCATTCTCATGGGTTATGGCCTTGTTTCGGCAGTCCTCGTCGCATCCACAGTTCTTGTCTTCGACGGGATTCGACAAGTGCCTTTGCGCAAAGGAGGCGGGAAAAGGAAGCACGCTGAGGAGAAGCCCCTGCCATTCCACCTCCTCATCGGCGGCTTCATCATCCCAGTGGTTATGGTGACCCTCGCAATCGATCTCCCCATCGTGCCCCTTGAGGGAGTACTGGGCTTGACTCCACAGCAGGCGGCAATCTACTGGTCGCCAGACGGACCGAATCTAGGCGTTGACGTGGCATTCAACGCGGTCTATTGCCTTCTCATCATCGGTGCCTGCTTCTTCACCATGTACACAAACTTGGACCCGAAGGACGTTGCTAAAACGATTGGTAATGAGGGTTACGCCATTCCTGGCGTTCGGCCCGGGGCTGCCACAGCCAGCTACATATCTCGGGTCGCCGCCAACGTGACGATCATCGGCGGCTTATGGATGGCTGTCGTGGTCGTCTTACTTCCCGTTGCGTTCGAGGCTCTGCTTGGTCAGTCCCGACCTCGGCTCCCCCTGGGAGGAGGGCCCTTCGTAGTCACAGCAGCCGTCCTGATCAGCGCAGCAAAGAGGCTCCGCTCCCAGGTCAGGGCATAGGCCCTGAATCTGGCGACTTCCGAGCGCATACCGTCCGCTCATTGATCGACGTTGCCTCGCGGCGGTCGGCGATCGTTCGGCTCAACGGTTGGAATCCTACGGTCCCACCGCACGCTGACGGTTTACGACGGGTCCTTCGAGACCAGGCAATTCAATTGTTCGATTAGTGTCCGAAACGGGCTATGAACCTTGCGGAAGCCAATCCTTCTCCGAGGATCGCCGGCTCGCGGCCAGCCCACGCGATGTGCGCCGTTTTGGACGGAAGTTCCAGCTAGCGAGCTGGGGAAACGACGATTGTCCCGCTCCTAATCGCTGGACCGGTACCGGCGATCGCCGGCGGGCACTCTGGACTCCCATCCGCGACCCCGAAGCCTGCCCGGTCAACGGGCGGACCGTAGCTCTGGGGATCGTTCTCGGTAACGGTGGCCTGCATAATGTCCCCGCCGCTGAAGACGCCGGTCGGGTTGTCCATCCAGCCGTCCATTACGGCGTGGTTTCCGCTGACCAGAAGGCAGGCTATCTGTCCGGTCGCTTGCCCATCGCAGTTGTCGGCCTGTACTACGGTCATGATGAATGTGCCTGCAGCACCTGTCCCGTCGCGCTTGCTGGTCGCCGCGAAGTTGACATGCATTTTGCAGTCATTGAAGCCGGTGCCGGTTACGAAATCACCGCCCGCGAAATTGAGGCTGGGATCGATGGCCACTGGAGGATACGCTTGCGACAAGGTCTTCTGGTCGGTTGGGCTCGCCTGGGCGGTTGGGCTCGCCTGCGCGGTTGGGCTCGCCTGCGCGGTTGGGCTGTTATGGGGGGTCGGACTCTTCTGAGCAAACAGGGATCTGGGGGCTAAGGTGAGGATCGCGGCAGTCGATACCGCACCGACCGCCAGAATCGCGGCCGCAGTGACGATAGACGTCCCTACCTGCACGGTCGAGGCTCACCTGCCATCAACCCAAGCAACGCGCCCACGCTTCCAATCTTCCAGAGCCCAAATTCGAGCGTTCGATTAGCGTCCGCCACGGGCTAAGTTAACCGAACACTGTTCGAACGCCCTTCTTGAATTCGAGGATCTCGGCGAATGGAAAAGAACCGTTGACGCTTAGGAACTCAGTGCGAGCCAGTGCTGATCGCGCCGATCGTCGCCGCTCCCGAGGCGCCTTCAACGAACCAAATCTTGCTGTTCGGCCCCAGCGTAATCCATGTTGCGCCCGAGTTTGGACCAGGCGCGTGGAACGTGGTCACTAGCCCGCTGAGTGTCATGCTGAGCACGTTGCTGCCATCCGCATACCAGATATTTCCATCCGGCCCGAACACGAAGCGGAAAGCGTCCCAGAAGCCAAGGTTGGTTCGCGCTGTGAAGTCCTTCACGTGGCCGTCGGGTGTGGTGCGGCGCAACTTGCCCGACGAGGTCATCCACCAGTGGTTGCCGTCAGGGCCGACGACGTAGCCGGCAAAGTTCGCACTGTCCTCACTGACTTCCGTGACCCGACCCGCGGCCACCCGAGCGACAATGGACGTGGGCGTATAGCCGGGGATTACGCACGAAGCCTGCGATGCGCCGGATACGGCGATGCGGGCCCACATATTGCCATCGGCGCCAGCCTCGATGCCGATCGGTTGGTCACCGCCCGGAACCGCGAACAGGGAAACCACCCCCGCTGTGGTGATGCGGCCGACGTATCCGGGCCGCACGGCGTCCATAGCAATCTGCTGTACGTCGAACCAGAGCGCGCCGTCGGGGCCCACCACGATATCGGTCGCCTGGGTGTTGGGCGGCGACGCTGAGGCCGGCGACGGCGGCACGGGCACCGCAAACTCGAAGATCTGCCCGGTCGATGGCACCAGCCGACCGATTCTCAGTGCCGCAGACTCCGTGAACCAGATGCTCCCATCCGGACCGGAGGCGATGCCGTCGAAGCCGGCGCCCGTGTTCATGGGGTAGAACGTGAAACTGCCGCCTGGGGTCATCCGGCCGACGACCTCTTTGGAAATGGCGGAGATTCCTACAAACCAGAGGTTCCCGTCCGGCCCGGCAACTACTTGCTGGATGCCGATGAGCCCGGGAGCCTTGTACTCGGCGATGCCGGTGGTGATGATCGCTGGCGAGGGCGAGATCCGCCAAGGCGGCAGGCCACACATCTGACCCGTCTGATTGGCCGCAGGGGGCTGGCCACCACCGTCGCAGCCGGTGAGGAGCAGCACCGTAAGGCCGATGCCGGCAGCGTGGCGACCCGGCACCGCCCAGCCCGATCTTGCCCGCCGGCGCTCGAGCCCCCGCTCCACACAAGGATTATCGAAGGATCAGGCGTTTGCCGCCGCTGAGAAGGCCCGGTTCTAGCCGGGCGCCGTTATGGGGCCTGGACGTCGATCACCAATCGGGTGGGATTCGCCAGCTCGAGGGTGCGGATGCAGCTTGCTTGCGAAAGGCCGGCGCCCCAACTCAGGACCGCTTCGAAGTCGCCCAGTTGCTCGACCTCCTGGACCACTGGTAGGCCGGGCGTCTGGTCGCGACTGCCGGTGTAGCTCGTGGCGCCACTCGCGCCATGGAACACGATGTGCAGACCCGCCGAGCCACGCATCGTCACCGGCTGACCGCTTGCATCCTTGACAAACTGCGCCGATGCCTGGCGCGACACGGTGTACGCGGGAAGGTGCGCAGTGCCGCCGGCCTGCGGCGCGAACTCGAAAACGATCCGGTCGTAGCCCGACTGATGCGCGACGCGCACTTGGGTCAGTTGCATGGCTAACCCGCTGTCCCCACCGCCGCTGTGGTCGGCGCAGGTGAACGGGCCGAGATCCGTACCGGACGGTGAGACCGTCGGGGCGGGAGTGAGCACGGCCGTTGGCGACGGGCTCGGCTGAATGATTTTGTTGAAGTTGCTCGTGATCACGCTGAGGATCGCAGGGCTTCGAAACGCGAGGACCGCGACCGCGACCAGCACCAGCGCACCAGCCAGGGCCAACTGCGGCGCCATGCCCGTGCGCGTGCGCGGGGCGATGCCCTCGCGGATTCGGCCGCGCAGCCGGCGTGGAAACTCTCGGGTTTCCTCGGCCTCGCTGTGCAGGTGCTGCCGAAGGTTCTTCTCGAAGTCGTCGCTCATGCGAAGGCCTCCTCTGAACCGGTCAACTCGCGCAGGCGGCGAAGGGCGGTCTTCAACCGCGACTTGATGGTGTCCAGCGGGACCTTGAGCATCCGCGCCGTCTCTTCAACGCTCAGGTCCTGGTAGTAATGGAGTGCGACCGCGGCCCGTTGCTCGATCGTCAGCCGGTCGAGCGCATGCGCCAGGTCGAGACGCGCCTCGCTCGAGACCTCAGGCTTGCTGCTCCCAAGCCGGCCGAAGCGCTCCGTCAGCGCCTGGAAGCGATGCCGCCGCCGGTACGTCGAGATGCTTTCATTCATGGTTATTCTTGTGAGCCAGGGGCCCGGATCTTCGTCGCGCAAACTACCGATCCGCTGCCACGCTTTTAGAAATGTCTCCTGGATCGCATCCTCCGCAAGTGCCTCGTCGCGCAGGATCAAACGGGCTGTCCGGAGCAACTGCAGGCCGTAGCGGTCCACCACCTCCTCGAAGGCGTCGCGATCGCCAGCCCGCCAGCGCTCGATGACGCGGCCGAGGGTCGGGTCCATGAGCATGCCAATGGTATCGACGAGCCGAGGGTCGTGAACGGGTCATTTCCTGGCGAATCGGCGAAGGCCGGCGACGGTGAGTACGCCGGTCACCGCGAGCAGCCCGAGGATCAGGGCGACGATCGGGAGGGTTGCCGGTTGCGCCGGCTGGGCCGGATGGCTGGCGACGGTCGATGGGCTCGCGAGTACGGACGCGGCGGCCGACGGGGTTGAGCTGGTCGCGGCGGTCGAGTCCGCCGGCGTTTGAACGTCGATCACCAGGCGAGTCGGACCGGTGAGCTCGAGAACGCGGAAGCACGCCGGCGTCGCCAGACCGACGCCGTAGCTCACGACCCGCTCGAAGTTGCCAATCTGGGCGACTTCACGAATTTCTGGCAAGTTGGGTTTGACGTCGCTC
>Ga0207646_10005874_pt1 | contig 12819 bp, 13 predicted proteins | sample KBSK5502metaG_FD_184343 | JGI IMG/M metagenome (GOLD analysis project Ga0207646, IMG submission 184343) | Corn, switchgrass and miscanthus rhizosphere microbial communities from Kellogg Biological Station, Michigan, USA - KBS K5-50-2 metaG... | ecosystem: Host-associated > Plants > Roots >...
TAGCCGCGCGCCGGCGCGGCAGCGGAAACTTTGCCGGAGCAAATGCAACTCCAGACCCGCGCATCACGCCATGATCATCACCGGAGCCGGCCGGGGGACGAAACACTGAACGCGGGATCGTGCTCACGCTGCGCCGATACGCTGGGCCTCCGTGGCCCGCGTCCCGCGGGCATCCCGCAGCGGGAGGACCTCATGCCCATGTTCGGCAAGAGCGCCGACGCCTCGGCGGCCAACTGGGAGCCCCCTCGACGCCTGACCTCCCCCCCATCCGGGCCAGCCGTTCGCCGTGGCCCGGGCCAGTAGCGAGCCCGTTACCGGGAATGGTCGCAGGGTCCTCGTGGTTGCATACCCCGCGGGGTATGCACCCCGGCAGGACTTTCAAGGAGGAGCGATGGCGACGGTCGAGCTGACGGCCGAGAACTTCGAGACCGTGATCGGCGGTGCCGACCTGGCGCTGGTGGATTTCTGGGCATCCTGGTGCGGGCCGTGCCGCATGTTCGGCCCCATCTTTGAGCGGGCGTCGGAGCAGCACCCGGACGCGGTGTTCGCCAAGGTGGACACCGAGGCCGAGCAGGACCTGGCTGCCTCGTTCGGGATCACCTCGATCCCGACCCTGATGATCATCCGGGACAACGTGGTCCTCTACGCGCAGCCGGGCGCGCTGCCTGCGCCGGCGCTGGAGGAGCTCATCACGAAGGCACGCGAGGTCGACATGGACGAGGTCCGGGCGCACATCGCTGAGCATGGCGACGCCGATAAGGCCGCCACCGCCTAAGGCGCACGGCCATGGAGATCGACGACAGTTCGGCGGCTGAGGTGCTCAACCGGCTGCGCCGGGCACACGGCCAGCTCGCCGGGGTGATCGCGATGGTCGAGGCGGGGCGCGACTGCGCGGACGTGGTGACCCAGCTTGCCGCGGTGTCCCGCGCGCTGGACCGGGCCGGCTTCAAGATTCTGGCCAGCGGAATGCGGCAGTGCCTGACCGCCGAGGACGGTGCGCCGCTGACTGAGAAACAGCTCGAGAAACTGTTCCTCACTTTGGCTTGACCGCTGGCCGGATTGGCCATGGACTCCCCCTGGCCCCTCTGCCACGATGGGCCTGTCCATTTGCCGTGACGATCGTCACGGCAGCCTATTCTGACGAGGGGGATGCCTCATGCCAACCAAACGTTCGGCCGGCCGACGGGGTCGCTTGCCAGGGAAGCCGCCTGCCGAGCGGTTCGCCATCCAGTACCTGTCCGGCTACCTGACCACGCCCCTGCCCGCACCGGTCTACCCGGTCGACGTGACCGCTGGCATCGCCGACTGGGGCATGCTCGGGAACGGCCCGGACCCCACCTGCACGGCCTACCCGAACGGGGTCGGGGACTGCACGTTCGCCGGCCGCCAGCATTACCGGATGGCCAAGGCGGCGGCCGCCGGGCTGACCGAGAAGTGGGAGAACTCCAACGACCTGGTCGCCGAGTACTTCACCTACGACCACGGGCAGGACCAGGGCGCCCAAATCGCGGACCTGCTGCTCTACTGGTACCAGGCGGGCACCATCCTTGGCTTCGCCCCGCTCGATCACACCAATTCCGCCGAGATCGACTCGGCCATGGCGGCGTTCCACGGCGCTTACGTTGGGGTGAACTTGACCAGCGACGCCGACCAGTTGTTTGAGCAGCACCAGCCGTGGACCACGGCGAACGGCCAGCAGCCCAACCCCAACGAGGGGCACTGCATCCTAAAGGTGGCCGCCGACGGGAAGGGGCTCGACAGCTGGATCACCTGGGGTGGCGTCCAGCAGTCCACCCTGGCATGGACTCAGGCCTGCCTCGAGGAGGCCTGGGTGGTCATCACCCACGAGGACGCGCTGGGGCCCAGCGTCGACCTCGCGAAACTCCAGGCCGACATCAACGCGCTGCACGGCACGGGCTGATCGGCTGTGATGCCGGGCGCGCCGGGGCGCGCCCGGCATCACGCACGTTCCAGGCGAGTAGCGGGCCAGTCCAGCACGCGGGCGCCGATGACCGCTACGTGCAGGGCCAGCGCGTCGGCGGGCTGGGCCGGGTCGCGCCCGGTCAGCTCCCTGACCCGGGCCAGCCGGTAGGTGACGGCCCGCACGGACAGGTGCAGTTCCCGCGCGGCCGCGGCGGCGACGCCGCCGCTGCCGAAGTAGGCAGCCAGGGTGGCCAGCAGCGGCCCAGCCCCGCCCCGGGCCCGCGCCAAAGGCTCAAGGAGGGTGCGCACCAGGTCGGTGATGGCCGCCCTGTCCCGCAGCAGGACCTGGTAGATGAGCAGGTCCCCGGCGCCGACAACCGGGTCGGCCAGGCCGAGCCGGTGGGCCACGTCGAACGCGTCCGCCGCCTCGTCATAGGAGTGCACCACGCCGCTCGGCCCCGGATAGGGGCGCCCGAAGGCGACCCGCCACAGCGGCGTACGGGCGCGTGCCGGGCCGCCCGCCGTCGGCCGGCCAAGGGCACGGGAGAGCGCGCGGGCAACGTTGCCCGCCTCGGCCGCGCCGACCGCGCCCACGATCACCACCAGCCGCCCATGCCGGCTCACCACCAGCGACGGCGCTGGAGCGGCGGCGTCGGCGACCGCCGCCTCGACCTCCATGCCCGCCTGGCCCGCCGCGTCGCCGGGCACACCCGGCCCGGCTAGCAGGACATAGTGCGGCCCGGCCAGGCGCAATCCCAGCCGCTCCCCCCGGGCGATGACGTCGCCGGCGTTGCCCCGGCCCGACAGCAGGTCGTCGAAGAACTCGCGGCGCTCCGCCTCATCCCGGCGGGCGGCCGACAGGTACGCCCGCTCGAAGCCCTCCGCAGCCGCCGCGACCGCGTCGTCGGCCGCCCGGAGCACAGCCAGCCCGGCGGCCCGCAGCACGGCGGGCGAGTCACCCTCGCGCGGCAACTCGCGCCACAGCCGCCAGGTCGCCGACAGGAACAGGTCGACCAGGCCGCGCAGGGCGACTCCGCTCTCCGCGGCACGCTCCCCCGACCGGCCGTGATCGGCCAGTTCCGCGGCGCTGAGGCGGCGCCCGCTGCCCGCGGCGTCCAGCACCGCGGGCAGGTAGTCGCCGAGCAGCCCCGGCGGGACCCCGCCCGCCTCGCGGCTCGCCGCAAGCGTGATGGCGGCCAGGTCCACCGGGCGGTCCGCGCCTCGCGCCGCCATGCCAGCCACCTCCCTTCCGCCCTTGACCCGGGCGGCGGTTCCGCGGCCGCTGCCCGGCCCGAGGCACCCATTTTGCCGGTTCCTGGCAAGTAAGAGCACGAAAACTTAGTCCGATAGTGACGAAGACTAGCTGGCTCTGGCAAGCAATAGTGAACATGCGCCCGGCAACGACGCGGGCACGGAATCCGGTGGGAGACGCCATGACCTTCACCTGGCCCCTGAAGGCAAGCCACCGCCGCGCCCAAGCCGCACCCTCCGCCGCCAGCATCGGGCAGTTCACCGGGGCACCGCTCATCGCGGGCGGCGTGGCCGCAACCGGGTTGGTGATGGTCAGTACGTTCCCGGCGCAACCCCGGGGGCTGCTGGCCATTGCCGCCCACAACCGACCCTGCGGACGCGGCCTTCCTGGCCATCGGTGGGTGAGGAGAAGGCCGGAAACCTGAGCCCGCGCCGCGCCGCGGGCAGCCATGGCATCCCTCCACGTTCCCGCCTGGGCCTGGGCGGTAACCATCGTGGTGGTTGTCGCCGTGCTCGCCGCCGACATCCTGGCAAGCTCCCGCCGGGCGGGCCCGGTGAGCATCCCCGAGGCCGCGTGGTGGACCCTCGCCACGGTCGCCCTCGCGCTGGCTTTCGGCGCCCTGCTCGCCATCAGCGCGGGCGGCACCGCGGCTGGCCAGTTCTTCGCCGGATGGCTGACCGAGTACAGCCTCTCGCTGGACAACCTGCTGGTCTTTCTCATCCTCATCAGCCGGTCCAAGGTGCCGCCCCACCTCCAGAGCCGGGTCGTCCTGGCGGGCATCCTGCTCGCGCTGCTGCTGCGCGGCGGGGCCATCGCGCTCGGGGCGGCGGCCCTGCGCAAGTTCCAATGGGTGGAATACCTGTTCGGCGCGTTCCTCATCTACACCGCGGCCCAGGTGGCGGCGCGCCGCCGCCTCGGGGTCGGCGGGGCGCCGGCCGACGGCTCGCCGCCGGGCACCGCCCGCGCGCCACCGTTCGTGCGCCGAGGCAGGGCCGCGCGGCTGGCCGACAGGCTGAGCCGCGGCGGCCCGGTCCGGCCGCTGCTCGTGCTGGTCATCGCGCTCGGCGTGACAGACGTGATCTTCGCCCTGGACTCCATCCCGGCGATCTTCGGGCTGACCCGCAATCCCTTCCTGGTGTTCAGCGCCAACGTGTTCGCCCTGCTCGGCCTGCGCCACCTGTACTTCCTGGCCGGAGGGCTGCTCTCCCGCCTGGTTTACCTGCCGGCCGGGATTGCCGTCGTCTTGTCCTTCATCGGGATCAAGCTCATCGCCCAGGCGCTGCGCGGGGACGGGGTGACCCGGATCGGGCCGGTTCCCGTCCCCGGCATCAGCGCCTGGCTGTCCCTGGTGATCATCGTCGTGGTGCTCGGCGCGACCGCGCTAGCCAGTGTGACCGCCACCCGGCACCGCGACCGCACGGACCCCGACGGCCGGCAGCAGCCCCCCTGATTCGATCAGGCCGCGGCGATGGCGTCGCGGAGGTAGGCCACGACGTCCCCGACGGGGACCTTGGCCGTCTCGCCGGTGGCCCGCGCCGTGACCTCCAGCGTGTTCTCGGCCAGGCCGCGCTTGCCGACGGTGACCCGGAACGGGATGCCGGTGAGCTCGGCGTCGCGGAACTTCACCCCCGCGCGCTCGGCCCGGTCATCGACGATGACCTCAACACCGGCGGCGGTGAGCTGCTCGTACACCGACTCCCCCGCCTCGGCGGTCTCCGCGTCCTCGGACTGGGCCACCACCACGACCACGGTGAACGGGGCCACGGCGACGGGCCAGATGATGCCGCGCTCGTCGTAGTGGCACTCGACGATGGCGGCCATCGCCCGCTCGACCCCGATCCCGTAACTGCCCATGATGGGGTGCACGCGTTCGCCCGAGGCGTCGAGCACGGTCACGTTGAACGCCTTGGTGAACTTGTAGCCGAGCTTGAAGATGTGCCCGACCTCGATCGCGGTCAGCAGTTCCAGCGGCTCGCCGCACTGGATGCACGGCTCCCCGGCGGCCACCTCGCGCAGGTCGGCCCACGTCCCGACCGTGATGTCCCGGTCCACATCCACGCCGCGCAGGTGGACGTCGTCGCTGTTGGCGCCGGTCACCATGTCGCGCCGCCCGCGCAGCGCCTCGTCCGCGATCACCGGCAGCGCGGTCACGGCCACCGCACCCAGGCTGCCCGGCTGGGCGCCGAGCGCCTCGGCGATCTCCTCCGGGTGGGCTGGCCGCAGCTCCGTTGCGCCGGTGGCGTCGGCGAGCTTCTGCTCGTTGAGCGCGTGGTCCCCGCGCAACAGCACCAGCGTCAGCTTGCCGTCCAGGAAGTAGACCAGCGTCTTGATCTGCCGGTACGCGGGAGCGTCATACCCCGTTGCCAGGTCCTCGATCGTGCGCACGCCGGGGGTGTCGAACCGTTCCGGGGCGGGCAGCCCCGGGCCGTCCTCGACCGGCGTCAGGCGGGAGGTGGCCTTCTCCACGTTGGCCGCGTAGTTGCAGGCCGGGCACTGCACCACCAGGTCCTCGCCCGCCTCCGAGGGGCTCATGAACTCGGTCGAATCCCGGCCGCCCATGGCCCCGCTGGAGGCCTCGACCGGGATCACCGGGATGTCGAACCGCTCGAAGATCCGCAGGTAGGCCTCACGGTGCCGGTCGAACGCGGCGTCGAGCCCGGCCGCGTCGAGGTCGAACGTGTAGGAGTCCTTCATGGTGAACTCGCGCACCCGCAGCAGGCCCGCCCGGGGCCGGGGCTCGTCCCGGAACTTGGTCTGGAACTGGTACCAGGCCTGCGGAAGCTGCCGGTGGGAGTTCAGCTCCTGGGCGAGGATGGCGAAGATCTCCTCGTGCGTCGCGGACAGGACGTTCACCGCGCCCTTGTGGTCGGTGACCCGGAACATGACGTCGGCCCATGAGTCCCAGCGGCCGCTGCGCCGCCAGGTCTCCTCCGGGTGCATGGTGGGCAGCAGCAGTTCCTGGGCGCCGATCGCGTTCATCTCCTGCCGGATGATGTCGATGACCTTGGCACGCACCCGGACCGCGAGTGTCAGCAGCGAATAGTGGCCCGCACTGAGCTGCCGGATGTACCCCGCGCGGACCAGCAGCCGGTGGCTTGCCGCCCCGGCCTCCGCCGGGTCCTCCCGCAGGGTCGGGATGTGAATCTGTGACCAGCGCATGAATGCGGGCTTTCTTGGTTGTGGGTCTCGTCTCATGCCGCCCCAGGACGGAGGTGGCGGGCGAGAACCGAGCTTAGTGGCCCGCGGGCCCGGTCCGGACCCGGTCACCTAGTTCGAGCGGCGGCGCGCCGACCGGGCAGCAGGTCCGGGACTCGGGCTGGGGCACCGGGCGGGTGGGCTCGGCGCGCAGCACGCCATTGTCGATCGTCACCGCGGACAGCACGGCGGCCGCGGCCAGCAGGCACGCGCACACGACCATGGCCGCGTGAAAGCTGGAGTTCATCGCCGCGGCATGGCGGTACGCGGCGCCGGTCAGGCCCACGGCCAGCGGGAGCCCGGCCACGGCCAGCAGGCCCGCGGCCCGGGCCACGGCGTTGTTGACCCCGCTCGCAGTCCCGGCGTGGCGCACGTCGGCGCTCGCCAGGACGGTGGCGGTCAGCGGGGCGACCACCGCCGACAGGCCAAGACCGAACAACGCGACTGTGGGGAGGACATCGGCCACGTAGGAAGCGTTAGGCCCAATTCTCGTGGCCAGGAGCAGACCTGCAGCGCACAACAGGCAGCCGCCGGCCATGAGCCAGCGCGGGCCGAACCGCTGCGCGAGCGCGCCCGCGCGGGACGACAGCAGCAGCATCAGGATCGTCAGCGGCAGCAGCGAGACGCCCGAGGCCAGCGGCGAGTAGCGCGACACCACCTGAAGCTGGAGCACCAGCAGGAAGATGGTGCCGCTGAGCGCGCCGTAGATCACGAAGGTCACCACGTTGACCGCGGTGAACTGGCGGGAGGCGAAGACGTCCAGCGGGAGCATGGGCGGCACCCTGCCGTCCACGTGGCCGCGGCGGCGCTCCAGGAGCACGAAACCGGCAAAGGCGATGACCCCGGCGATCGCGGTCAGCGCAACCCGGGTCAGGCTGCCCCCTGGCGCCTCGATGAGCGCGTAGGTGATCCCGGCCAGGGAGAGCGCGGCAAGCAGGGCGCCGGTCCAGTCGAACCGGCCGTGGCTGGTGGGGTCGCTGGTCTCGGGCACGTGGCGCACCGTGACCGCCATCACCACCGCAGCGAGCGGCAGGTTGATCAGGAAGATCCACCGCCAGCCGACCGAGCCGATGATCCAGCCGCCGAGGAACGGGCCGACCGCGCCGGCCACGCCGCCCAGGCCCGACCAGGCGCCGATGGCCCTGGGCCGGTCGTCGGGCACGAACGAGGCCTGGATGATCGCCAGCGAGCCCGGGGTGAGCAGCGCGCCGCCGATGCCCTGCAGCGCCCTGGCGGCGATGAGCACGCCGATGTCCGGGGCGAGCCCGCACAGCGCGGAGGCGAGGGCGAACCAGGCCACGCCGACTACGAAGACCCGGCGGCGGCCGAGCCGGTCGCCGAGCGCGCCGCCGAGGAGGATGAGCCCGGCCAGGGTGAGCGTGTAGGCGGTGACCGTCCACTGCAGCCCGGCCAGCGACGTGTGCAGGCTCCTGCCGATGGTCGGCAGCGCCACGTTCACCACTGTTGCGTCGAGAAACGCCATGCTCGACCCGAGGACGGTCGCAGCAATGATCCAGCGCCCCTGGGTGCCGGCGAGGCGGATGGCGCCAGGCGCCCGGGAAACCGCTGTCACCTTACGATCCTCTCACCGTCTCGCGGAGCTTGCCCAGCCGCGCGCCGTCCTGAAGTACCGTGCCATACCAGCGCGGGCGTGGCGCCCGCCCGCAGGAGAGGGGAACGCGCGTGCGGTATATGGTCCGGCAGAAGATGTTCTCGATCGGCGACGACTTCTGGATCACCGACGAACAGGGCAACCGCGTCTTCCTCGTCGACGGCAAGGCCCTCAGCCTCCGGAACACCCTGGAGATCAAGGACACCACTGGAACCGTGGTCGCGTCCGTGCACAAGAAGCTCCTGGCGATGCGCGACACCATGGAGGTCGAGCGCGACGGTCAGGTCATCGCCACCGTCAGGCGGGAGATGTTCTCGCCGTTGCACCACCGGTGCTCGATCGATCTGGCCAGCGGCGGCGAGCTGGAGGCGGTGGGCAACCTGACCGGGCGGGAGTACGACATCCAGGACGGCGGTCACACGCTGGCGCGGGTGTCCCGGTCCTGGTTCCAGATGCGGGACACCTACGGCGTGGACGTGGCGCCCGGCGAGGACGATGCCATGCTGCTGGCCGCCGCCGTGTGCCTCGACCGGATCCACGAGGAGGAGCGGCGCTAGCCGTACCGGGCGCTCAGACGGGTTTGCCGCCCCGCCAGGGGGACGATCCCCGCCCGTAGGCGTAGACGATCCAGACCGGGCCGCGGGCGAACGTCATCGGCTGGCCGGAGTCGGTCGTGAACGTGGTGCCCCCGTCGCGGGACGGCCGCGACCAGGTCCCGTGGAACGCCTCTCCGTTGCGCAGGACCAGGGCCCGGCCGGTGCCCACGGTCGCCACGTAAGGCGGCTCCAGCGGGCCCTGCTCGAGGTAGCGGGACAGCCCCACGACCACGCGCTGGATGACCACCGTGGGTGCGGACAGCCGCCCGGCCTCGGTGGTGTAGGCGGGCGCGCCGTCCATCCACACCAGCCAGCGCCCCTTGCTGGGTGACCAGGTGAACCGGAACGACGCGGACGGGTACACCACGGACGCCCACTTCCGCGGGTGCCCGCCGGGCGGCGGCGGGCCGAACCTGAACCCGATGTTGCGGGCCAGGCTCGCGTTCGGGGCCTCCTTCAGCAGCGTCCGGGTGGTGGCATAGAGGTTGTACGGCTCGAACCGGTTGAGGCTCCGGTAGTACCCGCCGACGATCCCGGCGTAGAGGTCGACGATGTGGGAGTGCTCGACCACCGGCAGCAGATGGGGCTGGGCCCCGGAGTAGGCGAAGGCCGGGCGGCCGAACTGGCGCAGCAGGTTGATGTCGGTCTGGCGGGTGCTGCGCACGGGGCCCACCACCGAGGGGTAGTGCGAGGAGAAGACCGCCAGGATGCGGCTGAGCCCGCCCTCGACCGGGATCATGTACACGATGTCGGCCCTGGACAGCCCCGTCGCGGGGCGCTCCGGGTAGGTGTTCCCGATCTTCACCGCGAGCACCCGCTGCAGCGACTTCACCCGTTCGCCGGTGAACGGCGACACCAGCGGCCCCGCTTGGTGAGTCGGCGACGGCGTGGGAGAAGGCGTCGGGACTGGCTTAGGGGCGGCCGCACCCGGCGCGAAAAGCAGGAACCCCTCGACCACCAGGGCCACGGCGGCTGCGCCGGCCAGCGCAGCGTATCCCTGGGCTCGACGATCCCAGAGCATGACTCACCCCTCAGGCATCCTTCCCCGCCACCCGGCTTTCATGATCGCCGGCCCTATTGTCACGGTCACCGCACCCATTTCGTCCCGATAGGTGCCTGGTCTCAAAGGTATGGCCCCGCGCCACCCGGGCGGGCCGGCCATGGCACGCTGAGACCGGGGACGGCCACCAGCCTGGCGCATCCCGCGCCCGGGTGTGGCCCGGATTCATGGAGGCACTATGGAGCCTATGCCGGAGGACTGGGACCGCGCCGTGGCGGTGGTCGCCCACCCCGATGACCTTGAGTATGGGGTCGCCGCGGCGATCGCCCGGTGGACCCGGCAGGGGCGCTACGTCGCCTACGTGCTGGCCACAGCCGGTGAGGCGGGCATCGAGGGGATGGCCCCCGATGTGGCCGGGCCGCTGCGCCAGGACGAGGAGCGCCGCAGCGCGGCGCTAGTCGGCGTCTCCGAGGTGGACTTCCTTGGCCACCGGGACGGCCTCATCGAGTACGGCCTGCCGCTCCGCCGCGACATCGCCGCGGCGATCCGCCGGCACCGGCCCGAGGTCGTCATCACCGGGAGCTTCGACCTCACCTGGGGGGACGAGGGGCCGGTCAACCACGCCGACCACCGCGCGGTCGGTCTCGCCACCCTGGACGCCTGCCGCGACGCGGACAACTCGTGGCTGTTTCCCGACGCGGGCGCCGCCTGGCACGGCGTCAAGGTCATGTACGTGGCTGGTAGCGCGAGCCCCACGCACTTCGTGGACGTGACGGACACCATCGACGTGGGCGTGGCGTCGTTGCGCGAGCACAAGGCCTACCTCGACGGGCTCGGCGGCGACATGGACCCGGACGACTTCCTGCGCAAGATGGCGGGCTTCGTCGGCCTCGCCGCGGGCTGCGAGTACGCCGTGGGGCTGCGCCGCTATCCGGCCTGAGCCCGTCCCGGCCGGAGCCCGTCCCGGCCGGAGCCCGTCCCGGCCGGAGCCCGTCCCGGCCGGAGCCCGTCCCGGCCGGAGCCCGTCCCGGCCGGAGCCCGGTCAGGCGGCAGGCCAGGTGTGCCCGGGCTCGCCGGCCTGCATGAGCTCGAGGTAGCGCTGGGTCATCTCCAGCAGCGCCGCTTCCCTGTCGAGCCCGCCCCGCTCCTCCAGCGCGTGCACCGTGGCGGTCTGCCAGGTTGCCCCGGTACGCCCGGTCAGGCAGCGCTGCTCGATGACACCGAGCAGGCGTTCGGCCTCCAGGGTGTCGACGCCGCGCCGGCACAGGCCCTCGTAGGACAGCGGCAGCAGCCGGCGCAGGGTCAGCTCCGCCGCCGGGACCTCACCGAGGCCCGGCCAGTACAGCCGGGCTTCGAGCCCGTGCCGGGACGCCTCCAGCAGGTTGTCGTGCGCGGCGGCGAAGGACATCTGCGACCAGATCGGCCGTTCCGCCTCGGCGAGCATGTGGACCAGGCCGTAGTAGAAGGCGGCATTGGCGATGACGTCGGTGACGGTCGGCCCGGCGGGCAGAACCCGGTTCTCCACCCGCAGGTGGGGCTCGCCGCCGTCGATGGCGTAGACCGGCCGGTTCCACCGGTAGACGGTGCCGTTGTGCAGCGTCAGCTCGGCCAGGTGGGGGATGCCCCCGCCGTCGAGTTCGGCTACTGGGTCCTCGTCCTCGACCAGCGGCAGCAACGCGGGGAAGTACCGCAGGTTCTCCTCGAACAGGTCGAACACCGAGGTGATCCACCGCTCCCCGAACCAGACCCTCGGCCGCACCCCCTGCGTCTGCAGTTCCTCCGGCCGGGTGTCGATGGCCTGCTCGAACAGCGGCATCCTGGTCTCCTGCCAGAGCTCCCTGCCGAACAGGTAGGGCGAGTTCGCGGCGACCGCGACCTGCACCCCGGCCACGGCCTGCGCGGCGTTCCAGTAGCTGCCGAACGCCTCGGGGCTGACCTGAAGGTGGCACTGCACGCTGGTGCACGCGGCCTCGGGCATGATGCTGGCCACGTGCGTCAGCAGCCGCTCGGCGCCCTCGATGCAGATCCGCATCTCCTCCCCCCGCGCCGCGCAAATCTGCTCGTTGAGCAGGCGGTACCTGGGGTTGGGCGACATCGCCTCCTCGGTGGCGTGGTCCTCCCGCAGGCTGGGCAGGATGCCGACCATGGCGAGCCGCGCGCCGGCCTTCCGCGCCCGCTGGTCGGCCTGGTCATGGCGGTCCGCCAGCTGGCGCTGCAGCACGGCCAGCCCCGCCCCGGTCAGCGGCCGGGGCGCCAAGTTGACCTCGACGTTGAAGCGCCCGAGTTCGGCGCTCCAGTCGGGGTCGCCGATCGCGTCGAGCACGTCGGCGTTGCGCATGGACGGGCCGCCCTTCTCGTCCACCAGGTTGAACTCAACTTCCAGGCCGACCTGCTCCGTCCCGTCGGTGAATCGCGACTCCCGCAGCATCCGGGCCAGGACATCCAGGCACCTGCGCACCTTCGCCCGGTAGTGGCGCCTGTCGGCTTGACTCACAACGATCGCCGGAACGTCCCTGCCCATGCGGCCCTCCGCGTGCCTCCTCCACAGCCTGACATGACGCCTTCGTCATGAATAGATAGGACATTTCATGCATAACGGAAAAACTCCGCCAGCCCGGGCACCCCGCCACTCCCCGTCCGGGGCGGGCCAGGAGCCGGCTCCATGCGCCATGATGGCCCCGTGGGAATCTCGGTGGACACGCTCGTCAGCTACGTGGAACGCACGGTAGACCAGATGGCGGGCATCGTCAGCGACCTCGGCAACGACCTGGCCAACCAGCGGCCACCCATGCCGGGAGCGAACTCGCCGTACGCGATCCTGCGGCACTGCCTCGGGGTGATGGAGTTCTGGGGCGGGCAGGTCGTGGCCGGACGGGAGGTCACGAGGGACCGGGACGCCGAGTTCCGGGCCAGCGGCCCGGTCGCCGCCCTGATCACGGCCGCGGACTCGGGCCTGGACCAGTTCCGCGCCGACGCGGCCACCGCCGACCCGGACGCCCCGCCCCGCGGAAGCCACCCGAACATGGGCTCGGACGAGCTGGAAACCCTCACCCAGGGCGGCGCGCTGCTGCACGTGCTGGAGGAGGTCACCCAGCACCTCGGCCAGCTGGAGCTAACCAGGGACATACTGCGGGGGGTGGCCAGCTGACCGCCGCCTGGCCGGCGGTCATGGCGCGCGGGTTTCGCGCCGGACACCCGCCGGAGGGCTCAGGGCCCGGAGGGCTCAGGCCCGGAGCGCTCA
>Ga0207646_10005875_pt1 | contig 12819 bp, 16 predicted proteins | sample KBSK5502metaG_FD_184343 | JGI IMG/M metagenome (GOLD analysis project Ga0207646, IMG submission 184343) | Corn, switchgrass and miscanthus rhizosphere microbial communities from Kellogg Biological Station, Michigan, USA - KBS K5-50-2 metaG... | ecosystem: Host-associated > Plants > Roots >...
TGATATGCTTCGCCAGCTTCTTGCGTAAAGCTGGCCGTCCTGGGTAGTGGCTACGACCGATGACGTTAAAGCGCCTGTGGAGCGGATGTGAGACCGAAACGGGAGGGCTGATTCAAAGGTTCCCGTGCCATGGCAATCGGCAATGAAGCAGGAACAACTGACCGCTCAAAGGTGTCTTGTACACTTTTGAGTATGAGAAAGGTAGCAGATAGGTTACAGAGGTAGCAGAAAAGTAATATGGATGCGAGTTGGGGTATCTGCGCACCTTTTTTCCAATCCCGGATCGTCCTTCTCGCCACCCGAAATTTTCGAGCGGTGCTCCCATGGGATATGGTGGATAAAACGATCAGCCATCACTAAACCAATTTCAGGCTGTTTTTCGTCTGTGGGCAGTCCGGACAGGCTCCTTGATCCTGGAGTGAGGCCCCATCCGACTTCTTCTGCTGGCATCTTCATCGACTTGCTCGCGACATGACATTCCTCCTCCATCAGGCTTGCGTGGCGCTCAAGCGGAAACCGGTGGCAAGGGGTATGAGAGCACCTCGCGCGCCGTCCATCGTCGGGTGGTTCTCCCCGCTGCCATGGCTGGGGTACGCTGGCGATAGCGTTGGGCCACCAGTTTGCCACCGCGCTCGCGCGGCTGCGCGAGCGCTACTCGCAGTGCTTGGTGAGGACGCACAAAATGATAGTACGCTCGCCACCACTCGAGATGGGCTAGGAGCTGTGGAGCCTGTTGGGAAGTGGCCCAAGTACGTCGTGCGAGCGCTGCCACCCCATGGCGAACGGTCAGATTCACCCGCTCAATGAAAGCGGTGTTGAGTCGTCCAGAGAGACCTAGTCCCTGCAAGGCTCTTTTGAGATCTACCTCTGTCCCCAGGCGAATCACAGGCGTGACTCGCGTCAGCTTGCGCCGCCGGTAGCTCTTTTTCACCTGACCGTAGATCAGTCCCGCTGCTACTTGCCACTGGTGCACTTTCCGTCCTCGGCGACCCACCTCAAGCCACTGTCCAAAATGGGCGGTCAAGGCGTAGAAGTACACGTTTAAGCCATCACTGGTGAAGAGCGGAATGCAGCCAGGAGCTAGGATCTGTCGCAGGGAGTGAAGAACCAGGTGCGCCATGTACTGCGTGCGGGGACCCAACTGAAGGACGGGAAGAATCTTCGTAGTGGGGTCGATGGCCAGCCACAGCCAGAGTACGTGCTTGGAGCTCCGCAGTCTCGTCCGCAGTTCGTCCAGTTGGAGGTGTGGGAGCCAGAGGGCGCGGAAGGACCGCTCGTGGAACGTCCGAGCGTGCTCGCCAGCACGCGACAGCCAGGTGGTGATCGTGGCCTGACGGTAGCCGAAGATCCGCTCTGCGGCGGAAGCGTCCAGTCCTTCGGCCAGCGCAGCCAGCACCATTGCGACCCTTTGGGAGGGAGTTTTCAGATGATACAGGGGAGTGTTACGCCTGGAAGTGAACGTGGTGCGGCAAGCCTGACAGCGAAAGGTCTGGATCTGCTCAGCACGACCATGCTTGCCATCGCCAACAAGAGCGTGGATGTGAGCCTCGGTGATGCCGAAGTACGGGCACTGCGGGTTGGGACAAGCGAAGCCTTCGGTATGGATCCGCTTGGGTGCTCCCCGCCTGCTTTTCATCTCACGCCAGGGTCGCACAGGCACAGGTGCAGACCCCGCCACAGACGAGTGGGTGCAAGGGAGACGACAGGCGGGGCAGTCAAGAGGGGTGCGTGGCTTGAGAAGACGATGGACCAGAGGACGTCTCCTCGCTGCTTGTGAATGTAATGGCTGAAGAGGGAGCCAGCAAAGACGCCAAAGCAGCGCCAAGCCGAGAATGAGGAAGAACACGAGCAGGAACCCGAACACATGAAGGGACATAAAGATCCTCGTCGCTTGAAATGGGGAGCATGGAGCTCCCGTAGAAGCAAGGATAAGGCGAGTCTACTGTACTGTCAAGCGAGTGGGAGAGAAATCCGAATTATCCACCACCGAGAGGGGCAGTACCCGTTTTCTACGTAGTGGCACATCGCGATACGATCTATTACTCTCTGTTAATGTAATCCGAAAATTGCCGGGGCAGACCTGATTCACATCACAAATCAGTCACAATCCAACCTTGGCTGAGGCTCGCTCCCAAGCAAGGCACTTTTCTTCCTTATGCTTGCGAGAGGATCCCTTGTTTATCCAATTTATCAAGGAGTAAATGAAAATAGACGAAGCCTGCAAATGGGTGCCATGGCGACGTGAGTTCCTTGACCTTTTCGTAGGAAGGTTTTTCCTCAAGATGGAGGAGCTGTTGCAGATTCTTTTGCGCGCCGACATCATCTCCTGGAAAGGTATCAAGTCTCCCTAATCCTCTGAGCAAGACATATTCTGCCGTCCAGCGGCCAACGCCTCGCAAGGACGACAAGGATATCTTCACCTCTTCACCGTTCATTGACTCCAGTATGGAAAAATCTCGCTGGTTATTCACAAGCGTTGTTGCCAGTTCAGTGATGGCTCGCGCTTTCTGATGGCTAAATCCCAACGTTCGTATGCGCTCTAGGGAAGTGTTTGCTAACGCTGCCGGTTCCGGAAACGCAGAGAACACTGCCTGACCATCATCAAACTTCATGCCATAGGTTGCTGTCAGCCGGTTCAGCAGCATAATTCCTGCATCCAGGCTCACCTGTTGGCAGGCGAACGCATTGAGCAGTGCTTCGAACAGGCTGGGAAAACGAGGCGGCTTCAGCCCCAGGAAGTGTTGAGCGAGAGGAGACAAGAGGTGATCTTTCTCTGCCAGCGTATAAAATCCCGTAACATCGACCTGTAAGCCAAACATGCGCTGAAGTGCTTCTCTGATCCTTGATGATACCTGTTCAACAGGTGCAGGGCTCCACACCTTGACCAGCAGTTCCGGCTTGTTGTCTGTTTGCCGTTGCGAAACACAGACTTTGGCGGGCACGCTGTCAACAACAAAAATGCGCGTGTAATGGGTCCCATCCCACCAATCGATACGATTGGTGGCTCTTCTGCGAAGTGCCCACACGGTCAAATCTAAGCGAAAAGGAGAGCGTGGGTGTACAAGAAACGATTCTTGGATCATGGGTATTCCCGCGATCGAAGCACGTGTTGTTTGCTTTCAATACACTGGAAGAGCTTCTGGAAAGAATCGATGAACTTTTGCACCCCCTCCTCTTGCAACTGCCGGGTGACCTGGTCGTAGTGGATCCCGACGTCCTCCAACGCGGCCAGGTCAGCCTGCGCCTGTGAGAGGTTCTCTTCGATGGAGAGGCGCACCCGGCCATGGTCGCGGAAGCTCTCGAGCGTTTTGAGCGGCATGGTATTCACCGTGTCGGGACCGATCAGTTCTTCGACGTACAGCACATCCCGGTAGGCGGGATTTTTCGCGCCCGTGCTGGCCCACAGGGGTCGTTGGACGTGCGCGCCGCGCTGCTTGAGTGCTTCAAAGCGCGGCCCACCGAACAGGCGTTTGAACTCCTGGTAGGCGAGGCGGGCATTGGCGATGGCTGCTTTGCCCTGGAGCGCCGTGAGCTTCTGCTGCTCGGCGTGATCGCCGGTAGCTTTCATCCTGTCCGCGAGCAGGTGGTCAACTAGCACATCCACGCGGCTGACAAAGAAACTGGCGACCGAGGCGATGTGGCTGATGTCTTTGCCTGAGGCCCTGCGCTCTTCCAGGGCGTCGAGATAGGCCTCGGCCACCTGCCGGTAGTTCTCAAGGGAGAAGATGAGGGTGATGTTGATGTTGATGCCCTCAGCGAGCGCTCGACGAATGGCGGGAATGCCCGCCGGCGTGGACGGGATCTTGACCATCAGGTTGGGCCGATCAATGGTCTGCCAGAAGCGGCGCACCTCCGAGAGCGTCCCTTCTGTATCCTGTGCCAGGTAAGGGGAGACTTCGATGCTCACGAACCCGTCCTGCCCATTCGTCCGATCATAGATGGGGCGCAGCAGGTCAGCCACCATGCGTTCATCGGTCATTGCCAGCGCTTCGTAGATCTCCTTGGGACCTTTGCCCTCCTGGAGCAACTGCTGCATCTGCTCGTCATAGGTGGTATCGTGCGTAATCGAGTGTTCAAAAATGGTGGGATTGCCCGTCGCACCGGCGAGACCATCTTCGTCGATCAGGCGTCCAAACAGGCCGGAGCGCAGTTGCCCCCGGTCAATATCATCGAGCCAGACACTTTGCCCCAGTGCCTTGAGTTCTAGTAATGGATTAGTCATAATAACGCCTCCTTTTCTCGGCGTACACTGCGACGCCGAACGCACACGGATCACTCTCATGCATCATGCATCGCTGTTTTTCTTGCAGCGTGCAGTAAGCATGCCATCCGCAGGCGGCTATGCGGGAACGGTACGGAAACTGATCGCCAGGCGGTTCCAGCCGTTGATGGCAATGATAGCCAGCGTCAAGTAGACCAGTTCTTCGTCGGTAAACTGCCGGCGGACTGCTGCATACACCTCATCTGGCACGTGGTCAACGGAAACGAGAGTCACGGCCTCCGTCCAGGCCAGGGCGGCCCGCTCCCGCCCGGTATAGAACGGAGCCTCGCGCCAGGCCACGAGTTCGTACAGGCGTTGTTCGGTTTCGCCGCGCGACCGCGCGGCTTTGGTATGCAGATTGATTCAATACGCACACCCATTGATCTGGGACGCACGAATTTTCACGAGTTCAATAAGCAACGGCTCCTGGCTGGCGAGAGGGGATGACCGGACCAGGTGGTCTACGCCGCTCATCGCTCTTCCAATGCCGGAAACAATGTGGTCGTAATCGAGCCGTGGTTGCATGTCCATAGGTTGCCCGCCTTTCGAACCGAAACACAAGCATTCATGCCAGCTCTCGCGCTGTGAATGCATACCGCAGAAACAGATGGCTCCTCCCCCGTTTAACGCTGACGAGTATTCCCCAGAGAGGGCGCTCGGGTGCAAACAGCGTTCCGGTCACCAGTCCTGGCCGCTCAATGGTAGTGTCTCGTCCGGCGATCTGTGGAGAGAGCGTCAAGAACAATTCATCCAGCAACCCCTCCTCCAGGAAGGTTCCCAGCAACCGTGTGCCACCCTCTACTAAGAGCATAGCGCACGGTCGCAAGTCGCACACCGCCTGTACGATTGTCTGGGTACGGAGTATATCCGTGCGTTGCCCACTGGCGATCTGCACCGTTGGAGGAACGCTTTGCTCGTGAATGCGCTTCTCGCCCTGGGTCGTCGTGACAATCAAGACACGATCCTCGTCAGACTGAAAAACTGGCAAATCGAGATCGACTTCACCGCTGGCAGTGACGATCACGTTGAGCGGCGGCTCCAGCTTGCCCAAACTTGTCCGCAGTTGCTGGTAGCCGTCGCTCAGCGCGGGATAGATGCACGAAACGCGATCGCCAGCTATGCCACGGCACTCTCGCTCCCGCTTGCCCAGGTGCTCGTGCGCCTGGACGGCTTGTATGGCAATGCAGCACCTCTGGCCGATCTGCTCACTCCTGCGGGGGTGGGGGTGATCGTGCGCGGGAAGGAGTACGATCTGCTGGACCTGCCTTCCGTCCAGCAGCGCTTGCACCAGCCGCCAGACCAGCAGACCACGCATCCCGAATCTGGCACCAGCCGGGCGCTCTTCGATCGCCCGAATATTGCGCTCACGCCCACAGGACCCGTGGTCCGCATGATCCTGGCGACCCATCCTGCCAGTGCCTCTCCCCCTCCCATTGGCGTGGTGCGCAACGGGACCGTCTATGAACAATTCTTCACGACCGTCCCGCCTCATGCCTGGACTCCCGCCGATGTCCTGCAGCTGTATCTGCATCGCGGTTCTTTTGAAATCACGCTCGCCGACGAGGACCAGGAGCAGGACCCGGATCGCTGGTTCTCACATACGCCGTACGGCCAGGAGTTTTGCCAAATTTTGAGCCAGCGGATCTGGAACGTGCGCCTGGAACTCGGACAGAAGCTCGTCCCCACTTCCATGCACCTGACCGATTTCACGCCTGCTCTGGCGGGTTCTCCTGCTCCACCGGCTCAGCCTGCTTACCTGGAAGAGCCTTCTCCAACAACTCAATCCACTCAAGCAGAGAAGAACGTTTCGTATGGACCACCGCAATGGGCGCGCCCATCGTACACCAAAGGCTTTGCCGGAGCAGATTTCGCCCTGCAACCGGATGGGCCCCTGCAATGTCCCGCTGGTCATCCCTTGTATGCTCAGGAGCGTCGGCCTGAGCGCAACGGCTCGGTGCGGGTGCTCTATGCTGCACGCATTGGCCATTGCCGCGCATGCCCCCTGCGCGAGCGCTGTCAAGAATCTGGCACCACCCTCAAACCGCGACGCGTCAGTGCTGTCCTTTGGCCGATCTTCTCCTCTTCGCCGAGTTTAGGAGAAGCTCCGCCTGTGCGACAAGAGGCCCTTGCCCCTCCACCAGACAGCCTGATCCTCTGGGGAGATTGGGAACGCTGTCAGATCCGTCGGAGTTTTCTGACTCTGCTTCGAACCCAGACCGTGACAGTGACCCAACGTGCTCCAGAGGATTGGAATGTGGAGGAAACAGAGGGCAAGACCCCTGCTGTGTTGACCAGGGCACAGCGGGCTCATTGGCGGCTCAGCTGGGCACAGCGACTGGCGCGCAATGCCCGTGGTGCTTCTGCTCCTGCTTTGACGATCACTGTGCACGGACTGTCCTCTGCTTTTGCTCAGCATTTCGGTTGCCCTCCCTCTGCTTCTTCGGTGGCATAAACAGGAAAAGCCATGAGGCGGATGCTCGTCGGCTGCTATCCTGCCCGGTCTGTTTGGAGATGAGGCAGAGGTGAGAAATGGCGCACATCGAGCGGAGAAACTAGATCTGCTCAATCTCTGTGTCCGCCACCTGCTTGCCGAGGTCTTCTGGAAGCCCGTAGAGCGCAGTCCAATACTGGAGCCAGGAGGCCCGGATTTCCTCTTCCCCCTTTTCCTGATCATAGGCAGGAGAGATCAAGGGAATGGCTCGTTCAACCCGCACCAGCACGATACTGTGGATGGGGCTCCTGGTTCCTCGTTGCCGAAAAAACGCGAGTCCTTGCTCAAAGATGGGGCCGTGTTGGTGAATAGTCGCAGGGCCTTTGAAGCGATATCCCTTGCGGCTCACGGGATCAACCACATTGATCTCGACCACTGGATGATGGCGGAGATTGGCAATGGTCCCTGGTGAACAGATATCGGCGAACACAATATGCTCATCGTCCCAAACGGTGGTTGTTCCCTTCGGCGAAAGATTCGGCGTCCCATCCTCGCAGACCGAAGCTACAAAGCCGAGCCGCTGCTCGTTGAGGATTCGTTGCATGTCTGCGGTTAATTTGACCGAGGTTGACATCGTTCATTTCCTCCTGTTCCTTCCTGGTCGCATGCGTAGTGCTCGCCGTGATTTCCTCTTCTAAGTGTAACACAATGAGGGGGAGCAACGGGAAATGTGGCCTGAAACCTGGCTCCTGTCCTCTGGAAACAGGAGCGTCACGAAGCAGGGCTTTAAAACTACCTCACTGATGAGTTTATCTCGTTGTGCATCTCGTGGGTGTAAGAAGTCCCCCAGGCAGATCATACGGGATCTGTGCTCCTCAAGCTCATTCGTGTCTCCTACGAAAGTATGCCAGCCTTCGGCAGCTTCCCAGGCCATAATGTGCAGGTTACGTGGATTCTGTATCAGAAACGCGAAGTAGCGATCGATGCTCAACTCCAGGAAAATGCGCAGCCGGTTGACACTCATCTCTGTACTGGCTACTTGGGATATCCGTTCCAAAAAAGAGGGTAAATGATAACTCCACCCCATAGGCGTCAAGTTAAGCCCAGAAAAGGTTGAGCCTGATGCCGAAAAGACTCCTGTGAGATGATGAATGAAGTCAAACATCACCACTCACAGGAGTTTTGTTATGGAAAGTAGAGCATCATTGAACCAAGCGCTGCGAACGTTATTTTTTTCAGCGCTAAGGTAAGCGCTCCCCTGCATAGCAGCAGGCCAAGTAGGTAAAGGCCCCGCTAATCGCTATGGCATTCTTGACCATCAGGAAGGTGCTGCCCCAGATCATGGCATTCAACACCAGCAGCGCTTCATAACGCAAACGATGAGAAGGCAGTGCTTTCTGCGCAGCCGCTGCTACAGCTTGTTCTGTTGTCGTTACGGTTGCTTCGTCAAAGAGCATTGCCTTCTCCATTAGAGTACTCCTCCGCGTAACGCCTGCCATTGTCGGCGCTTCTCCCATTCAAGGGAGTCAAAAGGGTTCGTAGTATCAACACCTTTATAGATCGCTGCTACATCGAGCAGAACCAGAATACCTACGAGTATCAATAGCTCCATCTTACCTGACTCCTTTCGTTTATCCGACAGTGATTTCGTCCTGGAAAGAGATGCTAGAGGTGATGCTCTCCTACATGGCTGGTGATTTTATAGGGATTGGCGGCAGAGAAGGTGCCTTTTTCGGCAGTTCCCGGTTGCTCAAGCTTGTGACCGTGGCTTAACAGCTGTGTATGCAGCCAGCTTGCAATAGTTCGAAGCAATTGCGGCTGTCTCCACTGCTTGAAGCTTGCCGCTCGGATCATCCTCTCATATTCTGCCTGCCGCAGCAGTTCTTCTCTCCCCTGGCGCAGCGTATCATATTGATCGATGGGACGCATGATGTCTACTCCTTTCGGTTCACCCCTTGACATATCCTAAATTAACCATTAAAATTGCTTTTGATAGTTATATTATAATATGGAATAACTAACCTGTCAAGTGCATTTTAGTGGTTAGTATGAAATGTGATAGAGTAAGAGGGGAGGTATGTATGGCAGCATTATCAATTCAAATACCTGCTTTTGATGACATTTCAGGTAATTGGCTGTGCCTGGATTTTACGCATACCTTGACCGAACGCTATTCACCTCAGCCACAGGAATTGTTGAACAGCGACAACGATCTTGTGGCATGGGGGTTGTATGAGCGTCTCCTGACAGATGAAGAGGCCCAGCAACTGCTACGGGAAGCTAAAAATCATCCAGAGGAAGCGTCAGCAGCTCTTCAACGCGCTCTTGAGCTGCGCGAGACGATCTACCGGATGTTTTATGCTCTCTGGGAAGGCTCTTTGCCGGAGCAATCCGACCTGGCGCTCTTAAACGAGAGGCTCGCTGAAGCCATGTCTCATGCACGCCTCGTTCCCGATAGTGGTGGTTTTAGATGGGACTGGGCGGCGAATGAGCAGGCATTAGATCGCATCCGCTGGCTGGTGGCGCGTTCGGCGGCTGATCTCTTGACATCCGAAAGATTGCACGATGTGCGAGCCTGCGCAGCTGATGATTGCAAGTGGCTGTTTCTCGATACCAGTAAGAATCATAGCCGTCGCTGGTGTGATATGCATACCTGTGGCAACCAGGCCAAAGCTCGTAGGCACTATAGCCGCAAGAAGGACGTTGGAGCGAAAGCCTGACTTCATGTTTTCTATTGGCTCTCCATCTTTCGTGGTGAAGCGAACAAACTCGCATGCCAAGCACGTTTATCCTCGTTCTCCAGGCAGTGTCAATCTCTGGCTTTCCGTCGATTTTGATACCGCTGGCGAACCCTCTTACTGAGCATAGTTTGAGCGTGTTTTCTCACGAAAGCGAGCGTCGAGTGGGGGTTCGCCTGCAGTATCGCTTTGCGTGATTTTGAGACGATGAAGCAAGCGTACAAAAGTGAAAGCATACTGTGAAGCCAGTTCATCTCTGCCGGCTTCTAAGAGATACGAGAGCTTTCACGGAAAGTACGGGTGAGTCAGCATTGTTGGACGTCGTTGGGGAAAAAGAACAAGGTTCTTCCAAGTATAAAATACGCATGTCTTCATCTCGCGCAAGATGAAGACATCTGGATTGAAACCACAGCAGCTGCGGCGGATTCTTGTTGCCTTTGGGCAACGAGGACCGTCGAATCCCTGGATGCAGCTAGTCCCTCGGTCGGTCTGCGTTCGCGAGCAGCTCGCGCATCTGCTCATAGGTGAGAGCATCGATCTCACCACGTGCGTACCGCTGGTTAAGGATGTCTAGCGCGGAAAGCTGAGCCGGCGTAGCAGGTTGGTACGCATACTCATCTGCAGGCATCCCTCTATTCCTGAAGCCGAAGCGGGGGAGTAAGCACAACCCGATGAAGAGCAGCGGGATCACGATCCAGAAGAACTTGCCGAAGAGCAACACTACGAGTAATACAGGCAGGAGGAACCAGAGGCCGTAGCCGTATCTGAATCCTGAAAACATGACAATCATCTCTTTCTGAGAATGTCTCTCTTTTGCTTGTGTGTCCTGCGCGTGGGACACCTGGTGACTGAGCGATAGATCCTGTCGCTTCACGCTCTGCAACAATGCGATATATCGTTCTCTCTTATATACGATCTAGCGCGTCGCCGGTTGTAAAACGATTCTCTCACCGACGTAGGAACATGACGGTCAACCATTGTACTGGCTACTTAGTATATCCGTTCTTAAAAATGAGAGGTGAACAGCGTTTTTCCATTGTTCTCGTCTACAACCTTCTGAAGGTTTATGCGTCCATTTTTGACTTTCTGCAATGATATGCGTCCAATTTGTCAAAAACTCTTCTATAAGCTTTCGGATTTTGAGCGTGCGAGAAGCACTTTACTGCAATTTTATGCGTCCAGTAGAGTGCAAAGAATTGAGAATAATAACATACATGTTACTGGAACCATAAATTTGCAGTCACTGCAAGGTTATGCTTCCAATTCTTTTCTGCAATTTTATGCTTCCAAAAAACTACGACAAAAGATGGCCTTGAGGTCTCTTATTTTCCAATCCCAGATCTTGTAATGCCTCGTGCCATGCAGCAAGTGCTCCCAGTTCTTTGATAGACCCCGGTTTTGTAAGCAGGAGCCTTACTCGCTCCTGGCTGGGGTACAGATTTTGGTCATAGACTCTGAAAGTCGCCTGGCGTACCTCGTCAAGTATCTTTTGCTTCCTCTCCTCTCGTTTCCTCTTTCTGTATTCTCGGCAACGGGAAGAGATAGCACGGCAGATTTCCGGGAAGTGTTTATATAAAAATGACTGATCATATCCCAAGCACTTGGCTACCTCACTCATGGGTGCAGGTGGCTCTTTCTCTTGCTGCAATTCAGCAATTAATTTCCCCTTGATCTTCTCAACATCTAAAACCCGGTAGAACTTCTTAGCCCTTTCACCCAGATGAACGGCTGTCCCAACTCCATTTCCTTTGCCTGCTCTGACGCTCCTGCAATCTGGGGAGAATACTTGAAGAGGTGATATTTCGAGAATCGAACAAAGCCGTAACAGAGAACCTAATTGGGGTTGTGCTGGCTACATGGGACATCCGTTCTCAAAATCGGAGACGAGTGCCAGCACAATCTCTCTCGCCTCTCATCTTGCCTTCACGAAGAGGGACTTGTGCCAAGAAGATCGAGACCAAGCAAGTCACAGCCTGATGCGCATGTATGCACCTCTCTCAGCAACCAGGTAGAAGGATGACGCGCGCTCTCTTCGTTCGCAGAAGAAAAACGGGACAAGGAACACAAAAACATGCCATAACGCTGATACGGCCACCACCTTCCGCAAGGAAGCCTGTTCGATCGTGCGCAACATGCCGATTTCCCGAACGGATGTCCCAAGTAGCCAGTACAAGTATGGGGAGTATCGCACGAAGCGGATGATTCTGGAAATCTATGACGAGATGCTAAGGGCTATGGAGAGGGGTGAGACATACAGAACGCGGCTAGACCCGCTGCCTGCTGATCTGAGTATGGCACATCCGCCGAAGTCGGAGGCGATGTTAGAGGGGCAGAGGTAGTAAGAAAGAACTGCTCCTGCTATTCAATTCTTACCTAGAGAATAAAAGTAAATGATACGCTTAAAAGTCTTTCGAATAGAAGTTGACATATGAGACATTTGTGGTAAACTACAGAAAAACTGTATTTCGGGTGAGCTTGCTGCGATGTTTTTTCAGGATGTATCCACGCCTATCACCTCCACCTGTTGGGTTTTCTGCCCAACATCAGCGATTTTCATTTTGCAGCCCTCAATCTCTTTTAGCATGCATTGTACATTGTCTCTGCTTACTCACCCCTCGCTTCTTGCGTTAACTGATCTCCAATAGATGGATACTATATTATTGTTGTGATAAGAAAGGGCACATTAAGATGGCGAAAATCACTGAGTTGATGTCAGATATTCACAACCAGGATCTGGTTCTACCGGAGTTCCAGCGTGAATATGTCTGGACTATGGAGCAGGCCAAGCAACTCATGGTTTCACTCTTTCGTGGATATCCGACCGGAAGCCTGCTCTTCTGGAAAACGACGAATCCTCCAGAATTAAAAAATACGTCCCTTCCTCAAGATACACTCGGCGCAACGAGTGTTATTCTCGATGGACAGCAGCGTCTTACCACGCTCTATCTGCTCATCAAAGGCAAGATTCCTCCTTACTATCTGCCCACCGATATCCAGACCGACCCACGCGATTTGTACTTTGATCTTGACTCGGGGGAGTTTCAGTATTACCAGGTCACGCGCATGGAAAATAATCCTACCCGGGTTCGTGTGACGGATTGCTTTGTTTCCCCAACACCTGTGAAGGTGTTTGAAATTGTGCAAAAGAAAGTTATGGCCTCATCGGCCACCGCTGAACAATTTCAGCTTGCCCAGTGTTACAATGATAACCTGACGAAACTGTGCAATATACTTGAGAAAGACTATCCTGTTCAGATTGTTCCTCCCAACTCTCAGAGGAAAAGACCCTGATTACGCATGCACGAACCCATGCAGCCAAGTTTCTTGGCTAGCACATTGTGCGTCAACATGCCGACGACAAGCTCGACCGACGAGGTCAACGGCAAGTC
>Ga0207646_10005877_pt1 | contig 12817 bp, 15 predicted proteins | sample KBSK5502metaG_FD_184343 | JGI IMG/M metagenome (GOLD analysis project Ga0207646, IMG submission 184343) | Corn, switchgrass and miscanthus rhizosphere microbial communities from Kellogg Biological Station, Michigan, USA - KBS K5-50-2 metaG... | ecosystem: Host-associated > Plants > Roots >...
CAGGCCGGCAGCCTGCCGAGGAGATTTCGTTGCCACAATTCGAACGGAGCACCCCGCAGGCAGCCGGTCGACCGCATGGTCCAGTCCCTGGCCAGGTCCATGTGCTTGAGCACGTAGCGCTGGCCGTCGATCACGAGCCGCTCCAGCCTGGCTCCCGACTTGCCCGGCGCCCCGTCAAGCACCTCGCGCTCGGTCGCCGCCGCGAGCAACTCGGCCAGGTCGGGCTCAGGCATCGGCGGCTTCCATCTCGGCGAGCAGCGACGCCGGCCAGCGCCCGCCGCAGAACACGGTGTCCGCGACGATGCGGTCGCCGCGGACGGTCAGCAGGTGCATGTGGTGCGCGGCGTGCGGGACACCGTTCTCCTGCCAGATCAGCGTGTACTCGACCAACTCGCGCCCCCCGTCATCCGGTGCCCTGTCGTCCGGCGCCGCCCCGCCCCTGATCGCGAACCGGCGCAGATCGCGGAACTCGCCCGCGTCGGCGAACCAGCGCGCATACTCGGAGCGGATCGCGTCCGGCCCGGTCACGTGCATCCGCCAGTTCGGTACCGTCGCGTCCAGCGTCGCATCCGCGCTCCACAAGTCTGATCCGGGGATCGCTGCGGACACGATAGCGTCGAGGAACTTGTCGATCACGGGTGAGCTTGCCATCGTCGGCTCCTTGGGTCGAGATCAGCTTTGGTCCAGGGTCCTGGCCTGCTCCGATCGTGTCGGCCGTGTCTTGCAGGAAGATTGCAGGGGGCAGCGGCGGCGCGAACGAGCACCTGTGGTGCGGACGAGCACGGATGGTGCGGATGAGCACGCGTGTCGGGCCCCGCAGTGAGATATGACGGGGACATGACCTGGATGCGCTATGGGCTCAAGCTCAGCCAGAACGCCACCATCGAGCAGTATCGAGACGTATGGCGGATCGCTGACGAGGCGGGATTCGACCACTGCTGGTGCATGGACCACTTCGCGACGCTCGGCGCGCGGGATGACGGCGCCATCTTCGAGGCGTGGACGCTGCTGGGCGCGATGGCGGCGGCTACATCTAGGACGCGGATTGGATGTGCCGTCACTGGCAACACCTACCGTCACCCGGCCGCGCTGGCCAAGGCCGCGGTCACGGTCGACCATCTGTCCGGTGGCAGGCTGGAGTTCGGCCTCGGCGCCGGCTGGGCGGAGAACGAGCACACGATGCTCGGCCTGCCGTTCGGCACCGCCGGTGATCGTGCGGACTGGCTGGAGGAGGCCTGCCAGGTCGTCGTGTCGCTGTGGACACAGGACCGGACAAGTTTCGCCGGCACTCACTACCAGCTCTCTGGCGCCGTGGCTGAGCCCAAGCCGGTGCAGCAGCCGCATCCGCCGATCTGGATCGGCGGCGCTGGGCGCAAGCGAACGCTGCGGACCGCCGCGCGGCATGCCAGCGTGTGGAACGCGCCGGGCGGCTCGCCTGAGCAGCTGGCCGAGCTGTCGGCCGTGCTCGACCGGCACTGCGCCGAGATCGGCCGGGACCCCGGTGAGATCCGCCGGTCGGTCCAGGTCCGGGTGCCGTCGTCGCCCGACGAGACGATCGCCCTTGCCGAGGCCTACGCCGAGGTGGGCGTCTCTGACATCTTGCTGCTGCTGGTTGCCGGGGACCCGGTCGCCCAGGCAGAGCGAACCGCGGAGTTGCTTCCGCGCCTTCGCGCCGTCACGTGACAAGCTGGGCCACCGCGTGGCCCGAGTGCCAGGAAGGCGGTGCACAGACGGTCGCGACATATCTTGACCGGCGACGGCGGGCATGTTACGTTCACCGCAGTGGCAGCGCATCGCCTGCCCGCTTCCGAGCTGCCGGTCGGCCCGCGCCGCGGTGGCGACGAGGACAAGGGTCTCCGACTCGCGTGCAATTTCCGGCTGGTCATATACCCAGGCGAGCAGACGCGGGCGGACTCGCCGGGAAGAGATGACCGTGACGAGCGATAAGGCCAGGAAGTCAGCTACTCGTCAGCGCATGGCCGAGACCGGCGAGCCGTACAGCGTAGCCCGCCGGGCGACGGAGGCCTGGCCAGAGGGCCAGGACTCGGACGCAACCCCAGAAGAGCGGTATCTCCGTGACGCCGCGGAAACGGGCGTCTCGGCTGAAGACCTGGAGGCGCTGCGAGCTGCCCTCCGGACCCGGGAACTCGCCGGTGAGCTGCGGCGAGCCGCCGAGCTGGCGCGCGAGCGCGCCGATCAGGCGGAAGAGGCCGCCGTCGAGGCGGAGGAACGCGCCGAGCTCGCGCAAGAGGCCGCTGATCTGGCGCGAGAGTGGGCGGACGAGGACGAGCAGCGGCTGGCGCAAGAGCGCGCCGACAAGATGGCACAGGCCGCCGAGCTGGCGCGGGAACGAGCCGACCAGGCCGAGGAAGCGGCTGACGAGGCGGAAGAGCGCGCCGACGAGGCACAGGACCTGGCCGACGAGTATGACCAGGACGAGGCCGACCCGTACGAGAACGATCCGTACGAGAACGATCCGTACGAGAACGATCCGTACGAGAACGACCCGTACGAGAACGATCCGTACGACCACGCTGCAGGCCCGTCGGGCGCCTCATGGCCGGGTATGTCCCATGCTGAGCGGCCGGGGCGTCCTGAGCGGCCGGGGCGTCCTGAGCGGCCGGGGCGTCCTGGGCGTCCCGAGCGGCCGGGGCGTCCCGAGCGCTCCGAGCGACCGCCCGGTCTGCCGCGGCTGGCTTACCTCATGCGGGAGATCCTGGCGCCGAGGGACAGCTAGGCTCGCCCGGGGCGTGCGGGGACATCGCCGTGACGAATGGCCTGCCGTCGGCTTGCCCGCTCGCGGCCACGCTCGGATTCCGGATCGCTGCGCGTGCGGCGACTATGAGCGCGTGACGTTCCTGTCGTTCGCCGGCTCGGTGATCTGCTTGATCACGACCCTCGCCAGCGCGCCGACGGTCCTGGCGGCGCCGCGCGCCGAGCCGCGGCCGACGAGCGAGCTGGCCATCGCGACCGCGTCGGTCGCGACCCGGCGGACCTCGGGAGACCTGGCGATGGCCTGGACCGAGCTGCGCAGCCGCTCGAGACCCTCCTTGCCCTCCTTGGTGCCGGTCAGGTAACCCGCGGCGAACCCGATGATGGTCTCCATGACATCAGCCTGCCTTGCCTGGTGATGGGTTGCCGGGCGTCACATCTCGCGGAGCTCGAGATAGCGCTTGATATCGGGCAGCGACTGGATGATGGCGGCCAGCACCGCCGCCACGATCGCTGCCTTGATGATCTTGGTGATCATGCCGGTTCCTCCTCCGGTGCGGGCTGCTGCGGGGCTGCCGGCGACGCCGGCTCGAGTTCGTCAGCGCTGAAGTACAGGAAGCGGCCGTGGACACGCTGCAGGTCGGCTCCCGGATCGCCATCCGGGCTCACCGCCACGTGCACGTTCCCGTCGACGTCGTGGAACACGGCTTCCACCGTCGCGACGCGCCCGGCCAGGAACAGATCCTGCGCGTCGGCGCCGCGGGGGGATCCGGGAGGTCGTCCCCCCGGGCCAGCGCTGCGCGCGCCTGGCAGCATTCGCACCTTGCTGCCGCGCGCGACCGGCACGCCGCCGACGAGGACCTGATCGGTCTCCGGTGCCACGCTCGCGTCGGCGCCAGGGTCCCACCACGGCGTCTCCGGCCGCCCGGGGCCGTCTGGCGGGGCCGAGCGAAGGTATCGGATCGCGCCGTGCAGCCGCTCGAACACCTCGGGCGGCATGTCGTCGAGCCGGTCGAGCAGGTCAGCAGCGCACGCGTCGGTGGCCCTGGCCGCCCGTTTCTCCTCGTCGGTCAGCGCCAGCGTTCGCAGGGTCAGGATCTCGTCGATCTCGGTCGCATCGAAAAGCTCGCCGGCGCTCTCCGGCGCGACCTCGGCATGGTCGTAGAGGATCACGGGAGCGGACAGCACAAGATCACGGCAGCCAGCCGGGCCGGCCAGGACCGGCCAGGTGCCGATGTTCTCGCAGGCGGCGACCGAGGCGGCGGCCCACTCCGGCGGGTCGGTCATGGACAGGAACTTCCCGCCCGGAACCCAGATCAGCGCGTGCGCGGCGATGAGCGCGCAGCCGAGCGCCTCGTCCCTGTCGCGCGGCGGCACCTCGGGCATGCTGTGATTCTCGATCCTGACGCCCAGGCGCAGCTCGCCGTACGGGCCGGGCAGGCGCTCGGCGCGAAGCCTGATCACGCCGTCGATCGACGACCACGACCGGATGAGGCGGCCGGCCGGGCGGCCGGCCGCCCCGGCGACGATGTCCTCGGCCGACTCGCCGGCGGCGATATGCAACGTCATCCCGAGATCGCCGCTGAGCAGCTCGCCGATCTCCGCGGCGACCTGCTGCTCCCGCTCGACCGCCTCGTCCCACGCGGTGAACTCGGTCCCAGCGACGGTCAGCGCCGCCACCTCGCGCTGTCGTCCTGACCCGGGCTCCAGCCGGTACACCCGCCGGCGCTGGAGCTGCAGGAATCTGACGGCGACCAGCACCCGGGCGTCCTCGGCGCACTCGAGCAGGCACTCGGTCTGGCTCGCCGACGACTCAGACGGGTCGACGGCCTGGTAGGCGGGCGGCATTAGCACGCCGAACTGGAACCTGGTCCGGTTCTTCTGCGCCGACTGGCGGTACGGGTAGAGCAGGTAGCCCTCGTACATGACGGCGTCGGCGACCTTCCTCGCATGCTCCAGGTGCGCGGCGTCCAGCCTTGTGACCTGTTCCGTCATGACCCAGGCTCCGCGCTCTCGGCCGCGAGCTCGAGCAGGGCGCCAAGGGTCGCGTCCCAGGTCGGCAGCGCGCGCCGGCTCTTGAACGCCAGCAGCTCGTCGAGCGTGGCCCGGCTCATCTTGATCCAGCCGCTGTCCGGGAAGTGCGCGTCGATGGCCGCGCGCCAGGTGCTGAGCGGCAGCCGGTAGGTCGCCTCCTTGCTCCACGGCACCTGCTGGACGGCGAGCCTGCCGTCCGCGGTGGCGAATATCGTGCCGCTGAACAGCAGCAGGAGCGGTACTTCGCCGGACTCCAGGCCGGCGAAGTACCTGGTGGAGCCGATCTCCAGGTCGTAGCTGAGCGGCAGCGCCAGGTCCGTCTCCGTGCTTCCGGTGAACCCCGGCACCATCATCGAGACGGTCGCGAGCTGCATCGGCCTGAGGGTGTCCGCCCACCGCTGCGTCTCGCCGAACAGGTCGTTCAGCCGCTCTGCCTCGGCGGCCGAGTAGCGGCGCCTGGCCGGCTCGATCCTGAGCTGGCAGCGCAGCGCGATCGCATCGATCCGCTGGCCGGTCGTCTCCGCGATCCGCAGGCTCAGCGACATCGACGGAGCGACGGCGTACCTGTCTGGCCGGGCGCCGAGGCAGTCGAAGCTCAGTTCCGCCACCTCAGCCCCCCGGTTCCGCGGGCCTGACCCGGCGCCGGACCCCATCGAGGAAGCTAGCGATGGCCTGCCTGGCCTCGGTCCCGCCGTCGAAGCCGCGCCACAGCATCCGCATCCGCCCGGCCAGCTCGTAGCAGGCGTCGACGGGAACGACGAAGCACTCGACGTCCGGTCCTGACCGTGAGATCAGCACGGCCTCGACGTCGTCGGCCGGAGCGCCGAGCAGCGGGTGCTCGGCGGCGAGGCGCTCCCATGCGGTCAGGTCGAGCCGGCACTCGGTCGCGCCTGCCGGGCTTGGGTAAAAGCCGGTGAGGCAGGCCTTCCGAGAGCTGCCGCCGGTCGTGCGCAGGAAGAAGGCAAGCCCGACGGGGACCTCCAGCGCGTCCCACTCGGCGGCCGACAGCGGATGGGCCGGATCGGCCAGGTACCTGTCGGGCACCGAGCGATACCTGCCTCGTGCCGCCCGTTCGTGGGTGAACAGCAGGTAGCACGCGCGGCAGGCGCAGATCAGGCTGGAGTCGTCAAGGTCGGCGAGGTGGCCGTGGTCAGCGGGGATCTCGGTCGCGCACAGCTCGCACTTCTCCGGCGCGGGTTCCGGCCAGGGCTGCAGCTCTGGGGCCGGCTGAGGCCGGCTGGCCTGGCCGGGCACAGCGCCGGCCTGCGCCGCGGAAGGAGGGCCGGAAACGAAGCGGCGCAGGCCGGAGCTGTTGCTCATGTGGCGCCTCGCGCTCGCAGGCCGGCCGTCTCTGGTACGGCAACCCGCACGCCGTGGCTATCGGCGAGCAGCGGAAGCGGATCGAGGTGGCAGGCCGGGTCGTCGAGCCCATGCCCGGCCAGCCGGACGTCGAACCGCGCGCCGCAACCTGGGCAGGTGAGCCGCTCGCGCTCGAGCAGCCCGCCGGCCAGCGACGAGCCGCATGCGGCGCAGGCGTCGCGGTAGGCGTACAGCGTGCCGCGGACGGCGCAGATCAGCACGGTGATCTCGCCGGCCGGCACGGTCATGGGCCGCGAGCTCGGCGGCCCGAGTTGCGGCAGCATGACCCAGCTCTGGTCGGACTCGGCGGAGCCGCCGACGGCGGCGCCGCCGCCCGGCGGCCGGCGGCCGATCTGCAGCAGCGCCGGCTCCGGCTCCGCCGTCATGCCCTCGACCAGGACCTCGGTGACCTCCGGCGCCGCGTCCAGGACCGCCCCCTCGATCGCGAGCCTGACCGTCACCGCCGACGACGGGCAGCCGTGGCAGCTTCCCTCGAGGCGCAGCCTGGCCACCCCCTCGGTGACGCCCAGGTAAGCCGCGCCGCCCGCGTGCGATCCCAGGTAGGGCCTGATCCGGTCGAGCGCGCGCTGCACCCGCGCGTCCACGTCGAGCGGGTGCAGGTCGTGCAGCAGCAGCAGACTCTCCACCAGCGGATCAGCGGCCAGGGCCGCGAGGATGTCGGCTCCTGCCGCACCGCGATCGCCGAGCAGGGCCACGATGCGCGCCAGCCCGTCGCCGTACAGGCCGACGAGCAGGCCGACGAGTTCCTCGGCCGCTTGCGCGGCATCCGGCTTCGCGCCCGACCGGAGCGCGGCGAGCAGTTCCTCGACGCGCTCTCCGACCTTGCGCACTCCGGTCACGTGCCCGCCGCCTTCGCTGGTCAGGTCGACAAGATGACCGACATCGGCGAGTGCACCTTCTCGAGCAGCTTGCCATTGCCGAGGTACATGTGCACGCCGCATGGCAGGCACGGGTCGAAGCTCCGCACCGCGCGCATGATGTCGATGCCCTTGAACCGGTCGGGCGGGTTCTCCTCGAAGATCGGCGTGTTCTGGACGGCGTCCTCGTACGGGCCAGGGGTGCCGAACGAGTCCCGCACGCTGGCGTTCCACGGCGTGGGCGGGTAGGGATGGTAGTTCGCGATCTTGCCGCCCCTGATCACCATGTGGTGCGAGAGCACGCCGCGCACCGCCTCGGTGAACCCGCAGCTGTTCGCCTCGTCGGGGACCGAGAACGGCTCCCAGGTCTTGGTCCGCCCTGCCCGGATCTCGGCCAGCGCCTTCTCGGTAAAGTACAGCGCGCAGGCCGCCGCGTAGGCCTGGAAGTACGTGCGGGCCCGGTCGCGCTCGATGGCGTTCGACAGCGGCGCGCCAGAGGCGTCGACCGGGATCTTCCACTCGAACGTGACCGCTGGCTTGCTCACTGTCTTGGGCAGGTTGATCTGCACGCTGCTGCCGGTGGACCTGACGTAGCCGAAGTCGACCAGGCCGCCGAGCGCGGTCGCCCACAGCCTGGCGATCGGGCCGCCTCCGGTGTCGGCGGCGAGGTGGTCCTTGCCGTCGAACCAGCGCGGCGACATCACCCAGCTGTACTTGCCGTCGAAGTCACGCTTGGCGGGCTTGGGGATCGTGTGCTGGTTCCACGGGTGCCTGCGGTCCACCGGGTTGCCGAGCGGATCGCGCGTCACGAACATCTCCTGGTCTTCCCAGTCGTCGTAATACGAGCTGCCGAGCAGGATGCGGATGCCGAGGTTGATCTCGACCAGGTCGTTGGTCAGCAGCTTGCCGTCCCTGATCACGCCGGGGCTGACGAACATCTTCCTGCCCCAGTCGGTCATGTGCTCGTACCTGAAGTCGCAGTGCTCCGGGTCGTTCAGGCTGCCCCAGCAGACCAGGTCGGCCCGCCGCCTGCCGACCTCCTCGTAGCCGGGGAGCGCGGTGTAGAAGAAGTCAAATAGGTCGTCGTGCATCGGGACGACCCGCTTCATGAACTCCACGTACCGCATCAGCCTGGTCAGGTAGTCGGTGAACAGCTGGACGGTGGCCGTGGTGCCGACGCCTCCAGGGTAGAGCGTGGACGGGTGCACGTGGCGCCCCTCCATCAGGCAGAACATCTCCCTGGTGGACCGGCTGACCTGGAGCGCCTCCCGGTAGAACTCGCCCTCGAGCGGGTTGAGCGAGCGCATGATGTCGCCGATGTACTTGTAGCCGTGGTCGGCCGCGTGCGGCGATTCTGTCCGGTTCGCCAGCTCGAGCACGCCGGGGTTGGTCTCGGCGACCATCCGCTCGCAGAAGTCGACCCCGACCAGGTTCTCCTGGAAGATGTTGTGGTCGAACATGTACTCCGCGGACTCGCCCAGGTTGATGATCCACTCGCCAAGATGCGGCGGCCGGACCCCGTAGGCCATGTTCTGGGTGTAGACCGAGCAGGTCGCGTGGTTGTCGCCGCAGATGCCGCAGATCCGGCTGGTAATGAAGTGCGCGTCCCTCGGGTCCTTGCCCTTCATGAAGATGCTGTAGCCGCGGAATATCGACGAGGTGCTGTGGCACTCGACGACCCGCTTGGCCTTGAAATCGATCTTCGTGTAGATGCCGAGGCTGCCCACGATCCGCGTGATCGGGTCCCAGGCCATCTCGACTATGCCGGTGTCATCGACCGTCGTCATCGCTATTCCCTCCGGTCCGAGTTCACCAGTTCTTCTGATAGCCGGTCAGGAGCTCGTTGCCCCTCTTGCGCCACTTAGGCTCCTCGTCGGCGGTCTTCGCCGTGAAGCCCCTCAGCGTCCGGATGACGGTGCCGTACAGCGTGCTCGCGGCGGTGGAGACCCTGGAGCCTGGCGGCTCGTCCATGAACGGCATGAACTTGTCGGGGAAGCCGGGCATCGTGCAGGCGATGCAGATGCCGCCGACGTTCGGGCAGCCGCCCACGCCGTTGATCCATCCGCGTTTTGGAACGTTGCACTTGACCACCGGGCCCCAGCAGCCGAGCTTGACCAGGCACTTGGGCGAGCCGTATTCGGCGGCGAAGTCGCCCTGCTCGTAGTAGCCAGCGCGGTCGCAGCCCTCGTGCACGGTCGCGCCGAACAGCCACGTCGGGCGCAGCGCCTCGTCGAGCGGGATCATCGGCGCCTGCCCGGCGACCTGGTAGAGCAGGTACAGGATGGTCTCCGACAGGTTGTCGGGGTGGATCGGGCAGCCGGGGACGCAGACGATCGGCAGCCCGGCCTTCGACCGCCAGTCCCAGCCGAGGTAGTCGGGCACGCCCATCGCGCCCGTCGGGTTCCCTGCCATCGCGTGGATGCCGCCGTACGTGGCGCAGGTGCCGACCGCGAGTATCACCGTCGCCTTCGGCGCGAGCCGGTCGAGCCACTCGTTGGTCGTCATGGGCTGACCGGTCGCCGGGTTGTTGCCGAACCCGCACCAGTAGCCCTCAGACTTGATCGCCTCGTTCGGAATCGAGCCCTCGACGACGAGCACGAATGGATCGAGTTCCCCGCGGTCCGCCTTGTGCCACCACTCGATGAAGTTGTCCGCCCCGGTCTCGGGGCCGCACTCGAAATCGATGAGCGGCCAGTGCACCGCGACGCGCGGCAGACCGGGCAAGGCGCCAAGCGCGATCTCCTCGATGCTGGGCTGCGTGGCCGCCGTGAGCGCCACGGAGTCGCCGTCGCAGCCCAGGCCGCCATTCATCCACAGGATGTGCACCAACGGGTCGGCGCCTTGGCCCGACTGCGTGTCTGCTGCCATCGCGAGGGTTCCTTTCGCTCAGGACCGGCTTGCACCGTGATCGAAACGCCGGACGGGCCAGTTCAATGGCCAGCCCAAAGGCAAGGCCGCGCGCCGTTCCCAGCATCCGACCGGCCATAGGCCGAGGCCGCGTTGGGTCGGGGCGCGGCGTGTCCTGGGCGGCGCAGCGCGCTGCCCGCATTCAGTTCTAACCGGGGAGCGGCACCTAGACCGCCCCGCGGCAACGCCGCAGTCAGAATGATCAAGACGCACCTCGCAGTGCTGATGCGCAGACGTCGCCATGGTAGACCCGAAGCGACCCGTCGGCAAGAGCACACCCGCCATTGTCCGGACACTAGTGTCCGCTCCTTGTGATCCTTTCCCGCCGGATGGCCGCGCGGTGTCCGGATGAACCGCATGAATCGGCTCAAAGCACTGCGCCGCGCGCCGACTCGCGGTGCTTTGGCTCGCGCGCCCCGGCGGCCGTCGGCGGGGCCGCGAACGGCGCGGATCGTCGTCGCTAGGCTGGCCATCCGGTCTTCCGATCTCGGCGTTCGGCAACTAGCCTGGCACGTACCCAGCGGTATGGTGCGGGGTTCGTGAGGAGTTATCGGTGGCCGAGCCCGTCTTCGGGCCAGAAATTGACCCAATCGAGGTAGTGCCCGTCGTGGTGGTATCTCAGGTATTCCCTGCCCGGCCTTCATCGATCCCCGATATACGCAATTTCGTCCGGCATTGCCTCGCCGAGTCGCCGCTCACCGAGGAGGGCACCAGGGAGGTCGGCGAGACGGTATTCCGCGCGCTGCTCGACGCCGCGGGACCGTCGGGGTCGATCCACGTCGCCTTCCGGATCTTCCCCGAGCACGTCGAGGTCGACGTGCTGCACTCTGACTCCCCGCTGCTGCCTCCTGTGCGCGATCCTCAGGCGGACGACGGGCAGGCCAGTCAGCCTGTGGGAGGCCCGTCGGCGGCGGGCGCGGCGGCCCCGCCTCCTGGCGGCGCGCAGCTGGCTGCCTCGCCGAGCCCGGCCGGCGCGGTCAAGCTCGGGCAGCCAGGCCAGCCTGCGACCTTCGCCGAATGGATGTCCACCGCGCTGCGCGACCAGGGTCTGACGCAGGAGGCGGCGGCTCATCAGCTCGGGGTCTCGGTGAAGACCGTGAGCCGCTGGGTCGGCGGGACAACTGAGCCGAGAATGCGCGATCTCCGCCGAATTCAAGAGGTTTTCGGCAGTTTGCCGCTGCCGTAGCCGGTGTGCTCAGTACAAGCACATGCTGGTAGCCATTAATAGATTTGCCTTGTTAGCATTTGTCCTAGGGATTTGAGCGGCGAGCCAAGGCTGTCTTGTGAGAGCACTAGACGACTGCCCACTTGTGTCCTACGGTTCTTCCATGGCGCTGCACGCGGGACGCCTGCGGTTTGGCGCGGAGCGCGGCAAGATCACTTTACTGACCGCCAGGGACGGCCTTGCCGCGCCGGCCGGGCATGACCTTTCTATCGAGGTCACGCGTTGGTCGGCTGAGCTGACGGTCGCCGATGACCTCATGCCTGCCGGGCTGGCGGTGCAAGCCGACATGAATTCCTTGGTGGTGCGAGAAGGCACTGGCGGCATGAAGCCACTGACGGACCGGGACCGGCGGGAGATCGCGGTCACGATGCGCAAGCTGCTGCGCGCCGACGTGCATCCGACGGCGACGTTCACGGCATCCAGGTTCGAGCCGGACGCCGAGAGCGGCGCGGACGGCGGCGGGATGGTGGACGGGACGCTCAGCCTCGCCGGGGCCGCGCGGCCGCTGCTGCTCCGCGTCACCAGCGAAGGGAACGGAGGGCGTTACCACGCGACAGGATCGGTGCGGCAATCTGACTTCGGCATCAAGCCGTACACGGCGTTCCTCGGCGTTCTCAAGGTCAGCGATGCCGTGGGCGTCGCCGTTGACGTCGAGCTGCCGGGCGCCGAAGCCTGGGAAGGCGCCGGGTCCCAAGCCGGTGACCGGCCGTGACAGCGGGCTGCGGGGCCGCAGTGACCGACCCTGCTGAGCAATCAAGCCAGGCTGCTCCCGGCGGGCCTGTGGCCGCGGCCTTCGAGCGGCGGGTCGGCCCCGGCCGTGAACTCGCGGACCGGGCAGAACAGATCGCGAACGCCGCGCACGCAATGGCCGTCCGGTTCCACCTGGGCGGCAAGCTCGTGGTGTTCGGCACCGGCGCCGCGAGCACCGACGCGCAGCACGTGGCAGTGGAGTTCGTGCATCCCGTCATCGTCGGCAAGCGCGCGTTCCCGGCAATCTCGCTGACCTGCGACGCCGCGACGGTGACCGGGGTGGCGGCCCGTGCGGGCATGGCCAGCATCTACACACACCAGATCGAGTACCTGGCCGAACCCTCCGACATCGCGCTGGGCATCGCGCCAGACCCCGCCTGCCCGAGCGTCCTCGGCGGGCTGCGCGCAGCCAGGAAGGCCGGACTGCTCACGATCGCGCTGGCCGGCGGCTCTGGCGACCCGATCGCCGCCGACGGTTGCGCCGACCACCTGCTGGCCGCTAGCTCGACCGACCCGCGAATCATCAAGGAAGTCCACGTCACCACCTACCACGTGCTCTGGGAACTCGTGCACGTGTTCTTCGAGCAGCCGGGGGCGCTCGGGCCGGGGGTCGCGACGTGAGCGGCCGGGACGCGCCTGAGCGCCCGTCAGGCCAGGGCCACGCGGGGTCGCCCGAATGCGCGTCAGACGTCTGCCTTACCTGCTCGGATGCCGCCGTGGCGGTGACGGTCCTGCGCCTGCTCGACGACGACCTCGCGATCGTGGACACCGGCCACGGCGAGGAGGAGGTCAGCGTCGCGCTGGTCAGCGCGGCGATCGGCGACACCATCCTCGTGCACGCCAGGGAGGCGATTGGCGTGGTAGCGAGATGACCCGGGTGCCGAAACCGGCGGACCACGTCGGCCTCGCAGCGCACGACGAGTCCGCGGAGAACGGGCAGCCGGGCGCCGGG
>Ga0207646_10005878_pt1 | contig 12816 bp, 17 predicted proteins | sample KBSK5502metaG_FD_184343 | JGI IMG/M metagenome (GOLD analysis project Ga0207646, IMG submission 184343) | Corn, switchgrass and miscanthus rhizosphere microbial communities from Kellogg Biological Station, Michigan, USA - KBS K5-50-2 metaG... | ecosystem: Host-associated > Plants > Roots >...
CGTGGCGCATCCAGCAGTTGAGTCCCGGAACTACGGTCGATTGTCGCCTGCACCGGCACCGCCCGCGTCCCCGCTGCCGGCATATGTGGCCTTCATCCGCGCCACCCGGCCGAGGTCAGCTGGTCCACGACCACGTGGCCGTCAGTTCGGGGATCGTCGTCCGATGGTGTACCGCGGCGTCGTAGCGGACCCACGGCAAATCGGCGGCTTCCCTGTACGCGCGTGTCGCTCACTTGTCGGTCCCTCGGATGATCCTCCCACGTGAACCGGGCCTGGCCCGAGCGGCGTGATCACTAGCCGAGAAAACGCAGCAACGGAACACGGGATAGAACTATCGCGCCGGCACATGTACCGAAACGGCGACGAGCCCCTCCAATGCCCCAATCTGGGGGATTCCCCCCTCGAGTGACCTCGATGAGGCGCCCGGCGCCTAGCGGGTGATGAGCCGGGTGATCCCGCGAGGCCTACTACATCTGGCCCGGACGTCAGCCGACAGCCCTACCCCTTGTATTTTCCGCTTGACGTGCTGCGGAGACTAGCGTAGCAATTTCCCCGACAAGGCCAGAGGAGGGCGTGAAACCGGATCGATCACGAGGAGGACCAAGGCATGTGGCCGATTGCCCTAGGTCTCGGGCTCTTGCTGCTCGGTTTCCTTGTCGCAGTGATCGTATGCTCGCGCATGAACGATCCCGTACCGCTCACCGGGGGCGACCGGCACTAAGAGATCGCTCATCCGGCTCGACGTCGAGCGCGAAGGTTTCCTGCGTCCGCCGGCGCCTCGCAATGCGGAATGCGAGTGGCCTAGGATGACTCCTCCTATTTGCGGGGCCGATATCGAGGTGGGCTTCACGCCGAACGAGTCGGAAGGGCCACGAAGGCCCTGCCCATCACGGCTAGCGTCGATCCGTTAACCTGTGGCGTCCGGGTGGTGGCCTGTACTTCTCGACTTGCGCGACCTACAGAGGGGATTCCCACGCAGGTCGCGCAAGCCGACGCTGAGATCCCTAGAACGGGCTGGGTTACCGTACTTCCGAGCGCGGGGGTGCCCCGCGGGCGCGGGCCCGTCGAGTCACCACGGCGGTCTGATTCCGTTGCCCTAGCCCGACCTTCTGTAGCCTCATGGCGTCCCGAATCATCCGGACGACGACGATTGCGCGTGCGCGGTAGGACTGCCGTATGCCATCGAGGGTGGCAAGGGCTCGGCCCTGACTATTGGTGTCCACCATTGTCGAGGCGAGCGGCAGCCATTCGTCCGCGAGGCGCGCCTCGTCGGCGAGGAGGTGCACCTGCCAGCGAATCGCACTGAGCGCTTGCAACTCCACGTCTCTGAAGCCGGAGGTGGGTTTGGCAAGCAGGACGTCCAAGACCGGTACCTCCACCTTAAGGGGGCGCGCTCGCTGCGCTGGCCAGAGCGTTCGTAGGATCTCCGCTGCGCCTTGATCAGATGCGCCGTGCAGATGCCTTAAGGCCTCGAGCTGGTCCGTGGTCAAATCAAGGACCCCTGTACGGAGAATTCGATCGGTCCCGATCTCCAGGAGGACCTTGAGCTCTCGGACTGCGTCTGCGACCGCGTCGGTCCCGATCGAGAGGTTTACGATGATGGAGCTCAGAACTAGTTCCGTATGCTGGAGTTCAACCACGACGGCCCGACGCGTGATGGCTTGAGTCCTCTTCCGGCGTCGGTGTTCCGTTAGCTGCAGGACGCCCCAGGCGGCCAAGAATCCGATGACGGCACCGATGATCGGAGACCACCAATCATGCACAATGGTGGGAGTCTAGCAGACGGGTTCTCGCCCCATGACGGCTTCCTCAGGGACCTCGTCCTGGCCCAGGCCTTTGTGCTCGATGGCGGTCGAGCTCGGCCTCCTTAATCTTGTAGAGCAGCGCCCGGTAACTGACGCCGAGGAGCTTAGCGGCTTGAATCCGGTTCCATTGGGTCTGATCGAGGACCTGACGAATCGCCTCGCGCTCCGCCACCTGCGCCGCGCTCCGGGAGATGTCCTTGAGCGACATGGGGGCCGCCCAGGCGGGGCCGGCGATCTTGTCGTGCGCCGCGCGACTCGTCGTTGCCGGCAGGGTGCACTTCCTGAGGTCCGGATCGCCCAGCACGACAATGCGCTTAATCACGTTCTCGAGCTCCCGGACATTACCCGGAAACCGGTGTCGCAGGAGCCGTTGCTCCGTCTCGGCGGGGAGGGTGACCCTGTTCCGCCCGAAGAGCGTCGAATATCGCTGCAGGAAGTAATCGGCCAGCAGGGGAATCTCTTCGGGACGCTCGCGGAGCGGCGGCACCGCGATCTGGATCACATTGAGCCGGTAGAAGAGGTCCTCGCGGAACTGCCCCGTGGCGACGGCGCCCTCGAGGTCTTGATTCGTTGCCGCGAGGACGCGGACATCGACCTTGATGGTCGAGCGTCCACCCACCCGCGAGAACTGCCCATCCTGGAGGACATGCATGAGCTTCCCCTGTAGGGCGGGGTGGAGGTCCCCGATCTCATCCAGGAAGATGAATCCACGATCGGCAGACTCAAACTTGCCAAACTTTAGTTGGTGGGCGCCCGTGAAGGCGCCACGCTCATGTCCGAACAGCTCGCTTTCCAATAGTTCGCGGGGCAGGGCGGCACAGTTCACCTTGACGAACGGGCCCCGGTGACGGGCCGACGCCTCGTGGATCGCCCGGGCCACAAGGTCCTTGCCGGTCCCGGTTTCGCCCGTAATCAGGACGGTGACATTTGCCCCCGCGGCTTGCTCGATGATGTCGCGCACTTCGCGCATCTTGGGGCTGCGCCAGAGCGCGAGCTCCTGCTGGAGCCTCGTGCTGGGATCGTCCACTGACCGCCGCGACGACAACCCGAGGGCGTTGTTGAGCGCCTCCTCGAGGTCTTCGACGGTAAAGGGCTTCCGAACGACATGGTCCGCGGCGAGCGAGAGCGTCCCCAGAATTTCCGCGATCCTGCTCCCCCTTGCGAGGACAATGATCGAGCCCGCGGTCCCGCCCTCGGCCTTCAGATGCTGCAAGAACGCGAGCCCGTCGGTACCATCGAGATCGACCACGCTGAACAGAAAGTGATTGTGGATCACGGCGGCCACGGCTTCCTCGAACGTGCTGGCACGGACGAGCGTATATCCGCGGGTTCTGAGGAAGTCGGCCAGGCAACGATCGATCCCCGGGTCTGTCCGGACAACGAGGGCGAGCGTATTCTTCGTGACGTCAGCTTTCATCGGGTGTCGGGTTCAGATCGTCCGCAAGGGCGCGAAGGACCTCGGCAACGCCCGCCCGCTCGGTACGAAGCTCCTCGACCTCCCGGCGGAGATGCTCGTTGTCCCGCTCCAGCGCGGCCACCAGGGCCTTGAGCTGCTCCTGTTGTTGGGCCGCCTCCGCGAACCGCTCTACGAGCCGCTGGGTATTCTCGAACCAGCGAGCGATTTCTGCGCTGAGGTTTGAGGCCAAGGGCAGAGTGCTCGCCCGTTGGGCTCACGGCCCTGGTCGGGCCGCGGAAGTGTCGTCTCGCTTCGGCGACCGGGGCGTTCCAGTGTTGAACCACCCAGGCCAAGGGGCAGTCAAGACGCTGAAGATGACACCCGCGCAAACGATCCCGCCCCCTTCATCTCCCTCACTCTTCCATCTCTCAGGCCCCTGATAACATGCGCGCTGCCGATACTCGGCAAGAAAAAGGTGAACCCGGCCGCGTGATCTCGGACCGCCACACCCCTGGTGAAGAACTAGACCTGCCCCGCCTACTGCCGACGGACCGTGCCTTCGTCCGAGCCTCGATCGCAAATGACAACCCCGCACCGTCACGCGGGGATGCCGAACCATGAGTTGACGCGCCGCAATGAACTTAACGCCCGCCCCATGTTGGGAGTGGGTTACGCGCGGATGGCCCGCTTGTCAGTCCCTCGGGTGACCTCGCGGGTGATCGCGCCTGGTACGTGCGCACTCACCAGGCCGACCTGGTCCTGGTGACGGCTCGCCACGGGACCCGATTGGTCATTGCCAAACCCAATCTCGCCCAGGATGAGAGCCTAACGGTCCGGCGAACACGAGTCCTTGTCCTTCCCGCGGACAACGCCTGACGTTGCGTCACACTCCGAGAGCGACGTCAGGGTGGTTCGTCTATGGGCTGCTATCTATCCGCGCAGCGGCACCTCTGGCCCACCTTCAAGCCGCTGCTCGTGTGGCTGGCCCAGACGGAGTCGTAAACCCAATGCCTCGATCCTCTCGAAGTGTTGGCGATGGGGCCGCGCGCCGACGATCCCCGGTTGTTGGGGTCCGGCCACACCGAATCGCATCGACTCCAGAGGTTCGACGGCATCGCATTGACCGGCCCTGCCCGGAGCCGGGTGACCACCAGCCGGCCGAGCACGTAGGGGGCGTCCGTCTGCGTATGGCACGGTGGGCAGAGCGCCACCAGGCGCTCGAGCTCGAAGTCCGAACTCCCATGGGCGCCATCATGCCCGCGTTCTGCGCGCGGCAAAGGCGGTCGAGGCGGCCTGGGCGGCTCAGCGACCGAAGCGCCGGTGCCGGCGCTGATAGCTCCGGATTGCTCGCAGGAAATCGATCTTGCGGAACGCGGGCCACTGGACATCGCAGAAATAGAACTCACTATAGGCACTCTGCCACAGCATGAAGCCGGAGAGTCGCACCTCCCCGGAGGTCCGGATAATCAGGTCGGGGTCGGGGCAGTCGTACGTGTAGAGGTACTTATCCACCGTCCCAGGGGTGAGGGACTCGAGAATCTCGTCGGGGCGATCGCCCCGACTCCAGCAGTCGCAGAGATGCCCTTTCACCGCGTCCACGATCTCCTGCCGTCCTCCGTAGCCTACCGCGACATTCAAGAGCCGCCTATCGTGATGGCGCGTCGCGGCTTCTGCGGTTCGGAGCGCCCCGAGGGCTGAGGGTGGGAGTAGCTCTAAGAGACCAATCGGGCGGATCCGCATGCCCAGCCGTTGGGCCAGGCCGCGCTGGATCCACTCGGTCATCTTCGCTTCGATTACTTCCAGGATGTCCGCGACGTCGGCCACGGGCCGGGCAAGATTGTCGGTCGAGAGCGCCCACAGTGTCACGGTAGGAATGTCCAGATCCGCACACCACGTAAGGACCTCTTCGGTCTTCTCTGCCCCGATCCGATAGCCGTCGGACAATGTTGCGAGCCCCACATCCCGGGAGTACCGTCGATGGCCGTCCTGGATCAGTCCTATGTGCCGGGGCAGGGGCTCGCCGCGGATCTCGGTCAGGAGCTGGCGTTCGTACAGCCGGTACAGGAGGCGTTTCAACACGCGTCGGGCCACGGCCGAGCAGGCTTCGGAATGTTCCCCATGGAGGCGATCTTAGCGTGGCGGAAATTCTTTCCGAACCCCAATTTCCCGCGGAAGGTGTCGCTCGAATTTCGACTCGGGGGACTCAGCCCGTCTCATCCCCTTACAGCGAGCTGATGGCTACGCGCGGATCTCTCACTGTCAACCCCATAGCCAGTGCAATCACCAACCAGCGTTCCACGTACCCGCCGTCCGATACCTTCAAGGGCAGCATTGGTTGACAGGTCACACTGGTTCCGGTAGCCTTCGTTTCCCTTTCATGACCACCGAGGAACTGCTGGTTGAGCTCCGATCGTCGCCAACTGACTTGGCTCGGGTCGTCGAGGCGGTGTCGAGCAGTGGGCGTCCGTACGTGCTGGTTCCCATGGCTGCCCTGAAGGGATGGCAAGAGCGGGATCCCGACGCCTGGCGGAAGGTGGAGGCCTGGCTGATCGCCCGCGGAACGAATGTGGTGGAAGTGTAGCCGGCCTCGCACGGCCGCAGGGGAAGTGAACCAGTCTGGCTAACCCGGTACTCTGCGGCTGGTCGTCCGCACGTGTGGCCGAAGTTCCCGCACATGTTCCCAAGTGGCTGCGCGTGCCGCCGTCATCGTCCATCGGCGAGAGGCGTCGCCACCTCCACCGCACGACGCGTATTCGAGATTTCAAGGAGCATAGATGTCCGTCGCCTGTAGATACGAGCCACGGCAATCTTACCGTTTCGGCCTCAGACGCGACCCAAGACGAACCGATTCAAATGGAGAGTGGGCGCTTCCGTACCCTCGTGCACAAGGCCCTGAGCCAGGACGGCCACCGCGTAAGCGAAGCTTCCACCAGGCACTCGCGTTGATCGACGCGCAGGTACCGGATCTTCTCGTGCTGGACCTGTTCATGCCGAAGCAAGGCGGCTTGGAGGTGCTCAAGGTGCTTCGTTCCAGCTCAGCGACGGCGGCATTGCCAGTCCTCGTGTTGACGGCCCTGGATGACGAGGTCAACACTCGTGCCGGGTTCGAGCTCGGAGCAACCGACTACCTGACCAAGCCCTTCTCGATCCTGCAGCTCGCGGCGCGCGTGCGTGCCTGTCTCTCGCGCCGCGGATGACGACGTTTCTGATTCCATCGGATTTGGTGTACTCGCTGACGTGGTACCGCGAGGAGATTCAATTTTGCCCTGTTCGCCCCACAGAGGATGCTGGCCGATGAAGCGCGCCGGCCGCACTGATCGCGAGATACTTCCGCCTTCCACCCACGACGAAGGTGCGATCGGGGTCACCGGCCAGGACCGGGCCGCTGGTGCTCAAGTATGAGAAGGAGTCAAGCCCGGGGCAAGCGGTGCCGCTCGTCTCGCTCGGTATCGTGGAAATCGACCGGGACACGCTTGCCATCTGGCCGAGCAAACCGTTCAATGGGCCGGGCTATGAGGGAGAGCCAGGACAGAATACCTGCGGCCTTCCGGCGACGAGTCGGACATGATGCCCAACCTACGTGGTCCTCTTGACGCCAACTCGCTGAAACATCGACCCTCGCGCGTGTTGCCCGCGCTGGCATTGAATAAGCACACACGCCGCACCGGGGCTGGCGCTTTGCACGAAGTTCGCGAGATCATGATCGAATTGCTCAGAGAGCCCGACGAGACCATGTGCGTCGAGTGCGTCGCGACGGCACTCGGCCAGCAGATAGGCGTCGTCATGATGGCCATGCTGGGGCTTCCGGACCGGGTTGCCTCATTCCAAGGCGTGTGCTCCACCTGTCATCGGTACGCTCGCGTTATCCGGCGTGCAGCCCCTGAGCCCACTTGAATTCCGCTCGGCGCTCACCCGGCAGCCTCGGCGGCGACCGCCTGCGCCCTGCGCTCGATGCGGTCGATTTTGACCAGGGGGACCAGGATCCAGGCTGCCGCGGTGAAGACCGCCGAGATCAGCACTAGGGCTGTGTAGCCCCAGCCAGCCAGTCGTAGAGGTGACCGCCCACCACCTGTGCGCTCTGGGGCCCGCCGTCGAAGACCGCCATGGGCAGGGCGAAGAAGGTTGCCTCCACGCGGCGCGGACATGGCGGCCAGATCGAGGAAGGCGAGCTGGGTGACCATGCCCCCGGCGCCGAAGACCGTGTCGTGACGATGGCCGACCAGGCCTCCCGATAGAGCAGGTAGGCGATGGTGCCCGCCACGCCCACGCCGATAAGGCGCGCCCACGGCGGCGACCGAGCCCAGCGGGGCGGCCGCCCGCGCGTCCAGCCCATGGCGACCTCCGTCGCGCGGAGTGGGAGCTTCTGGGGCATCGCGGGGTGCAGAGCTTGGCGCGTGGGCTCCGGAGATAACTCGTTCATCGTCGCCTCGTGAGACCCCGCCCCACTCTGGGGTGGCAGGTCGGCGGGTTGATCGTTACGTGCGATCGCCCACTTATCAGCCCCTCGGGTGACCTCGACGGTGAAGCGTCCGGCGCCCAATGCGGTGATGACCAGCCGGCCGCGCACGTAGAATCCCCGTATTTCCATGCTTGGGCGATGTGGCACTCGCGATGCTAGCCCTTCGGGGTCGAGACCACCACCTGGGCGAGGGCCGATCAGGACACGGACCTGGACAAGGAGGGCCCGGAGATGAAAGCAACGTGGATTCCGGTAGGCAGCGCGGTGGCAATCATTCTCCTGAGCCTGGGCGTCTTTGAAGTCATGAGTGCAGGGGTTCGAGTCGACGAGCCTGGCGCCGCGGCTAGGTGGTTCTCGGACGCCCCCATGCACTCCGAACTGACGCCGGACGATCTCCTGACCCTCGACCTCGGCCCGGAGACCGGCGAGACGATGCACTCCGCCGATGGAGACGATCGTTGAAATTCTGAACGCTGGTTAACGTGGGCAGCCGGTCACGGTCGAAGCAGACGGACCCGACCGGGACCTCGCGCCGGTCGAATTCGTTCATCCTCGTCTCGTGAGGGCCGCCACATTGTGGGGTGGCGGGCCGGCGATCTGGGACTACGCGGACAGAGAAGTGAGGCTTACTCGCTCACGCGGATGGTGACGTGAACCGCGTCGGGCAGTGAGAAGCCAGTGACCTCCAGCTTCCAGAAGCCGATGTGGGTGAGGCCGTGGGTGAACTCCCGGTAGCGGCCGTGGGGCACGATCACCTGGACCGCCGTGAACCTGGGGCGGTGCATCCGGGCGAGCTCGGTTCCGTCCACCTCGCCGAGCAACGCGGACAGCTCGCGCTCGGCCGCGCTCCGATCCTTCACCGAGAGCCGCCCGACGACATGGCCCGCCGCCGCCGGGGAGAGGACCGGCTCGGGAGGCGGGGAAGCTCTACCGGGCACCTGGGCGCCGTGTGCCCGCTGTGACGGGCGCGCGAAGCCTCTGGGCTGGTCCGGGGGGGCTGGCTGGAGCCCCGTCGGCTCGGATTTCGGGGCCGGTGGACGATCGTGCGGCCCGGGTCCAATGGACCGCCAGGCCGCGGCGCGCCCGAGGAGCTCGAGGGCGACCGCGGGCAATGCGCGGAGCCGACGCTTCAGGCTGGCCCAGTAGCCGATGCCGAGGCTGGCCGCCTCCACCAGGCCGGCGATGACGCGCGGAGAGGCCTCGGTGGCAACAGCCGTCAGAAGCGAGCGGCCTCGCGCAGCGGCGGCGCCGCTCAGACCGCTCCGGGTGACTTCCATCGTCTTGCGGATGCAGTCCCGCGCGCCGCGCGACGATGTGACCGGATGAGCATCTGCGCGCTGCTGTTGCAGGCGCGCGTCTTCCTCCCGGCATCTCGCGCATTGCCTCAGGTGCACCTCGACCAGGGCCCACTCCGTCAGAGCGATCTGACCGGCGCGGCGGGCAGAGAGCCAGGGACGGGCGTCCTCGCAATTCATGACAGAGCGCTGCAAGTCCTTCACGAGTGGCGAGAGACTAGGCCAGTGTCGCGAGGCCGTCAAGCACCTACCGATGCAGATCGAGGGAGGCCGTTATGCAGAACTGCATAACGTGCTGGCCATGGTCCCAAAGTCGATTGCGCTCGCGTACCGCCTGCGCGAGAATTCAAACCCCGAACGGGACCCGCGATTCGCGCGGTGAAAGAAGTCACAGGAGGTCGCCGTGCAGAAGTACCTGTCGACCAGCTTGCCTCTGGAGCGCTGCCCCCACTGCGCGATCGTCCAGCCGCAGCTCGCCCGCGTCGGTGAGCGAGAGAACAACCGTCGCGGTATCCACCGGCGCTGGGGCGTCTTCGAATGCGTCACCTGCGGCGGCCTCGTCATCGCGGCGGCGCGCGTCGGGGATCCCATGCACATCATCGTCGAGTGCTATCCAGGCGCGCCGGACGAACCCTCCGACGCCATCCCGGCGCGTCCGCGGGAGTACCTGCGGCAAGCGCGGGATTTCCTCGGTCAACCGACCGGGTCGGTCACGCTGTCGGCTAGCGCGGTGGACGCCATGCTCAAGGAGAAGGGCCTGAAAGAGGGCCGGCTCTACGAGCGCATCCACGACGCTGTCGCGCAGCACCTTATCAGCGACGACATGGCGCAGTGGGCGCATCAGGTGAGTCTCGATCCGAACGATCCTCGCTATGCGGACGACCGGGCCTCGATGCCCACCACCGAGCATGCCCAGCGATGCCTCCGGTTCGCGCTGACCCTCGCGGACATATTGTTCGTGCTGCCAGGCCGCGTGACCCGGGGAATCGTGGAATCCGAGCCCAGGCCATAGGCTGGCGACGTGGCCATGCCTTCAGGGATGGCAGTGGTCCTCGGGGTCGCCCTCTGGATGGCGGTGGCCGGGTGCGTCACCTCCGCGGAGTGGCAAGAGTGGCGAGCACACTCGAGCCACTTCGCCGCGGGTCAGCACGGGATCTTCTCGATGCGGAACCCGGACAGCGCCAATCCGTGGGTCTCTCGCGCGGACCTCATCGCCGCCCAGACGGGGGCTGGGTGGAGGAGGGTGATCACCGTGAGCCCCGAGCAGATCTTCGAGCCGCGGTAGGAGTGGCCTCCAGCATCTTCCGCACGACGGTGCGGGGGGCGAGCACGCTTGCTGGCTCCATGGTACTCGGAGACCAGAACTCTCTCACCTCTCGACCACGCGGCTCGTCTCCTTGCTCGGTCCTCCCAGAGCTCGAAGATGAACCGTCCGCCACCGCACGGCATGACCACCAGCCGGCCGTGCAGGTAGGGGGCATCCGTTTGGGCATGGCACGGCGGGCAGAGCGCCACCAGCCGGTCGAGCTCGAGCCCCGCTGGGCGCGCTTGAGCAGTGGTGGATCTCGGTGACCCCTCGGCGGCTGCTGTGTCCGAGGTCAGAGCATGATGATCGGCACCGCCGCGGCACATGTTACGATCATCCTGGCAGAAGGGTAGGTGCTCTTATGTGTGGAGGCGCAACACGCGGTGTAATCAGACTCGTGATCGGCGGTGTGCTCGGGGTCTTTGTGCTGGCTTTGCCCAGTCCCGTCATGGCCCAGCAGCTCTTACCCAACGCCGAGCTCAAGCGGGTCGTTGGGCGAGTAGAGATCCTCTCCAAGGGGCAGACCCAGTGGATCCCCGCGGTGATTGGAGCCCGGCTGGCCGAGGGTGATGACATCCGGGCCTACTCGGGGGCCACCGCCGAGCTGGTGCTGCCCGACACAAGCACCGTCGTGCTGGCCGAGAACAGCCGGCTTCTCCTGACGAAGATGGAATATGACCCGCAGAGCCAGAGCCGGCTCATGCTCCTGCATCTCGTTGTCGGGAAGGTGCGCGCGACGGTCGCGCAGGCCGCCATCACCCTGGCCCGGGTGCGCCAGTCGAACTTTGCCATCTCCACGCCGACCGCCGTGGCGGCGGCGAGGGGGACGATCCTGTGGGTCTTCACGGACGGCCAGAAGAGCATGATGGCGGTCGAGCCCGAGTTTGGCTTCACCGAGGGCAGCTCCCAGGGAGTCTGGAGACAGTAGCCAGTGCGTCTGCCGCTCGCCATCGTGGCCCTGTCGCTACTCGGCGGCTGTGCCACGACACCGGGGCCGACGAGCCGGTCGTCTACCTTGTCGGAGCTGCTCCTGGCCCTGGACGCCTCCGAGAAGATGGGCGGTGACGCGCGCTGCCGGAGTCGCACCGTGAGCACGACGGAGGTGCTGGTCCCCGTCGAGCTCGCCGCTCAAGGCGTGTCCGGCCGCTGGACGGAGCGCTGGACGGTCGATCGGTGTGGCGTGTCGGTGCCCTACGTGGTCAAGTTCGACCGCGCCCGGGACGGAGACCTCGACGTGAGCATGCAACGGGAGGTGGCCGACGCGGAGGCCGCGACGGTTCCCGGCGACACCATCGCGGACCCCGTCCTCCAGCGCGATACACTCGCATTTCTTGCCCAGCGAGACCTGTGGGAGGCCGGCCCGGAGGCGCGCTGCCGCACCCGGAAAATCGTTGCGACCAAGGTGCTGATGCCCCTGTCCGGTGATGAGGTCGAGAATGCCCGGCCCATCGCCGGACAGTGGGTGGAGCGATGGACCCTCGATCGATGCGGAGCGTCCGTCGACTACGTGATTCGCTTCAGTACCACCCGGAAGGGCACCACGTTCCTCGCCGACCCGCAGCGATGATCCGCGGTGATCATTTCGTCGGCGTGGGTCAGGCTGGTCGGCCCGACGTGAACGCTACTCTGAAGGTTAGCGGCGAGGCCTCGAGACCGGGAGCTCGTTCCGGTCGAACATCAGCGTGTCGATCTCGCGTCCCTGGCCATCGTACTGCCACCGGATGATCGCCACACCCTGGCGCCGGTCGGCCTTCAGGCGCTGATCAGTGCCAAGGTAGCGCTCCTCGAGCGTGTTCCGGTTGTCGTCGTACTGCCAGCGCACGATCGCCACGCCTCGGTTCCGGTCCTCTCGGAGTTGCCCGTCTGGGCCGAGGTAGCTCTCTTCGACCGTCTTCCCGTTCGAGCCGTACTGCCACCGGACCGCCGCCACCCCTCGCAGCCAATCCACGGTCGGGCGTCCATCCGGTCCGAAGTAGCTCTCGGCGATGGTATTGCCGTCCCGGTCGTACTCCCAGCGAACGATGGCCACGCCCAGCCGCCGGTCCGCCTTGAGCTGCGCGTTCGCCCCGAAGTGCTGCGCCTCGACCGCCTGCCCGTGGGCATCGTACTTCCAACGGAACATGGCCAGACCCGAGTCGTTCGCTTCCTTGAGACGATCTCCGGGCCCGAGGTTCCGCCATTCGACCGGAGTGCCTTTGCTGTCGTACCGGAGCATGACGGCGGAGAGGCCGTTCTGGTTGGCGACCGGCGCGCCGGCGGCATCGAGGAAGACCCGTTTCTCGGCCCCGTCGAGATACTCGAGGCGGATCGTGGCGACGCCCGACGTCGGGTCCGGCGTCAGCGCACCTCCCCGGCGGTAGTCCACCCGAACGAGACGGCTGTTTTGGTAGGCGAAGTGGTAGCAGTTCGCGTCCGAGACCGCCCCGGAATCGCGCGAGGTGCCCTGGATCGCGTACCGGGAATCGAGGAAGATGTACGGATAGCAAGCGGCTTGGGTGGGGGCGGTCGTCGCGCATCCCGGAAGGACCGCCGCCAGCCCGAGCGCCGTGAGCAAA
>Ga0207646_10005879_pt1 | contig 12814 bp, 14 predicted proteins | sample KBSK5502metaG_FD_184343 | JGI IMG/M metagenome (GOLD analysis project Ga0207646, IMG submission 184343) | Corn, switchgrass and miscanthus rhizosphere microbial communities from Kellogg Biological Station, Michigan, USA - KBS K5-50-2 metaG... | ecosystem: Host-associated > Plants > Roots >...
ACGGCGCTCGTCCAGACGATCGGTCGCGCCGCGCGGAACACGAACGGCAAGGTGCTGATGTACGCGGACAAGCTGACCGAGGCGATCAAGGGCGCGCTCGACGAGACGAACCGCCGCCGGGCCAAGCAGCTCGCCTACAACGAGCAGCACGGGATCACGCCGGAGTCGATCCAGAAGGGCGTCTCCGACATCGCCGAGTTCCTCTCGCTCGAGTCGCCGACCGTGCCGGGCCGGCGGCGCCGCGACGGCCGCAAGGTCGAGGGCATGAGCACCGAGGAGCTGGAGAAGCTCGTGATCACGCTCGAGGAGGAGATGTTCACTGCCGCGGAGGAGCTGCGCTTCGAATACGCGGCTAAGCTCCGCGACGAGATCAAGGACCTGCGCCGTGAGCTGCTCGCTGCAGCGCCGGCCACCAGGTAAGGGACATGACGCTCGCCTTCATCATCGGGATCGTGGTCTGGGGCTTCATCCTCGGCGCGCTCGCACGCCTCGCGATCCCAGGGCCCGATCCGATGCCGATCTGGATGACGATCGCCATCGGGATCGGCGGCTCGGTGATCGGCGGCATCGTCTCCCGGCTCCTGTTCGGAACGGCGACGAGCTTTTTCTTTGCCTTCCTCGGCGCGGTTCTGCTCGTGATCCTGTACCGGCGGTACGTGCAGCACCGGCCGATCTGGGGCCCGGGCGCGCGGCAGCCGCCGGCGCCCTAGGGACTCGTAGGCTCGATCTCGAGCGGCTCGTCGCCACGGGGGAATCTCCTCAGGCCGGTGAGGCCCCACTCGTTTTCCCGCCAGACGTAGGTCTCGACGTTGAGCTGCCGCTCGTCCGCCTCGTAGACGTGGAGGCCTCGCGCCTCGCCGCGGCGGTTCGGACGCGGCTGGCCGAGCCCGGGCGCGATCGAGACCGTCGCCCCGTGGCGTCCGTCCTGTGTTCCGACGACCTCGAACTCGTGCCGCTCGGAGACGGCGGCCTGGTGGATATGGCCGGCGAGGATCAGCTCGGCACCCGCATCGACGAGCGCGGCGAGCACGTGACCGCGCCGCGCCACCGGCTTCTTCCGCGAGCGCCAGGGCGCCCCGATCAGGTGGTGGTGGAGGACGACGACGCGAAGCGCGCCTTCGGGCGCGACGGCCAGGAGCTCGGCCGCCCGCTGCAGCTGCCCCGAGCCAACGCCACCGGACTGGTGCCGCCACGGACGCACCGAGTTCAGGCCGACGACAAAGAGGCCCTCACTGCGGTGAACGGGCTCGGTCGTCTGCCAGTGCCGCTCGAATTCCCGGAACGGATGCGTGAATCGGGCCGGGAACGCCCACGGGATGTCGTGGTTGCCCGGGACCACCACCAGTGGCCGCCCGAGCCGCTTGAGAAACCAGGCCGCGCGGTCGTGCTCGCCGGGCCGTCCTCGATGCGTCAGATCCCCGCTCGCGACGATCAATTCGGGGTCGACGCGGTCGATCAGAGCGCCCAGCGCGCCCTCGACCTCCGGCTGCTCGACGGTGCCGGCATGCAGGTCAGAGAGGTGGAGGAGCCGCGCTGGCACCGGCGAAGGAGGCTAGTACACTGAATTACGTGCCCGACGAATCGACTGAGATCTTCGACGATCTCTATCTCGGCTTGCGTGCCGGCGGCGCCATGCGCAAGCAGCGCCGCGGCGAGCCGCTGACGGACGAGGAGCAGGAAGCGCTCGGCCGCTGGCAGCGCCTCTCGACTTGGCGCAAGGCAGCGGCGGTCGGCGCCTTCGGCGTCGGGACATTCGGGCTCGGGTTCACGTTGGGCGGACTCGTGTTCGGAAAATGGCGTAAGGCGTAGTCGCTCGAGCCCTCACTTATTGAGCGGCCGTGCCCGGCGGCCGGCACGTCCTTTTAGCCGGCGTCGCAAGCGACGCCTTGGGGCTCGGCTTCACGCTCGGCGGCCTCCTCTTCGGCCGCTGGCGCAAGGCCCAGGCTCAAGCCTTCTGGCCATCCCCTTCGTCTCGTCCGCCGAACTCGGCAGGACCAAGCCCGTTGATGGCGAAGCCGCGCGCGTGCGTGTAGATCACGGCGAGCGGGTCTATCTCGACTCCAGGCGTCACGGAGTCGTGCTCGTGCCTGCGCTGGTACGCGCCTTTCTGCTTGCAGGGACCGGCGGATTTCTCTTCTCGCTTCCGTGGCCCTCACTGCTCGCGGGTGCCGCGCTCATCGTGGTTGCGGCACTGTTCGCGCTCCGCGCCGTGTGGAGGTGGGAGCGAACCCGTGTGATCATGACGGACGACCGGCTCGCTCTCGTCCGTGGCACGCTTCGACGCCGGACCGCGGCGGTGGGGCTGGAGCGCGTCGGCGCGGTCGAGGTCGACCAGAGCCTGCTCGGCAGGGTGCTCGGCTACGGGACGCTGATCGCCGGGCCGCTCGAGATCACGTACGTCCCTCAGCCACGCAGCGTCTACGGGCTCGTCGAGAGCCGCTCCCCGTAGACCGGGCAGCAAGATGGCGGACGGCGCAGGCGTGATCGAAGTCGAGCACCTGACCAAGCGTTTTCGACGAGCGACGGCCGTCGACGACCTCAGCTTCAGTGTCCCGCGCGGTCGGATCACGGGCTTTCTCGGGCCAAACGGTGCCGGCAAGACGACGACCCTGCGCGTTCTGCTCGGCCTCGCCCTGCCCACGAGCGGCCGCGCGTCCGTGGCTGGGCGGCGCTACCGCGAGCTCGATGCACCGCTCCAAACCGTCGGCGCCGTGCTCGAGGCCTCGAACTATCACCCGGCCCGTAGCGGGCGGAGCCACCTGCGGGTGCTCGCGACTGCGGCCGGGATCTCGCCGTCCCGCGTCGATCAGGTTTTGGGGAAGGTGGAGCTGTCGGGCGCGGCGAAGCGCAGGGTCGGCGGCTACTCGCTCGGTATGCGGCAGCGCTTGAGCGTGGCCGCCGCGCTGCTCGGCGAGCCCGAGCTGCTCGTGCTCGACGAGCCCGCGAACGGGCTCGATCCCGAGGGGATTCGCTGGCTGCGGAACTTCCTGCGCTCATTCGCCGACGGAGGCGGGACGGTCTTCGTCTCGAGCCACGTGCTCGCAGAGGTCTCCCAGCTCGCGGACGAAGTCGTGATCATCCACCGGGGAAAGCTGGTTGCGCACGAGCCCGTGGCGGATCTGGTCGCACAGGCGGTAGGGGCGACGCGAGTGCGCTCGCCGCGGGCCGCGGCCCTGCTCGAGCGGCTGAGGGTGGTCGGAATCGAGGCCGAGGCGGACGGCGACCGGCTTGCCGTCCACGCGCCGCCCGAGCGGGTCGGCGACCTCGCCGCCGAGGCCGGGATTCCGCTGCACGAGCTGGTTGCCGACACCGGTTCGCTCGAAGAGGCGTTTCTAGAGCTGACCGCGGAGCCTCAGGCGTGAACGCCTTACGGGCCGAGCTCCTCAAGGCCGTTACGACGCGGCTGCTGCTCTGGCTCGGGCTCGGCTTGCTTGCCTTCCTGCTGCTTGTCCTCTCGATCCACATCGGCTCCGAGAATCCGGACGGCCTCGGCGAGCTCTCGCGACAGCGCTCGACGTTCGCGTTCGGCGGGCTTGCCGCCGTCGTCGCGGTCCTGCTCGGGGCAATTCTGGTCACCGCCGAGTACGCCCACGGAACGATCAACCAGAGTTTCCTCGCCGTGCCCGTACGCGGGAGGCTGCTCGCGGCGAAGCTCGGCGGCGCGCTCCTCGTCGCCTTCGTGCTCGCCCTGCTCGCGGATGCGGCCACATTGGTGATCTCCGAGCTCTGGTACAGCGGACGCGGGCTCAGCCTCCACCTCGGCAGAGACACGCTTGCTCCGTTCCTCGGTGCGGTCGGCGCGTCGATGTTGGCGGCCGGCATCGGGGTGGGGCTCGGCGCCGTGTTTCGCAGGCAGACGGGTGCGATCGTCGCGATCCTGCTCTGGCTGCTGATCGGCGAGGGTGCGATCAGCGCCGCCGGCGACACGGCGCGCTATGCCCCGGGCCGCGCGCTTGCGGCGGTTGTCGCCGCGCACAGCCGCGGCTCGACGGACATGCTCGCGGTCTGGCCGGCAGCTGTCGTCGGGTTCCTCTACGTCGCCATTTTCTGCGGCGCGGGCTTCCTGGTCGTGATCGGCTCTGACGTCCCAGGCAGCGGCGACTAACCGGTCTTCACCGAACACTTGTTCGATCGGCCAACCGCGGCTAAACTGGCTTGTTCATGGCTGCCGCAGATGAGCTGGTCGTCCACGGCGCCCGCGAGCACAACCTCAAAGACATCACCGTCCGGTTGCCGCGGAACGCCCTGATCTGCGTCACCGGGCTGTCCGGCTCGGGGAAGTCCAGCCTTGCCTTCGACACCATCTACGCGGAGGGCCAGCGGCGCTACGTCGAGAGCCTGAGCGCCTACGCGCGCCAGTTCCTGCAGATGATGGAGAAGCCGGACGTCGACTCGATCGACGGCCTCTCGCCGGCGATCTCGATCGACCAGAAGACGACCTCGCGGAACCCGCGCTCGACCGTCGGGACCGTTACCGAGATCTACGACTACCTGCGCCTGCTCTACGCACGGATCGGCAAGCCGCACTGCCCGGTCTGCGGCCGTCCGATCTCCGGCCAGAGCCAGGAGTCGATCGTCGACCAGATCCTCCAGCTCGAGCCCGGCACCCGCTTCACCGTCAACGCGCCGGTCGTGCGCGATCGGAAGGGCGAGTACAAGGACGTCTTCGAGCACCTGCAGGCCGAGGGCTTCAGTCGCGTCAAGGTCGACGGCGAGCAGCTCCTGCTCGAGGAGGGCGTGCCCGAGCTCGACAAGAAGTTCAAGCACACGATCGAGGTCGTGGTCGACCGGCTCGTGATCAAGGACGACCTGCGTACCCGGCTCGCTCAGTCGGTCGAGACCGCGGCGCAGCTCGCGGACGGCCTGGTCGTGATCGACCTCGTCGACGGGGCGGAGCTGACCTTCAGCGAGAAGTTCGCCTGCCCCGACCACGGCGTCTCGCTGCCGGAGCTGCAGCCGCGCATCTTCTCCTTCAACTCGCCGCACGGCGCCTGCCCCCGCTGCACGGGCCTCGGGCACCAGCAGGAGATCGATCCCGACCTGCTCGTCCCCGACCCGACGCTCTCGATCGGCGAGGGCGCGCTTGTGCCGTGGGCGCTCGGCAACTCGGGGTTCTACGAGTCGGTCGTCCAGGCGATCGCCGACCGGTACGAGATCGACCTCGAGCAGCCGTGGCAGGACCTGACCGGGGAGCAGCAGAACCTCTTCCTCTACGGCACCGACGGCGAGCGGATCTACGTCTCGTACCGCAACCGGATGGGCCGCCGCCGCGCCTACACGATGGCCTTCGAAGGGCTCGTCCCGAGCCTCGAGCGGCGCTACCGGGACACGGACTCGAGCCAGCAACGGGAGCGGATCGAGGAGTACATGAGCTACCGGCCCTGCCCGGTGTGCCATGGCGCACGGCTGAAGCCGGAGGTGCTCGCGGTCACGGTCGGCGAGAAGAACATCCACGAATTCACGCGGATGTCGGTGACGCGCGCGCTCGTGTTCCTCGACACGCTCGAGCTGAGCGAGACCGACCAGCTGATCGGCTCGCGGGTGATCAAGGAGATCAAGGAGCGGCTGACCTTTCTCGACAACGTCGGCGTCGGCTACCTCGACCTCGACCGTACCGCGGCGACGCTGTCGGGCGGCGAGGCGCAGCGACTGCGGCTGGCGACCCAGATCGGCAGCCAGCTCGTCGGCGTGCTCTACATCCTCGACGAGCCCTCGATCGGCCTGCACCAGCGCGACAACGGCAGGCTGATCGGAACTCTCGAACGGCTGCGAGACCTCGGCAACACCGTGCTCGTGGTCGAGCACGACGAGCAGATGATGCGTTCAGCCGACCACCTGGTCGATATGGGGCCGGGGGCGGGCGAGCACGGCGGCCACGTCGTCGCCGAGGGGCCGGCGACGAAGGTCGAGCGGAACAAGAAATCCATTACCGGCCAGTTCCTTTCTCGCGCGCGGACGATTCCGGTTCCCGAGCGCCGGGACGAGGACCTCGGTTCCTTCTGGGTCCGGGGCGCCTCGATGCACAACCTCAAGCACATCGACGTCGAGTTCCCGATCGGGAAGTTCGTCTGCGTCACCGGCGTCTCGGGCTCCGGCAAGTCGACCCTCGTGAACGAGATCGTCTACAAAGCGCTCGCGAACCGGCTGCACAGGATGCGCGTCAAGCCAGGTGACCACGACGAAGTCGAGGGGATCGAGGTCTTCGACAAGGTGATCGACATCGACCAGTCGCCGATCGGGCGCACGCCGCGCTCGAACCCGGCGACGTACACCGACCTGTTCACGCCCATCCGCGAGCTCTATTCGCTGACGCCCGAGGCAAAAGTTCGCGGCTACAAGCCTGGCCGCTTCTCGTTCAACGTCCGCGGCGGCCGCTGCGAAACCTGCAAGGGCGACGGCCAGATCAAGATCGAGATGCACTTCCTGCCCGACGTCTACGTCCCCTGCGAGACCTGCAAGGGCGCGCGCTACAACCGCGAGACGCTCGAGGTTCGCTTCAAGGGCAAGTCGATCGCGGACGTGCTGGCGATGTCGGTCGAGGAGGCACTCGCCTTCTTCGCGAAGATCCCGAAGCTGCGACGGAAGCTGCAGACGCTCCATGACGTCGGCCTCGACTACGTCAAGCTCGGCCAGCCGGCGACGACGCTCTCAGGCGGCGAGGCGCAGCGGATCAAGCTGGCGAAGGAGCTCTCGAAGGTCGCGACGGGGCGGACGCTCTACATGCTCGACGAGCCGACCACCGGCCTGCACTTCGCGGACATCGAGAAGCTGCTCGACGTCCTGCAGCGGCTGGTCGACGCCGGCAATTCCGTGCTCGTGATCGAGCACAACCTCGACGTGATCAAGCAGGCAGACTGGCTGATCGACCTCGGTCCGGAGGGCGGGGAGGCCGGCGGCGAGATCGTCGCGACCGGCACGCCGGAGCAGGTGGCCGGGGTCGAGGAGTCGTTCACCGGGCAATACCTGCGCGAGGTGCTGCCCGCCCACGCCGCCGCGGCTGCATGACGCAGCCGGTTGGCTACTGATCCGTGCCGTTGCGCTGGACGCCGGTGAACGTGTAGTTGATCGTCGAAGACTGGTTCTGCAGCGTGTTGCCGGCTCCGCTCGGGAAGGTGACGGTGACGCGGAGGTGGTCGGTCGAGCCGGCGGTCAGCGTCAGGTTCGAGAGCGCGATGTTGCTGCCGATCAGTGCCCGCGAGGCGAGCACGGTCGAGGTCGAACCGCCGCAGGTGTAGGTGTAGGGCGGGCCGGATTCCGTCCAGGCCTGCGAGCACTTGTCGATTGCGATCTGGAGCCCGTTGGTCGCGTCCGTGTCGAGCAGCGACGACGTGGTCGCGCTCGTGGTCAGCGTCGCCGAGCCGAACGAGATCGAGCCGGAGTAGCTGAGGTCGATCCCTCGCTGCATCGTGTCGCCCGGGGCGATTGTGCTCGCGCCCGTGCCGAGGCGGCTGAACGGCGACGTCAGCGAGAGCGTGCCACTGGCGATCGTGTGGCTCGTGCTCGTGGAGCTCGTGAACGTCGCAAAGGTGCCCAGGCCCGCGATCGATCCCGCGGCGCCGACCACGGCGATCGAAAGGAGCAACTTCCGAGCAGGAAAAACGATCCGTCGCATGGCTGTGTCGTCGGCATGCGTAGCGAGGCGCCCGTGCCCCGAAAGGGGGTTGACGGAGGTCAATCGAGGTCGTAGTTGCCGTTTGGCTGGACGAGGTCTGACTCTTCATCTCGATCCCCTAAAGGAGGGAACCTCGTCCGCCGATACAAGGGGAGCCTCACCGAGACAACCCGCAAGTTTCAACGGCCTCACGGCCCTGCCGCAAAGGAGTTCCGCCGTCATGAAATCTCTCCCGTCCCGCCCGCGGTCGCGGTCGAGCAAGATCCTCCTTTCAGTGGCGGTCTTGGGGGCTGCGGGGTCGATCGCAGGCCTTGGGACATTCGCCACCTTCACCAGCTCGACCTCTGCAAGTCACACTGTGGCGTCGGGTACCGTCGTGATCGCTCTCGGAGCGAGCGGATCGGCGAACCGCCTCTCCGTCGGCGCCACGGGCCTTGCGCCCGGAGACACGATGGAGCGCGCGGTCGACGTGATCAACAACGGCACGCTCGACATGGCGTCCGTCGCGCTGGCGACGTCGGCAACGACGAGCTCGTTGCTCGACACCGACACGACGAACGGCCTGCAGATGGTGATCGACAAGTGCTCGGTCGCGTGGACCGAGTCCGGACCGCCCTACACCTACACCTGCGGCGGGACGCTGACGAACGTGATCGCCTCGACGCCGGTGATCCAGGCCAGTCTCAGCCTCGGTGCGCTCACCTCGGGCGCGACGACCCACTACCGGGTCAAGCTCACGTTCCCGAGCGCTGCCGGCAACACGCTGCAGAACCAGTCGTCGACGATCCAGTACTCGTTCACGGGAACGCAGCGCGCAGCGACGAGCAAGTAAGACCGCCTCGATGAGGTATATCGCCTCGAACCCGAGCACGACGCGGAGCGCCACCCCGGTGGCGCTCCGCGCGCATCCGAAACGCGTCGCGCCAGTCGTCCGCATTCTCCGACGCACCCTCGACGGCGTCCTGGCCGTCGCGACCCTTGCCGCGGTGATCGTGTTCGCCGGAGTCGGCCTCGTGCCCCGCACCGGCTGGTACCGGGTGGAGACGGTGCTCTCGGGAAGCATGAAGCCCGACTTCGCTCCGGGCGACATGGTCGTCGTCACGCCCGAACCCGCACGCGACATACGCGTCGGACAGGTGATCAGCTACAGCATCCCGGTCGGCGATCACCACGTCGAGACCCACCGCATCGTCAAGATCCTGGAGCGTGGCGAGCACCCCGTCATCCGAACGAAGGGCGACGCCAACAACGGCGTCGATCCGTGGGTTGCGCGTCTCGACGACGCCACCGCCTGGCGGGTCAGCGCCGTCGTCCCGCAAGCCGGCCGACTGATCGAGTGGCTCCGCAGCCCGATCACGCACTTCCTGACCGTCTTCCTCGCGCCGCTGCTGCTCGCCCTTGTCTGGCTCCGCCGAATCTGGCGAGGTCCCGAGAGCGGCGGGCCGGACGACAGCGCGGAGAGTCCCGATGGGGCGCCTTCGATCCGTCCTGTCTGAGAGCTGGCCGAGCGGTCGGGCGCTCCGCCGGGCGGCGATTCTCGGCGCGACGACGGCGGCGGCCTTCGGCGTCACCTCGGCCCTCGCAAGCTTTGGCACGAACGTGATCGGCGGCCCGGGAACGTACACGTCGAAGCGGATCTTCCCGAGCGCACGCACCACGTCGGCCTACGACTTCCTCGACGTCTCCGCGGGCTCAAGCGGTACGAACGCGTCCCAGGAGGTCGCCTTCGCCGATTCCCTGATCGTGACGACAGGCAACTGGGCCTCAACCTTCTCGACGACGCGGTACGTCGACTTCGATCTCAACTCACCGCTGCCCGCCGGGACGTCGCCGACGAGCGTCAACTTCAACTTCCGGATGATCCCGAACTCCAGCGGCGAGACCGCCTGTTATTACTTCGAGGTCCGGCGGGCTTCCACGGGCACGGTGCTCGGGACGTACGGCAGCAGCGGAACCCCGGTCGCCTGCGTCACCGGCAGCACCTACAACACCACGTCCACCGCCATCGCCGACGTCACCTCGAGCGACATCGCCAACGATCTTCGGATCCGGGTCTACGTCAAGGAGAGCGGCGCCCACCCGATCAAGATCGACATGGCCACGGTTTCGGGGTCGACGCCGTACGCCAGCTTCTCGCTCTATCCGAAGACCGTCTCCGACGCGTCGACCGGTACCCCCACGACCACGACCTGGGAGCTGGAGTCCGCCGACGGTGCGCAGTACACCGACCTCACGAACTGGCCGACCACCTTCAGTACGTCCAAATACCTTCGCTTCACCTTCCCCGCCTATGTGCCGAGCGGAGCGGTGATTACGAGCGCGACGTTCAACCACTCGTACAAGGCGGCGACTGCCGGAGACAACATCTGCTACTACGTCGAGGTCTACAACGCCACGACGCTGATCGGCACGCACGGAAGCTCGACCACTCCGTACGCCTGCAACTCGACATCGAGCTTCGTCACGGACACCATCTCCATCCCCGAGGTGAATACCATGACGGAGGCGAACAACGTCGTCGTGCGCGTCTACGTCAAGGACGTAACCGGCTCCCGCAAGTCGATTGACGACGTCGACACGCTAACACTGAACTACTACCTCGACTGAGGCTCAGGCAGCCACAACCGCCCGTCGGGTCGGAACGCGCCGCAGGCACTGCCCGGTGGTCTGGACCACATAGAGGGAGCCCGGACAGTCGGAAAGTTGATGATCCTCCGCTGCTGCCGGGTGGCGTACGCTGCGGCCGTGACGACGCAGGCGGAGCCGGCGCGCCAGGACGAGCCCCCCGCCTGGTGGCTGCGTGCGGTGCTCGTCGCGCAGGCTCCCCGGACGGTTTTCGCCGCCCTACGTGACGACTCTCGGGAGGCGGCCGAGGATCGCCAGGACGCGATCGCCGCCGTCGTGTTCCTCGCCGGGCTCGCGCTCACCTTGATCACGACGCAGGCGGCGACGTTCGCGGACGACCCTGCCCGGGCCGGGATCGTGATCCCGGTCTGGCTCTTTATCGCCGGGCTGCTTGTCGGAATCCTCAACTACTGGCTCGCCGGCGGCGTGCTCTACCTGGCCCTTAGCTGGCTCGGCTCGCGAAGCAGCTACCGGCAAGCGCGTCAGCTGCTGGCGCTGGCGGCTGTGCCGCTGGCGCTCTCGCTCGTTCTGCTGCCGCTGCGACTGGCGCTCTACGGCGAGGACATCTTCCGCAGTGGCGGCTCGGACTCCGGCTCCGGCGCGCACCTCTTCACGGTGCTCGAAGCGGGGTTCGGGCTGTGGTCGGTCGTGCTGCTCGCGATCGGCATCCGCGTCGTCAACGGCTGGAACTGGTCGCGGGCCTTGGGCGCGGTCATATTGTTCGGCGGCCTCGTCGCAGTCGCCGACCTAGTGCTGAGCCTGCTCGGCGGCTAGTTCGGCTAGGTCGGCCTCGAACTCGGCGAGCTCCTCGTCCGGGATCGAATACGTGTGCTGCTCCTCGGGGAAGATCTGCTCGCGCACGTCCGCGGCGTAACGCTCGAGCGCGTCTCTGATCTCGCCGGCCAGGTCCGCATACCGCTTGACGAAGCGCGGCGCACGGCCTTCGTAGAGGCCGAGCAGATCGTGGTAGACGAGCACCTGGCCATCCGTGGCCGCACCGGCGCCGATCCCGATCGTCGGTACGGTCAGGGCCTCCGTGATCCGCTCAGCGACCGAGGCCGGAACAGCCTCCAGCACGACCGCGAAGCAGCCGGCGCGCTCGAGGGCGAGCGCGTCCTCGTAGAGCTGCCGGGCCTGGTCGGCCGTGCGGCCCTGGGCCTTGAAGCCGCCGAGCACGGTCGCTGACTGCGGGGTCAGGCCGACATGACCCATGACGCCGATGCCGGCGCCGCTGATCGCGCGCACGCGCGATAGCGACGGGCCGGCTCCCTCGAGCTTGACGACGTCGGCACCGCCCTCCTTGAGGAAGCGGACCGCGTTGTGGACGGCGTCGTCATCCGAGGCCTCGTAGGTGCCGAAGGGCATGTCGCCGATGATCAGGGGCCGCTTGGCCGCACGCGCGACCGAGCGGGTGAGGAACAGCATCTCGTCGAGCGTTACCGGCAGGGTCGAGTCGTGGCCGAGGACGACCATCGCTGCGGTGTCGCCGACGAGGATCAGGTCGATTCCGGCCGCGTCCGCGAGTCTGGCGCCGGGCGCGTCGTAGGCGGTGACCATCACGATCTTCTCCCCACGCACCTTCATCTGGAGGAGCTCGGGGAGGGCCAGCTTTCCAGGTGCAGGGGTGGCCGGGCCGGGCTTGCGAGGACGGGTGCTCATGGCGCCTCCTTGTCGAGGACGACGTTGTCGATCAGGCGGGTCTTGCCGACGCGAACCGCGGCTGCGAGTACGCGCGGCTCGAAGTCCGCGACCGCCACGTAGTCGACGTCGAGGCCGTTCAGCCGGGCACGGGCCTGCGCCGCATCCTTGGTCGCGAGCGCCCGCGGCAGCGCCAGCGCGCGCTCGCGTTCCTCGGGCGAGAGGTACGCGTTTCGCGAGGAGAGCGCGAGCCCGTCCGCATCTCTGACCGTCGGAACGACGCGGAGCTCGAGGTCGAGATTCAGATCACGGACCATCCGCCTGACCACCGCGACCTGCTGGGCGTCCTTCTGGCCGAAGTAGGCCCGGTCGGGTCGGACGATGTTGAACAGCTTCAGGCAGATCGTGGCGACTCCGCGGAAGTGACCCGGCCGGTACTCGCCTTCGAGGTGGCGGCCGAGCTCCTCGACTCCGACCCAGGTCTGGAACCCGGGCGGGTAGAGCTCGCTCGCGTTGGGTGCGAAGAGGAGGTCGACGCCGGCTTTCTCGGCGACCTCGGCGTCGCCGTCCTCGTCGCGCGGGTACGCGGCGAGGTCCTCGTTCGCGCCGAACTGCGCCGGGTTGACGAAAAGGCTGACGACGACGACGTCGTTCTCGGGCCGGGCGGCGCGGAAGAGGGCGAGATGGCCCTCGTGGAAGGCTCCCATGGTCGGGACGAGGCCCACGCTTCCGTCGCGCGGCTGCGCGCGCAGTTCAGCGATCGTCCGGACGACTTTCACGAGCGCGTCGCCTCAGCAAGAATGTCGTAAAGCGGTTCCAGGTCGGGACGCGTGGCGCGGATCGCCTCGCGGTGGGCCTCGACTGTCTCCCAGTCGCCGCGCTCGATCGGCCCCGTCAACTCGAAGCCGTTCTCGATCGTCCGCCGCATCAGGGGGACAA
>Ga0207646_10005882_pt1 | contig 12809 bp, 14 predicted proteins | sample KBSK5502metaG_FD_184343 | JGI IMG/M metagenome (GOLD analysis project Ga0207646, IMG submission 184343) | Corn, switchgrass and miscanthus rhizosphere microbial communities from Kellogg Biological Station, Michigan, USA - KBS K5-50-2 metaG... | ecosystem: Host-associated > Plants > Roots >...
CATGTCGCCATCTTCGGGCCTGAGCCGCTGCCTCGCCCTCGCGTCCGCTGCGGCTGTGATGCTTCTCGCGCCGTCCGGAATTAGCCTCGCGCAAACCCCTGGCAAAACGCCCATACCATTCAAAAGCAAGATGGATGCCAAAATTAGACGACTGCAAATAACCGATACAACCGTTGGTGAGGGAGCCGAGGCCGTAAAAGGAAAAATCGTAGTTGTTCACTACACCGGCTGGCTTTACGACCCCGCTTTAGCCGATAAAAAAGGGCGAAAATTCGACTCTTCGCTCGATCGCCGTTCTCCGTTCACTTTCCCGCTGGGCAACGGTCGCGTCATCAACGGCTGGGACGACGGTGTCGCCGGCATGCGCGTCGGCGGGCGACGCACGCTCGTGATTCCTCCGGACTTGGCCTACGGCAGCCACGGGGCCGGCGAAGTCATTCCGCCGGATGCGACGCTCATCTTCGACATCGAGCTCGTTGCCGTTCGCGACCGCTAGATCGCGCTTTCCAAAAAACTTTGGACGTCGTTGTCGACGACAGGCCGGCGTTCAAGCGCCGTAGCGGCGCGGTTACCAATACGTCTCAAGCGTGAAATGCCCCGGCTCGCGGCGTCGATGCCGGCGCATGCCGCGCTGCTCGAGCACTTCCTGCATGTCGCGCACCATGTCAGGATTACCGCAGAGCATCGCGTGCGCATTCTCCGCCGTCAGCGGCACGCGTGTCCACGCCTCGAGCCGGCCGTCGCGAACGGCGTCGGGGATGCGTCCCGACAGTGCAGCCTTGTGCGGTTCCCGGCTGACGAAGGGAGCGAACGCAAAGCGGCCCGGACGCGCCGCGGCGATCCCTGCGATTACGTCGCCGTACGACAGGTCGGCCGCATGCCGCACCGCGTGCACCAGCACGACCCGCTCGAATTTCTCCCACGGCTCTTCGGTGCGCAGTATCGACAGGTAGGGGCCCAGGCCGGTGCCGGTCGCAAGGCACCACAACGCCGCCGCGTCGGGCAGCTCGGCGACGCAGAAAAACCCGTTGGCGCGATCGAGCAGCCACACCGAGTCGTCGCCCTCGAGCGCCGCGAGACGCGGCGACAGCGGGCCCTCCGGCAGCACGTTGAAATAGAACTCGTGCGCGGCGCCGTCGGGCGGGTTGACGAACGAATAGGGACGCCCGAGCATCGCCTCCTTCGATCCTGGAGCCGCCGGTAGCGCGAGCCGCGCAAACTGGCCTGCGACGAAGGTCAGCGAGGACGCGGCGACCTGAAGCGAGAACAACCGCTCGGTCCATTGCTTCTTGCCGACCACCTTGCCCTCGATCCATTTGCTCATCGCAAGCGGCATCCGCGCGGTAACATTCCGATCATTATGCCAGCCCCTAAATCCGCGCTTGCCGTCGGTCAGCGCGTGTACCTGCGCCGACCGCGCGCAAGCGACGGGCCGGCGTTTTGCGCCGCGGTACGCGCGAGTCGCGCGATTCATCGCCGCTGGACGCGGCCTCCGGCCACGCCGAAGGGCTACAAAGCCATGCTCGCGCGTTGCCGCCGACCCGCGTTCAAGACGCTGTTCGCTTGCCGGCGCGAGGACGATGCCCTGGTCGGTGTGTTCGACTTGTCGCAAATCTTCCACGGCATCATGCAAAGCGCCTATCTGGGCTACTACGCGCTTGCGCCGTATGCACGCCTGGGCTACATGCGCGACGGCCTCGAGCTGATGCTGCGTTACGCGTTCCGTACGCTTCACCTGCATCGCGTCGAGTCGAACATCCAGCCTGCGAACAGGCGCTCGATCGCCCTCGTGCGCCGTGCAGGGTTCGTCCGCGAAGGCTATTCGCGCCGCTACCTCAAGATCGATGGTCGGTGGCGCGATCACGAACGCTGGGCGTTGCTGCTCGAAGATTGGCGCGCGCGACCGTCGAGCCGGCGATGAGCGTATCGGGCCGCCGGAGCGCCCTCGCCGTCCTGGCTCTGTACGGCTGCGCCGCGGATCCCTACCGGCTGGACACGGAGCGAGGGGCAGGCGGCGTCGAGCTTGCATCGTTCGAGCTGCGCGAGGAATGTGTCGCGCTCCAGGCGGGCGAGCGCATCGGCTTCTACTTCGTGAGCGCAGCACCGGTCGCGTTCAACATCCACTACCACGATGCGAACGCCGTCATCATGCCGATCGTGCGCGAGCATGCTACGAACGAATCGGGCGAGTTCACCGCCGACCGCAGGCAGATCTATTGCTTGATGTGGGAAGCCGGTGCGCAGCCGAGCATCCTCGAGTACCGGGTGCGGCTACTGCCGAGGCGAAACTGAAATCGCGCGAACCTGGTAAGTGCGAATTCATTCGCACGCGGCATCCCAATCACCCTCGCTGGCCGACTGAATTCGGCCCTACGAAAACCGCGAAGCTCAGAGCTCCTGATACGAGTACGTGCGGCCGTGCTCGACGTCGTCCTCGACGAGCCTGCCCACGATCTTAGCCGCCACGACGTCGGGCGCGACCAGCCGGCCGTCGCGATGGAAGCCCTGGAACAGTTCGACGCTGGGGAGCACGTCCTTGGACTGCGAACGCGCGAATGCCTGCATGTCCGTATCGATGACACCGGGTCGTACCGCGATGGCGCGAAAGCCCGGCGCCTGTTGTTCCACGGCAAGCGCCTTGGTCAGCATCTCCATCCCCGCCTTGGCCACGCAGTAGACGCTTTCCCCCGCCAGCGCCGTCTGCGCTGCTCCCGAGGAGACATTGATGACGCGCCGCGGCAGTGCCGGGTCGGCGAAGACGCGACAAAATAGATTCGTGAGCGCCACCACCGCAGCGAGATTTACTGCCAGCGAGGATGCGATCTCGCCCGCGGCGAGCCTGCCCAGCGTCCCGACCGGACCCGCCGCCGCCGCATTGTTCAACAGACAAACCGATGCCGGCTTCGCATTGGCGAGCGCGGAGAATTCGGGCCCGAGAGTCTCGTCGACGCGGGCGGCATCGGCCAGATCGAAGCGAGCAAAACGATACCGTTCGCCCGTGAGGCGAGGATGGCTCCCGCGGCCGACGCCGAGCACGGCAAAATCGCGCTCGAGCAACGCCGCGGCGAGCGCCGCGCCGAGGCCGCGCGAAACTCCGGTTACGATCGCTGTGTGCATGATCTCTCCTCCGCTGCAGCCCGCGTCGCCCGGGATGAGTCCCGAGGACGCATCCTAAGGACCGGCGCAACGACGTCAAGTGGCCCCGGGCATCGCGCTGAAGCGCTCAGCCCGGGCTACGACTCATCGATGCGTCCCCAGCGAGAACGCGATTATCGCGATGACTATGATCGCGAGCACCAGCAGCGTCACCTTGATCCAGCTCTTCGGATATTCGCCCTGGATCGCGCCGGTGAAGCCGTTCATCACCGCCTGAAACGCTTTCGCGCCGTAGTGGTAGTTGAGCAGCCAGATCGGCGCCAGGATATGCTTGAACGTCTGCCCTGAGTAGTTCGCTCGCACTTCGAGGTTGCGATACGTGTCACCAGGGATCTGCGCCGCGCACATCTGGCGCAGTTTGGCGTCCATCGCGTCGCGCGCGGCCTGCGCCGCGGCGACGAGATCGATCTGGTAGCGCTCGACGACCCAGCCGGCGACGTAACCCGCATCGTACGGCTTGAGCTCCTTGGTCGGAAACGGCTCGATGCCGCTGACGAGCGCCGGATGCACGCCGACCGACGCGCACACGAGGTCGTCGTCGAAAAAATGGGAGAGCTCTCCCGCAGCGGGCTCCCAGCGCACCTGCTGCACTTGGCGCGTCTGCGTGCGTCCGCTGCCGTCGGTGTAGGTTTCGGTCGTGTAGTAGTAATGGCCCGCTTCAGCGGTCCACGTTGCTTCGACGCGCGCGTCGAAGGTCCAGTACGGCAGATAGACGCCCTTGACCGTGTCGGTAAGCGCGCGGCGCTTCAAGGCGTTCGGTGCGAGCCACAGCTTGCCGTACCACGCGCGAATGCGGTCGCGCGCCTGGTCCTCTGCGACCTTGAACGGCAGCAGGCTTTCGGGCCGGAACGAGTCCTTGCTCTGCGCGTAGGGTACGAGCTGCGCCGAGCCGCAGAATTCGCAGCGCTGTGCCTGGCGCGCGGGGTCGAGCACCGAGATCGCCTGACAGCTCTGGCATTTCACATAGCGCTTCTCGGCCTGCCAGCCGCGCGCGCCGTCGCCGAGGCCGCGGAGGGCCGTGACCAGATCGTGCTCGACGATCTTCCCCGTGTCGGCGTCGAGCTTCGCCGGCGACGCCGTGCCGCAGAACGGGCAGACCAGCGCCTGCCTGGCCGGATTCCACACCGCCTCGGCGCCGCAGGCAGGGCACGAGAACTTCTCCTGCGCTGTCGTTTCGGACAGGGGGGATGGTGTATTCATGGCCGGCTCAGAAGTAGCGCAAGAGCGCTCTCAGGCAGCATGCCCAGCGTCGGGCAGGACAGCCGATTCTCTCCCGCGCGACGGCGCGTCCACGGTTCAGCGAATGGAATAGCCGACCACCCGCCAACTGCCGTCGGACTCTCGCTCGAGCGTCAGCGTCTCTTGGCCTCGGACCTTGTTGGCAAAGCTCGTCGTATAGACGATCAGCGCGTACTCGCCTTCGGGAGTGCCCTGGAATTTTTTCTTGAAGCCCGTCTTGAAGATCGTGCGGCTTTTCATCGGACCCAGCGGCGTGCGCTCCTTGGCGAGCGCGTCCGACCAGCCGGTTGCAGGCATCGCTTCCTGGAATTTCTTGCCCGCCGCGTTCCAGCTCGCTTGCGCGTCGGCACGATCAGCCAGCGCCAGCCATTCACGAGCCGCTGCCTGCGCGGCCGTCGCCTTCGGGTCCTGCGCGACAGCGAAGCCCGCAACCAGCCATGTTAGGCAGATCAGGACGACCGACCGCTGCGCGCGGCGCGGGAAGGAGCACATCATCGCTAGAGTTCAGGAATGAAGGAATTGATCGACCGCCGCGCGGGTGACGCGCCACTGCGTGCCGATCTTCTTGCCCTTGAGGTCGCCGGACTCGAGGCTTGCTACCACGTCCGACTCACCCACGCCGAGCATCTGCGCCACCTGCGCCGGCGTGAACAGGTCCGGCGCCGATGCCGGCGCGCCCACCGCTGCAGCGGCGCCCGGCACCTGGATCCCGGGCGTCGCCTGGCTGCCCAGAATGCCTCCGGTCTGATTCATCATCTGCTGCGCCATCGCCATGCCCACCGCCATCTGCGCGGCCATGCCGCCGACGCCGGCGCCGTCGCTCTTCTCCAGGCCTTGCGCCATCTGGAATTTCACATAGTCGTTCAGATTGCCGACCGCGGCCATGCTGGAGCGCTTGTCGATCGCCTGCTCGACCTCCGGCGGCACCGATACGTTCTCGACGATAAAACTCGTGACCTCGAGGCCGTACTTCGCCGTCGTCTGCGGGTTGATCAGCGGCAACAGCGCCTGCCCGAGCTCGGCGTAACGTGCCGCGACGTCGAGCGCGGGAATCTTCGATTGCGCGAGCGCCTCCGAGAATACGCTCACGATGCGCGAGCGCATGGTGTCGTTGAACTCGTCCAGGCGAAAGTGGTCGTCCGTGCCTGCCACTTCCTTCAGGAACAGCTTCGGATCGACGACCTTGAAGTCGTAGATCCCGAAGGCGCGCAGCCGCACGACGCCGAAATCCTGGTCGCGCATCATGACGGGGTTCGCCGTTCCCCACTTGTTGCCGGTGAACAGGCGCGTGGCGACGTAGTACACGTCCGCTTTGAACGGGCTCTCGAGCCCGTACTTCCAGCCCTTGAGATCGGAGAGGATCGGGATGTTGTCGGTCGTGAGCGTGTACTTGCCCGGGCCGAACGTATCGCCGAACTGGCCGAGATACACGAACTGCGCGATCTGCGATTCACGGACGATCAATTGCGCGCCACGCTTGATCTCCTTGTCCTCATCGGGGAACCTGAAGGAGAGCGTATCGCGCGAGTCATCGGTCCATTCGATGATGTCGATGAACTGTTTGCTGATGAAGTCGAGAATGGCCATGTCGTCTCCCTCGAGTATCGCCGCCCAAGCTACTTCTTCGCGGCCAGTCTCTTCGCCTCCGCCTCGCCCTTGTTGATCTCGCTCTCCAGCTGCGCCAGCGGCAGCGCGCCGGGCATCACCGACCCATCGGCGAACACCAGCGTCGGCGTCGCGGCCACGCGCAGCCGGTTGCCGAGGAGCGCCGTGTCTTTGATCGGCGTTGCGCATTCGCCTTTGTTGTCGGGCAACATGCCGCCCTCGAAGAACGCGTCCCAGGCCTTGGCGCGGTCGCCGGCACACCAGATGAGCGCCGATTTGCGCGACGCGTCGGGATGCAGCTGGTCGATGGGAAAGAGAAAAGTGTAGATCGTAACGTCGTCGAGCCGCTTGATGTCGTTCTCGATGCGTTTGCAAAACGGACAGTCGGGATCGGAGAACATGGCGAACTTGCGCGTGCCTTTGCCCTTCACGCGCTTGAACGCCAGGTCGAGCGGCAGCGAGTCCCAGGCGACGCGGTTGAGTTCCCGCTGCCGGGCGTCGGTGAGATTCTGCTTGGTGCTGGCGTCGTAGATCGCGCCGACCATCACATAGGTCACCTTGGCATCGGTATAGACGATGCGGTCGTCGAACTGGGCCTCGTACAGGCCGAAATACGGCGACTTGGAGACGCTGGTGACGGCTGCGCCGGGAAATTTCTCCTCGAGCAGCTTCTTTACCGCGGCGGCCTCCTTGGTAGGCGCGTCTCTGGCGGCATTGGGCTTGGCGTCCTGCGCCGCGGTCGCCGGCGGCAGCGCCAGGAGCAGCGCGGCCAGCGCCAGGTGGATAAACGATATTCGCATCGAAGGCTCCGGAGAATCGCGGTCGGGGCGACAGTTTAACGCAGCGCCGGTTGCGCCAGTAGCCGCCGGACGGTTGCGAGGCTCCCGGCGAAGCGCATCCCGCGATTGCGCAGCAGTTTGAGCGCCGGTGCCTCGAACAGGCGCACCAGGCCGTCGGTCACGATTTGCATCGACAGCACGGGCAGCGCGCGCTTGCGTGCATAGCGCTGCAGGAGGATCGGCGCGCCGGCATCCGCGACCGGCCCGCGTGCGCCGAGCACCTCGGCCAACGTCGCCGCGTCTCCGAAGCCCAGATTGACACCCTGTCCGGCGAGCGGGTGCACGCCGTGTGCCGCATCGCCGACAAGCGCCAATCTGTGCTCGACAACCGAGCGGAGTTTCAGAAAGGACAGCGGGAACGCGGCCGGCGGCGTGATCAGCGTCAACTCGCCCAGCTCCGAGCCGCCTGCTGCTCCGACGCGTGCACTCAAGGTCGCGGCGTCGAGCGCGAGAAGCTCCTGCGCTAGGGGGTCGGGCGCCGACCACACGATCGAGATTCGCCGTCCGGGCAGCGGCAACCACGCGAGCACGCCTGCGCCTTCGACAAACCACTGGAACGCACGTCCGCGATGCGCCCGCTCGGCGGCGAAGTTGGCGACAATAGCGGTCTGCCCGTAGGGCTGCGGCTCGCGCGCGATTCCGGCTTCGCGGCGGAGCCATGAACGCACGCCGTCCGCGCCCACGACGAGGCGCGCAGACAAGCTGCGGCCGTCGGCAAGCGTTACCCGGGCGACGTCGGCGCTCCACGCGAGCGTCGTCGGCTCGCAGGGAGCAAGCACGTCGAGGTGCGCGGTAGTGCGCACGACCTCGACCAGCGCCGCCGCGAGCGCGCGGTTCTCGACGATCCAAGCAAGGGCGCGCTCGCCCAGCTCGTAGGCGGAAAATGCAATCGCGCCACCGCTGTCGCCGTGCACGTCCATCATCTCGATCGGCGCAATTCGATCCGCCGCGAGCCGCTGCCACGCGCCGAGGCCGCGCAGAAACTCGGCGCTGCCGGGACTGACGGCGTAGACGCGCTGATCCCAATCGTCTGTGCCGGTCGGACCCTCGAAGGCCGCGAGCGCGCTTCGTTCCAGCAGTGCGACACCGAACCCATGGCGGGCAAGGGCAATCGCGAGCGCCATGCCAACCAGTCCCGCACCCAGGATGACGACGTCGTAGTCGGACCCGGCCGTGTTCATAGCACTTCGATGAAATGATTCTGGTTGGTATAGATGCATAGCTCGCCGGCGATCGTCAGCGCTTCCTTGACGATTGCTTCGGCCGACAGTTCGGTGTGCTCGAGCAGCGCACGTGCCGCGGCCTGCGCATAGGCGCCGCCGGATCCGATTGCGACAATACCGTGCTCGGGTTCGAGCACGTCGCCCGAGCCGGTGATGACGAGCGACGTGCTGGCATCGGCGACCGCGAGCATCGCTTCCAGCCGGCGCAGAATACGGTCGGAACGCCAGTCCTTGGCGAGCTCGACGGCGGCCCGTTGCAGCTGACCCTGATGCTTGTCGAGCTTCGCCTCGAAGCGCTCGAACAAGGTGAATGCATCGGCGGTCGCCCCTGCAAAACCGGCCAGCACACGATCGCCGTAAAGGCGACGCACTTTGCGCGCGGTCGCCTTGATCACGACGTTGCCGAGCGTCACCTGCCCATCGCCGCCGAGCGCAACCGACGCGCCGCGGCGGACGGAAAGGATCGTCGTCCCGTGAAAATCGTCCGTCATTTCATTGCCGGCGGATTTGGAGGATTTCGTTGACCGCGTTAACCGGCGCGCCGCGCATCGCTTCATTGCGACGACGACCACCATGAGTTGCGCGGCGCGTCCGGTTCAACGCGGTGCTCGGCCGACGGCTTTTGCGCAACGGCCGCGTCTATTGGGGCTTCTTGATGAAGTGGCGCGGCGAGATGCCGATCAGAAGCAACAGCGCGCGGATGATCGGCGAGGCGCCCGCCATCTGCACGGTCTTGCGCTGCCCTTCGGCACGAATGATTGCGTTAAGCAGCGCTCCGGCGCATACGAAATCGATTCGGTCGACAGCCGACATGTCGACAGGCACGATGTTCCGGCCTTCGCGAAACTCGGCGAACTTGGCGAGCTGGGGATCCGTCGGACCGGTCATCGTCCCCTGCCAGCAAAGCATTTCGGTGGTCTCCGCCGCAGCGGCGGGCGCATCCACGGTTGTGGTGACCGCTGTCGCGCTCGGCGGTGGTTCCCAGGAGGGCGGTGAGAGCTCGAAGGCAACCGCGAAGTCCACCGCGCGATCCTCGAAACTCTTCCGATCGTTTTGCCACTGCAGCAACTCGAGCAGCAGGATCCAGTAGCCCTCACCCGCATCGCGTCCCTGCGCCACTGCCGCTTCCAGCGCGCGGCGGATTTTTTCCGGATGCTGCAGAGCCAGCGCATATTGCCGCTTGCGCAGCTGGGCGAGTGCGTCGGCGAGTAGCTTTGCGCCGGCGTCGTCAGCGCCGGTGAGCGAACCCAGATCGAGCCGCACCTGCGACTGTTTCTGCGTCGCGGCAAGCATGTGGCCGATCTGCGGTACGTTGGCCGGCGAGAGCTTGCCCGTTAGCGCGAAGTAACCTCCCGCGGCCGGCCGCTTCGCGAGACAGGGCTGCGGCCCGCGCTCTTCCCATGCGGGTGCCGAACGTTCGAAAGCGACGACGTACTGCAACGCAAGCTGCTCGAATGCCGCGCGGTCGTTGGCCCGCTGCAGCAGATCGAACAAGGCCAGCCAGGCGAGCGGAGAAACCTTCGCGTCATTGTCGGTGGCCACACCTTGCTCGAGCACCTGCCGCGCAGGGGCGGCGTGGCCGCTCGCGTACAACAGCGCGGCGTTCTCGAGCACGGAACATAACCCAGGATTCGCCTCAGCGACTTGAATGCTCGGTTGCGCTCCCGGCACTGCTGGCGCCCATTCGATCAGGCTTGGCGGCCCGGTAACGGTTATGTCGCGTTCGCGCGCATCGACCGCCGCCGGCGAGGAGCGCAGCTTGACCGCGGGGGGCGGGCGCCCCTTGGCGGCGGCAGCCGCGACCTCGCGCGCCGATACCGGCCCGGCCGTGCCGGCCGACCGCGCATCGTGCCGCGGTGCCAATTCGGGCTTCGCGCGACCTTCGGCGTGCTTGTCCTTGCCCGGCAACTTGGGAAACAGCGGAAATGCCATCGCAGCGAGACTCAAGCCTTCACTAGAGAGTGCCTGCGGGTCATTATCGCCGGTTCCCCCGTGCGCAACAAGGAGCGGCGCGCGGCGTCGCCGGTCGCCGCGCACGAAGTGCGCGGGGATCCGTGCGTGGCGAGTCGACGCTAAAGCCGCCAACGCTGTAGTGCCGCGGTGCGCGTTCGAGGAGCCCGCCGCGCGAGCCCGTGGCGAGGGGCGGCGCCGACGCCGCGGGGTGCAAAACAGCCGCTCTCTCCGGTCCGGTTAATCGCCAGAGAGCAGCGACTGGCCCGTCTAGGCGCGCGCGAGATTTTCTGCGGCGAATTCCCAGTTGAGCAGTTTGTCGATTACCGCTGCGACGTAATCCGGGCGCTTATTCTGATAGTCGAGATAATAGGCATGCTCCCAGACGTCGATCGCCAGCAGCGGCGCGAGGCCCTTGGTCAGCGGCAATTCGGCGTTAGATGTCTTGATGATCTTGAGCGAGTGCCCGTCGGCGACGAGCCAGGCCCAACCGCTGCCGAATTGCTTTACGGCCGTGTCGGCGAGCTGCTTCTTGAATGCGTCGTGACTGCCGAACGCAGCATTGATCTTCTCGGCTAACGCCGCGCCGGGCTTGCCGCCACCCTTTGGCTTCAGCGAACGCCAATAAAAATCGTGATTCCAGGCCTGCGCCGCGTTGTTGAAGAGCTCGGTCTTGTCGGACTTACCGGATGTCGCCATCACGATCCGTTCGAGGCTCTGCCCTTCGAGCTCGGTCCCCTCGACCAACTCGTTGACCTTGTCGACGTAGGCTTTGTGATGTTTGCCGTGGTGGAGGCTCAGCGTTCGTGCCGAGATGACGGGCACGAGCGCATCCTCGGGATACGGTAGCGGGGACAATGAAATCGATTTCGCGATTTTTTGTGCAGCCAAGGTTGCCATTCGCATTCTCCTCTAGCAATACGTAGGACGAAAGACTACAAAAATAAGCAAAGGTCGCGCTGCGCCCGGCCACGTACCTCTTTCGCGGACAACCGTCCGGCTGGATTGAGTTGCCCACGCTTGCTACAATCACACGCTTGCTACAATCAAATCGACACTTCCAACCGGCGAGAGTTTCGCCGCGTTGGGTCCGCAGGCCAACGGCGCGAGGGGGAACGATGAAAAATCCGCTTGATTCGCTTTGGGGAACGGTCATTTCCGGCTTGATCCTGACCGTCATCCTGTACTTCGTCGTGAAAAGCATTTTGAGCTAGGGGGCGACGATGGATTACGTTCCTGCATTGGCAAGATGGCTGCATTTCATGGCCGGCGTCATGTGGATCGGCCTGCTGTACTACTTCAACTTCGTCCAGGTGGCGGCGCTCAAGGCAGCGACCGCGGACGGCACGGCAGCGGGCATCACCAAGCACGTCGCGCCGCGAGCGCTCCTCTACTTTCGCTGGGCAGCCGTCGTGACCTGGCTCGCCGGCGCGGCATTGCTGGGCAATCAGTTCGTCAATGCCTTCACGCTGAGGGGCGGCATGGCGGGCATCGGCATCGGCGCGTGGCTCGGTACGATCATGCTGATCAATGTGTGGGCCCTGATCTGGCCGAACCAGCAGAAGATCCTCGGCTTGAAGCCAGCGACCGACGAAGAGAAGAACAAGGCGCGGCGCGTGGCTTTCCTCGCCTCGCGAACCAATGTAGCGCTGTCGATCCCGATGTTGTTCTTCATGGCGGGCGGCTGGTCGCACCGCGCTATCTTCGGTTTGTAGCCTGGGCTGAGCCTGCGGGGCGAAGCCCGGGGCGGCGCTTCGAATCGACGCGAGTCCCGGGCATCGCTTCGCTCAGCCCGGGCTACGAATACTCGCGACAGCTAAACGAAAACGGCCCGGTGTGCCGGGCCGTTTTCGTTCACGAGGATGCTCGCGGGTTCAGTCGCCGTACAGCTTCTGCACGCGCTCGCGCCGCTCTTGCGCCTCGAGCGACAGGGTCGCCGTGGGGCGCGCCAGAAGGCGCGGTATGCCGATCGGCTCGCCGGTCTCCTCGCAATAGCCGTAGCTGCCGTCGTCGATCATGCGCAGCGACTTCTCGACCTTCTTGAGCAGCTTCCGCTCGCGATCGCGCGTGCGCAGCTCCAGCGTGTACTCTTCTTCGAGCGTGGCGCGGTCCGAGGGATCAGTCGTAATCTCGTTCTCGCGCAGATGCTGTCCCGTATCATCGGCATTGTTGAGCAACTGCGCGCGCAGTTCGAGCAGGCGCTGCCTGAAGAACGCCAGTTGCGCCTCGCTCATGTATTCGCGCTCAGGCGCCTTCAGCAAATCCTGATCGGTCAGTTCCTTGACCTTCTTCACGACGCTCTTCGTCGCCACGCTCCCACCTTCCTGCAATGAGATACCCAGGTCCGCAAATTCGCCACGCTGCCACTACCTGGCCTTCGGGTCAACCCTGCACGGCGCCGGCTCGAAGGCCCGCGGCAGCGAGGCTGCCGCAACAAACCCAGCATTATATCTCTAACCGGTCGGTGCAAGCCACCACTGTTACACGTTTCGCCTGGACCGCCCGCGAGGTCCCGGTGCGGCGGCGCCCGTATAATTGCACAAGAACAACGACTTTGTATGATGCAAACGAAGCTGACGATCACGCGCCCGGATGATTGGCATCTCCACTTGCGCGATGGTGAATTGATGCGGTCTGTGGTCGGCGCGACGGCGCGCGCATTCGGCCGTGCCATCGTCATGCCCAACCTTGAACCTCCCATTACGACGGTCGCTGCGGCCGCAGCCTATCGCGAGCGGATTGCGGCCGCAATACCTGCAACTTCGCGTTTCGCGCCCCTGTTGACGCTGTACCTGAC
>Ga0207646_10005883_pt1 | contig 12808 bp, 13 predicted proteins | sample KBSK5502metaG_FD_184343 | JGI IMG/M metagenome (GOLD analysis project Ga0207646, IMG submission 184343) | Corn, switchgrass and miscanthus rhizosphere microbial communities from Kellogg Biological Station, Michigan, USA - KBS K5-50-2 metaG... | ecosystem: Host-associated > Plants > Roots >...
TTTCCGCGCTCAGGTCCGCTGTGAGATCCACGACTTCAATCTCGGCGTTATCCAGGGCACGAATGAGATCCATTAACAGCGCCATATATTTCAGTCCTCTTTAAGCCATCGTTGAAACTGAAAGCGGTTTTCCAGCAGCGGCAGATCCATCAGGAAGGACTTCGGACCTGTAGCGTCGACTTTCGCGACGATCATACTCAGCTCATGACGCTCGCGGGCTGCACGCCACGCGCCCGTGAAGTCCTCACTAGAATGGACAGTGATCGCGTGGACGTAACCGGACTTCTGCGCGATGCCTGCCAGATCCGATCCTGCGGAAGTTGCAGTCGGAAACCCGCCAACCGACAACAGGCTCTGATTGTCAAAAACGATGTGGATCAGATTCTTCGGTGCATGCCAGGCCACCGTACTGAGCGTGCCCAAATTCATGAGCAACGATCCGTCGCCGTCCAGGACGATCACTCGCTTGTTGGGTTTCGAAAGCGCCAGTCCAAGCCCCATCGAAGAAGCCAGACCCATCGCGTGCTGAAGGTAGAAAAAGTTTTTCCGGTGGCCAAGGGAATAGAGTTCTGCCGCGACAGCGCCCATGATGGTAACAACGATGTCGTCGTTAATGTCGGCGTACATGACACGCAGCGCGTCGATTCTTTGCATCACGCTTCCCACATCAATTGCCGTGAGAGCAGCAGGGCCACCGGCGTCAGCGACGACTCCGCGAGCGTCTGCCCTTCGGTAATCTGTCGCTCGACGTCCTTCGGATCGGTTAAATGAGCGTACGGAATATCGAGCGCCTTCAACACCGGCTCGGTGAAGCGCCCGCCCTGGGTTTGCCAGGGGTCGCGTTCTCCCATGTGCCCGCGATAACTGATCAGCATCAGCAAAGGAATCTTGTACAGGAAGGCGAGAGAAACGATCGGATTGATCGCCGCCAGGAATCCGTGGTTCTGCATCAGCAACGCGGATCGCACTCCGGCCAGGTGAGCGCCCGCTGAAATCCCGATCGCTTCTTCCTCCCGCGTGAGCCGCACCAGAGTCGTGTCCGGGTCCGCCTCGGCCATATTGATCAAATGGACGAGCCACGTTTCAGGCAAAGCGGAGACGATTTTGACTCCCGACCGCTTCAGCCCGTTATAGATGATCCTAGAATTCTCCACGGAAACAGGCACGGCAGCGGATTGTAGCACCGGGAAATACAGTCATGGCGCCCAATCCAGACCTCCGGTAACCGGAATCGCCTGGCCGTTGATGAAGGATGCGCCCTCCGATGCGAGAAACATGACGGCGTGCGCGACCTCCCGCAGCTCGCCGGCGCGGCCGGCCGGACAGAACTGGATCCAGAATTCCCTGTTGGCCTCTGACATGCCATCGCGACTCATGTCGGTCTCGAAGAAGCCGGGCACCACAACATTGGTTGTAATCCCCCTCCGGCCATACTCCTTCGCCATCGAGGAACATAGTCCATGGAGGCCCGCTTTGCTGGCGCAATAATTCGCCTGGCCCGAGACGCCGCTGTATCCGAGCGATGACATCAGAACAAATCGCCCGAAACGACTGGCCAGCATCGCCGGCAGAAATTGCCGGCAGATGTAGAACGTCCCGGTAAGGTTGGTGCGCAGCACGTCGTCCCAATCCTCGTCGGACATCGAAACGAGAAGGTTGTTCTTATTCATTCCCGCATTCGCGACGACGACCTCGATGGAGCCGAAGTCATTCATAAAGCGGTCGCCCACTTCCTCGACAGCCGCCGAGCTTCGAACGTCCAGCTGATAAGCCCTGCAGCGTGAGCCGGGATTGAGCAGTCTTGCGGCGTCGATGACCTGCATAGCACGGGTTTCATTCTTCAGATAGGTAAAACCCACGTCGTGTCCCTGTCGGATGGCTTCAAGGACGATGGACTCCCCGATTCCCCGCGACCCGCCTGTCACAAAAAAATTCATGGTTCGTCCCCTCAGAGTTCCGACCTGTCAAACTTCTTCAAAATGCTCACGCAGTTGATACCACCGAACCCGAAGGAATTCTTCATCACATAGTTCACCGGCGTCTCGACCACATGGCCGCGGCATACTTCCAGATCGACTTCCGGATCGAGTTCGTCGATGTTGATCGAAGGATGTAGCCTTCCTGCATTCATCTGGAGAATGGCTGCAATACTTTCGACGATCGCCGCCGACCAGCACGTATGCCCCAGAAGGGACTTTGTCGCATTGAGCTTCAACTTGTACGCGTGCTCCCCGAACACGTTTTTGATCGAACGAATTTCCGTAATGTCGCCCAGCGGAGTCGAAGTGGCATGCGCGCTGATATAGTCGATCTGTTCCGGCTTCAGCTGCGCTTTTTCGAGAACTCGGCGCATCGCACGCGTCTGGCCCTCTTCCGAAGGCTGCGGCAGATGACTACCGTCCGAGTTCGCTTCTACAGCAACGAGCTCCGCATAAATTTTTGCGCCACGCTTGACGGCCGATGTCAGAGGCTCGAGTACCATCACTCCGCCGCCGTGAGCGGGAACGAATCCCTCCCGGCGGCTGTCCCACGGCCGGCTTGCGGCTTCGGGCAAGTCATTGAAGGACTGGAAAGCGATTGCTCCCATCAGAGCCATCCCATGGAAGTCAGGAGGCGAAAAATCCACTACGGCGCCGGCAACGATGGCCGCCTGAGCGTCGTGATAGCGAATTTCGTCCATTGCGCTTCGCAGGGCGCTGTTTCCAGTGGCGCAGGCCGCGCCCAGGGTATAGATTGCTCCGCGAACGCCGAGGAGTTCGGAAATACAGCCGGCATGGTCCGTGTCCAGTCCATGCAAGGACATCATCCCGTCCATAAAGTCCGGTTCTTGGGCGAACTGCAGGCATTGCTCGTAATGATAATTGAAATTGATGTTATGGCCGGCAACAATGGCGGCCACACGAGTCATGTCGAAGCCGGCCTCCGCAAGCCGGCAATCCTGGAAGGCGTCGAGTGTCATGAGAATTGTCAGCTTCGTAGACCACGGCACATACTGGATCAGCTTCCGCATTCGTTTGAACATGTCGCCGGAAATGCGGCCTTCGAACGACGCGACTTTGGCATCGATATCGTAGTCGCTCAGGTCCGCCCCTATCTTGCTGTAGATGCGCGAGGCGTCCATCTTCTTCCAGCGTGAAACCGCCGAACGCCCTGCCAGCAAACCCTCGAAAAAGCCGTGGAGCGTGTCTCCAAGAGGAGTGTTAATCGACATCCCGGTAATAGCGATGCGATCATTGTTCAACAAAATAAACCTCCATCACTCCGAATGCACAAATGGTGTCATCCTTCGTGATCTGACCCGCACAGATTGCTTTATAGTCGTCCCGCTCGAGTGCGGATACTGTTACATCGAGCCTTTGACCAGGGCCGACCTCGTGAAGAAATGCTGCATGATGAATGCGGATGAAGCGAACATCCGGTGACCGCTCATCGCGAAGAACGTCAACCGTACGTTTCCCAGTGAAATGAAGCAAGCATAGTCCGAACTGCGCCATTGTTTCGACCAACAGGACACCGGGATAAACGGCATGCGCGGGAAAGTGTCCAACGAACACAGGATCTGCCGCCTCGATGAACCGTTCTCCCAAGAGCCGCGACGAATCCAGATCAATCGCCGTGATTCGGTCCACGAACAAAAATGGGTCACGATGTGGAACCAGGAGTTCAATGTCATCGCGTCCGATGTCGACGTTGCGCACGGAAGCGGAGGGCTGCCAGAGTTTCCGACGCGTTCCGGATCGTACGATCGCTTCGAGTTCTTCAGACAGCATGGTAATTCTCTTGAAGCTTCCGGATCGATTCAGGATCGTCCACGCAGAAGCAGCGCATGTGTCTGTACTCGCGGCTGACGAGATTGTAAAGAATACGCCCCGGTCCAACTTCGACAAGAACAGCGTCGGGGTAGCGATTGACGATGGCAGCGACCGATCTTGCCCACTGAACGGTGTTGAAAACGTGGCGATACAGGCGGTCCACGAAATCTTCGGGGCGCGCATCGATGAGAAACGCCCCATCCACGTTAGGTAGATACGCCTTTCGTGCAGGCATCCAATCCGTTTTCTCCAAAACCTCGCGGAGCACATCCGCCACCGGCCGAAAAAGGCGGGAATGCATGGGAAGTGCGGTGTCGATCACTCTGGCCTCCACGAACGCTTCTTCCTCAAGCCTGGCAGCCGCCGCCTGTACCGCTGCCGTTTCTCCGCCGATGACGAAGTGTTTGGCAGAGAGTTCGATCGAGATATCGGCCGCTGCCCCCAATGCTTCTTTGACCTGCTCCACGTCGCACGGAAATACCGACACCATCAGGCCGCGCGGGCCATTTTCATACGCCTGGCCCCGGGCGTCGAGAAGGCGCAGCGCACTTGCGAACGACAGGGCGCCGATATCGACGAGGTGGTTGTATTCACCGAGGCTGAGACCGAGGGAAGCATCGGGCCGAATGCCTTCCGTAGCCAGCCATTCGCTGAGAATGTAGGCAGCGAGAAAGACAGCAATCTGAACATCGCGATTGTGCGAGAACATTTGCAGGTTTCCGGAACAATAGTGCGAACGGACGTCGCGCCTGAGAACGTCGGAAGCATCCTGGAGAATCCGGTCGCATCCGCTCCACTGCCGCAGGCGATCGATCATCTCCGTGGAGCGGGAATTCTGTCCCGGAAACATGTAGACAATCGTCATATCCGTTTGCCGATGGCACGCACCACCGTGTCCTCGATGATGGTGAGGGCCTCATCGAGATCTTCGCGTGTATGCATTGTAGTCACCAAGGCTCGGAAGCGGACCTGATCCTGCGGCACGACCGGATAATCGATGGGCGGCAGGAGTAAGCCGCGCCTGCGCATCTTGTGGCAGAGGTCATACAGAAGTTTGCGATCAGCCCCAATCATAATCGGCACGATAAAGCTGCTCGAATAGCCGGTGTCCACCCCAAGTTCGTTGAGCTTTGCCCTCAGGTACCGACCGTTGGACCAGAGCTTTTCGCGGAGGTCTGCCCCGGTTTGTGCGACCTTTAGCGCGGCACGAAGACTGGCAATAACCGGCGCCGGCAGCGCGGTTGAAAAACCGTAGCCATGCCCATACATACGGACGTAGTCGATTAGGTTCCGTGAACCGCTCACACTGCCGCCCAGAGCCGCGAAGCTTTTTGATAGCGAAGCGTAACTAAGGCCGATCCGGTCGCTGACACCGAAATGTTCGGCCGTTCCGGCGCCTCGCGGCCCACATGTGAGGATCGAGTGCGCCTCGTCAAGCAACACGCCCACACCATGCGACTCGGCCACTTTCAGCAATTCCGGAAGGCGAGGCAAATCGCCGTCTGCGGGATACAGCCCCTGGAGAAGGACGAGCCGCCGCTTGTTTTTGTGCCGATCGAGACACTGAGCCAGCGACTGAGGCTCATTGTGGTCGAATGTCGCGAGCTTTGCCTGCGCGAGGTGCACGCCGTCGAGGGCGGAAATGTGCATCTTGCTGTCTGCAATGGCGACATCTCCGCGACGCAGCACTGCCTGCAAAGTAGCCAAAGCGGCAACGTACCCGCTGGTGTAGACAATGGTGGAATCGGCCCCCAGAAAAGACGTCAATTCCTCCTCGAACTTCGCATGGAGATCGGTCACGCCGTAGGAAATCGGCGATCCACCCGCCCCAGTACCGTATTCCGGCAAGGCAGCCTGAGCTGCCGCGATCGTGTCCGGATGGATGCTGAGGCCAAGATAATTGTACGAAGCGAAATTGATGACGGACCGGAAGCCTCCGTCGAAATACATCCGGACTCTTGGCGTTGCAGCGCCATGCAGTTTCGGCTCATAAAGGCTTATTGCCGGCGCCGCCGCCCTTAGCCAGGTTGTGAAGTCCTGGGGAGGGATTAAGGGGTCCCTGCTTTCTCCGAGGTAAAAATCCGCCAGACTATATTGGAATGGATTTGAGATAAAAGCCTCACAAACCGAGGCGTTCCCGGTCATCGTAAAGACCCATGAGGTTGTCGAAGAATGACGTACCGCGGTCGACGGAAATCACCTGGCCGCGCATGCCGTCCAGCAGACCGCTGCACAGCGCGACCACGCAGTTCGAGACCTCCTTTGCATCAACGTAATGTTCCTCGCGCATGAATTTGCGCGCGAACTCCTCGAAATCACCAAATGTATCCCGCAGGGACATCGTCCGAACCGGGCCAGATCGAACGATATTGATCCGTATGTCTTCATCGTAAAGCCGATAGCTCATGTAACGGCACAGTGTCTCGAGCACCGCCTTTGAGCTCGCCGCGAGGTCATAGCCCTTCGCGTAACTATCCGGCCCCATCGAAGACATGGCGACGACGTATCGAGGATACCGGCCGAAGGTTTCTCGAATCCGGCTGGTATACGCGAACATCGGCCAGGCGCTGTGCTCGATCGCTTTCGAAAGCGCCTCGAGTGTGTAGTCTTCGAGATCCTTTACAACGAACGCTACCGGGACGTTGTTAATGAAGATATCGACATGCTCCCACCGTTGGCGAAGGTCTTGCATCAGAGTGCCCGTGTCGTCGGGGTTTGCGACATCGGCGCGGATCAGGAGAGGTTTTGGCGCACTCCTGTCCGCAAACCGTTGGTAGACTTGGTCTTCGTCTGCCGAACCCCACTTGTAAGTGATCGCACACTGCGCCCCCCGCTGACCGAAATCGAGCGCCGTTTCCAGGCCAATGCCCATGGTGCCGCCGGTCACCAGAACGTTGCGGCGATGAAAATCGCCAATCACGATGTTGGCGCTGCCTCCATTTTCTTTTCCATCGATGCCTGCAAGAGATCGACAAGGCCGTCCATGTTCGTCAGCTTGCCCAACTCCGAGCGCGGTACTTTGACTTTCAGTTCCCGCATCGTTAACGAAACCACTTCCACCATATCGAGACTGCTAGCGCCCAACTCTTTCATCGATCGTGACATATCGATGTCGGATTCCTTAAGATCGTCGACCACTTGGACGAAGTGCTTTCGGACAATAGATGCTATTTCTTCACGTTCCACAGAAAAGACTCCTTCTGTAAGCTCCGCTTAAAGCTCGAGCTCGTTTCGCTCGTTATATAGACGCATGAGATTATCAAAGAACGTTGTGCCGCGATCGATCATCAGGACCTGACCGCTGACGCCATCCATCAACCCGCTGCAAAGAGCGAGAATCGCGTTTGCCACTTCCTCGCAGGCGATGAACTGGCGTTTCATGTTGAACCGCTCGGCGAACTGCTCGAAATCCCGGCCGAACGTGGCACGCAGGGATTCGGTGCGAACCAGCCTCGATCGAACGACGTTGATTCGCACATCTTCGTCGAACAGCCGGTAGTTCAGGTAACGGCAAAGCGTTTCCATTACAGCCTTCGATGCCCCGATGAAGTCATAGTTCTTGTAGAAGTGATCCGGACCGCCGCTGGAAAGGCCGACAATGTAGCGGGGGTATCTCCCAAAGACTTCTTTGATTTTTTTCGGGTACTCGACCATCGGCCATGCGCTGTATTCGATAGTTTTTTGGAGCGACCGCAGTTTGTAGCCGGCGAGATCCTGGACAACCTCACCGACAGAGACATTGGAAATAAACACTTCGATGTGATCGTGGCGCTGGCGGAGCCGTTGAAGCAAGGCATCCGTATCTTCGCTATGTCCTACGTCTGCCTCGATAATGTCAGGAGCCGGCAAGTCTTCTTCACGGAACCTGGCGAAAACTTCTTCCGGTTTCGCAGTGTTCCATTTGCAGGTCAGCGTGCAGTGCGCGCCTTGCCGTGCGAAGGCAATCCCCGTTTCAAGCCCAATTCCCATCGTGCCGCCAGTGATAAGGACAGCTTTCCCCTGAAGATCATTCATTGGTTTTATTAGTGATTTATGACACCCGGTGAGCGGGGCGGTGGCCTAATTCCGAAAAACTTCCGCAGTCCGTTGTCTGAAGGTGGAATGACGATACCACACACACGTTTCGTTTCAAGAGACAAAAAGGAAACGAGCGAGCCTGAAGCAAGGTTTCTTCGAATGCGCTAAGCTTTTAGTAAGAGTACTTTCGTACAGGATCTCTCACATGATGTATCCGGTGAGGATCATTTCCGTAACCCGCCTTCGTCTTCGGTCTTTCCTATTTGCGCCCAGCCTGTACTGGGAAATGAGGAAGCTAAGGCGATCTCTTGAAAAAGCACCGGGTTTCCTGATGGGGAAGCTGCTGGCCGACCGAAACCGTGCGTTCTGGACAATGACCATGTGGAAGGATATCGACTCGATGCGCGCATTCCGCAATAGTAGAGTTCATGTGGCGGTCATGCCGAAAGCGGCGCGATGGTGCGACGAGGCGTCCGTTGTTCACTGGGAGACGCAAGCCGACGAGCTTCCCGACTGGCATGAGGCACACCGCCGCATGAGCGAATCAGGCAAGCCGTCCCCGCTCAAGTTTCAATCGGCGGACTACAAAGCCAGCACGTACAAACAACCCCATATGGACAACCACAACTACCTTGTTGTTGCGCCCAGGAAATAATGTCGCATTCGTCCCCAGGGATTTTTCCGTGGGAATTCGGAATCTGCCCACAACGCACTACGGAATTGACCCGATGCTATCAGACTTGTCCGATCCCGCAGACTTGGCATTGGTGCAGCATTCGACCAATTCATAGCGGGTTTATGACGACGAAAGTCCGGGTACTTGCCGTCTGTATCGGTGTGGTCCTGATTGGGAAAGCCGCCTTCGCCCAAGATGGGCCCGATGGTTCGCCTCCCAATAGCGCGCCCGCGGCTCCAAGCACAGCTGCGGCCCCTTGGGGGCCAGTTCCAACAAAGAAAAAATCCCTGGTTAACCTGGAGCCGTGGCTTCTGCCATTCTTCAACAACGCTCCTGTATTCGGCGTTCCGGGAACCGTAACAGGGAACCTTTGGCGCCGCACTCAACTGACCGGTGAGTGGGGCGGGGCTCGTACGGACCTGGCTGAGCGTGGCTGGTTCTTTGATGCATACACCACGAGCGTCTACCAAAACGTGATGTCCGGCGGACTGGAAACCGGGAGCGCCTTCGTGCAAAATATTCAGCTTTCCGTAAATCTGGATACAGGGCGTGCAGGGCTCTGGCGCGGCGGGCTGCTCCATTTCACTGCGCAGTCTCGATATGGCGACTCGCCCCATAAGACCTTTTCAGTAGGCTCTGTCCTCCCGCAATACACCGGACTGGTTCTTCCGGGCCCTCTGTTGTCGCATAACACCTACCCATCCGAATACGTGCTTGTTCAGGCGCTCAGCGAACAGGTCAGCGTTGTATTAGGAAAGCTCAGCGATATTTTCCTTCCTGACCAAACGTTGTTCGGCGACAGCTACAAATACGACTTCGCGAACTTCAATTTTCTCAAGAACCCGATGCAGGCCAATTTCTATAACCCGACTGCGCTAGCTGCCCTTGGATCGTGGAGGCCGACGAAATCGGTCGCCATCCGCGCCGGCGTGCTCGATCCCAATTCCCAGCCAGACAACTTCGCGGACCACGCCTTTGACGGAGTGAATCTCTATCTGACGTCGATCGCCTCATACAAAATCAGGGGCCTGCCCGGTCAGGCTTCGCCATCTTACACTTGGTCTAACAAATCAAAGATTGATCTAGAGTCGCCGTTCATGGCGGTGTCACCGAGACAGCGCACTCAAGCCGTGGGGGCTCTCCTGGGACTTTCATCGACTGATGGTCTGCAGACCAACTTCAAGGAAAGCAGCTGGTACGCAATCACGAATATCTCGCAATATTTTTTTGTGAAAGATGACTCTGCGACGGTCGCCGAAAAACTCAAAAGTGGCCAGGAGCTCCGCGGAATCGGAGTATTTGGGAGGGTGGGGTTCGCGCCTGAGGCCTCAAATAGGGTCTCTCGCGTTGCGAGCGCGGCGCTTTTTGCCCACGGTGTTTTCGATAACCGGAAATACGACGGCTTTGGAGCGGGCTTTTACTACGACGGGATCAGCGGTGACTTGAAGAATGCTATCGCGAGGCTCACGGCGGGTACAGCGGCCGTTAAAAACGAGAAGGGGATGGAGGTGTTCTACGATTTGGCGATCACTCCGGCGGTCAGACTAATCCCGGGTTATCAGCACATCTGGAATCCGTTAACGGCTGAGGTTGTCAACAAACAACCCCGTGCGAATGTGTTTCTCCTTCGTCTGACGCTGGCGTTGTGAAATCGCGCAGTGTGATTGCGCCGGCTGAAGCCGGCGCCTACGCACCGTGCCGTCCGTTGGCAAGCCCGGCAACAACAGACACTAGATCCTGAACCGCGACAGGTTTCGCGATGTGGGCTCGATACCCGGCCTGAAGCGCCCTCTCCTTGTCGTCCGCGCTTGCGAATGCGGAGAGTGCAACAGCGGGTATGTTCTGGAAGTCCGGCGACAGTTCGGATCGTATGGTTCGGATCAGCTGGTAACCATCCATGTCCGGCATTCCCACATCGCTGATCAGTACGTCGGGTTTCCGCCGATTGAGTTCGTTCAGAGCTTCCGCCGCGGACGATGCCAGGATGACCGACGCGCCATAGAGTTGCACTGCTTCGCCCACCATGTATCGTGTATCTTCTTCATCGTCGACGACCATCACCGTTACTCCGTTAAGGAAATCGGTCTTGGTCCGGGGCTGAAGATTTTCGACCTCCTGCTGTGCGGGAAGGGGTAATCGAATGGTCATGGTCGTCCCCTTTCCTTTCCCACCACTGTGCGCTGTGACCGTACCTCCATGCATTTCGACGATGGTGCGAACGATATTAAGACCGAGTCCCAGACCGCCGTGTTTCCGCGTGATCGATGCATCGGCCTGCCTGAACCGGTCGAATACGAACGGCAGAAAGTCCGGTGAAATGCCTTCTCCCGTATCGCGGACGCTAATGTCGTATTGGTCTCCAACACGCCCGAACTCGACCCGGATCTCACCGCCGGAATTTGTGAACTTCAGGGCGTTCGTCAGAAGGTTATAGATAACCTGCTGGAGGCGATCGGGATCGCCAAAAATGAGGTCCGGCCCATTTCCCTGGACGTACACACTTATTCCTTTGGTCGCCGCCGCCGGACGAATCGATTCGACAGCGGCGTCGATGACGGATGCTGGCTCGAGCCACTTTGGGACAATCTTCACCTTGCCGAGAATAATGCGCGAGACATTGAGCAGGTCATCGACCAGTTGAAGCTGCGCCTTCACATTTCGTTCGATGACTTCGTAAGCCCTGACAGCTTTCTCATTGTTCAATTTTCCGCCGCGCAACAGTGTCGCCCATCCGTAGATCGCCGTCAGCGGCGTTCGAAGCTCGTGAGACAAAACGGCGAGAAACTCATCTTTCGCGCGGTTGGCTTCACGAAGGTCTTCTTCGGTTTTCTTGGCTTCGGTAATGTCGATAACCGTGCCGATAAACCGGATGGGCACTCGATTCGGATGCTGGCCTTTGAAAGTCACCAGCCCTTTCTCCTTCACCCACTTCAGAGTCCCATGGATGATCACGCGATATTCAATGTCGTAATCTCCAAGCGATTCCGGATTCAGCGCGCGAGCGATGGCCTCCCGAACCCGTTCGCGATCGTCCGGGTGGATCATACTGATGAAGCGCTCAAAGCCCGGTCCGCCCCGGGGCGGCAGGCCGAAAATAATTCTGGTGCGTGTGTTCAGTGTGAGGACATCTGCCGTCAGATCCCAGTCCCAGGTCCCCAGCTCCGTTACTTCCGCCGCAAGACGCAGTGTTTCCTCGCTATCGCGCAGTGCCTTTTCCGTGCGCTTTCGCTCGATCCCCTCAGTGATAGCGGTGGCAACGGAGGAAAAATCGTTCAGGAGACTTTTCGACAGCTGGTGCCGGGCGAAGATTGCCATAACTCCGACGAGTTCATTACCCAGCATTAGAGGATGGCCGGCAAACGAAATTATTTTCTCGCGACGTGCCCATTCCTTGTCGTCGATGAACGAGTCAACCTGAACGCTGTTCGTCAGGTGTGGCTGCCGGCTGGCAGCGATACGCCCGACTTCGAGAACTCCAACAGGAATGCGGCTGTACGGGCCATCGAGATGGGTATACATGCCGGCGCTGGCGTGAAGGACGAGCATGTTTTTGGCTTCGTTGAGCAGCCAGATCCGCGCGAAGGCCGCGTCCGTGTGGCGAACCACAGCTTCGGCACACCTTTGGAGAACCGTGTCGAGCGGCGCGTCGACATTGCTCAGAACGCCCGCTACTTCGGCGCGGAACGCGATGCCACGCTCCAGGGCTTGTCTCGCTTCGCACGCGGAACGCTCATCCGTGACGTCATGAAAGAAGACGGTAAGACCTCCCTCAGAAGGATATGCATTCACTTCATAGCAGCGGTCAAGACACGGCGAGTAATAAGGAAAGCACACGGGAACACCTTCATCCATGGCACGGCGAAATTCGTGCCAGACGACGCTCCCGACTGTCCCCGGAAACGCAGTCCAGATTTGCTTTCCAAGCAGAGCTTCAGGCCGGCGCGGCGCAAGCTCGGCCGCCTTCCGGTTTAGTGTGGTAAAGCGGCAGTGATTGTCGAGGACAAAGAACCCGTCATGGACGCGATCAAGGAACAGGTTCAGAGCACTATCGGATCTCGGCTCTTGGATGCTCAAAGGATCCACCTTGCATACACTTCTGGCGGGTCAGATCCCGGCGGTTGGCCCTTATCCAAGAATAGCACAGCAGAAATTGGAGTACTTCGCGCCTGTATAATCCCCTGCTAGGTTAGGAGCGGAGTTATGAATTTTCCAATCCAGGCGATCCGGAGTCAGTTTCCAGCTTTAAACGAATCCCGCGGCACGATCTTCTTCGACAACGCTGCGGGTGCGCAGTTGCCCGCCC
>Ga0207646_10005884_pt1 | contig 12806 bp, 9 predicted proteins | sample KBSK5502metaG_FD_184343 | JGI IMG/M metagenome (GOLD analysis project Ga0207646, IMG submission 184343) | Corn, switchgrass and miscanthus rhizosphere microbial communities from Kellogg Biological Station, Michigan, USA - KBS K5-50-2 metaG... | ecosystem: Host-associated > Plants > Roots >...
CGCCTGCACAGCTCCATCGGTGATGCGCCGCCGGCGGAGTTTGAGGCAGCCTACTATGCGAACAGCGCGACCGTTGACGCGGCGTGATTCCAAGCCGGCGAGTCTCCAAGAAGCCCAGGGCGATTCATGGTGTTGCTGCCGGGCGTCCGCCTAAGGACCTTCTGGCTCGTGGTTTCGAATTAAAAGATTGGTCGGGGGCCCGGGATTTGAACCCGGGGCCTCACGGTCCCGAACCACACGGGAACCCGTCCAGCAAACGCCTCTTTAAGCATCTTCAGTTCGAAATTTCACGGTTTGGCTGGGCAGTCATCCAGGTTTAAGCCATTCTTCGGATGGATTACTACAGAAACTAGTACAGGAACCGCTGCTTACCAGCGCATATCAAGGTCGGAATCGTCTGCTCGCCCGTGGCGCCCTCCAAAGATGCTTTCGGGGAACTCGTCGCGGCAGCGACCGGCGGCCGCGCTCACCAAGGCACCTGAAATCAGGTACTGATGCCAGGCTTCTTCAGGTATTTCTCACCTTTTGAGCCAGGCTCTCGATTTCTAGTCTGATCCCCGAGCTTGAGCACCGAGCGAATAGGACCGGAGGAAGGAAATTTGCAGACGGCGATCTACGTACGTGGTCTCGTGACTAATGGCAGCCAAATCTGATGCATAGGCTGGGATCTGTTCTCGCGGTACCAGTTCCGATCACAACCGGACCAGGGTCGGTCACCCCACCCAGTGGTATCAATCGATGGGACCACAGCTTCGCCATCGATCCACTGGCGCTGTTCGTGATGCTCCACTTCGACGGCTCCCAGATCGGCCCGGCCGACCATATCGTCGTCGATCTCGGATACGACACCGACGTTTACACGGCCGCTTGGGGACCTGACTTCTGGAGCCGCCCGATCCGGGGCGACACGGCTGTAGCGTGGCACTACCTTGCAGCGCCGGGTTCTACCGGACGGGTCACCCTGGACAAATACGGCAGAGGCGAAGTGGCGCGAGGAGACGCCACTCATGCCGCCGGCTACCGAAATACGAACGCCGACGTCTTCCTCATCACCTCGCCGTACGTCGAGCCCCCGTATTTCGACCCGCTTTCTGTCACTGCGGGGCATACCAACCCGACCTGGGTGATGGCCGACTGCGTCTCCGATGCTGTGGTCCGGCAGACCGCCCGCAGCGTGGGTATCTACGTTCACATCGACAACGTCGGACCTGGCGAGATCGCCTGGCCAGAAGACGGCATACCCCCAGTGCGGCTATCGAGTTGCACCGCAACTTTGATCGCGCCCGACCTCGTGATCACGGCCGGCCACTGCATCGACACCGACGACGACGTGAAGACCGGATGGATCACCTTCGATTGGGAGACCACGTGCGCCGGCGCCCGCCCAGCGGGCTACAACCCGCACTTCTACAAGATGAAGCGGCTGGTCCGCACCGGCTACGCCCGGATGCCCGGGGACTCGCGGCCCGTCGTCGACTACTCGATCCTTCAGATCGAAACCCCAGTGGGCGGCCTTGGCAGACCACCGATAGCCAGCCGCCCCTCCACGGCACCGCTGGTCATCGACGAGCCGCTGTTCATCGTCCACCAGCGGCGGGGTACGCCGAAGAAGGTCTCGCGCTACCCGCTCGACAGTACATGCGAAGTCTTGAGCGATACTTCGACCGCCGTAGGGTTCAGCTGCAGCGTCGACCACGGCTCGTCGGGATCGTCGGTCTTCGACGCTTCGGGTCGGATCGTCGCCAACCTGAGCCAATTCTTTGGTGGTCAAAGCATCACGTCGATCTGGACTGACTTCACGACCGAGCCTCCCCCCGTTCGGGACATCGATGTGGTGCTCGTGTTCGATCGCTCCGGGAGCATGAGCCTCCCGGGCTTCGCCGGTGGCGCTACCAAGATCGAGGAAGCCCGCCGTGCAGCCGCGCTCTTTGTCAGCCTGTTGCGGACTGACCACGCGCACCGCGTCGGATTGGTGTCGTTCAGCACCACACCAAGCAACGACTACGCGCTGGCAGGAGTGGCGCCTGGGACGTCGACCAAGATGGACCTGATCGGGCCAGTCCCGCCAGCGACCGCCGGCCTGGTTGGAGGGATTGCACCAGGAGGCTCGACGACGATCGGCAGTGGCCTGCGCACCGCTCTGGGCCAGTTTCCGATGCCGTCTCCCACGACAAACACGCGAGCGATCCTGCTTATGACAGACGGCCTGGAGAACACCCCAGAGTGGATCAGCAGCGTCGAGCCCGCCCTCCAGAGCGCCGACCCGAACGGTCTGACGCGCCTGAGTATCGTCGGTTTCGGGACTGACGCCAGCGTAGACGGCCCCCGGCTGACCACGCTGGCCCGGAATCACGGCGGCATATACACACGTGCCGACGAAGGCCTGGCCCTGAAGAAGTTCTTCGCCCTGTCATTCGGACGCATCTTCGACCTGGGCACTTCCCTCGACCCCGAGTATGTATTTCCAGCGGGTGCATATACGGCTGCCCCCGTCGAGGTTCAGGTGTGCGGAGAGACGATGCTCACCGTGGTGCTCGGTTGGGTGAGTCCGAACTCCGTATTGTTCATACGCGTCATCGGGCCCGGCGGCATCACGATCGACGTGACGACGCCCGGGATCACGACGGAGAGTGGTGACACTTGGTCACACCTGCGCGTTCCGCTTCCTTTCGCCGGCGAGCAGGATGGCACCTGGAAGGTAGTTGTCTTCCGTCCAAGGGGAGGTGGTGAGTTCCCCGGCCCGGCACCCGAGGACCGCTATTTCCTGACCGTGCTAGTCGACGGCGGCCCAGCTCTAAGCCCGATCCTCCAGCCGCTCGTCTACACCGGCGACGCGATCAACCCCAAAGTCTTCCTCCGCCGTCCTGATGCCGGACGTGTCGATGGGACCATCACGGTGGAGATCGCCGCTCCGACGAACGGCACCGGAAACATCCTGATGGGGAACCCGCTTGTCGCTCCCGCCAGCCCGGGTGGCGACACGCTCGACCAGCGGACCAGCACCCTGGTCGCGCTCGAGCAGGCCCACGGAAGCGCCCTAGTCCCTGTCGTACCCAGCACCGTCACTCTGTTTGACGACGGCGCACATGGCGATGGTGGCATCGAGCCGGACGGTATTTACGGGCTGCCGATTCCGGATCTTGCCCGCCACGAGGGCAACTACACCTTCCACGCGCGCGCGACCTACGGCACTGCATGCGTCGGCAACCGAGAGACAACCTGGTCGACCTATGTCGCCATCGGGGTGGATCCGTCGACGACATCTGTATCGACGAGCGATGTGGGTCGATTGCCTGGTGGGCACCGGCGGGTCGAGGTCACGATCACCCCGCGCGACAAGTATGGAAACTACCTCGGCCCCGGGCGGGGCGGCATCCTCGAGACAGGCGGCGCCTCCGGGAGCAAGATCGACGGCGGGCTGACCGACAACGGCGACGGTTCATACACCCAGGTTGTCGTTTGGAAGCCAGGCAAGGACAAGCCGTCGCTGACCATTCGTCAACCCGACCGGCCTCCGGTCGTGATCGTCGGACCCAAGCCGTCCGGAGGCGGTCGCGGGAAGCCTCGGCCACCTGATCGGGACGACGACGATGACAAGCGGCGACGACGCGATGGCGCTGACAGGGATCGAGACACCAAAGCCAGACGCAATGACGGCCGGAAAGCTCCGAGAACACGCACGAAGGCTGCCAAGAAACGCAAGGCCCGGGATACCGAAGACCGGTAGACCCATATGAACGACAGGAGGTTGGAAGGTGCCAACTCGACGTGACATCTACCTGCGGATCGAACCGATTCTCGCGTACAGCCCGGTCAATCCAGACGATGACGAGCGCAATCCCTACCGGCGCGACTGCCTCAGGAACATGGACCACGAAGACGGCACCATCCCGGACCCCGAGGTCATCGCGCGAACTCTGGACGCGTTGGTGTACCGAGAGTACGTCGACGGGACTTATACGACACCGGACATGTCGCCGCTGGTGGCCGCGGACATCAATGAGCCCAGACCCGACAGGCGCGTGCCTTCGGCACTCATCTACACGAAGCCCGGCGAACGGCTCTACATCCACGTTTTGAACTCGGACGACCAACCGCACAGCTTCCACCTGCATGGCCTCCACTACGGGATTGATTCCGACGGGTCGTGGCCGCTCGGAGTCACGTCAGCCGACGGCAGGAGGAGCGACGAGATCTGTCCGGGTGAAAGCTGGACTTACGTCTTTGACGCTAAGGAAGACACGATCGGTGCGTGGCCATTCCACGACCACTACCGAAGGATGATGGACAACGTAAACCGCGGACTCTTCGGGGCGGTGATCGTGCGGGATCGGAAGCTTCCGGAAGCCGACTACGAGGTCCCCCTCTTCTTTCACCGCTTGGCTGGACCCAGGGGCGCGTCGCTTTTCGACAGCGGGACTTTGAATCCAGGGGACACGTTCAGCTACCAGTTCACGCAGCTAGGGGACTACCAGTACATCTGCCGCTTTCACCCTATGAGCGGGACCATCCATGTAGTGGCCGCCGGAGGATTACCGGCCGCAACTGTTCAGATCCTGGACGGCCCTTCCCGTTTCCAGCCCAACGATGTCACGGTCCAACAGAACGCGATCGTCACCTGGCAGCAAGCGGCGATGATGCAGCACACCGTCACGGAGGCCGGCGGCGGGGCGAGGGAGTCGACTGTGCTGAACGGGCGCGCCTTCGTCGGCAACGCTCCGACCATCGTCGCCGACACCGGCAAGCGCATTCGCTGGTACGTCTTCAACCTCGACCTGGACATGGAGTGGCACAACTTCCATCCCCATGGGATGCGCTGGCAGCACGCGGACGAGATCATCGATGTGCGAAGCCTGAGTCCTGCTGAGTCGTTCGTCGCCGACACCATCGTCCCGCCGGTAGTTCTGCCGCGGTCAGGCGGTGATGGTGACGGGGATGACGGTGATCACGGCGACCCCGGCGATGAGGGTCGTGGAAAACACGGGCAGGGCGAGTCGGAGCCGGGCCACCGATCCACGCGCAAGCGCAAGGGAAGTGAGGAGAGCGGAGACGACGGGGGCAAGCGGGTCCGACTGCGCGGCGACTTCCTGGTCCACTGCCACGTCGAGCCCCACATGATGGACGGGATGGCCGCCGTCGTGCGTGCCATCCAGGAAGTTCGGATGACCGACGCCTGGGCAGCCGAGCTCGGTTTCGTGCTTCCCCTCGATGACGGAAGCAACGACTGTCCGGTTGTTGACCCGATGCGCTGCGAAAGCAAGGGAGGCGGGTCCTGGGAGAGCTTGCCCGACTCGCCGGTCTTTGTCGTGCACGCAGCCGTTCTGCACACGGGAAAGGTCCTGCTCTATTCGGGCACGGCGGAGGTGGGCTATCCACTCGAATCACGCGTTTGGGACCCTGCCACCAACACTTTCACGGCGCAGAACTACAACCAGGACCTGTTCTGCTCAGGGCACGCATTCCTGACAGATGGACGACTTTGCGTTGTGGGTGGCGCTCCTTCCGGGACTTTGAAGGCGACCCACATCTTTGATCCGGTCACGGAGACATGGAGCCAGGTTTCCGACATGCACGACGCGCGCTGGTATCCGACCGTGCTCACCCTGGAGGACGGCCGCATCATGGCGGTTTCCGGCTCAGGCTCATCGACGGTCGAGATCTACGATGCCGGCGCCGATACGTGGACGACAGTCGCGGGGGCAAATCGCTACTTCCCAGAGCTCTATCCGAGCCTGCATCTGCTGCCGTCAGGCGAGATCTTCTACTCGCGCTCCGGGTGGAGCATCGCCGCAGGAACGCAGACCGCCTACTTGCAGATGACTGGGCCGGCCGCAGGCAGCTGGATCGACATGGGCCAGCAGCAGTTCTACGACCGGCAGGAAGGAACTGCGGTCATGTCGATCGACGACTCGGTGACCCCTAGGGTCACGAAGATCCTCATCATCGGTGGCGGGGTGTCAGGAGGGCCCGCGGTAAGGAACCCTCAGAGCCTTGAAACGATCGATCTCTCGACGCTGGCGCCCGAGCCATCCTGGAATCGAGGCGCCGACATGAACTATCCGCGCACCAATGTCAACGGCACCCTGCTGCCGGATGGGACCGTGCTCGTAGTGGGCGGCCAGCGGGCAGGCAAGTGGAATGCCACAGACCCTAAGCCGGTGCTGGTGCCCGAGATTTACGACCCCCAGCACGGAACGTGGACGACCATGGCTCCCATGCTGCACCCGAGGCAGTATCACTCCGAGGCGGTGTTGTTACCGGACGGGCGTGTCCTGAGCGCTGGCGGCATCGACCCCACCAAGGGAGGACCGCCCGCGCGCGACCAGCGGTACCTCGAGGTCTTCAGTCCACCGTACCTCGGTCGAGGTCCGCGGCCATCGATCACGGGAGTCCCCGCGCACGCGGCGTACGGAGCGAATTTCGACATCACGACACCTGATGCCGCGCGTGTCGCATCTGTGGCACTTCTCCGGCCATGCGCGATGACCCACCACACCGATGCCGGTCAGCGCTACATCAAGCTGAAGATCACGGGGACGGCCGCCAACAAAGTGACCGTTCATGCCCCGGACAACGGCCGCGTGGCGCCGCCAGGGCACTACATGTTGTTCATCGTCGACACCAGCGGCATCCCGTCCATCGCCACCTTCGTGCAGATCTCGTAGCGCTTAAGAGGCGACAGCAGCTCAGAGACAGCGATGATGCTTTAGCCCGAGCCGACGCGCGCTTGATGGTGCTGATAGCGATGGGTTTATCGGCACCTTTACTGGCCCGAACCCTTCGATGACGAAACTCACTCCTCTTTGATGAGGCGTGGACGCAGCCAATCGACGAAGTCCGCCTCGGCAAGGTCACTGGAGGCCAATCGAAGCATTGCATCGACCGCCTGTGCGGGCTCTGGCTGAGCCAAACGGTATCCATTGCGCTCAATGAATTCCACCATCGACAACCACGCTGCGCGCTTGTTTCCGTCCGGCAGCGGATGGTTTTTCGCCAGGCGCGCTGCAAGTAGACCCGCCTTCTGGCCGAGCTCTGGATAGGCGTCCTGGCCTTTGCCACCCCGAACTTGGCACAGAAAGTGCCGAAGACGCGAGGTTGACAACACATGGCATCTCGGCCAAGACCTCTGCCTGTAGTCCAGTGACCGCCTCCGCGATCAGTAGGTAGTCCGCAAGGTCAAGGTACCGCCAAGCCAACCTTAGGTCGAGGCCAGGCGGTCGAGAACCTCCTGGTTCCGCTTGATCGATGCCTTCAGGCGAGCCTGGAAAGCGCGATCACGCCGTCTCCTGGCGATGTGCTCTGCAAGGGCGATCCGCACCTCCTCGGCGATAGGCACGTTTTCAACTCGAGCGATAGCCTCCAGTTCGGCTGCCTGCTCATCAGTTAGGCGAAGGGTCATTGACTTTGGCATCTCGGCATCATGGTATCACGGTGTCGGTCGGCTGTCGATAAGCCCGCACTCTGAGTCATCCCGTCCAGAAATCGCGGTTTTGGGCGTTTCGATTCGAATCTTCGGCCGCTCGGCCGTCCAGCGTCCAATTTTGGGCCGGTTCTTCGCTCGATTACTACACAAGTGCTACATCAAGGAGCAGGGAGCGGACTCAAGCATGGGCTTGGTCTTCCGAAGCTCCAGACGGCTTTGAAGACCGCGTGTCAGGCGTCCGCGGACCTGCGCAGAGGTCCACTTGACTCTTCGCCTCTACCTCCAAGCGGCTGGAGGCGGCGGCGTCGAATAGTGCCTCGTCTGGGAAGATGCGTGGCGATCCGGAGCGAGTTGCCTATGAGTTACAAGTTCTCGAGCTTTGACACGACTCCGAAGGAAGCTGCTACCAACTTCGCATCTCGAGTTGTGGGTCACGGAGTGCCGGTCGCAATCGAGTCGTGGCCGCGAGGACGCGTTCAAGGTATTTCCTGGAAATCGAGGGCCGAGCTCTCGCCCGCCACCTCGTAGGCGGTTCTGCCCAGCAAGCTATTGGCAATGATCGCGCTTCGCCAGGCCATCAAGCTCAAGTTGGGATCGGCCACGCCGCGCATGTGCCTGGCAGCGTCCTGGGCGTAAATCCGGAGATTTGCCGGCCCGTCCCAGACGATGGAAAAGTCGGCGCGCACCGGAAAACCGTCCCGATCCCAACTGAGCCTGTCGGCCAAGGGCCGCATCGCCTCAGGCAAGTCGTAAGCGAACCCGGTCGCGAGCACGACGATGTCAGCGCGAACCGTTTGCGCGTCGCCCCACCGGCTTCGCAGCACGAGCTCGCAGCCGGGGGCGCCGGGGCGCAGGTCAACGACATCCTGTCCGGGCATCAATCGTGCAAGTCGATGGGTGCCTTGCCCGCCGCCGTTCCCAGCGTCTCGCCGCTCGAAGAACTCGAGCTCGTACAGCCGGTTGTAGACGCGCTGCAACAGGGCCTCTGAAACGCCATCGCTGGCCAGGCGCTGCTCACCCAGCAGCAGATCGCGCTGTTCGCTCGAGAGGCCGAAGAAGTAGTCGCTGTACGCCGGCGTGAAGAGCTCGTTGGTAAAGGGTGATTCGTCGAGCGGGAGGAAGTTGCCGCGGCTCGAGATCCACATCAGCTGCATCGGCAATCGCTCGTTATCACGGAGCAGATGGAAGACAACTTCGGCACCGCTCTGGCCGCCACCGACGACCGCGACCAGCTTGCCGGTGACGTCGAATGGGTGGTCGAGGTAGTCGATGGAGTGGAAGAGCTCGCGGCCAAGATACGGCCCCGCCCACTGCGGAATGTTGGGGACGAGGCCCGTCCCGAGCACCAGGTTCGTGGTGCTCAGCGTCCGGTCAGACAGCCGAACACTGAAGTGGTCCGCTTCGAGGGTTACCATCCGCACCTCGGCACCGAACTCGACATTGTCGAGCTGACCGGCAACCCACTGCAGGTACTGATTGAATTCGAGCCGGTGAACCCGAGCCTGCCCGGTGTTGATGAATCGGTAAAACCGCCTCTTTGCATGCAGGAAGGCGAGAAACGAGTAGCGACTGGTGGGATCGGCCAGGGTGACGAGGTCCTTGAGATATGAGACCTGGATGGTCGCCTCCGGGAACAGGAGGCCCCGATGCCATTGAAACTCGGCGTTTCTCTCGAAGAATCGCGCGTGGAGGCTGGTCGGTGCCAGCAGCGCGGCGAGACTCAGGTTGAACGGACCGACCCCGACGCCGATGGCGTCGAACGGCCCTGCTCGCTTCACGTTGCTTGCGGCTTGCGGCACACGCGCCATTTACTTCAGGCCGCCCTCGACCCAGCGGCGAAACAGGGCGACGCGCTCGCTGGGCGACGCCTTATCGCAGCGCATCGAGTGACACTATTACTGGGTGCCGCATCGACGTCCACTGAGGTCCAGCGCGAGTTAAGGATCGGTCCTCATCGTCCACGGTCGTCCACCGCCGTCCGCAGCAATGGCTCCCGCAAGCTATCACGACGCCGTCATCAGCGGGCTTCTTCCGTACGCTCAGGTCTCTTGATGAGTGCCCGGCGGACCAGGGGTGTGCGGTCGCGTCACGTCGGAGGCTGTCCGCCGTAAGCCGACGCGAACAGGTAGCTCACGGCCAGGCTCCGGTACGGACGCCATCGGTCCGAGAGCTCGATCAGCTCGTCGTCGGTCGGCAGGTGGTCGAACCCGTACTGGTGCTGGATCGTGTGCCTGAGCGCAAGGTCACCCGACAGGAACACATCGGGCCGGTCGAGGGCGACGAGCAGGAAGCCCCGTGCCGTCCAGGGCCCGATCCCCGGGACTTCGGTCAGGGCAGCCTGGATCTGCTCGTCGCTCATGCCGGCGAACTTCGTAGCGCTGAGGCGTCCGTCGACGAACCGCTCCGCCAGCGCCCGTAGAGTCTGGCCCTTCCGGACCGAGAACCCGCTCTCGCGGAGCACCTTTGGGTCTGCAGAGAGCAGCTCGGCCGCTGACGGCATGTGCCCGCCGAAGTGACCTTCGAGGTGCGAGATGATCGCCCGAGTCGATGCGACCGAGAGCTGTTGGCCGGCGACCTGGAAGATGAGCGTCCCGAAGGCGTCGAGCGGAGGTGCTCGTCCATCCAAGCGCGCGGCCGGAAGCCCGGGTCCGCATCGATAATCCGGGCCAGCGTCGGGTCGGCCTTGCGGAGGAACTCGCGCGCCTTGCGATCGGCGACCGGTGCTCGCTTCCGGTGAGCGACGGCCATATTCACTGCCTATTCTCGGGCAGCTCGGGTCGGTGGTTTCAGCCTCCACGCGAAGGCTGCGACACGAGCAAGGTGGCCACAGTATGGTGCGCCCGGGCAGTGGACAAACGACATGGCGAGCGTCTCTATATGTTCGTTCTCGACTGCCCTTTTGCGTCGCGGCAGGAGTACAAACGCAAGGATCGCGCCCGCCGCACACAGCAGCGCCGCCACGGTGTACGAGCCCTTGAACCCATGCGTGAGCGCGACCGAAAGCGGTGCGCCTCCGTGCAGCGCATCCGCTACACGGGTGGCGGAGACTGTGGATAGAACCGCAAGCCCGATCGATCCACCAACTTGCTGGGTCGTATTTAGCAGCCCCGCAGCGAGTCCGGAGTCGCTGGGCGCAACCGCGGTCGTGGCCGCGATCGTGACTGGCACGAATGACATGCCGAGGCCGAGCCCGATCACAATCATTGCAGGCAATACGTGGCTCGTGTAATCGCTGTAGAGCGGCCCGAGCGACGCGGCGGAGATCGAGGCCGCGCCAGTCCTCGGGTGAGAGATCGAACGCGTAGACGGCGCGCAGGCGGTCCTCGAGCTTGCTGTCGCGACGCTTGAGATAAGGGGGAGGCAGCCTTGGTCGATCTGAGATTCGGGATCGTGGCGAGGCGCGGCAACGTTCATCAAATCAAATGCCGTGGGTCCGATCAGACGGTAAGGTCCTCGAACACGCCCGGGGCACCGAGCCGGCCTGGATCGTTGTCTTGTGCCGGATACCCATGTCCGCGAAACGCACCCTTTGCGCCGAATAGTTCACGGACGAATCCGGCGAGGGTGTCAAACCGTTTGAACGTGCCTTTCGGAACCTCCTGTGAGAACGCCCGTAAAGTCGGTCGCGGCGATGCTAGACGTCGGCACGCAGGCCGAGGGTCTCGTGGTCCACTCCTCTTGCAGAAAGTCCTCGCTCGAACCTTACGATCGATGCCGCCAAGGCTTCCGGTTGCTCGTGGGTGGTGAGGTGGCCGCCAGGCAAACGCACAATCTGGAGGCCTAGTTCGCCCAGCCCTTCTTGCGCAAGGTCGACCTGTCGATGTTCAAAAGGATCTTCGTCGCTGCCGCCAACAACGAATGGGAACTGAGCGCGATAGGCCTTGAAGAGGCGGCCGAAATCGAGGCGGTCGCCTTGCGCTTTGTGCTCAGCTACGAAACCCGCTGCTGCCGCAAGGTAAAACCCGCCGTCGCGGCGGTTTAGTGCGTTGTAGAGCTGGCGTACCTCGGCGTCAGTGACCTTATAGCCTTTGGACCACATAACTCCTGCCAGCATCTTGAACACGGCGAAGGATTGTTTGATGGAGTCGCGGGTCCCTTTGGGTAGGCGGCGCAATATCGGCGTGGTGTACCACGGGTGAGAGTGGCCATTCGGGAAGAGTCCGCCATTGAAGATGAAAGCCCCGCGAATTTCCGGACCTCTTGCGGGCTCGCCCCGCCGAGCGCGCTCAAGCCGGCGTGTCAGATGTTCCAAGACGACTAGCGAGGAAAAGTCAAAGGCGACTAGCGTTGTCGATTGGACGCCAAGATCTCGCCAGATCGTTTCGACGAGATCGGTCCGTTCGGCGGTGGAATACGCATAGTCTTTGGGCTTGTCGCTGTCGCCCATGCCAACGTATTCGACGAAGAGCTTTGGCATCTCTGCAGCATTCGGCAAATGCGGCAGGACGTTGGCCCATCCAAACGAGCCATCGGGATAGCCCGGCAGGAAGGACACGGCGTGAGTGAGATCGCCTTCCCTCCTCAAAAATATGTTCAGAACCGCGCCTTTCGTCCGAACAATGGCACGCGCCTCGGGGTCGTAGCCGATGCGCTCACCACCCGCGAACCATGCTTCGGCCGACGCCGGCTTGCCGATTGCGCCGGCGGATGCGCTGAGCATCGTGGTGGGAGCGATCATTTAGTTACTGGCGAGCCGGGGCCATCGCCAACCAGTGCCGTCAACTGCATAAGGGGACCTACGGGAATGTACTCGTGATCCATCAGATGCTCTTTCGACAGCGGCATGGTGTCGATTATTGTTCGGGCCTCGTCAGTGGTTTCGGCGTCGATAAAAAAGACAACGCCTCTGCCATCGCCCTTTGAGTACCACTGGCGAATCTTTCCGTCGAGATATAGCTTCACGGTCGCACGGATCTCGGCCGGCATGATGCTCACGATCTGGTCCAGGCTCACTCCTTGCTTGGCGGTCAGAATCACCATGACTTCCGTTGTCTTTGGCGACGGAACACCAGAACGCGGCCGGGGCGTTGCCAACTGGTCACCTGCGTCGTGCACGAGAGTCTCCGGTTTGTTCACGAGCACCTCCTTGCTAAACGACTTGCATCTTGCAAGTCACACCGTAGCATGCCAACTTGCATAATGCAAGGTACTCGTCTAGGATGATCGTCGTGGACCGTTCGTTCATAGCGGCGAACGCGAGGGAGCTCCAGCGCCTCAAGGCCCTGGTGGCGCGGCTGAGCGACGAGCAGCTCACCCCGATGGTCAACGAATACTGGAGCGTCGCGGGCATCCTGGGCCACATCGCGTTCTGGGACGGCCGGGCTCTGTTCCTGGCCGGCAAGCTGCAGCGCGGCGAGCCGCTCACCCCGTCCGACCGCGAGCC
>Ga0207646_10005885_pt1 | contig 12805 bp, 13 predicted proteins | sample KBSK5502metaG_FD_184343 | JGI IMG/M metagenome (GOLD analysis project Ga0207646, IMG submission 184343) | Corn, switchgrass and miscanthus rhizosphere microbial communities from Kellogg Biological Station, Michigan, USA - KBS K5-50-2 metaG... | ecosystem: Host-associated > Plants > Roots >...
TCCTGCTCCGCCCCCGTCTGGTCGGAGTAGATGAACTGCGAGGCAAGCTCGTTGGCCGGCTCGAGCACGAGCGGCTCGCCCGCCTCGAGCTGCCTGCTCCACTCCTCAAGCTCGCGCAGGTTCTCCTCGGAGCGGGCCAGGTAGTCGCCGACGAAGATGCGGTATCGCTCGACCTGGTCGTCGTGCCGCATGAACCACGGCACGTACTCGGCCGAGTGCTCGCTGGACTCGGTCGGGAAGTAGCCGAACCGGCGGAAGATCTCGACCCTGACCCGCCTTTGCAGCTCAGGGTCGGCGTCGATGACCTCGGCCAGCTTCGGGTACAGCGACATGCCGTCGCGCTCGAACCGCAGCACGAACGCCTGGTGGTTGAAGCCCGCGGTGACGAACGTGATCTCGGCCTGGTCGACGCCGACCAGGCCGGCGAGGAACTCGTGGGTGTCGCGGACCGAATGGCACAGCCCGAAGACCCGGGCGAAGCCGGCTCCCTCGTAGACCGCCCACGGGACCATCGCCATCGGGTTGGTGTAGTTCAGCAGATAGGCGCCAGGGCAGTACCGCAGCATGTCCTCGGCGAGCGAGACCGCGACCGGAATCGTGCGCAGGCCGCGGAAGATCCCGCCGATGCCGAGTGTGTCGCCGATCGTCTGGCGGAGCCCGTAACGGGCCGGGATATCGAAGTCGAGCCGGGTGGCCGCGTACCCGCCCACCTGGATCTCGTTGATCACGTAAGAGGCGCCAGCGAGAACCTCCGCGCGGCTCGCCGACGCCGTGACCGCCGCGGGCGAGCCGGCCTGCGCAACGATCCGGCGGACCAGCCGCCCGGCGAACGCGAGCCGGTCCTCGCTGATGTCGTGCAGCGCGAGCTCGAGCTCCGCGCCGAGCTCGGTGAACCCGCACAGGTCGGTGACGACGTTGCGGGTGAACTCGATGCTGCCTGCGCCGATGAACGCGACCTTGATCACAGCTCGAAAGTGTTCCATTGTGGCCAGATTCGTGCAAGAGCACTCAGCAGAGGAGTGATTGGATCTTCTTGACCTGCGGCGTGTCTGCACAACTGTGATCGGTACGTGATTGACAGCGGTGCGCTAAGGCGCCGAAGATATGGCTCAAACATCGCGTGCTCGTTCTATCTGGGTTGTTCCCCCGCGACAGCGTGAAGAAGGCCACCAATGGGATCTCATCACCTGCGGACCCTGCGAACCCGGCGCTCCCGGACCACCGCTCTGCAGACCGTGGCTGTGCTGACCACGTGCGCGCTGACCGTGCTCGGGCTCGCCGCCTGCGGCGCAGGCAGCGGCGGGTCGGGATCGGGCAAGTCCATCTCTATCTGGGAGGGCTACACCGGCGCCGAGCAGAAGGAGTTCTCGCACCTCGTCTCGGTCTACGAGCAGGCCAATCCGGGCGTCAAGATCAACGTCCTGCAAGTCAACAACGACAACACACTGCAGAAGGTGCTGGCCGCCGTGTCCGGCGGAACGCCGCCCGACGTTGCCTACCTATACGGGTCGTGGGCACCGAACGTGGCCAAGATCCCGCAGGTGGTCACCCTCACCAACGTCGTCAGCAAGCCGTCGGTGAACTGGAACGACTTCTGGGTGGGCGAGCGGGACGTCGCGACCGTCAACGGGCGGGTGATCGGCATCCCCGCGCTGGTCGACAACCTCGCGGTCGTCTACAACAAGACGCTGTTCGCTCAGGCCGGCCTGAAGCCGCCGTCGGCGAACTGGACCTGGCCGCAGTTCCAGGCCGACGCCAAGGCGCTGACCGACCCGGCGAAGAAGCAGTACGGCACCGCCTACGTCACGCCGGCTTCCGAGGACACCGTCTGGCACTGGGAGGCGCTGCTCTGGGAGGCAGGCGGGAGCATTCTGAACTCGTCGAACACGAAGGCCGCCTTCGACTCCAAGGCCGGGCTGACCTCGCTGGAAACGCTGCGCACCATGGCCGTCACCGACCACTCGATGTACCTCGACCCCGCCGACTCCGCGTACGCGAACCTGTTCAACTCCGGCAAGCTCGGCATGGTGGTCACCGGGCCGTGGGACCTGTCAGCCTTCCCGAACGTGCATTACGGCGTGCAGGTCATGCCCGAGTACCCGGGAACCGGCGGCGGCCACCAGACGATCTCGGGCCCCGATAACTGGGTGATATTCAACAACGGCGCGTCGCACGTGACGACGGCGGAGAATTTCCTGCTGTGGCTGACCGCCCCCGCGCAGGCGAAGGCGTTCTCGCTCGCGACGGGTGACCTGCCGATCAGGGCGTCGGTCGCGAACGCGCCGGGATTCGACACCCAGATGAACTCCGCCCTGCCCGGCGTGGACACGTTCATCGCCAACCTCGGCAACGTCAAGCAAGCCAGGCCGCAGATCCCGACGTACCCGCAGATCTCGCAGGTGCTCGGGACGATGATCGTGTCTGTCCTGCTCGGCAAGGTCCAGCCGCAGGCGGCGCTGAGCCAGGCAGCCGCGAAGGTGAACGCGATCCTGTCCGGCTCCGGCGGATGATGTGGCGGTGAGCGTGGTGGCCGGCGGCCAGGGGCCGCCGGCCACGTCGCAGCACGGGAGCCGGCGAAGCAGGATGGCTCGTTCGGAGTCCGCGATGGGCTGGGCGTTCGCCATGCCCGCCGCCGTGATCATCCTGCTGTTCGGCGCGGTCCCGATCGTCTGGTCGCTGGCGCTGTCGTTCACCAGGGACAACCTGCTGTCACCGAGCACCCCCTTCGTCGGGCTGCGGAACTACCGGCAGCTCGTCCACGACCCCTTGGTGGCGCACGCGATCGGGCACACGATCGTCTACACGGCGCTGTTCGTGCCTGGCACGATGCTCGTAGGGCTATTCCTGGCCGTCGCGATGAACAGGCAGCTTCGCTTCATGTGGTTCTACCGCACGGCCGCCTACGCGACCATGGCGATCTCCACGATCAGCGAGGCGCTGGTCTTCATCTGGCTGTTCGACCCGTCTTACGGCATCGTCAACTACGTCTTCAGCCTCGTCGGGCTGCCGCAGCAGCAGTTCATCAACAGCCCGTCAGAGGCCCTGTTCGTGATCGTGGTGATGACGATCTGGGGCTGGGCCGGGTTCGCCGTGGTGATCTACCTGGCCGCGCTGCAGGGCGTGCCGAAGGAGCTGACCGAGGCGGCGGCGATCGACGGCGCCGGCCGATGGACGACGTTCCGCCGGGTGACGCTGCCGCTGCTGAGCCCGGCCTCGCTGTTCCTCGCGGTCTGGCTCACGATCAACGCGCTGCAGTTGTTCGACGAGGTGTACCTGTCCACCCAGGGCGGCCCGCTCGGCGCGACCACCGTGGTCGTCTACTACCTGTACCAGCAGGCGTTCGAGAATTTCAACGCCGGATACGCCTCGGCCATCGCGTACCTGCTGTTCCTCGTGATCCTGGTGGCGACGGCGATCCAGTTCCGGGTCGGCCGCCGCTTCACCTTCTACCGGTCATGAGTGGCGTTGACCTCGCCGAGGCGGCGGCCCCGTCGGCCGCGGCGCGACTGGTCCGGCCGAAGCGCCGGCCCTGGCCGCTGCCGTTCAGCCCGTGGCACCTGGTGCTGATCCCGGCGACGATCATCTTGATATTCCCGTTCGTCTGGGTGCTCGTGACCTCGATCGAGACGTCGTCGGAGGCGCTGCGGTTCCCGCCCGACCTGACTCCGCACGTCCTGCGGTTCGGCAACTATGCCGACGCGCTGCGGGCCGCGCCGTTCGGGCGGTTCTTCTGGAACAGCGCGGTCGTCGCGGTGACGACCGTGGTGTGCAACCTGGCGCTCTGCGCGGCCGCGGGCTACGCGTTCGCCAGGTTCAGGTTCTTCGGCAGGGGCCTGCTGTTCGTCCTGATCATGACCACGCTGATGGTGCCGTTCCAGGTGACCATGATCCCGCAGTTCCTGATCACCAAGTGGATCGGCGTGCACCTGCTCGCGGGCGCGGGGATCGGCCATATCGGCGCGCTGATCGTGCCCAACGCCGCGACCGCGTTCGGGGTGTTCTTCCTGCGCCAGTTCTTCCGCACGCTTCCGATCGAGTACGAGGAAGCCGCCCGGGTCGACGGCGCCAGCAGGCTGACGGTGCTGCTGCGGATCGTGCTGCCGCTATCGACGCCGGCCTTGGCGACGCTGGCCGCGCTGACGTTCCTCGACTCGTGGAACAACTTCCTGTGGCCGCTGATCGCGATCAACTCGCAGAACGCCATGACGGTGCCCCTCGGCCTGGCTAGCTTCCAGAGCGCGCACGCCACCGAGTGGCCGCTGCTGATGGCCGGCAACATGATGAGCCTGATCCCGATGCTGCTCGTCTTCCTGCTTGCCCAGCGGTACTTCGTCCGGTCGGTCGCGGCGACCGGCCTGGCCGGGACCTGACCGCGGGGGAAAGGACGAATGAGCGAGAACGCAAGCGGCCGCGGCAATCCCGCGCAGGAGGCTAAGGCAGGCCGCACGGAATCCGAGATCGCCTCGCAGCCGGATTGCTGGCGGCGCGTCGCGGCGCTGCTGCCCGCCGTGGCCGACCTGCTTCCTGGCAGGGGCGAGCGGGTGGCCGTCGTCGGCTGCGGAACGTCGTGGTTCATCGCCCAGTCCTACGCCGCCGCGAGGGAGGCGGCCGGCCAGGGCGAGACCGACGCCTTCGCGGCGTCGGAGATGCCGTCCGGCCGCCGGTATGACCGCCTGGTCGCGCTGTCGAGGTCAGGCACGACCACGGAGGTGCTGCGGCTGCTCGCGAAGGCGGGTGTCGCGCAGCCGACCGTCGCGATCACCGCCGACGCGGATACCCCGATCGCTGCGGCCGCCGACGCGGTCATCACGCTCGACTTCGCGGACGAGGAGTCGGTGGTGCAGACCAGGTTCGCGACCACCGAGCTCGCGCTGCTGCTCGCGCACCTGGGCGCCGACGTCGAGCCTGCCGCGCGGGCGGCGGAGCGCGTGCTCGCGGGCCCGCTGCCCGCCGCGCTGACCGGCGGCCGGCAGTTCACGTTCCTCGGGGCCGGCTGGACCTGCGGGCTGGCCAGCGAGGCCGCGCTGAAGCTGCGCGAGTCCGCGGGGATGTGGAGCGAGGCGTACCCGGCGATGGAGTTCAGGCACGGGCCGATCGCGGTGACCGCGCCTGGCAGCGTGGTGTGGATGCTTGGCGAGGCACCGGTCGGCCTGGCCGCCGAGGTCGAGGCGGCCGGCGGGCTGATGTGGCAGACCGGCGAGCACCCGCTCGCCGAGCTGGTCAGGGTGCACCGGGTCGCGGTCGCGGCCGCCAGGGCGGCGGGCCTGGATCCCGACCGGCCGCGCAACCTGACCAGGTCCGTGATCCTGGACGGAGCGGGTCTTGCCGGCCCTGACGGGCCGGCAAGACCCGCCGGACCCGCCGGAGCGCGATGATCCTCGTCGTCACGCTCAACCCGGCGCTGGACATCACGCATCACGTCGCCGGGGCCGACTGGGCCGGAGTCAACCGGCCATTCGCCGTGCACGCCAAGGCCGGCGGCAAGGGGCTGAACGTCGCCCGGACGCTGCGCGCGCTCGGCCAGCCCGTGACGCTGACCGGGCTGGCGGGCGGGCTGACCGGTCAGGCGCTGCGGGACGGGCTCGCGGGCACCGGGATCGTGGCCGAGCTGACGCCGATCGCGGGCGAGACGAGGCGGACGTTCGCGATCGCGGACAGCGTGCGCGGGCAGACGGCGTTGTTCAACGAGCCGGGACCGGCCGTTTCCGAGCGCGAGTACCAGCGGTTTTTCGTTGGATATGAAAGGGCATTGGCGTCAAGCGCGGCGGTCGTGCTGTCGGGCAGCCTGCCGGGAGGCATTCCCGCCGACGCCTACGCCGGGCTGGTAGCGGCGGCGGCGCGGGCCGGGGTTCCGTCGATACTCGATTCGGACGGCCCGGCCCTGGCGCACGGCGTCGCGGCCGGGCCAGCACTGGTCAAGCCCAACCTGGCCGAGCTTCAGGCCGTCGCGGGCCGCGCGGCGGGCGCGGCCGGCCCGCCTGCGGGGCCCGACCTGCCCGCGGTCGAGGCGGCCGCACGCGGGCTGGTCGCGGCGGGCGCCGGCGCCGTCGTCGTCTCGCTCGGAGCGCGCGGGCTGCTCGCCGTCGCGCCCGACGGCGCCTGGCACGCGCGGCCGCCCGGCCCGGTGGCCGGGAACCCCACGGGGGCCGGCGACGCGGTCGTGGCCGGGCTCGCCGATTCGCTGGCGCGCGGCCGGGACTGGCCCGCCATGCTCAGGCACGCGGTCGCGCTCGGCACCGCGGCGGCCGGCGCGCCGGTGGCCGGCGAGTTCGCGCTCGCCGACTACGAGCGGCTGGTCACGACGGTCGAGGTCATCGGGGCCGCCGCCGGGCGGGGGTGCGGCTGATGCCGGCGGCGGGGACGGCCCAGATCGTCGAGGCGGCGCTGGCCGAGGGCCGCGGCGTCGGCGCGTTCAACCTGATCGGCATCGAGCACGCCGAGGCCATCGTCACGGGCGCCGAGGCGGCGGGCCTGCCGGTCGTGCTCCAGGTCAGCGAGAACTGCGTGCGCTACCACGGCGCGCTCGAGCCGATCGCGCTCGCGGCGCTGGCCATCGCGCGGGCGGCCGATGTGCCGGCCGCGGTCCACCTGGACCACGCCACCGGGACCGACCTGGTTGAGGCGGCCGTCGGCCTCGGGATCACGTCAGTGATGTTCGACGCCTCCGCCCTCGGCGACGCCGCCAACCGTGCCGCGACGGCCGAGCTTGCCAGGTGGGCGCACGCGCGCGGGATCTGGGTCGAAGCCGAGCTCGGGGAGATCGGCGGCAAGGCCGGCGCGCACGCGCCAGGGGTGCGGACCGGGCCTGATGATGCGGCGGACTACGCGGCCGCGACCGGGGTGGACGCGCTTGCCGTGGCCGTCGGCAGCTCGCACGCCATGCTCACCAGGGACGCCGTGCTCGATTTCGACCTGATCGGCCAGATCAGGGCGCGGGTGCCGGCTGCGTTGCCGCTGGTGCTGCACGGCTCGTCCGGCGTTCCTGACGACGCGCTCGCCAAGGCGATCATGGCCGGGATGACGAAGATCAACATCTCGACGCAGCTGAACAAGGTGTTCACGGCCGCCGTGCGGGACCGGCTGGCGGACGACCCGCGGCTGGTCGACCCGCGCCGGTACGGAGCGGCCGGGCGGGAGGCGGTCGCGGCCGAGGTGAAGAGGCTGCTCGCGCTGCTCGGGAAGGCGGCCACGGGATGAGCGAGCGGGGAGACACGGCATGAGCCGGTACCGGCGGCTGAACGACCTGCTCGAGCTGCTCGCCGCCGACGGCCAGGTCAGCGTCGAGCAGACGGCAGAGGCGCTCGGCGTGTCGGCCGCGACCGTGCGGCGGGACTTCGACGACCTGGCCGGCCAGCAGATGCTAACTCGGATCCGCGGCGGCGCCGTCGCCCGCGGGATCACCTACGACCTGCCGCTGCGCTACAAGACCGAGCGGCACCCGACGGAGAAGCACAAGATCGCCGCCGTCGCCGCGGCGATGATCAGGCCGGGCCAGGTCGCGGGGCTGAACGGGGGCACCACGACGACCGAGGTCGCCAGGGCGCTCGCGGTCCGCACCGACCTGCAGTCGGGAGACCCGCTGGCGCCGGCCCTGACCGTGGTGACCAACGCGCTCAACATCGCCGCCGAGCTCGCCGTCCGGCAGCACATCAAGCTCGTGGTCACCGGCGGGGTGGCGCGGCCGCAGTCCTACGAGCTGATCGGGCCGCTGGCGATGGGCGTGCTCGAGCAGGTCGCGCTTGACGTGGTGATCCTGGGCGTCGACGCCATCGGCGCGGAGGCGGGCGCGACGGCCCACCACGAGGGCGAGGCGGCCGTGAACCGGCTGATGACGCAGCGGGCGGAGCGGGTGATCGTCGCCGCGGACTCGTCCAAGGCCGGGCGGCGGGCGTTCGCGAGGATATGCGCCGCAGGCGAGGTCGACGTGCTGGTCACGGACGCCGGGATCGACGCCGGCCAGGAGTCGCAGCTCGCCGCGGCGGGCGTCCGCGTGGTCATCGCTTGAGGAGCCAGCGGGGGCGCCTCGCTGTCGTCCTCGCGGCAGCCAGGCGCCCCGCTGCGAGGTCGGGGCGCTGGCTGGCGGGGCTTAGGACGCGGCTATCGCGTCGCCGATGCTGATCTGGCCGTCGGTCAGGATGTCCGCGTTCAGGCCGCCGCGATGGATCATGTCCTTGATGATGTCTGGCCTGGTCAGCTCCTGCAGGTGCAGGCACGGCTCGCAGATCTTCACGCCGAGGCACACCACGTCGCCGACGCGGAAGCGCTTGCCGATCAGGTCGTTCAGCCGCACGCCGCGCACCACGACCTGGCGGCGCGCCTGGGCGCCGGTGAGGCCGACGTCCTCGAGCACCTCGGCCTCGATCAGCGTGAGCGCCTCGCCGGGAGCGGCGCCGTTCTCACAGAACTGACGGTCGCCCTTGAGTCCCTTGCCCGCCAGCACGGCGACGGAATCGACCGGCGCGAGCGCCTCGCTGGGCCCGATGTTGATCTCCACAACCTCCATGAGCCCATCATCGCGGTCGGCAGCGGTGCGAGCCAAGCCGAATTGTCCGCGCGGGGGCTCAGAAAGCGCAGTACATGATGTGCAGGCCGACCCGGCCGTGTTCCGGGTGCTCGAAGGCGCCTGGGACGGTCCCGATCAGCTCGAAGCCGAGCCGCTCGTAGATGTCGACGGCGGCGCGGTTGGTCTCGACCACCGCGTTGAATTGCATCCCGGCGTACCCCTGCTCCCGCGCCCAGCCGAGCGCGAACCGGCACAGGGCGGTGCCCACGCCCTTGCCGCGCGCGTCGCCGGGGACCATGAAGCTCGCGGTCGAGACGTGCGACCCGGGACCTGGCTTGTTGGGTCCCATCTTGGCGGTGCCGAGGACCCGGCCGTCCTCGGCGGCCACCACGGTCAGGCCGGGCGGCCGCTCGAGCCACGTGTCCCTGGCCTCGCCCTCGGTCATGCCGGGGTCGTAGGGGAACGTGTCGGCGGCCCTGACGACCTCCCGCACGATCGGCCAGACCTGCGGCCAGTCGGTCTCGGCGTACTCGCGGATCTCCACGGCACGCAAACGTACCGGCTCGACCTGTCCCGGCCAAACCGGGTGCTACGGGGTTCGCACCGTCGTCCCAGCTGGATGACCGCGCCGCGGCCCGTCGGCAAGCGTCCACACCTGCTGGCGGCCGTGCACCCGCCAGGTGTGCCCCGCGCCGGTCAGGTCCACGATCGCGGTGTCCTCGTCGATCCCCAGCACGGTGGTCCCGTCGGGGGGATGCAGCAGCGCCCGCGTCATCAGGTCGGGCACCCAGCCGAGCATCTTGTCGAAGTGCGGCAGCACCCGCAGCCCCGGCAGCAGCCCGAGGCCGGGGTCGGGATCGCGGTGCGGCGCGCGCATCGCGGGAACCCAGCCGGTCAGCGCCATGGCGCCGGCCGAGCAGCCGGCAAGCCCGGCACCGGACCGCCAAGCGGCGAGTATCGCCTCCCACACCACGGTGCCGCGCAGGGTCCGGGCCAGGTAGGTGGGGCTGCCGCCCGACAGGTAGATCAGCCCCGCGCCGTCGATCAAAGCGGCGAGGTCGCCCGAGGCAGCCTCGGCGCGATTGCGCACCACGACGGGAACCTGCTCGACGCCGAGCCGCTCGGCCTGTGCGGCGCCCAGGTCGAGCCAGCGCCGCAGGCTGGCCTCGCCTTCCTGAGCCGCCGCGGTCGGCAGCTGGACGTACCTAGGCGGGCGCCCTTCGAGCAGCATGGCCTCGACGTGGGCCATGACGGGCAGGTACTCGCCGCTGCCCACCAGGGCAAGCGGGCCGGGGCTCAGGCTCGCCTCGCCTGGCGCCCCGCCGGGTCCTGCGGGCGGCGGCGGGAAGCGCGCGTGGACGGCATGAGGTCATCATGGCCTGCCGTGACGGCGGCGCGCCAGCGAGCCCGCAGTGACCGCTGAGCCCTGTGCAGCCTGGGGCCGCTGAGCCCGTGCGCGACGGCGGCGGCTGAGTACAGTGGTGAGCCGTGACCCACTACAGCCGGTTGAGCAAGATTGTGATCGACGTGCCCGAGTACTTCCATGACAGGGAACTGTCGTTCTGGCAGGGGGCGATGGGCCAGGAGTTCGCCCGTTACGAGCGCCACCCCGAGTACCACGGCACCGACCTGCACGGCCATGACCTCGGCATGCTTGTCCAAAGGATCGGCGGCGGCCAGTCCCGGATGCATGTCGACATCCACACCGACGACCTCGAGGCCGAGGTCGCCAGGCTGGAGGCGCTCGGCGCCAAGCGGGAGTTCCAGCCGCACTCATGGTGGGTGATGAGCGACCCGGCGGGCCTGCTGTTCTGCGTGATACCCCACGACGGCGAGTTCACCGACGAGAACGCGCAGCGCTGGGACTAGGGCGGCTGGGACTAGGGCGGGCGAGCCGGCGATCAGGCCCCGGCGCGGGAGGCGACAGCGTCAGCGGCGCGTGTGTTGATCACCCGCTCTGGCGGAATGCCGGCGGCTTCGGCCCGAACGCATCCGCCGCCTATCCAGTCGAGCTGACCAGGGGCGTGCGCGTCGGTGTCGATCGAGAACAGGCAGCCCATGTCGGCGGCGATCCGCAACAGCCGCTCAGGCGGATCCTGCCGGTCGGGTCGGCAGTTGATCTCAACAGCGACGCCGTGATCCCGGCAGGCCGCGAATACGCGCTCGGGATCGAACTGTGACTCTGGCCGGCCCCGGCCCAGAATCAGCCTGCCGGTGCAGTGACCGAGCACATCCGCGTGCGGGTTGGACACGGCGGTGACCATCCGCCTGGTCATCTCGGCGGCCGGCATGCGCAGCTTCGAATGAACGCTGGCGACCACCACGTCGAGCCTGCCGAGGAGGTCGTCCCGCTGGTCGAGCGAGCCGTCCTCGAGTATGTCTACCTCGATCCCCGTCAGGATGCGGAACGGGGCAAGCTCGGCGTTGAGCCTGTCGATCAGGTCAAGCTGCTCGATGAGCCGCTCGGGGGATAGCCCGCTGGCCACGGTGAGCCTGGGGGAGTGATCGGTCAGCGCGAGCCATTCGTGCCCGAGGTCGCGGGCCGCCTCGGCCATTTCCCGCGGCGGGCTGCCCCCGTCCGACCAGTCCGAGTGGCTGTGGCAGTCGCCGCGCAGCGCGTCCCGCATGGCGCTGTGCTCCGGCGGCGCGGCGTCGCCGTACAGCTTGGTCAGGTAGTCGGGCTGCCGGCCCTCGGCCGCCTGCGTGATCACCTCGGCGGTAGCTGGTCCGATCCCGGCCAGCGCCTGCAATGATCCCTCCCGGATCCGCGTGTCGAGCTCGGCCGGGGCGAGCCCGGCCGCGACGTCGGCTGCCCGGCGGAACGCCCGCACGCGGTAGGTCGGCGCGCCGGCCCGCTCGAGCTGGAACGCCACCTGGCGCAGTGCCCACACCGGGTCCATCTGCCGCCTCCTTCCCGATGCAGTACTCCGGCGGCCATGCTAAACGTCGCGGCCATGCGCCGCGAAGGCGGAGTGCAGGGCACTGGCCGACGGCCTGGTTTCCCCGCCTCGGGCGGGAAGCCTGACAGCCGCATCAATTCGCCGATATCGCTTTAAACCATATTTTCCGAGATCTCAGCCTAATAGCCTGTCGAATGGCTGCCGAGAATGATTGAGACGGCTAACTCCGGCAATACCCGAAGTAGACAGAACTCCGGCAAGGTTTCCGAGTTGCTGGCCGAACGATCCGATTCGGAGCGATCTGGCATGGGCGACAAGGTTTAGCGGATGTCCGGGCCCCCGCTACAGGAGATGGTGCACCGGATCGGGGAGATCCAGCCGCGGCTGCCAGCCGGCACCTCGCTGGGCATCGGGCTCGCGGCCCTGGCCGCGGTGGGCTTCCCCGGCACCTGGATGTTCATCCGCTACTTCACGACCATGGCTCACGAGGGCTCGCACGTCGTGATGAGGTCCCTGCAGGGCTTCAAGATCACCGGCGTGGACCTGAGCCTGAAGAATGCCGACGGGGAAACCCACGTTGACCCGAAAGTCCCCAACCTTCCCTCAAGTCTCATCGGATACGTTGGGCCGAGCGCATTCGGGCTGCTGGCAGCGTGGCTGATCTCGATCGGCCACAGCGTCGCGGTGCTCTGGCTGGCGCTGGCCCTGCTGTTCCTGCTACTGGCGAACGTGCGGAACCTGTTCGGAATAGCGGCCGTCGTGATCGCGGGCTACGTCATCTACATCCTCGCGCGGTACGGGACCGCCAGGCACGAGACGCTGGCGGCCTACGGCATCGCATGGCTGCTGCTGCTTTCCGGGATCCGGGTTATCGCTGACCATTGGTCCGGTGCCGGTGACGCAAAGAGTCTTCGGGCGCAGACCCAGATCATGCCGGTCGTGTTCGCGAGGATCTGGATGGTCGGCGCGCTCTTCGCGATGTTCCTCGGCGCCAGGCTGATGATGTAGCCCGGCGAGGTCGGCGCGCTCTTCGACGGCTGGTGCGTGCCGGGCAACGCTGCGAGAATTCGGCCATGCGCCAGAAAACCGGATCGCTTCGCTCAGCGGACCCGACCGGATCGATCATGAGCCTCGCGTCCAGCGGCTCGGTCCTGTCGATCGGCTCGTCGGGATCCATCTTGTCGATCGGATCGTCCGGGTCGATCCTGTCGATCGGGTCCGCCGGCTCGTTCGCCTCGGTGCTGTCCGTCGGCTCTCTGCTGAGCTTCGCGTCCGTCCTGTCCGGACTGTCCCGCTGGTCGTTGCTGTCCTGGCGGTCGGCCGGCGCGATCAGGTCGGCGCGCAGTCCGGGCAGGGAAGGGAACGGCGGGCCGTCGCTGAACGGCGCCAGGCGCCGCCGGCT
>Ga0207646_10005886_pt1 | contig 12805 bp, 10 predicted proteins | sample KBSK5502metaG_FD_184343 | JGI IMG/M metagenome (GOLD analysis project Ga0207646, IMG submission 184343) | Corn, switchgrass and miscanthus rhizosphere microbial communities from Kellogg Biological Station, Michigan, USA - KBS K5-50-2 metaG... | ecosystem: Host-associated > Plants > Roots >...
GCGGCTGGACCCGGGGCTCGGGCGGCCGCGGACCGCGGGACGGAAGTGAGCGGGACGATCTATGAACAAAGAACTGATGTACGTCATCGGGCAGATGGCCAACGAGAAGGGGATCGACACGGAGGTCCTCTTCGAGGCGGTGGAGTCTGCCCTGCTCTCGGCGTCCAAGAAGACGATGGGTCTCGCGGACAATGTCCGCATGGAGCTGGACCGGCACACGGGCGTGCTCCGGGTCTTCGCGCGCAAGAAGGTCGTCCAGGCGGTCACCGACCGTAAGCTCGAGATCAGCCTCGAGGAGGCCCGCCGCCTCAACGGCGAGGCCCAGCTCGACGACGAGCTCGAGATGGAGCTGCCGCCTCAGGAATTCGGCCGCATCGCCGCCCAGACCGCCAAGCAGGTGATCCTCCAGCGCGTGCGCGACGCGGAGCGGGACGCCGTCTACTCGGAGTTCATCGACAAAGAAGGCAAGATCATCCGCGGGACGGTGCACCGCATCGAGAAGCGCAACGTGATCGTCGAGCTCGGCAAAGCCGAGTCGGTAATCACGGAACGCGAGCAGCTGCCGGGAGAGCGCTACAATCCGGGCGACCGCGTCCGGGCCTACGTGCTCGAGGTCAAGAAGACCGCTAAGGGCCCGCAGATCCTGTTGTCGCGCACCCACCCGGGGTTTCTCGTCCGGCTGTTCGAGAGCGAGATCCCGGAGATCGCCGAAGGGATCGTGCAGGTCAAAGGGGCCGCGCGCGAGCCCGGGGAGCGGGCCAAAGTTGCCGTCGCCTCGTCCAAGCGCGACGTCGATCCCATCGGCGCCTGCGTGGGCCTGCGGGGCACCCGCATCCAGGTGATCAGCCGCGAGCTGCGCGGAGAGAAGATCGACATCGTCGAGTGGTCGCCCGATTCGGCAACCTTCGTGGCGCGGGCGCTGTCGCCGGCCAAGGTGAGCTCGGTAACCCTGTCGGAGCCGGCAGGAGCCGACGAGAGCGGGAACGAGACCGAGCAGCCCTCGGTGCTGGTCATTGTGCCGGATAACCAGCTCTCGCTGGCCATTGGCAAGAAGGGACAGAACGCGCGGCTGGCGGCCAAGCTCACCGGCTTCCGCGTGGACATCAAGAGCGAGAGCGAGGTCGAGGAAGAGCGGCGTCGCGAGGAAGAGGAGCTGGTCCAGGGAAAGGCGGCGCTGGCCGAGCTGCCGGGGGTCGGCGCCCAGCTGCAGGAGAAGCTGGTCGAGGCCGGGCTCTTCTCGCCCGCGCGGATCGTGCGCGCCGGCATGGAAGCCCTCGAGCAGGTTCCCGGCGTTGGCGAGAAGAAGGCGGCGGCCATCATCGAGGCCGCCGAGACCTGGTTGGCAGAGCATCCGGTGGCTGTGGCCTCCGAAGAGATCGGCGGTGTCGAAGCCGAAGCCTTCGTCGAGGATCGCGGCGAGGACGACGGCCACGCGTCAGCCAGCGAAAGTGGCGGCCCGCCGGAGAACGCTGCGCGGGCGCCGGCTGAGTGAGGGGCGCGCCCCAGCGGACCTGCATCGGCTGCCGCGAAGTACGGCCCAAGGCGGCGCTGCTCAGGCTGGTGCGTGAGGGAGACGGGCGGGTGAGAGTGGATGGTGAGGGCGGGGCATCAGGGCGGGGCGCGTATGCGTGCCCCACGGTCGACTGTCTCGCCAAGGCGCTCCAGACTGGCCGGCTCGCGCATGCGTTCAAGCTCGCGAGCGAGCCACCGCCGGAGAGCCCGGCGGCGATCCTGGCATCCTGGCAGAGGAGGTAACGCGCAGTGGCGGGACGGGTAAAGGTCATCGACTTGGCGAAGGAGTTGGGCGTCACCAGCAAGGATCTGCTGGTCGCGCTCGAGGGCATGGGCCATAAAGGCATGCGGGCCATGAGTCCGCTACCCGTGGCGACGGCCAATGAGCTTCGCGTCAAGCTCGGCCGCGGCCGTGAGCTACCGGGGGAGGCGAAGCCCAAGCGCGCCCCGCGGCCTAAGACAGTCGCGGCCGAAGGCGAGGCGGCTCCCGCGCCGGCCCGGAAGAAGGGGGAAGCCGCCGCTAAGCCGAAGAAGGCCGGGGCCAAGATCGCCAAGGTCGAGCTCGAACGCGCGCCGGCCGAAGTGATCAAGCCGGCGGCCACGATTTTCCGTCCGTCGGCCGCACCGGTCGCCGCGCCCGAGAGCGCGCCACCGGTTGCCGCGCCGGCGCCGCCCGCGCCGCCGGTCAAGCCTGCGACGCCGATCCGGCCCGCCGCCGCCGCGCCAACCGAGGTCCGGCCCGCAGCGCCTGCGCCGCGGAGAATCGTGCCCGCCGTGCCGACCCGCACGGTGGCGCCGCCTCCCGCGCGCCCCGCCGCCCCGCCGCGCCCCGCGGCGCCCGCTCCCGCGGCTGTGCGCCCGGCGGCCGCCGCGGCGCCCGCCACCCCGGTGAAGCCCGCCGCGCCGGCTCCGCCCGCCCCAGCGCCGCCCGCGCCGCCAGAGCCCCCGCAGGAGATCAAGCGCGAGCTGATCAAGCTGCCCGAGTCCGTGACCGTCGGCGAGCTGGCGGCCGCGATGCGCCGCAAGTCGGTCGAGGTCATCAAGGCGCTGCTCGACTTGGGCGTGATGGCGACGGTCAACGAGGTGCTCGATCCCACGGCGGCCAAGCTCGTCGCCGACAAGTTCAACTGCGACGTCGAGTTCCGCTCAATCGAAGGCGAGGTGCTCGAGGAAGAAGAGTCCGATCCGAGCCAGCTCAAGCTGCGCCCGCCCGTGGTTACCGTGATGGGCCACGTGGACCACGGCAAGACCTCGCTGCTCGATGCCATCCGGACGACCAAGGTGGCGGAGCGTGAGGCGGGAGGCATCACGCAGCATATCGGCGCCTACCAAGTGGACACGGCGGCCCACGGCAAGGTCACCTTCCTCGACACGCCGGGCCACGAGGCCTTCACGGCCATGCGCGCCCGCGGGGCCCAGGCCACGGATATCGTGATCCTCGTCGTGGCTGCCGACGACGGCGTCATGCCGCAGACGGTGGAGGCGATCAATCACGCCAAGGCGGCCAACGTGCCGATCATCGTGGCGGTGAACAAAATCGACAAGCCCGGCGCCGATCCCGACCGCGTCAAGCGCGAGCTGGCCAACCAGGGCCTGGTGCCTGAGGACTGGGGCGGCGAGACCATCTTCGTCCACACTTCAGCCAAGCGCGGCGACGGCATCCCGCAGCTGCTGGAGATGACGGCGCTGCAGGCCGAAGTGCTGGAGCTCAAGGCGAACCCGAGCCGTGCCGGGCGCGGCGTCATCGTCGAGGGACGGCTCGATCGCGGGCGGGGTCCGGTGGCCACGGCCCTCATCCAGTCGGGCACGCTGAAGGAGGGCGACGCCGTCGTGGTCGGCTCCAACTCCGGCCGCGTCCGGGCCATGTTCAGCGACCGCGGCAAGAAGGTCGCGAACGCGGGGCCGTCGGACCCGGTCGAGATCCTGGGGCTGTCCGGTGTCCCGCAGGCCGGGGACACACTGTTGGTGGTCGCCGACGAGCGCAAGGCGCGGCAGATCGCGACGGTGCGGGCCGATCGCGACCGCCTCAAGGGCAAGTCCGCGGCGCGGATCACGCTCGAGGACCTGCACAAGCAGATCGAGGCGGGTGAGGTCAAGGAGCTGCGGCTGGTGCTCAAGGCCGACGTCCAGGGCTCGGTGGAGGCGCTGACGGAATCGCTCGAGCGGCTCTCGACCGACGAGGTCAGACTCAAGGTCATTCACGGCTCGGTGGGCGCCGTGACCGAGTCCGACGTGATGCTGGCCTCGGCCTCCAATGCCATCGTGTTGGGCTTCAACGTCAAGGCCGAGCCCAAAGCCGCCAGCCAGGCCCAGGCCGAGGGCGTGGACATGCGCAACTACGACGTCATCTATGATGCCATCAACGACGTCAAGGCGGCGCTCAGCGGCATGCTGGCGCCCGAGATCCGGGAGACCGTCCACGGCCGGGCCCAGGTCAAGCAGCTGTTCCCCATCTCCAAGCTCGGCACGATCTTCGGCTCGGCGGTGATCGAGGGGAAAATCGTCCGGACGGCCCGGGCCCGCGTCAAGCGCGGCGACACCGTGCTGGGCGAGGGCAGCATCACCTCGCTCAAGCGGTTCAAGGACGATGTCCGCGAGGTGCTGCAGGGCCTCGAATGCGGCATCGGTGTCGACGGCGTCAAGGGCATCCAGCCCGGGGACATCATCGAGGCCTTCACCACCGAAGAGGTCGCGCGGACCCTGTAAGGGGACGGCTCGATGTCGGAGGCACGGGTGGCGGTCGGCACGGTGGAGCTGCACCTGCCGGACGTGGGGTCGCTCAAGGGGAAGCGGCACGCGCTCAAGGGGCTCAAGGAGAAGCTGCGCCAGCGGTTCGAGATCTCCGTGGCCGAGGTGGATCACCAGGACACCTGGCAGCGCGCGACGCTGGCGCTCGCGTGCGTGAGCGGCGATTCGCGGCATGCCAACGAAGTAATCTCCAAGGCCATGGACTTCATCGAGGACTCCGTCGACGGATACGTCACGGACATCCACGTGGAGATCTTATGATGCCGGGCCGATTCGCGTCGCCATACTTCGTTCTCGGTCGTCGCGGGTCCTCAACGTACAAACGCGTACGCCTGAGGCCCGCGGCTCCCTCGGGCCTCGTCTGGCTCGCGCCTCGACCCGGCGGGAAGATTGGGTGACGGATGCAGGGCAAACGGCTCGAGCGCGTCAACCAGCTGATGAAGGAGGAGATCTCCATACTCCTCCAGCGCCAGCTCAAAGATCCGCGGCTCGGCTTCGTGACGGTGACGGAGGTGGACGTCACGCCCGACCTCAAGCACGCGAAGGTGTACGTCTCGGTGCTGGGCTCCGAGGCCCAGTGGGCCTCGTCGTTCAAGGCCTTGGAAAGCGCGAGGGGGTTCGTGTGGAATTGGCTCCGCAGGAACCTGGACCTGCGCGCGACGCCCGAGCTCGATTTCCGGCCGGATCGCTCGATGGAGCACGCTGCTCACATCCAGACACTCCTAGCCGAGCTCCAGGGCAAGGCCGATACGCCTGAGTGATCCTGACATGCCCGATCCACTGACCCACCTCTCGTCCACTCCGCCCGCTGCGCTGCTGGACGTCCTCGCGAGCCCGCGCGGCGAAGCGCTCATGCTGGGTCACGTGCATCCGGACGGCGATGTGCTCGGGACCTTGCTGGGGCTGGGCCTGGCGCTCGAGGCCGCCGGTTGGACGGTGACCTTTGCCGGACCTCACCCGGTGCCCGACGTGCTGGCCTTTCTGCCCGGGGCCGAGCGCTGGCGGGTGTGGAAGCGCGCGCCCCGCACGTTCGACGTGCTGGTCCTCACGGACTGTCCGAACCATGAGCGCGCCGAAGGCCTGCTCGAAGGCTCGCGCGCGGCGGACAGCCGGGTGCTCAACATCGACCACCACCCCGACAACCGCCGCTACGGCACCGTGAACTGGATCGACGCCTCCGCGGCGGCCACGGGCGAGATGGTCTTCGATCTGGTGCGGGCGCTGGGGCTCAAGATGACCCGGGACATCGCGCTCAATCTCTTCACCGCGCTCCATACCGACACGGGCTCCTTTCGGTACTCGAACACGACGGCCCGCACGTTCCAGATCGCCGCCGAGCTGACGGCCTGCGGCGCCGAGCCCGCGCTCGTCTCCGACCGGCTGTATCAGCGCCGGCCCAAGGAAGCGCTCCTGAAGCTGGGCGAGGTGCTCCAGCGCGTGCAGGTGAGCGCGGACGGGCGCGTGGCCTGGCTCGCCGTCCCGCGCGGCCTCGCGTCGGAGGCCTTCCTGGCCGCCGAGGATCTGGTGACCTACCCGCGCTCGATCGAGGGCGTGCAGGTGGCCGTGCTCCTGCGCGAGGAAGCGCCGGGCGTGGTAAAGGCGAGCCTGCGCGGCAAGGGCGAGGTGGCCGTCAATCGGATCGCGCATCGCTTCGGCGGCGGCGGCCATGAGAATGCCGCGGGCTGCACCCTCGCCGGCACGCTCGAGGATGCCACGGCGACCCTGCTCGCGGCGGTCAACCAGATCCTCGGCGCCCAGGCCCCGTGAGCGCGCCGCGGCGCTCGGGCGTCCTTCCCGTCGAGAAGGGTCCCGGAGTCACGTCGTTCCAGGTCGTGGCCCATCTCCGCCGCGTGATGCGGGCCCCGCGGATCGGCCACGGCGGCACCCTCGACCCCGACGCCACCGGCCTCTTGCCTATCCTCATCGGCGAGGCGACCAAGCTCACGCCGTACCTCATCGACCTCGACAAGGAATACGTCGCCACGGTGCGACTCGGGATCGTCACCGAGACCCAGGATCTCTCGGGCGCGGTGATCGACACGCGCCCGGTGCCGGAGCTTGACGTCGCCGCCATCGAGACCGCCTTGCGGGCTTTCGTCGGGACCATCCGGCAGATCCCGCCCATGTACTCGGCGATTCACCGGAGCGGCCGGCGCCTCTATGAGCTCGCGCGTGAAGGAGTCGAGGTCGAGCGGGCGCCGCGCGAGGTGACGGTTCACTCGATCCAGCTGCAGGCGGTGAGTCTCCCCGATTTCGTGCTCCGCGTGCGCTGCGGCAAGGGCACCTACGTGCGGACCCTGGCCGCCGACATCGGCGCGCGCCTCGGCTGCGGCGCCGCCCTCGCCTCCCTGGTGCGGACCCGCGTCGGGCCGTACGCGCTCGATCAAGCCGTCCCCTGGGCGGAGCTGAAGGAGGCCCGCGTCGGCGCGGCGCTCTGGCCGCGCGTGGTTCCGCCCGACTCGGCGCTGGCTCACTTCGCCATGGTGAGCCTCGACGGCGAGCGAGCCCGGCAGTTCGTCCACGGCCAGACGGTCCCGGCGGAGGGGGCGCCCGACGGCTTCGCGCGCGTCTACGGACCGGACGGCTTCCTCGGAGTGGGACAGTCGCGCCGTGGAGCGGTCAAACCCGAACGCCTCCTCCATGCGGATCCTTCGCGGCCTTCCGTCCTTCCCGCCTGAGCTCCGGCCTTCCGTAGTCGCGCTGGGGGCCTTCGACGGCATCCACCTGGCGCATGCGAAGATCCTGACGACCGCCGTGGAGCGGGCGCGCGCCCTCCGTGTCGCCGCCGTCGCCTGCACCTTTGATCCGAATCCGGCGCTCGTGCTGCATCCCGGGCGGGCGCCGGCGCCCATCGCGCCGCCGGAGGAGAATCTGGCGCGCATCGCCGAGCTGGGGCTCGATGCGGCCCTGGTCATCCCGTTCACACTCGAGTTCTCGCGGATCGAGGCCGAGGACTTCGTGGAGGAGGCGCTCCAGAAGACGCTGGGCGCGCGCGAAGTCGTCGTGGGCTTCAACCACACCTTCGGCCGCGAGGCGCGCGGGACGGCCGCGCTGCTCAAGGAGCTGGGCCCGCGTCACGGTTTTGTCGCCCACGTGCTGCCGCCGCTGCAGGTGCAGGGACAGACCGTGTCCTCGAGCGCCATCCGCGAGGCGCTGAGGGAGGGAGACGTGGAGCTGGCGCGGGCTTTCCTCGGCCGCCCGTACTCGATCAACGGCACGGTGCTGCGCGGAGCGGGGCGAGGGCGGAGCCTGGGAATCCCCACGGCCAATCTGCGCCCCGATCGGCCGCTGCTTCTGGCCCCCGGTGTCTATGCGGCGCGCGCCGTCTGGGACGGGGCCCGAAGGGACGCCGTGGTCAATGTGGGGTACCGGCCCACCTTCGGCGAGAACCAGTACTGGGTCGAGGCCTATGTCTTCGATTTCACCGGGGACCTCTATGACCGGATCCTCACGCTCGAGTTCTTCGATCGGATCCGGCCCGAGATGAAGTTCCCCGGGGTCGAGGCGCTCAAGAAGCAGATCGCCGCCGACATGGATGCGGCGCGCCGACTGCTGGCGGCCCAGGCGGCGCGGGGCTGAAGACTTTACCCGAGTAACCCCACGTGTTAGACTCCGTACAGCGTTCACAAGGGGTTAGCAGCGTCCAACGAACCCGTCCCAACGGAGCCGCCGCAGGGGCTCTGGGGGCGTGGCGATTGGGGGGGGAGCCCCCGGGAGGATCCTGGCATGCGGCTGTCCGTCGAGAAGAAGAAGAGCCTCATCGAGCAGTTCAAAGTGCACGATGGGGACACCGGCTCACCCGAAGTCCAGATCGCGCTGCTCTCGGAACGCATCAACGGGCTGACCGACCACTTCAAGACCCACCTGAAGGATCATCACTCCCGCCGCGGTCTGCTCATGCTCATCGGCAAGCGCCGCGGCCTGCTCGAGTACCTGCGCAAGAAAGACCCGGAGCGTTACCGAACCGTCACGGAAAAGCTCGGGATCCGCAAGTGACGGCGGATCCGGTCAGGCTCTCTCCCCGGTTCCCCCGGCCTCGCCGGGCCACATTCATCGCCGCACTCACCCTAGCTGGAGGAAGCTGATCGTATGGCTCATACCGTACAAACCCAGATCAACAACACGGTCCTGTCGATAGAGACCGGCAAGGTCGCGAAACAGGCCGAAGGCGCGGTGGTGGTGCGCTGTGGCGGGACCATCGTGCTCAGCACCGTGGTGGCGGCCAAGACGCCGATGGAAGGCCGCGACTTTCTGCCGCTGACGGTCGAGTACCGAGAGCGCGCGTATGCGGGCGGCAAGATCCCCGGCGGCTTCTTCAAGCGCGAGGGGCGCCCCGACGAGAAAGAAACCCTGACCTGCCGGCTCATCGACCGGCCCGTCCGCCCGCTGTTCCCGAAAGGCTTCCGGAACGAGACCCAGGTGATCAACCTGGTCATCTCGGCCGACGACGAAAACGATCCGGACGTGCTCGCCATGGTGGGCTCCTCCGCGGCCCTGTGCCTGTCCGGCCTGCCATTCGCGGGCCCGCTGGGCGCGGTGCGCGTCGGTCTCGTGGACGGCAAGCTGGTGGCCAATCCCACCTACAAGCAGATCGCGGCCTCACCGCTCGAGCTCGTGATCGCCGCCACCGAGGACGCGGTCCTCATGGTGGAGGCGGGCGCCAAGGAGGTCAGCGAGGAGCAGATCCTCGAGGCCCTCGTCTTCGGCCACGAGCAGTGCCGGCAGCTGGCCCGCATCCAGAAGGACCTGGCCGCCAAGGCGGCCAAGTCGCGCTGGGTATTCGAAGCCGAAGTGGCCGCGGACCCGGCGCTCGAGGCCAGGGTGAAAGAGCTCGCCGCCGCGAAGCTCGCGCAGGCGCTCTCGGTCCACGAGAAGCAGGCCCGCGCCCAGGCCATGGAATCCGTCTTCGAAGGAGTCTCGGCCGCCATCAGCGGCGACGATGCGGTCCGGGCGAAGGCCCGCGAGTACTTCGAGAAGCTCGAGAAGGCCGAAGTCCGGCGGCTCATCGTGGAGAAGGGCATTCGCGTCGACGGCCGCAGCGTGAAGGAAGTGAGGCCCATCTGGTCCGAAGTAGGCTATCTGCCGCGCGCCCACGGCTCGGCGCTCTTCACGCGCGGCGAAACGCAGGCCCTGGTCGCGGCCACGCTGGGCACCAAGAACGACGAGCAGAAGATGGAGTCCTTCGAAGGCGACACCTACCGCCGCTTCATGCTCCACTACAACTTCCCGTCGTTCTCCACGGGTGAAGTGAAGCGCTTCGGGACGCCCGGCCGCCGCGAGATCGGCCACGGCGCCCTGGCCCACCGGGCCATCGAGGCGGTGCTGCCCACCAAGGAGACGTTCCCCTACACGATCCGCGTCGTCTCCGACATCCTCGAGTCGAATGGCTCCTCGTCGATGGCCACGGTCTGCGGCGCGTCCATGGCGCTGATGGACGCGGGCGTGCCGCTTCAGGCGCCGGTGGCGGGCATCGCGATGGGGCTCGTGAAGGACGGCGACAAGGTCGGCATCCTCACGGACATCATGGGGTCGGAGGACCACTACGGCGACATGGATTTCAAGGTCGCCGGGACCGAGAAGGGCATCACCGCGCTGCAGATGGACATCAAGATCGCCGGCGTCTCCGTCGACGTCATGCGCCAGGCCCTGGCCCAGGCGAAGGAGGCGCGGCTGCACGTGCTGGGCAAGATGGCCGAGACCATCAAGACCCACCGCGCGGAGATGAGCCCGTACGCTCCGCGCTTCGTCACCATCAAGATCCGACCCGAGAAGATCCGCGAGATCATCGGTCCCGGCGGGAAGGTCATCCGCGGCATCCAGGAGAAGACGGGCGCCAAGATCGACGTCGAGGACGACGGCAAGGTGACCGTGTTCTCCTCGAGCAGCGAGGCCGCCCAGATGGCCATCGGCATCATCCAGGACATTTGCCGCGAGGCGGAGCTGGACCGCGTCTACCTGGGCAAGGTCAAGAGCATCAAGGAGTTCGGAGCTTTCGTCGAGATCATTCCCGGTAACGAGGGGCTGCTGCATATCTCCCAGATCGCCGAGAATCGCATCCGGGCGGTCAGCGACGTCCTGTCGGAGGGCGACGAGGTGGCCGTCAAGGTGATCGAGATCGACGGCAATGGCAAGATTCGGCTGTCGCGCAAGAGCGCGCTGCGGGATCAGCCGCAGATGGCGGAGCGAGAGAAGCTGAAGATCGAGCCGGCGGCGGCGTCGGGCGGCAGCCGGCAGTAGCGGCGCCGGCCCCCACAGCCGTCGGGGGAGGGCGGGCGTGCCTTATCGCAAGAGCGTGCTGCCGAACGGCATCCGCGTGGTCACCGAGACCATGCCCCAGGTGCGGTCGGTGGCCGTCGGAGTCTGGGTCGAGACCGGCTCCCGGATGGAGCCGGATCCGCGCGGCGGCATTTCCCACCTGATCGAGCATCTCGTCTTCAAGGGGACCCACAGCCGCTCCGCCGAGGATATCGCCCGGGCCATCGACTCCGTCGGCGGCCAGATGGACGCATTCACCGCCAAGGAGTACACCTGCTTTTACGTCAGCGTCCTCGACGAGCACTTGCCGCTGGCTGTGGACGTGCTCACCGACATTCTGATGCACCCGCTGTGCGCTCCCGAGGACCTCGAGAAGGAGAAGGCGGTGGTCTTCCAGGAGATCAAGATGGTGGAAGACACGCCCGACGACCTCATCCACGATCTCTTCGCTGAGGAGGTGTGGGCGGGTCATCCTCTGGGCCGTCCGATCCTGGGGCGCTGGGACGTGGTGCGCGGCCTGGATCGCGAGACCGTGCTGAGCCACTTCGCCGAGGAGTACGCCCCTCCGCGGATCATCGTGGCGGTGGCGGGGCACGCCGCGCACGATCGGGTCGTGGACATGTTCGCCTCCCGCTTCAACGGGTTCGCCCGGCCGGTGGCGCCGCACGTGCTGACGCCGCCCACGCTGCACCCCGGAGTCCACGTCGTCAAGAAGCCGCTGGAGCAGGTCCAGGTCGTGCTGGGCTTCCCAGGTGTGCCCGACACGGCGCCCGAGCGCTACGCGCTGTATCTGCTCAACGACGTGATCGGCGGCAGCATGTCCTCGCGCCTGTTCCAGGAGATCCGCGAGCGGCAGGCCCTCGTCTACTCCGTGCATTCGAGCAACCAGGGGTACCGCGACGGCGGTCTCTTCTACGTCTACGCAGGGACCGACGCGGCCAACTTGGCCAAGGTGCTCAAGGCGCTGCTCAAGGAAGTCCGCGCGCTCAAGAAGGACGGGATCACCGCCGACGAGCTGCGCCGGGCCAAGGAGCACCTCAAGGGCAGCCTCATGCTGTCACTCGAATCCACCTCCGCGCGCATGAACCGGCTCGGAAAGCAAGAGATGCGCTTCGGCTCGTTCCTGTCGATGGACGAGACGCTGGCGGCCATCGACCGTGTGGAGCTGGAGGAGCTGCAGGCCCTCATCCACCGCGTGTTCGACGAGAGCCAGCTCGCGCTGATGACCCTGGGACCCGTGGATCGGCGAAAATTGCCGCGCGAGCTCTTTCAGAACTGATGCCCAGCGCGAACGCCGGCACGAATGCGAGCCCGTGGAGGCACGCGTGATCGTCCGCTACAGCCGACCGGAGATGACCAGGATCTGGAGCCAGGAGGCGAAGTACGAGGCCTGGCTCCGGGTCGAGCTGGCCGTCTGCGAGGTGTACGGGCGCCGCGGCATCATCCCGGTGGACGCCCTCGGCCGGATCAAGGCCCGCGCCTCCGTCAACGCGCAGCGGATCGACGAGATCGAAGCCACCATCCGGCACGACGTCATCGCCTTCCTGACCAACCTCGAGGAGGCCCTCGGCGCCGACTCGCGCTTCGTGCACATCGGCCTCACCTCCTCGGACGTGGTGGACACGGCTCAGGCGCTGCAGCTTCAGCAGGCCGCGGAGCTCATCCTGGCGGGCCTCGAGCGCTTCCGGGGCGCGGTCAAGGCGCTGGCGCTCAAGCACAAAGACACTCTCTGCGTGGGCCGGACCCACGGCATCCACGCGGAGCCCATGACCTTTGGCCTCAAGGCCGCCCTGTGGTTCGTCGAGGCGGGCCGGAATCTCGAGCGGCTGAAGCGCGCGCGGGAAGTGCTGAGGGTGGGGAAGATCTCGGGCGCCGTGGGCACCTTCGCCCACGTGGATCCCGACGTGGAAGAGGAGGTCTGCCGGCTGCTCGGCCTCGAGCCCGCGCCCGTCTCGACCCAGGTGGTCCAGCGCGACCGCCACGCCGAGTTCTGCGCGGCGCTGGCCATCGTCGCGGCCTCGCTCGAGAAGGTCGCCCTCGAGATCCGCTCGCTGCAGCGCACCGAGATCCTGGAGGCCGAGGAGCCGTTCACCGAGGGCCAGAAGGGTTCGAGCGCCATGCCCCACAAGCGCAACCCCGCCTCGTGCGAGCAGGTCTGCGGGCTGGCCCGCGTGGTTCGGACCAACTCGCTTGCGGCGCTCGAGAACGTGGCGCTCTGGCACGAGCGCGACATCAGCCACTCCTCCGTGGAGCGGATCATCCTGCCCGACTCGACCGGCTTGGTGGATTA
>Ga0207646_10005887_pt1 | contig 12804 bp, 12 predicted proteins | sample KBSK5502metaG_FD_184343 | JGI IMG/M metagenome (GOLD analysis project Ga0207646, IMG submission 184343) | Corn, switchgrass and miscanthus rhizosphere microbial communities from Kellogg Biological Station, Michigan, USA - KBS K5-50-2 metaG... | ecosystem: Host-associated > Plants > Roots >...
CCTGTTCGGCTGAGAGCTGATAGCTGACAGCTCTCTACGGCTGGAACAGAAACAACCCGTCCCCGGTCGTCCCGACGTAGATCAGGCCGCCCGGCGCAGCGGCGGCGCCGGCGAGCGCGAGGCCGGGGCGAGGGGAGGTCATCTCCCGGCGCTTCGTCCCTTCCTGCCAGACGAGCGTTCCATCCACGTCCTCGAGCGAGCTGTACGAGGCCGTGGCTCCCGCGGCGCTCTCCTGCAAGAACAAGCCCCCCTTGAGAAGTCCCACGCGTCGGCTCGTCCACGACTGGCCGTTCCAGCGCTGGAGCCCCTCGGCGGTGCGCAGCTCCAGAACCGGACTGCCGGCGCCATCGGAGAGCAGCTCGGCCCCCATTGGCGCTGACGGTGAGCCGGCGATCGAAAGGAAGCCTCGGCCGTTCTCGGCGACGCGGAAGACTCCGGCCGAAGTCACCAGGACCGGCGCGGGAAACGGGGCGCCGAAAAGGGAGATCGGGGTTCCGGGCGGAGGCGACTCGGGCGTCGACCACCGCTCCCCTCCATCCCGCGAAAGCCGGACTCCCGAGGAAGAGGAAAGCACCAGCACGGTTTTGCCCCCGACGTCCCGGAAGGCCGCGATAGAAGCGGCGGCGGGCAGGAGGTCGCGCGAGACGCGGCGAACGCGCAGCCCTTGAGCTTCCCAGACTCCGCTCTCCTCCCCTCCGTAGGCCCGAAAGAAGAAGACTCGGCTGGGATCGCTGGGATCCGGAACGAGGTCGGTCACGCGCCCCTCTGCCAGGCCGGTGGAACCGTTGGAGAGAGTTCGTCCTCCATCGTCGGAGTAGAAGACGCCTTCTCCTTCCGTCCCGACGTAGAGTCGGCCCGTCCGATCCACTTCAAGCGCCGTGACGACCAGCGACTCGCGCGAGACCCGCGACCAGCTCTCGCCACCGTCGGTCGAGCGGTGGAGCCCTCCGACCGTGGCCGCGAAGATCACGCCGGGTCGCTGAGGATCGCGGCGCACGGCGTGAGAGCGCCGATTGGTGAACCCGTTCTTGAAGCGAGTCCAGTGATCTCCTCCATCGGCCGTGTGATACACCCAGCCGCAGGTGGGGACCCAGATGTCGCGAGAGTTGGCGCGGTCGAAATCCCAGCCGTACACCGTGGCATCGAGCACCATCCCCTCCGCGATTCGCATCCAGGTCTCGCCGCCGTCGCGCGTCCGGAAGGCCTGCCGCCAGGTACCTGCGTAGAGCGTTTTCGGATCCGAGGGGTCGAAGGCGAGCGACTCCACTTGCGAGAGGCCGGCAACCTCCGATCCGGTTCGGGTCCAGGTCACCCCACCGTCTTTGGACAGGCGCACGCCGTCGTCGCCCGCCACTGCCAGGATCGGAGTGGGGGCGAAGGTGATCGCGAGAGCCCGGGTGGCGATTGTCTTCTTCCACTGGGCGAGGATCGTCCATTCGGCTCCCCTGTCCTCGCTGCGCACGACGAGACCGCCCGTGTATTGCCCTTCGAGAGTGGCCCAGAGACGGCCGGGCGTAATCGGATCCGCGACGAGGCCGGACACGACATAGCCCGGAAAGGCCGGCCCCGGCCGCAGAGGAGCCCACGATGCGCCTCCATCCGCCGTGCCGTAGAAGTTGCCGCGAGAAGTGCCGCAGTAGACCCGGTTGGTCTCGAAGGGATCGACCGCGAAGACCCGCACCTCGGCGCCCCAGACCGGGAGCCTCCACCAGGTCGCGGCCCGAGCGGGGGCGCCGGCCGCCGTCAGCAGAAGCGCTCCTACAATATAAAACTTGTATCGCATGGAAGGCAGGTCAATCCGAGAGCCGGGACTCGGAACTCGGGACGCGGGACTCGGCGCCGGAGGTAGGGGATCCGCGGCGGACTGCCGTCATCTGAGCCAGGATCGAGACCGCGATCTCCTCGGGCGTGATCGCCCCGATCTCGACCCCGATGGGAGCGTGGACACGCTGAAGCTTCGCTTCCGGAACCCCCTCTCCCTTCAATCTCGCGAAAACGCCGCGCACCTTGCGCGCCGAGCCGATCAAGCCGAGGTATTTGGCTTGCGGGGCGCCTTCCGCGAGCCAGGGTCGCAGCGCGGCCAGATCGGTCTCCCAGCAGCGCGTCACGATTGCGACGTATCGATCTCTTCCGGGTGCCAGCAGTTCCGAGGGGACCTCGTAATCGCGGTTTACGCGGATCGCACGGATCCCCTCCGGGTACCGCGAGGACGCCGCGTACTCTTCTCGATCGTCTCCGACCAGAACCTCATAGTTGAGCTCCTGGCCGAGCCGTGCAAGAGCCAGGCCGACGTGACCACCTCCGAGAACGAGGAGGATGGGCGCCGCGGACAGCAACTCCACCACGACCCGGGCCGAGCCGCCACAGATCATGTTGGTCGGCTCGCGCAGCTGCCCGCTCTCAATCTCACGCTCGAAGAAGTCGTACCACTTCGAAAACTGGGTCTTGCCCCCTTCCCGGAACAGGTCCGCGGCGTCGGCGACCACTAAGGCCTCGAAGGGACCTCCGCCGATGGTGCCCCAGAAGCTCCCGTCCTCGAAGATGACGAAACGGCGACCGATCCGCGAGGGACCGGATCCCCGGGTCTCGATGACGGAAGCCAGGGCGAGGCGGCCCCGCTTCTGCAGCTCCTCCGTGAGGCGGCGGAAGAAGACGTCATCGGACATGAAACGATTCTAAGCTCTCAGCTCTTAGCTTTCAGCTTTCAGCCGGAGAATCTTGGGGATCCCGTTTGGCTGAAAGCTGATAGCTGTTAGCTGACAGCTCGGCCGTCCGTTACTATCTGCCGCCATGTCTCCCCCGATCCGCGTCGCCGTCTTTCCAGCCGCGGGGCTGGGGACGCGGTTCCTTCCGGCGACCAAGGCTCAGCCCAAGGAGATGCTGCCTCTGGTGGATCGCCCTCTCGTGCAGTACGTGGTCGAGGAGGCGCGTGCGGCCGGCATCGAGCGCATCGTGATCGTGACCGGCCGCGGGAAGAACGCCATCGAGGACCATTTCGACACGTCTTTCGAGCTCGAGCGGATGCTCGAAGAACGCGGGAAGGCGGAGCTGCTCGGGCAGGTTCGCGAGATCTCCGAGCTGATTCCGATCGCCTACGTGCGGCAAAAAGTGGCCCTTGGGCTGGGCCATGCGGTCCTGCAGGCGCGCGATCTCGTCGGACATGAGGCCTTCGCGGTCATGCTCGGCGATGACATCGTGGACGCGGCCGAGCCCTGCGTCGGGCAAATGATGAAGCTCTACGAGCGCCGCGGTAACCCGGTCATTGCCCTGCAGGAAGTGCCGCGGGCGGAGACCCGCCAGTACGGCATTGTGGCGGGAGACCGCATCGAGGACCGCGTCATCGGCATCACCGACATGGTCGAGAAGCCCTCGCCGGAAAAGGCCCCCTCCAACCTCGCCATCATCGGACGCTATCTGCTTCCTCCAGAGATCTTCGAGATCCTGGAGGAGACGCGCTCGGACGTCGGCGGCGAGATCCAGCTGACGTCGGCTCTCCGGACGCTCCTCTCCCGGCGCCCGATCGACGGTTACCTGTTCGAAGGAAAGCGCTATGACGCCGGCGACAAGCTCGGCTTCTTGAAAGCCACCGTGGAGTTCGCCTTGAAGCGGGATGACCTGGGAAAAGTGTTCCGGGAGTACCTGAAGGGACTGAAGCTGGACTAGCAACCCAGCTCTCAGCTTTTGGCTTTCAGCTCTCAGCCGGATCGCCCGAGGCCTCGTCTGGCTGATAGCTGGCAGCTGATAGCTGATAGCTACTCTTTTGCCTTCTTCTCCTTTTTCTTCTCCGCCGGTTTCTCCGAGCGCTTCTCGCCGGACTTCTCCGCTGCCTTCTCGGCCTTCTCGGCCTTCTCGGCCTTCTCCCCGGACTTCTCCGCGGCCTTCTCGGCCTTCTCAGATTCCCGCTTCTCGCCTTTCTCGCCAGATTCGCCCTTCGAGGACGAATCGGATTGGCCTTCGGCTTTCCCGCTCTCCTGCTTCGCGCGAGCGTAGTCGGTCACGTACCAGCCGCTTCCTTTGAACTGGATGGCCGGAGCGGAGGCGAGCTTCTTCAACGGGCCGGCGCAGTGCGGGCAGATCTTCAACGGCCTCTCCCCGACGCGTTGGATCGCCTCTGTCCTCTTGCCACACTTCTGGCAGCCGTATTCGTAGATGGGCATGTTTAAGAATTTCGAATTTCGGATTTCGAACTTCGGATTTTCAATCTCAGAGGATTCTAGGGCGAGGTCCCAAATCCGCAATTCGCAATCAGTTTCCGAGATTTCCCCCCTCCGTCTTGTACTGAATCTTCCTGACGCGGCCTCCGGAGCCCCGAAGTCGCCGTACCAAACCCAGACAGAAGAAGGCGTAAAGCAGCCGCGCGTTCTCCGGTACCGTGAGGGGGCCTCTCGCGCACAGAACCTGTATCGGCGTGCGCCCGTCGATCTTCTGATAGAAGGCCTGATCTGCGGCGGAAAAGAGCGCAAGCAAAGGCCCTTGAGTGCGCTCGAGAATGGTTTGACCGGAGCCCAGTCTTTGGACGATGCGCTTCACGTCGGCGGTTCGGCGAATTCCTTCGAGAACAGCCTCGGGAATGGAGAGATCGATCCGCACCAGCTCCTGATTGCGGCGCGGCCCGATCTCGAAGACCACGTCTCCGACATCCCAATCGAACGCCCCCCAAAGGATTTCCCGGATCTGTTCTGCGATCGTTTCTTTCAAGCGCTCGGGGGTCAGAATCCCCATCTGAAGCAAGACCTGTCCGAGCCTCAGCCCGCCGCGTGTCCGCCGCGCCTCCGCCTCGCGGGCGGAGTCAGGCTTCAAGATGCCCTGCCGCAACAGGTGCATCCCGAGGCTGACTTCCCTCTCGTTGGAGCTCGCGAACACAACCTGTCCGTCGTCCAGCGCGATCTGGCGGACGCGGCCTTCTCGAGTCAACGTCAGAGTCCCGGGAACCCGGTAACGGTGGATTGTCACCAGGATCTCGGCAAGCGGCGTCACCGCAAGGTCTCCGCGGTATTCGAAGCGTTTCTCCATTATGGGGTTGGCTCCATGGTAGCGGAAAGGAGCGAGACACGTAAGCGTCCTACAATGCCCGCCTTGATCTCGGTGGAACAGGCCCTGGCCCTTCTGACGTCGACGACACGACCGCTCGCCTTCGAGGAATGCCCTCTGCCCGAGGCGCTGAGTCGGATTCTGGCTCGGGACATCGTTTCCGACGTTGATTGGCCGCCGTTCGACACTTCCGCGATGGATGGGTACGCCGTTCGAGTTTCTGACCTCATGGATCCGGGGCGCTCGATTCCGGAACGGAGCCGAATCGTCGCGGCTGGGGACTCTCCTCCCTCCGCGCTGGAGCGGGACGAGGTTGTGCGCGTCATGACGGGCGCTCCGATTCCGGAAGGAACGGAGGCCATCGTGCCCGTTGAGCGCGCGAGAAGAGACGGGCCACGGGTGGTCTTCGAGGGGCAGGCAGAGGTGGGAGCGCACATTCGACGCCGGGGAGAGAGTGTCGCGGTGGGCACCGTGCTTCTGGCTGCGGGGCGGCGGCTCGGGCCGGCGGATATCGCGCTCGCGGCGCTTGCGGGAGCCGATCCGGTAAGCGTCTTTCGCCGACCCCGCATGACCATCGCCGTAACGGGAAACGAGTTGGTCGAGGCCTCCAGCCGGCCTGGCGCCGGGCAGCTTAGGGATTCCAACGGACCGATGCTCGCCGCGCTGTGCCGCGCCCGAGGCTGGGAGGCGGCTCTGGCGGGACGCTTCGCCGATCGGGCCGAGGATCTCGAGCGCCTCTTTACGACCGCAGGGGGGAACGAGGACGTCCTGATTACTTCGGGGGGTGTGTCTGCCGGCGACCTCGATCTTCTCCCCGAGATCGCGACCCGATGCGGATTCGAGATCTTCTTGCACGGGGTTTCGGTCCGGCCCGGCAAGCCCATCTCGGTCGGCCGCCGGGAAGAGACACTTTGGTTCGGGCTACCGGGAAACCCGGTCTCCAGCGCCGTCACGTTCCATCTCTTCGTTCGCTTCGGGCTGGATCGGCTCGAAGGCAACGCCCACCCCGGAGCGCCGGTTTTGACCGCGCGCCTGGTACGCAACCTGCCGCCGACCGGTCCCAGAGAGACGTACCGAGACGCTCTGTTGACCTGCGTCGCCGGCGAGCTCGCTGTCGAGCCTCTCGCCACGCGCGGCAGCCACGACATCGCTTCCCACGCGCGTAGCAACGCATTGATCCGCCAACGGGCGGGCGGCGGGCCTCTCTCCGCCGGCGCGCTGGCGGAATGCGTAGTGATCGGAGAAGTCGACAGTCGACAGTCAACAGTCGACAGCTCAGAGTGAGTCGGACTCTGCCGACGCCGTCCGCCGAGGTGCTCCACCGGCGCGTTCGTACGCGCGACAGCGTCTCGATCGCTTACACGTGGTGGCGCCGCCCATCGCCCGAGCTGATCCTGCTGGCGCCGGGGTTCTGGCGCACGCGGCTCGCGCGCGAGAATCTCTTTCTCGCGAACCACTTCGTGCGGCGCGGCTACGACGTCGCGGTCTTCGACTTTCGCGGCCATGGTGACAGCGGAGGGGCCTACACGCTGGGCGCCTGCGAGGCGGAGGATTTCTCGGCCGTGGCCTATCAGCTGGTGGGAGAGGGTCACCCCTATGCGCGTTTGGCCGTGCTCGGGCTTTCGATGGGCGGTTCGATCGCCGCCGACGCGCTCGCTCGCCACCCGGATCTTCCCTGTCGAGCTCTGGCGATGATCTCTTCGCCGGCCGACGTCGCTTCTCTCCGGCCGCGGCCGTGGAAGGCCGGGGCTCTCCGTCAAATCAGTCTGCGAAACGCGGTGCGCGCGCCCCGCCTCTCGGCGCGAGGAATGCTCGGACGTAAGCCGAGGTGGGCGGAGGCGGTCGCGAGCCTGACAATGCCAAAACTGATCGTCAGCGCCGAGGGGGACTGGCTTGTCGACCCTTCGCACGCACGCCTGCTCGCCCGGGCTGCGGCGCCGCCCGTCGATTTCGTCCATCTCGAGACGCCGGGATCGCTTCATGGCGATGCGCTGGTTCGCTTTCTTCCGCTGCGCATTCTTCGCCTCCTGACGCGGTGGTTCGAAAAGAACGCACCCCCCTGACCGTCGCTTCCGCTTGCGAGGGGCCCGCGCCTGCTGGCGCACCGGCTCGCGGCTCGGCCGGATGCGGCCTCGACCGCGCGCCTGGTCCCTCGCGGCGCTCTCGCTCCCGCGGCGCGCGCCTCCTCCCCTCTGGGAGACTACGCGCGCCGCGTACCAGATGTCAGGGGTCGGGGAAACTAATAGGGCCCTCGCGGCTCGCGTAGTCTCCCGAAGTAACCGAGGGAGGAGGCGCGCGGCGCGGGAGGCCGAGCACCAGCGAGGCCGACGTGGATGCGGGAGCCCGCAGCGATCGCGCACCAGCCCGACACGCGAGGCCGACGTGCACCTAAGGTTTTCTTTAGCTCCCTCCGGTGCGCACGGTTCGTGCAAATAGAATCCTCGCGTGAACCGGCGAGTGGTCGTCACCGGCATCGGCTGCCTTTCCCCCAACGGAAACGGGCGGGAGGCCTACGCGCGGGCGTTGCGCGAGGGGGTGAGCGGAGTCGGCCGCATCTCGCTCTTCGACCCGGAGGGGCTCCCCGCGACGATCGCCGGGGAGCTCAAGAACTTCGATCCGGCCGAGCACGTCGGAGTCAAAGACATCCGCCACGTCTCCCGCGCGGTTCCCATGGCGATCGCCGCCTCGGCGGAAGCGTTCGCCGACGCGGGAATCGACACGAAATCCCTGTCTCTGAACGAGCGTCGCTCGCTCGGGGTCGTGCTCGGAAGCGGCGGCGGCCCGATCGAGTTCTCCGAGAGGATGTATCACCTGTACTACACCAACCAGGTCAAGAAGGCATCGGTCTACTCGATTCCCTCCGGCACGATCGGGACCCTCTCTTCGGAGATCTCGATGCGCTTCGGTCTGCGCGGGCCGTCGCATGTCATCTCGACGGGATGCACGTCCTCCTCTGACGCGATCGGAAACGCGTTTCGCTCCATCAAGCACGGGACGGCGGATATCGCCTTGACGGGCGGGGTCGACGCCACCGTCGTTCGCGGGATCATGGAAGGCTTCGTGATGATGCGCATCGTCTCGACGTCCTGGGAATCCGAGCCGCCCCGCGCCTCGCGCCCCTTCTCCGCCGACCGCGACGGTTTCGTGCTGGGCGAAGGGGCGTGGATGTTTCTCTTAGAGGAGCATCAGCGTGCGGTCGCCCGGGGAGCGCGCATCTACGGCGAGATCCGGGGCTACGGTGCCACCTGCGACGCTTACCACCGAGTGCGTCTGAACGAAAGCGGGGAGGAGCCGGCGCGCGCCATGACCCTGGCGCTCGAGGAGGCGGGCCTCGTCTCAGAGGCCGTGGGTTACGTCGCCTACCATGGCACCTCGACGGAATTGAACGACCGAGTGGAAACGCGCGCGATCCGTCTCGCCTTCGGCCGCAGCGCCCGGCGCCTGCCCGGATCGTCGATCAAGTCGATGATCGGCCATCCCCAGGGAGCCTGCGGCGCCGCCGGCCTGGCGGCGACCCTTCTCGGAATGCGCGATTCCTATCTTCCGCCGACCATCAACCTGGACAGCTTCGATCCCGAGTGCGACCTCGACTACGTCGCCAATTCCTCGCGCCCCCTCTCCTTCGAGAATGCCCTCTGCAACTGCATCGGCTTCGGCTCGAAGAACAGCGCGCTGGTGGTCTCGCAGCCGTCACATTGTTAGTCGAGAATGAACCCTCAACCCTCCCCGTGAGTCTTCTGGTTCCGTCCCGCCGCCCCTCCTCGGAGTTTCTCGACGACGAGACCCTGGCCCCCGAAGAGATGCTCAAGTCGCTGCGGGATCTGGAGAGGTTGAATCGCGGCTGGGGCGCCTCCCGTGCCCTAGAAGACTTTCTGCTCCCACGCCTGCGTCCGCAGGGAAACGGATCGGTGCTCGTCATCGACGTCGGCGCCGGCTCGGGCTCGGTGACGCGATCCCTCTCGCGCCGCCTGTCGGCTTCCGGTCTGCCTGCTCGAACGTTTGCTGTGGATCGGCAATGGCGTCACCTGGCGGCCGGGAAACGGGGCGCCAACGGGACGCCGGCCCTCGCCGCCGATGCCTTCCGGCTCCCGCTCGCGGACGGCTCGGTGGACTGGGCGGTATCGACACTTCTGCTCCATCACTTCTCGCCCGAGGAGAACGTCCGCCTTCTCCGGGAGCTCGCGCGGGTGGCGCGCCGCGGGTTCGCGATGCTCGACGTGCGCCGGCACCTCTTTCCCTTCCTCTTCGTCGCGCTCGCCGGGCGAATGACATTCGAGACCTCGGTTTCGGTTCACGATGGGCAGGCCTCGGTCCTCCAGGCCTACACTCTCGAGGAAGCCCGGCAGATTGCGCGGACCGCGCTGCCCGGGGCACGGGCCGAGAAGGTATTCCCGTTCCGACTGTTGGTGACCGGATCCAGATTGCTCACGCCTTCATGACCTCTCTCTACGACGCCATCGTCATTGGCGCCGGCCCGGCCGGCTCCGCGGCCGCCGCGACGCTGGCGCAGCGCGGACGGCAGGTGGCGCTGATCGAGAAGGATATGTTCCCGCGCCACAAGGTTTGCGGGGCCTTCCTCTCCGCCGATGCACTGCCGCTGCTCGACCGCCTCGGCGTCCGTCCGGAGATCGACCGATTCGCGACGGAGACGATCAGTCGGGGAGCGGTCCACTTGCCGGGGGGCCTGACCGTCTCGTTCCGCCTTCGCTTACCGGCGCTCGGGATCTCCCGGCGCGTCTTCGATGACCTGCTCGCCCGGAAGGCCTGCGGAGCGGGCGCGCAAGCCCGTTTCGGAGCCCGCGTTCTGACCGCCGACCGCGTCGATGGTCGGTTCCGGGTCGCCTTCGCGACACCGGACGGCTTGACCGAGTTGGAGGCGCGGACCGTGCTCGGCGCCTGGGGCCGCTGGGATGCGCTCGACAAGACGCTCGACCGGAGTTTCCTGCGAGGCGGCCGCCGTTTCTTCGCATGGAGCCGCGACTTTTGTAACGAGGAGGGATTGGCCGGATCCGTGCGGCTCTACCTCTTCCGCGGCGGTTACTGCGGCCTGTCGCGCGTGGAAGGAGGCGCGGTCAATCTGGCCGGTGTCGTCTCGGAAAAGGTGCGCCGTGCCGCCGGCGGCTGGGAAGAGGTCGTGGCGTTCGCGCGCAGCGAGAACCGGGCGCTCGATCGAGACCTCGCGCCTCTCGCTCCAGGCCCGATCGGTTATCTCGGAACCGGCCCTGTCTTCTTCACAGCCAAGCCTCCCGTCGAAAACGGAATCCTCATGGCCGGAGACTCCGCTGGAGTGATCGATCCATTCTCCGGCCAGGGTCAGGCAGCTGCGCTGGCTTCGGGCGTACTGGCCGGCGAGACAGTCGACGCGGCGCTCTCGGGCGAGATCCCATTAGAGGCGCTCGCCCGAGAGTACGCGCACGCTTGGAAGCGTCGTTTCGCGCCGCGCTTTGCCTGGAGCGCGGCGTTTCGGTCACTGATGCTGCACCCCGGTGCCGCTTCGATCGCCGCGCGTACGGGAGGAGAAAGACTGATCCGGTTCGGGATAGAAAGACTTCAGAACCTATCGGGCGATCGGGTGATCGGATGACTTACCCCGAACCGAGTCTTGCTTCGACGGAATCACCCGATGACCCGATCACCCGATCATCAGATTCCCTTCGCTCCCTCGGGCGTGAAGATCTTGTCGTCGAGCTTCCCGGGGCGCACATCTCGGTATTCGAGGCGAGTGATCGTCTTCGAGTCTCGGGCGAGCAGGTCCCGCACCTCCATCTCCGCTACGATCGTCTTGCCAAATGCCTTGGCGAATCTCGTGAACGTCACTTCCTTGGCTGGCTTACCCGAGGGGAGCGAGAAGAGCAGGCGGACAGGCAGCCGCTCCGCTTCGTCGTACCAGAGGACGATGCGGGGGAAGGCGGCCCGCGGAGACTTCGCGGTCAGGTCGAGCACCCGGCAGGTCTTCCCGGTGACGACTTCCGTGCCCGGGCGAGCGACCCCCTCGTAATCCTCCGCCAGCCGCAGGCGGGCCACGTCTCCCACCGAGGCACCGCCGACGAGCCGCTGGTTCGGGGTGATCGGAACGGCGTTGGTTGCGCCCGGAACGATCAACCACATCTTCTCCCCGGAGGTCAGGATCTTCCGCCCGCTGTTCTTGCCGCCCCGAAAGACAATCAAGCCGCGGTCCCGGCCCTTGACGTAGACATCGAAGTCGGCCGCGCCGGCGACTTTGCCGTTCTCGATCTGCGTGGCTCGGGCGGAGATCACCGCCTCCTCGAACGTGTTGCGCACCGCGTCGACGTTCGCGAGCCATTGATGAACGTCGGGCGCCTGCGCCGGGAGGGTAAAGATCAGGAGAAAAACAGCTGGCGTGCGCATCGTTGAATGAGAACAGCAAAGAGCGTTCCCGTCTTTCGCAGCAGTTGGTCGAAGGTCAAAGGTCAATGGCCTTCGCCTTTCGCCGCTCGCCCTTCGCCGTTCGCCCAGCGCCTAAACATGGGCTAGAGCTTCCACGATCGACATCCGCGAGGCGCGCCTGGCCGGGAAATAAGAGGCGATCGCCATCGTCCCGATCATCGCGATCGTGCCCGCGGCATAGGCCAGGGGATAGAAGCGGACGTGGATCGGCATTCCGTGTGTCGCTCCCGGCGGCGGCGGCAGGATGATGCCCGACGCGTTCAGCGCCGCGCGCACCACCAGGGCGAACAGCATCCCCGCCAGGCAGCCCAGCAGAGCCAACGCGACCCCCTCCGCCAGGAACATCGTGAGGACGCCGGAGGGCCGCGTGCCCATCGCGCGTAGGGTGCCGATCTCGCGCGTGCGCTCGGTGACGGCCATCGTCATGACGATCGCGGCCGAGAGGATTACGATGATGACCAGCACGGCTCCCACGAAGCCGAAGATGCCGATGTAGAGCAACTTGACCTGTTCGTAGAACGTGGCGAGCTCCCGCCAGTGACGGATCGCCACGTCGTAGCCCGCCGCCGACAAAGCATTTGTCAGGGCCCGCGCCGTCTTGCTCTCATCGGCGCCCGGCTTCAGGAAGACGACGAGCTTGGATACCGTCTCCGGGCTCTGGAGGAGACGCCAGACCAGTCCCGCTCCCGCGGCGAGGTAACGATCGTTGAGCTCCTTGATCCGGACGTCCGCGAGCCCGACCACGAGTCCGTCCACGGCGTTCAACGAGCCGTCCGGCGTGGTGGCCATCAGCGTCACGCGATCTCCCACGCGCACGTTGAGCGCCGAGGCGAGCCCGGTGCCGAGCACGACGCCGTCGCCGCCGTCGCCCGAGAGGTAGCTGCCCGCGGTGACCAGCTCCTTCGCGTAGGTCGCCGCCGCTTCCGGCTCCGGGTCGACGCCAACACCGAGGAACGGCACTGACTTGGCTCCGTTGGTCGCGAGCCCCACGAAATCGATCCGGGGCAACACGGACGCGACGCCGGGCACGCGCGAGGCGATGGCCCGGGCCCGCGCGGCGTCGTGGAGCCCGAACTCGAGCGTCGTCTCTTCGCTGCGCCCGACCGCCCGGCGGTCCACGATCTGAAGCTGCCCCACCGACCGGATCGTTCCCTCCTTGAGCCCCTCGAAAGACTGGGCGATGAATCCTCCGGCCAGCGCGAAGGCCGCAAAGCCGAAGGCGACCACGGCCGAAAGCAATACGGTCCGACGCCTCTGGCGCGCGAGGTTTCTCAGCGCGATCGCGAACGGGCTCACGCGACTCTCCGGTCCGACTCGATGCGGCCGTCGTGGAGCTCGATCACGCGGCGGGCGCGGGCCACGACC
>Ga0207646_10005889_pt1 | contig 12799 bp, 10 predicted proteins | sample KBSK5502metaG_FD_184343 | JGI IMG/M metagenome (GOLD analysis project Ga0207646, IMG submission 184343) | Corn, switchgrass and miscanthus rhizosphere microbial communities from Kellogg Biological Station, Michigan, USA - KBS K5-50-2 metaG... | ecosystem: Host-associated > Plants > Roots >...
GAACTCCGGCTCGGAGTAGCCCGCGCCCAGCCCAAGCGTGAAACGGCCACAGCACAGGAGGTCGAGCGTCGCCGCCTGCTTGGCAACCACGAAGGGGTTGCGCCAATGACGTGAGGCCTATTTGTTCGAATCCGCTACGGGCTATGACCCCCAATCGGGGCAATTCCTAAAGGCGCGAAACATGATCGAACAGGTTAGGCGGGCTTGGGCGCCGTCAGTCCGCCCTGACACCCCGCCACGGGACCGTGATATCGGTGCCAAGTAAGGGCGCGCTTACTTCTGCTTGGCGTACTCCGGCGAACCCTTGAAGTCGAGCAAGATTACCGTTTCGGTGCCGACCGTCCAAGCATCGTGTCCAGGTGGGATGACAAAGCCGTCGCCGGCTTTGATCTCCTCCTCCGACCCGTCCCGACCGACGATTTTCATGCGCCCCTGAACGACGTAGCCAACATGGTGGACCTCGCAGCGATCGGTCTTCGCGATCGGCTTGACGTGCTCAGACCACTTCCAACCAGGCTCATGGTGCGAACGGCCGATGGTCACGCCGCCGACGTTCACGACCTCCAGCTTGCCCGTGCCGAATGGGCGCGTTTCGTCGGGAGAGTGAAGACTCTTCTTGTGAACCGCAGCCTTCTTCTCGGTAGTGGGTGCATCTGCCATCGCGACCTCCTTGCTAAACGACTCGTCGGCGATCGTCCCGTGGCGATCTCCAGTATGCGCGTTGTGTTGGGCACCGCACCAGCTCGGCGCTCGCGGGGTGATTAAGCCGCGGGCGTTCGCGGCATTTCCGACCCGGCGCCTACGGCATTTCCAAAAACAGGGTTCCGTTAAAGAAGAGTTGACGAGGAGTGGTAGGCGAGTTCAAGTCGAATTGAAGTTTAGGGGCGTGCGGGTCTCAAAATGAGGCGGTTTTGGAAGTCCGCACTGGAAATACTGTGGTGGGAGAGTTGAAGAAGAGTTAAAGAAGAGGACGAGTTCAGCTCAACTTCCGTTAAACAAGAAGCGAAATTGAGTTAAAGTCGCTCGCCACAGCAGCGACAATACTGTTGTGGGAGCGTTGAACGGGATATCGATACCGCGCGAGAACGCTTCGGACTGCGTTATGGGGCCTTGCGTTGAGTTGTGCGCCGCGGGGGGTTTGGTCTGAGGCCAGCGCCAGCCAGACCGACCGCAAGGGCCGTGAGCCCGAGCTCGAATTGTTCCTCACCGGCTACTCGAGAAAGGTCTTCAATGACTTGAGCGGTTAGCGGGAAGTCCTCCGGGGGGAGGCTGGCGAACTCGCGGCGCCAGTCGGCTGCATACTGCGACTGCGGTTGCAGGCGAGTCCGAGGCAGCTCCCACGCAACAAACCCCGTTGTGTAGGTGACAACCGCATAAATGGCATGGACCCCCGCTGGCGGGGCCATGCCAGCCTGGCCAAGCCGACCCAGCAACCTTTCCACGCCGCGGAAGATACCCGGCCCGACTACAGCTTGAGTCAGGAAAATCACCGGCAGGCTGGGGTGCTCAATCAGCAGCAGGCGAAGCGACCTTCCCCAGTGAACCAGGATCCCGGCAACGTCGCTGGGCACCGGCTCGGATAGCCGCAGGTCGCGCAGTCCCCTTTGTGCGATTGCATCGAGCAGATCCTCCCTGCTGTCGATGTAGCCGTAGATCGTCATCACTCCGCAATTGAGGCGTTTGGCGAGGCTTTGCATGGTCAGAGCCTCGAGGCCCTCCTCGTCAGCCAGCTGGAGCGCTGCGTCGACAACTTGGTCGCGGGTTAGTGAACCGCGGGGGCGTCTTCTATGCCGGGTCTTGACGTGGGCCCTCATCTTGCTATAAGGTACTACGTACCGTACGGGCTACGCAAGGAATCCGAGGTAGTTAGTGGGGATGGGGAGGATCGTGGTGGACAAATCGCTTTCTGGGCATGTCACGACTAGCGAAGGGCGCCCACAATTGAGCGTCGGTCGGAAGGCAGCCTTCGCGGTGGCGTGTGTTGCCGCGGGATTCCTTCCGATGTCGGCCGGCTACATTCACAGCAGCGTCGTCCGCTTCGTCTACGGGTTGCTCGTCACCGTCGTCATGCTCGCCCTGGCGCTCATGGCGAGACGCAGGTCGGCGTGGCGTCGGTACTGGCAGATACCGCTTGCCTTCTTCGGAATGGCCCTCTTCGTGCTGGCCGACAACTATGTCCCGGACTTCCTGAGGGCGAATGTGCTCCACGTCGGTACGACCTCAGGCAATCCGATCGCCTCGACGGTCTCTGGCACCATCATCATCCAATTCAACGAGTTGCTGGAGACGGTCCTCGCAGTGCTGGTCGTGCTCTGGATCTCCAGGAGTTCGTTGAGCTCGATCTATTTCCGCAGGGGCCGCTTCGGGCGAGCTTATGTGATCGGAATCATCGGCCTGGTCGGGTTTTATGTCCTGACCTACCGAGTTCTCTCACATTCGCGTTTCATTCCCGTGCACGGCACCCTCGATGTCAATCGCTACCTCAGCCTGACTCCCACACTCCTGGTCGTCGCAGGCATGAACGCCTTCTTGGAGGAGCTGCTTTTCCGCGGTCTCCTGATGTCGAAGCTGAACATCGCCTTCGGGCCGTACCTGGCTACCTTTGTCCAGGCAGTCATCTTCGCGTCCTGGCACGTCGGCATCACCTACACGCCCGTTGTTCTGGTCTTCATCGTGCTTGATGTGTTCCCGCTGGGCCTTCTGGCCGGCTATCTCACGCGCAGTTCGGGCAGCATTCTTCCTGGGTGGCTCTTCCACATCGGGGTGGACATAGCGATTTACCTGCCTTTCCTTTCCTACGTCTCGTGAGTCGCGCCTAGCGAGGCGCGAGCTTTTCCCTTCGCCCGCTCTTGGACGCGACTGTTCGGACCGACCCTGTGCGGATTCACCCTCAAGCCTTTCCGCTCATCCACTTCGGCTGCATGACTCCGGCGCGTCTACTCGTCATAGTCGGAGCGCTTATCATCGCCGCCGCGCTGTTTGGCGTCATCGTTGCAGCCATCGTTAATGCGATTACCGATGAGAAGCGTTCAGATGCGGGTCGGCCTTCGGTTCGCCTTGGCCGGGATTGGCCCCAGTTAAGGACCATTGATGAGCTTTGGGCCGACGAGTACCAAGGACATAGCGATCAGAACGACGCCCACCAGCCGATCGCCCCGCTCGCGAAGCTGATCGCCATCCTGGCGCCTAGCCTAGCCGTCTCATCCCCTCGCCGCCCGATTGGGGCACTATCTAGACATAGGGCTCGCTGCCCAGGGCATAACAGTGCTCACCCACCGGTGGCTCGGTGGAACACTATCCGATCGGCCGGCCGTGTTCCAACCTATTAGGGCCTGAGGATGAGGCGTCCAACCCAGGCGAAGACATGATCCGTATGCTCGTGATCTCTCCGCTCAAAGCTTCGATTCCTGAAATCTGGAGCCAACTTCGCAACTTCGCTTAATAGTCCCGGGGATACGAGGCCGCCCGAGGCGGCCTCCATCTGTCGCGCGCTCAGTAGCTTTGCAGGAAGACGTCGGGCTGGTTCTCCGTCACGCCTGCCGCGGTGGTAACCACATTGCGGTTATCACCCCAGCTCACAAACCGGGTGGTCCCATTCGACGATACGTTGTTGTAGTCACCCATGTAGCAGAAGGAGATGATCGGATCCTGCTGCGGCTTCGTCTGCACGATTGGGAAGGCCACCGTGCTCAGCTTCACCTCGCTCGTCGACCTCGGGCCGGCGGTCGCCGTAGCCAAGCTGAGATCCTCTTTGTTGGTCTGGATCAAGTCGACCGGGCTGGCGGGCACACGGTCATACCACATGGCATGCAGCCCGCTGCCGTCGGTGGTGATCCAGGGCTGGAACCGATCGTTCATCGTTACGGTATTCGGGCTGGCGCTGATCTGCTGTGGGACGCTCCATGTCTTGTTGCCGTCCCGCGAGAAGCTCAGGAAAATCCTGGTGGCGTTGGTGTTGTTGCCACCCACCCCGTTGGGCCGATCGTTCCAGGCAGCGTAAAGGATGCCGTTGTGGTCGATGGTTGTGCTTGGCATCTCGAAGTTGCGGGCGTCGTGCCCGGTCTGCGTCTCGATGACTTCGCGCAAGTCCCGCGAGTTGTTGCAGGCCACGATCTTGTCACCGGATCCCTTGATCGGGGCGATGGTCGTGATGCCTTGCACCGTCCCGGTGGCCACGTCGAACGTCGCCATTCGCGCGTTGGCCGCCGTGATCGCGGCGTTGGTGCACCCCTCCGGGACGCTCTCCTCCCAGGAGACGAATAGGGTGCCCCCCTGGGGGACCGGGTTCGATCCCTGGGCGCAGGCCAGCGAGCCGGACAGCATCGAGGTCCGCCAGCGCACGCCGTCGGTTGAGTCAGTCAGCATGATGGGACTCTGGGGCGCCCGCGAGAAGAACGTCCACGTGATGTAGAAGTGGAGCTGCCCCGTCCCATCGGGCGCCACTGCCAGGTACTCCTTGTCGGCGAAGAAATTGAAGCCGCTGCCGACATCGACCGGAACCGACACCAACTGGAAGGTGTTGGTACCGACCGGCATCTTGTAGAAACTGATCAGCGAATGCGCACCGAGGCCATCCGAGTTGAGGGCCAGGCTTGCCGAGTAGAAGTTTCCGGCGGCATCGTGCGCCACAGTCGGGTCACCGATCGGCTGGACGAACGGCTTCCACGGCAGGTCGCCCATATCGGTGAAGGTCGCGCCGCCATCAGTAGATACCGAGTAGCCAGTAAGGTTGAGCGCTGGAGCGCAGCAGACCAGCGAGTCGTTGAACTCGACGACCACCTTGCTCCCGAGCGCCGTCACACTTGTCTCGCTCTGCGTGTTCTGCGGTGATCCGCCATCCTCGGCCAGGCAGTTCACCTGCGTGTTGCCAGTTGCGCTGGGTTCGGCCGAGCACACGGTTCCCTGATGTGACGGACCTGAAGGTGCGGTCAAACTGCCGTTCAGGAGCCTGATGACGAGGTCTCCCGCGCCGTCGATTCGCGGGTTTCCCGCCCAGTCCGGGCTCGCCGTGGCGCTGCCGGCACTGGTCACAGCGCTGCCCGTTAAGAGGGCCAGTGCGCCAGCGACCGGCAGGATCGCTCTGATGAACCTTCTCATCTGTCCCTCCTTGTTAAGCCCCTCCTTATCGTGTCGGAGCGAGGGCGAGCGCAGCACTCGCCCTCTCATGCTTCGTAGCGCTAAAAACTCCCGGTGAAGACATCTGTCCGGTTGGCCAAACACCTTGACGACAACGGCGCCGAATTGCACGCGGCGTTGACCTGAACGAAGAAGGGATGGAACGCTGTGTCGACTGCCGTCAGGCCCTCGTAGTCGCCCACGAAAAAGCCTGAGGCGAACGGCGCCGCCAGCATGTTGAACGGCCCGGCCGCCTGGGTATCGGGCACATTGGTGTCGATCCCGCCACTCAGGACTCGGGATGGCGAGAACGTCTTGATGAAGTAGTCGGTGGGCAGCGTGGTCGTATTGGTCGGTGTCAGCTCGCGGAAGTCGTAGTAGGTCACACCGACCGTGTGATTCGAATTGACTGCCACCGTGGCGGTGAAGGCCGGCTGCCCCTCCGGGGTATTGACCCGCACCGGGGTGCTCCAGGTCGTTCCGCCGTCAGTGGACGTCGAGATGGCCACCTGGTCAAACTTGCCACCCGAGAACCGGGCGTCCTGCCAGACCACGTAGAGTTGACCGGTGGCTGGGTCGATGGCCGGCTCCGGGATGATGTCCCCGGTCCGGATCGTCTGCCCGGTGTTCGGGTCGGACACGAAGACCGTTCCGAGATTGGAGATGATCCGTGGGGCTGTCCAGGTCGCCCCGCCGTCGGTGGACTTCTGGAAGGCCACGTTGAAGCCGTGCTGGCCCTTAGCGTTGCTTCCGCTGCCGTTGATGGCATCGAAGAAGTCGTAGAGCGTATCCGTCCGCGGATCCACGACGATCACATTCCCGATCGTCTGGTTCTCCTGCGGAGTTGGCGCCGAAACGTCGTTGATGATCGTCGGCGTGCTCCACGTCTGCCCGCCATCCGTGGTCTTCGAGAACCAGGTCGGGCCCGTGAAGCCGAAGAAGTTATGCGCACCCTCTTCGGGATTGGGGATGATCGCAGTGCCGTTAGGCGCGGCCAACCGGTCCCACACGATGTAAGCGACGCCTGGATGAACGGGGTCGGCGGTCACGGACTCCTTGTCATTGAAGAACTGGGAGCTCGTATCCGCCTTGATCACGTTCAGGTTTGTCCAAGTCTGCCCGCCGTTCGAAGAGGTCGCGGCCGCGACGGCATTCCTGAAGTCGGTTTCATCGAATGAGATAGACACGGTGTACGCGGTCCCGTCGGGCCCGATCGAGACCCAGGGATCAGAGGCACGGGTATAGTTCAGCCCCCCCCTTGCACAGAGGTCGAAAGGCAGGTCGGTCTGGGACCAGGTTGCCCCACTGTCGAGGGAGAAGCCGGCAACCAGTCCGTGCGCGCCCCCGTCAGACCAGCGGTCCTGCTGCCAGGTGCCGATCAGGTTGGTGGTGTTCGCAGGATTCAATGCTACGGAGGGCTCCACCTCAGCGTTCGTAAAGTTGATGGCGCTCCCTCCTCCTCCGAAGGTGCATGTCGCATAGGGACTCGGGTTAGCGGAGACCTCCACAAGCGACGAGGCAAAGGCGTTCGTCGACGCCGCTACGACGAGACTGCTGGCGATCGCGAGTATGGGTCCAAATCGTCTCAAAGCCATCGACCTCCTTCCTTCAATTCCGGCTGCTGCTAACGATGGTGTCGAGCACTTCTTGCTGGTAGTACAGCGGCGTTCCCTGATCTGCCCCTATCGAAGCCATCGCCTCATTCTCTCCTTTAACAAGGCGGCGGGGGAACGGGCGCTGGTTCCATCCCCACTACATGCTTACGTGAAGCCGTTACTGGGCGGATTCGATCGGACGGTACTGTACGCGTGTCCCTCGAACTCGTGCATCGGCCAGCCAACGGCCCGGTGGACATCGGCACCGGCTTCAGCCACCTCGCCGTCCAGATCGACAACCTCAAGGCTACCGTCGAGGCGTTAACGCAAGCGGGACTGAGGCCCGGTCCAATCGAGCTTCCTGGCGGACCGGATGGGCCTCAACTTCATGGCTCGCCGACCCCGACGGCTATCGGATCGAGTTGGTCCAATGGCCACCCGGGCATCCCGATGGCATCACCGCGGCCGACTTCCTTAGCCAGCAGGCCTATAGACCGCGAGGGCGACGCCGCACGCCTCCTCTCAGCAGGACGGGATAGATCGCGAGCCGGTACTCGTCGATGACTCCGTGCGGCGGGCCAGCACGTCCGTGAGCCATTGCGCTCCGCGGTAAATGCGGAGCCACCGACCAGAATGGCTACCAAGGCCACGCCAATCCACACGAGCGCTAGGGTCCGGGCGGACCATCGGAGCGATAGGACGCCGAGCATGCCGTCGAAGGCGACCGCCTGGGTCGCGTGGCCCGATAGTTGCCTTGCTAGGAGAGAAGCCGGGCGATGGCGATTCTGAGGACCGTGGGCGAGCCGTCCTTCTCGCAGAATCCATCGGCGACGGCATCCCAAGCCGCGGCGGCACAGGCCAGCGCCGAGTAGACCAGAAGCTAATTTGGAAGCCCGTCGCGCTTTACACGGGCGCACAGCTTGAGCCCGTCGAGTCGCGGCATCTGTACGTCAACGACTGCCAAGGCCGGCCGCTCTCGGCCGATCGTCTCCCATGCCTCAATGCCATCCGCGGCTTCAAAAACGACATACCCCACGTATTCAAGTGCCAGCCGCGCCAAGGTCCTCACATCTTGGTCGTCGTCCACCACTAGGACCGTCACCCGTGCCGGGGTCGGCAATTCGGGGATTCTGCCCTTCTTTAGGCTGACCCTGCGCTGAGCGTAGAAACCTATCAACAGAGCGGGAGCTGCGCTTGAGGTTGAGCTAGTGGAAGTCTTTGGCGGTGCGGCCGTTGACCCCGAGGGCGGCGCCGGCCTGGTCGCGGGCCTTATCGGAGCATGGTCCGCAATAATGAACGCTTCGGTTCAGATGGCTCGCTACATCCCATAAGGAGGGGCAAGGGATTGGCTCTCACGACCGAACGCACCACCTTTTCTCTCGACGTCCTCGGCCGCTATGTCTGCAATACCTGGCAGGAGGCGATGGACTCGTTGAATCCTGTGCTGCGCTCAGATGCTCGACCGTTCGACGTGATCATTCTCGGCGGCGGCACTTTCGGAGGCGCATTGGCCCAGCATCTCTTCAGCCAAGACACCAGCCACAGCCATCGCATCCTCGTCCTCGAGGCCGGTCCAGTCACGCTATCTGAGCACACGCAGAACCTGCCCATAATGGGGCTGGACGCCGCCGCACCAACGAGCATCGCGCAGCTCCGGGCGCAGGGGTTGGATCGCTTGCCACGGCAAGAAGTCTGGGGTCTGCCATGGCACTCGCCAATCGCATTTCCCGGCCTCGCCTACTGCCTGGGCGGACGGTCTCTCTACTGGGGTGGCTGGTCTCCTCAGCTGCTGGATTCGGAGATGCCAACCGCGGGGGTGACGAAGGCCGCCTGGCCGCAGGCCGTGGTCGACGACCTCAAGGCTCGCTATTTCGACGAGTCGAACGAACAGATTGGCACGCTCGAGTCGAACTACTACATCTTCGGTACGCTGCAGAACGCGCTTCGGCAGATCGTGGCCGACGGCATCATGGCGGGGAAAGTCACGGATGCGATCTCGCTCGCGAACTTGCCGGACCACCCGGCGGTGCGCGCCCTTGAGCAGCCTGCCACGGTCCAACAGCTTCTCAACATGCTTGGCCTGGACGCGGCCGGCGCCGCTTCGCAGCAGGACCTGCGGAATCTCATGAAGTTAGAAGCTCCGCTCGCCGTCCAGGTCCGCACGCGCTCCGGGCTGTTTCCAATGAACAAGTTCAGCAGCCTCCCATTGCTGATGAAAGCCGCCCGGATCGCCGAGACCGAGTGCGCCAACGACGATGTCAAAAAACGCCTGATGATCGTCTCCGACTGCCATGTCGTCGGATTGCAGTTCAATGGCGCTCAGGTCACCGGAGTTATCACGAACTTCGGGACCGTCGCGGTGCCGTCTGGAGGCGTCGTCATCCTGGCGATGGCCACGATCGAGAGCACCCGACTGGCGCTTAACAGCTTCCAGGGGGTGGCCGAATATCCGCTGATCGGCCAGAATCTGATTGCGCACCTGCGATCCAACCTCAACATCCGGGTACCGATCCAGAACGTCCCGGGATTGTCCGGCAACCTGGAGGAAGCTGCCCTTTTCCTTAAGGGCAGGCACACGTTCGCCGATGGCAGCTTGGGACACTATCACCTGCAGATCACCGCGGCGGGCGGCGCCAAGACCTCGACCGATGCCGAGGCCGAGCTATTCAAGAAGATCCCGGACATCGATCAGTTCAACGTCCTTCGACAGGCGAGCGCCCAGGACGTGGTGATCACCATCCGGGGGATTGGCGAGATGGAAACCCAGAACCCGGCCAGCTCCGTCCGCCTGGACGCCGAGGTGGACGAGTACGGCGCTCGGCGAGCCTTCGTGTCCCTAGCGCCGAGCGTCCGTGACGGTGAGCTGTGGGATGCCATGGATCGGGCCGCCGAGGACGTCGCCCTCCTGTTCGCGGTCGGAAAGGCTTATGAGGTACTCGCCGGCGGGACGTCGCTTCCGGTGGCAGCGGGGCAGCCAGCGTCAAGCGTGATCGCTGCGCCGAGACGGCGCGATGGGCTGGGGACGACCCATCACGAGGCGGGCGCGCTCTGGATGGGCGACGATCCAGCGACGTCAGTGACGGATCCGACCGGCAAGTTTCGGAACGTGCAGAACGCCTACGCGATCGGTCCGGCGATTGTCCCCCGGACAGGCTCACCGAACCCCATGCTTAGCGGCATCGCCCTTGCCCGCCGGCTCGCCGACCGCCTCGGCACGCCCACACCTTACGTCGCTGAAGCCGGGTTCCGCGCACTCTTCGACGGAATCAATATGACCAACTGGCAGATGGCTGGTCTGGGGCGGTTCATCGTCGTCGACGGAACGCTCGAGGCGGTCCCCGATCCGAGTGGTGAGCTGGGATTGCTTTGGTGCACCGATCCAACACCAGCGGACTTCGTGCTCCGGTTGGAATGGCTTCGCTGGCAACAGAACGACAACTCGGGCGTCTTCGTCCGGTTTCCAGATCCGACCAGCAAGGGCTACAACAACCAGGCCTGGGTCGGCGTCAATTTTGGTTTCGAGATCCAGATCGATGAGTTCGGCTGGCCCGACCAGGCGGGGATTCATAAGACCGGCACCATCTACGCGCAGCCCAATCAAAATCTGAGCCTGCAGCCGGCTCGTCCTCCTGGTCAATGGAACGAATTCGAGATCCGGGTCAAAGGGCAGACCTACACTGTCTCCCTGAACGGGACGCCCGTGACTTCTTTCCAGAACCAGGATCCTGTGCGGGGGTTGGCGACGACACCGCAGTCGCCTTCCTACATCGGGCTGCAGGTTCATCCGCCCTCGCCTGGTGAATCCGCCAACGCAGGCAGGGTCGCGTTCCGCAAAGTCCGGATTGCTCAGATGTAGATTGCTTACCCCTCTTCGTAGAGCGCAGTTCGACAGCTGCGCGGGAGGAAGAGATAGAGCCGTTGGCGCGTCGGATCAAAGGAAGGCGGCGGCGACGGCGAGCGCACCCACCGCCGCGCGCTGCAGGAATCCAACCCACATCGCCACTTGCGCGGCCAGCGGCCCAGGCATCGTCTGTCCCAGGGCGACGCCATTCAGGAAATCGTCCCGGTCAAGCCACTGCCGGCGCTCCACGAGGTCCCGCTGCATGTAGCCAACGGTGGCAATCGGCCCGCCAAAGCCGAAGGCGCCGAGGTAAAGAAAGTACCGAAGAACCTGATCGAAGCGAACCCGCTCGGTTCGCGGTGAAGCTGGCCGCTCGACCGGCTCCTTACGACTCATGGCGGATTCGGAGGACGTCATCATCCTCATCCAATTCGGTGCCTGCGTCGTCGGTCCGCTGACAGTAGGTATAGAGCGCGTCACAGACAACAAATCCCCGTTGGAGCCGTTCCTCGTCCGTCTGGTAGCCGTCTCGAATCCCGGTCAGGATGGCGAGCACGCCCAGCGCTTCCGGGGCGGACGGTTCGTCGTAGGGAAGGTCAGCACTGCGGATGATCCGGCCCATCCGCTGCAGGCCATCGTCATGCAGCTCGTGTTGCTGCAGCAGGGCTTCGAACGTGCAATGCCCGTCGTGATGGCCGAGTTCCGCCCCCCGCACATGGAACGGGATGCCCTCCATCCGGCTGACGTCACGAGTTCGTGGCACGAACTCAAAGGTGGCGTCCGGATCGATAAAGCGCCGGATCGCCCAGGCCGTCGCAATCCGGTCAACGTGGACGCGTTCGCGTGTGAGGTAGTGCATTCCTCCACCTACTGGTCTGAATGCGGGTGCGTCCTGATGGTGCGCTTGGTGCTAACCCTTTGGCGGAAGGCGAGGCACTTGTTAATGGTGGCCGCCGCTTCGCGCCGTCCGGGCGCCCGGAAATAGTCCCGTGCCCTGATCTTGCCGTAGCGTCGCTCAAGCGCAAGCAGCTCTCGCTCCCGACGCTGACGGTTAGCAAATCCGCCCCTTGGCTTGGAGGGTCCCTGCTTTAGGAAGTTCACCGCCTGCCTTACGAGTTGGTCGTATTCGGCTTGACGATCGGCTCGCATCCGCTCCCGGATCTTGCGTTCCTCCGCTTCGGACAGGTGCCCGACGGGCAAGACCCAGGCATCGCCCTCGTGGTCCTCGATCTCCTGGGCCAGCCAGTCGAACTGCTCCAGCGAGTCCTCGTTGAAGGGCAAGATGGCCGCGCCGGGCGTCAGGCCAACGGCGCCAAGGTTGCGGAGCCTACGCCAAACCGATACGCGGTTCGCGCTCGACTCGCTGGTCGGCAATCGCCAGGCCAGCACCAGCCAGGCACCGGAGTCAGCCTTCTCAGTCATGCCGTCTGACCTGTATCGTAGTTTACAGTGGGCTTTGGTTGGGCCTCCGCCACCCGGCGGGCATCTGCGGGAACTGGAATCGGATGAGTGAGCCGTTTACGCTCGCGGCTGGAATCAGCGCACTACTGGCGGGCGGGGGCCTCGCGCTTTGGCCATGGGCACGGATGCGGTTGCGATTTCTGATTGGAGCCGGAGCAACCTTCCTCGGCTACGAGGGCTGGCACCTGCTCCTGAATGTGAGTAACGGCCGCAACTTCGATGTCGACAACCCGGCCCTCCTGGGCCTAAGCGCAGAGGACGTCGGTAGCGGGATCGTCGCTTACGTGCTCGCGGTTCTGATCCTCGGCCTGGTAGTGGACCGCAAAGAACCATCTGAGCGGGTCGTGACTGCCGGGGTCATCGTGGGACTTCTCGCGATCGTCGTCGACCGTTTCTCGTAAGGCAGGCCTCCGATTCGTGGATCGGTAGCTTGCCTTAACCGCCGAGATCAGCTGCTCGCTACGAACCGAACTCGATACGCCGGCAGGCCAGATCGGCCGGCGGGTAGATCCAAGCAAAGGTAAGGACGAAGGCCCGGTAGGACGACAAGGAGGTCGCGGCATTTCCTGGCCCGAGGCTACGGCATTTCCAAAAACAGGGTTCCGTTAAAGAAGAGTCGAAGAGGAGTGGAAGTCGAGTTCAAGTCGAATTGAAGTTGATGGGCACAGAAGTCCCAAAATGAGGCGGTTTCGGGAGTCCGCACTGGAAATACTGTAGACAGAGTTGAAGAAGAGTTAAAGTCCCGTTGAACTTAAGGCGAAGTTCAGAACAAGTCGCGCCGAATTTT